>Ga0272441_10002295_pt1 | contig 38927 bp, 25 predicted proteins | sample SSMProp6N_FD_193582 | JGI IMG/M metagenome (GOLD analysis project Ga0272441, IMG submission 193582) | Marine sediment archaeal communities from Little Sippewissett salt marsh, Falmouth, MA, United States - SSM-Prop-6N | ecosystem: Environmental > Aquatic > Marine > Wetlands > Sediment ... | reverse complement strand
TCGCCCGATGCCGGGACTGAATACCCGGTACTGATCGAGGCTATGACGACTGATGGGCTTCGGGATCGTCTTGAGCTGAACCTGCTATGCGTTGAGCCGGAATTTGTCACGATAGAGCACACGGTAAGTGAGGACGCTGAATTTCTAAACGTTGATGTCTCGGTGATCGATGAGGGAGACAGCCTGTCGTCCGCTGTTGCTGTTATCGTCGGCATCGGAACGTGGGATCTGGAATTAAGCGATGGCAACAGGTCAGCGCATGTGGAAATCCCCCTTGCGGACCTTGACAGCGGGGAGTATGGACTGGAAGTCAGCTCCGGGGTCACGGGTCATGGTATTTCAACCGGGGAGCTGACGTTCTCGTTCAGTCGAGAGGTCGATAAGGACCTTGTGACTATCCATCCGGGCGACGGTGCGAATGTTTACGATCACATGTCGGTCGTGATTGCGTACTATGCGCCTGAAATCAGGGATATTGTCTCGGATGTCGAGGTCTGGCTCGATGACAGGGATGTTACGAATGAGGTGATTATATACACGGACGGGATTATCTTTCTGCCGACGGAATTATATTCGGATGGCGAGCACAGGTTTATGGTGAGGGTTGAATTAACGGATGGGCGTGTTATTGAGAAGGCGGTTAGTTTTACGGTCATGGGGATGGATGAAATTTAGAAGACAATTGTGCTGATGGGGGTTCCGGAGCGTATAGAAAAGACCTGAATCCGGCGTTGTAAGCATCAATATGTCCCGACAGTTCAACCTGACAACCACATATTTCATTATGACGATGGTATAATACCCGCACCACTTATTCATGGGAGGGAATGATGCGGTCGACACACATCCCGGTGCTGGTATTATTAATAATTTCCCTGGTATCTCTCGGTTGCCAGGACGGTCCTGTTGTCCCCACTGATCAAGCCGGACAGGAAATAGCCGGACATTCAACCGATTTTTACGGACCCGTTCACCAGTGCCTTGGATATTACAGGCTTGTTTTCGATACCCGGTCATACACTATTGAGGCGATTCCCATCCGTGCCGCCGGTATTCATCTGAACGTTGTCGGTATTCTCAACTCAACGATGGGGGTCGGGGTCGTGGGAGTACCCGCCGAGCATGACCCGCCCACAGGTTTGTTTGTTTTTGACATCACGCTCACGCATCCCTTCGCAACCAAAAAGCAGCTTACCGGATTCGACGTGAAGGGCATCCTTTTGACACCCGGAACCATGCCCGTCGATACCGTTACGCTTGCCGGTGCCGGTGAAACCCGGCTGGAAAACGCGGATGGCTACACGCGATGGTGGAACCCGACCGAATTCACCGCGCCGGGGATATTCGGGTATACCAGCGGCATCCTTGCCAATGCCGATGCCTGGGAACTGACCGCAACGGTCAATCCATACAAGTACTTCGCTGATTGCCTCAGCACTAATGCGTCAATGCAGGAAGTCTATTTCGCGGAAATGGATGCCGACACCGGTCGGGGCGTTTTCGCCGCGGGGGAGAACAACACCCGAAGGTACAGGATAAGGTTCCCCATGGCTCCAGGTCCGCAGATCACGTACGGTTACGCGGTGGACGCATCGTGGGCCATACCCTCCCCCAATCCCCCGTCCGAAATTCCTGACGACTTCCCGATCGAGGCCAATCAGCCCGAACCGTACTACGTCCTTGCCCAGCCGACCGCTAACACACTTTACTATGACACCGAAACCGGTAACGGCGGGGGCGTTCTCAAGCTCCAGATCAATATCCACGACTGGCAGGGCCAGGCAGCCGGTGATATTAACTCCGAGATCGGCGCGGTCAGGATATACGCTCCGGATCTAATGACGGACGCTGTCGACGCTGCTCTCCTGAACGAAACGGAGGTCAAGGTTAGGTATACCGCCAACCTGTTCGGTGAAGCTGTACCGACTTCACCCGGAACCGGACTTGTGGTGATACAGTCGGAATGCATCTGGCCTCACACGTACAACCAGGGATCTGCACCTGCCCCTGAAGACCTTATCTCCGCATGGAACGTCCTTCAGGTCGACATCGTCGACCCCATGTGTGAGGAAGACAGTGACAACACCTTCGCCAATGCCACCGAGATGGAGTTTAATTCAAATGCCTCCGGGACTGTCTGTCCGTCAACCGATGAATCGGATTATTATTACTTCAGCGTACCCATAGGAAACGGGGTCGCGGGTGATGTACGTCTCTACAGTGACGCCGGACCGACAACACTCGGGCTGATGGACGAATCACACGACATCCTTGCTGAAGAAACCACATCGGACATGTGTTCGATCTCCATGGATGGCCTGGAAATTATGCCCGGTGATTTTTACATATCCGTATCCTCGGAACCCTCCGGAGACGTGCGTCCGTACCTTCTGGAACTGGATGGTGAACTGATCGATGTAAGTCCGTGCGGGGCTGTTGATATAACTCCGGCTGATCTTTTTGTCGAAGCAGAATTTATCTTCATGGAAGGCGACTACGCTTTTCTTATCGGTGATCAATACATCTGGATCTACGATGTCGCCGATCCCGACAATCCGGTGTTTATCAACCGTTTTGAGCACGATTACAGCTTTAAATATTCAGATTTCCATTACCCCTACTGCTATGGACTTAAAAATTATGACATTTCCAGCGAGAACCAGATTGATATGATCGATTTTACTGATCCTGTCAATCCTGTAATCCATGAAGACCTGGTGCATTTTACCGGTGACACCGGACCCGCCTTCTGCATGGACGAGGAATACATATACGTCGAACATGGCGACACGGCCCCTTACGAAATCAGGATCTATGACTGGGTCACCGATCCGCTTAGTCCTGCCCTGGCGCAGACAATCGATTCCACTCTACCACCAGCTGTTCTGGATAGTACGGTAATACCAACATACGGAAAATACCTCCTGGTTGGCGGATATCTTGAGATGTGGGCATATAACATCGAGAACCTTTATTCTATTTTAGAAGTTCCCCCATACAGTTTCACAGCCAGCACCCAGGTAACATTAATCGAATCAAACGACGAATATGTCTATGTCATTCACAGAACAGGCACCTGGGACCATTATCTTTACACTCTGAAGTTTGATGATTTTGGGACAACCCTTATCTACTATGATGATTACCATTTTGCGCATGCGGCTTACAGCATGTTACTCGATGAGCCTTACCTGTACGTGGGAGAAGGCACTACACTGTCTGTCTTTGATTTAACCATACCGGGTGAACCCTCTTTCGATAATTCAACAACCCTCAATGACTATGGCAGGCATATAGCACAATCCGGGAACACTCTCTGCGTCATCCCCGGAGGTGCGGGACTGGAATTTTTTAACGTCGCAGACCCAACCGCCCCGGTACACTTCCCTCATTTACCTGTGTGCAACGCACCCGAAGAAATTGCCGCCTCCGGCGATCATCTCTTCGTAGCGGACAGCGCCAAGGATGATGCAAAAATTCTGACCCTGGATATTATTGATCCCGAGTATGCTGTCGTCGCGGCGGAATTCACACTGCCCGACCATGCAGACTGTATAGACGCGTATGGTGATTATGTCCTTGCAGGTTATCCCCCGCAGAACTGGGCATTGCTTGATGCATCAAATCCATACAACCTGAGCACACTCCATTCGACCTCCCTTAGTGACTCGGTACAATTAGTTAAATTAACCGAAGATGCGATGTTCGTCGTAACAAATTTCCCGCAGATCAGGATATACGACTATTCAGTAATACCCCCGACCAGCCTGGGTAATGTAAACCTGATCGACACTCCACTGGACATCGCCGTCGGACACGATCATGCATACATTACAACCTACAGCGATATTGAGATAATCGATCTCACAAACCTTTCCGCCCCGGTTCACGGAGGAACTTACACACCGTCAGTTGAAGGGGAGGAATGCAGAGTCGTCGGCGATTACCTTTACATCACCGGTGACAACACCCTCGAGGTCGCGGACCTCGCCGATCCCTCCAGCCCGGCTCATGTTACCCATTTCGATGTCTCCGGTTCTTACGACATCGATGAAATAACCGTTCAGGGTCAGTACATCTACCTGACCGGCTACGAAACACCGATTTACGCTGTCCAGCGCTTCCCGATCAGTTCACCGTCGCTTGAATGCATACTCTACGATAATGACGATCATGCTTGTTATGACATTCTCTGTCATGATGGTTACCTGTACGAGATGGACGACTACCTCGGCGTGCTTATTTACGATTTATCCAATTAACCGGCTTCTTAAGCCCGGTAGTCTGCATGGACCTTATGGGAAGAATAACTCGATCCAGGCAATAGTGTAGCGCTACTCAAACCTTCCTTGACCTGTTTTACTCGATACCGTTATCATTTTAATTATCCGTCGATCTGCCAGGGAGGCAGCCATGAAACAGAAACGTATCCCCGCAATCGTTACCGCTTCGATAGCGTTGTCGGTCCTATTTCTTATCTCGTCCGGAATCGCGCGATCGGAGGTCCGGCAGCCCGGGCAGGATGATCAACGTGTCCAGGTGGAAGGTATGGATAATGTGAGGCCCATGCAGACCACTACCGTAACGTGGGACCAGCAGGGCTGGGCACGTACATGGAAAGGTCAGGTCGCAGCCTATCCCCCCGATATATCCGCCAACTCAGTCTCGATCAGCCCGGCCGGCACTATTTTTGTTGCGGGTAATTTCCTGGGCACGATAGATTTCGATCCCGGCACATCCACCTTCAATGCATCGAGCAATGGCTACGACTGCTACCTGTCTAAATTCGCCATGAACGGCGACTTCGAATGGGTGCGCACATTCACCACCGGATCAGGCATACCGTTCCGTGTCAACGCACGCTCGGTCGATACTGACAGGTTCGGAAATGTCTACCTTACCGGTGACTTCATGGGAACGGTCGACTTCGACCCTGATCCCGCGAACGAGCTGATCCTCACGGCAACCGGAGGAGCGTCACCCGATCCGTTTCTGTGCAAATTCAACTCATCGGGCGAGCTCCTCTGGGCGAAGGATAAAAGCACCAGCCAGAGCGAGGAATACGGCTGGGATGTAAAGGTTGATAACTCGAACAACGTGTTCTGGTCAGGATACTATGTGGTTGAGCTGACCGATATCGACTCCGGGGACACAATGCGGAGCCACTACACGTTCCTCACGAAATTCGACTCAGACGGGAATGAACTCTGGAACCGTAAATGGCCGGGCTCAGGCGGGAACGACGACATGCCGTCGCTGATCGATGTCGACAGCGCCGGGGCGGTGTATGTGACAGGCTATTACTTCAACATAGCCGACCTGTCCGGCGGTGTCGATCCGGATAACTGGTCATTCGGCTCGACACCGGGCGTGAATAACTACATTCTGAAATACACTTCCGACGGGGTTTTCGTATGGGCGTCTACGTGGGGCAATGACAAACCGGTTTTCTGCAACGGAGTTGCCGTAGATGACCCGGGGCAGAGGGTCTACGCAGCGGGAACGATCCTGAATGGGGAAGACCCGGTCGATTTCTCAGGTGGCGATGAGCTTCCCGGTGCGGTGGTCGAACCGGAGGGTTACTGCGCGGGTTACATGGTTTGTTTTAATATGAATACCGGCACGTTTTCGCATGTAAGGCTGATCGACGGACCGGGCATGAGCGAATGCGCAGGCTTAGTGATCGATCAGAATTCCAACCTGTTCACGATGGGAAAGTTCAACGAAACCATCGACTGCGGCGGAGAGATTCTAACTGCGGTTGAGGACAGGAGTATTTACGTCGCACGCCTGTCGGTTCTGGGAAGCGACCTTTGGACAAATGTCCTGACTTCATCGGACAGTATTGTCGCTAACGGGATCGATATTGATCCTGCGTTCGGGGCGTATGTGACGGGTTATTTCAAGGGTGTTGTGGATTTCTCGCCCGGGGGAACCGATAACCATAACAGCACGCCTGACTGGCCTGCGTCGTTTCTTGTGAGTTACCCGGAAAGCGGCACATGGGGGCGACTTATTATGCAGGATTTTCCTGACAGGATCAGGGTTATGCAGTAGTTGTTCTACACCTGATAAAAAACCAGCTAAAACTTTTCGCTGTTTTCCCCTAGTAGCGGGAATATGCCACAATTTACGAAAAGGCCAGTACTATCGGTATTGCCGTAACGCGAGGAGCGTCGAGGATATAAACCCGGTCATTTAAATCATTGGCAAACAAGATTCCGATTGTTAGGGTCTCCCCCTGCTCGTTCTATCCTGGAAGATCTGCCAGTGGTGAAATCGCCCCTTCTTTCAGTTGAGAGAAGGTTTTTTTGTAGTGTTGATGAGGGTACCAGGGCGAAGAGAAAAAGTACTTACCATGAGTTTTAGAATATTCTGAATCCCAGAAAAATAGTTGATCTGAAACCGCTTATCGAGTTCAGATAAATCCATAACTTTATCCAACTATTTTTCAAATCGTGTGAAGGACAGAATGGCTGACTTTCAGGCAGTCTTGTTTCTGGTCTCTGTGGATTTAAACAGGCCAATCGCTAATAGAAAAATAATTGCACCTATGCTCGACGTGATCAGGACGTTTAGAAACAAGCTCTGTGTAATGGAAACATTGCCCCCCACAAAGTGTCCCCCGATAAATGACCCTATCAACGCAATCACCATATAGCCAATCATTCCAAAGACCTTCTGGCGCATCAGGTAACTACCGATCAATCCGATTACGATACCCATTACTGCAATTACAGCTATACTCATTTTTAATCTCCTCTGTTTCGACTCTTAGCTCTTTTTAAATCTACTCTCATTATACTTCATCCTGGCTGATTTAAGGATAAAAAATAAAATAGATAATGAATATATCAATATTTAACGAACCTCCAAGTGATTCCATTTAGGGATTTTACTTTCCTTGACTGCCTGCTATTTGAAGCTTGGCAATCAATAAAACCCGGTCAGCATGCAGGCTTTGAAGGCAGGTATTCAAAATAAACTGTATTGTCTTCTTGCGAATCAGCGCTACAATAGAGTCAAATTTTATAAAAATACCGCTCGAGCCTATTATTGAAAATTTTTTATTTCCTGCTTAATTTGCACGATTGTCCGGAGCCTGTTTTCAAAGATCTAAAATCTACTTTGCGCTCATTCCAATTGACATTATGTTAATATAAACCATGCAAAATGAAGCCATACGATGAGCTGACACATACCGGACGCATGAGAAGGATGGGGATGCTGGCACGTAAGGTGGCCTGTGAGTATGGGCTGCACGGCGCACGCGTAAGTCTTTTGAGGCATGCCGGAAACACATTGTTTCGCGTGGTCGAATCAGACCCGGATACGAGCAGTAACGATCGCGATCTATTCAGGCCCGGTCATTATCTCCTTCGCATCCACCAAGCCGGCTATCAGGCATCGGATACCATCAGGCTGGAGCTCGAATGGCTCAGGGCAATGAGAAGGGATGCGGACTTACCCGTACCCGAACCGGTGGAGGATGTCGACGGCAGGCTGCTGAAGTCTGTTGAAATACCGGAAATTCCCGGCCCGCGCCAATGTTCGCTTCTTCGGTGGGTTAAGGGACGGTTGATCACAAAAAACATACAACCGCGGCACTTCAGATCACAGGGCGCATTAATGGCGCGCATGCATGATTTCGCGTCCGGATGGCAAACTCCAGACGGCCTTACGAAGCGAAAGTATGACTGGAATGGCCTGTTTCATGATGACTCCGGTGCGGGTATACCCGCGAGCGAGGTCTGGTCCACGCTGCCTGAGTCATATTACAGACCTTTCGATGCGATTGCCCGCCGGGTTCGTAAAGTGATGGATAAACTCGGGCAGGGACCCGATGTATACGGCCTGATCCACGCCGATTTCGGTGTCGATGCCAATGTTCTTTTCCACCGTGGTGAAGCCAGGGGAATCGATTTCGATGACTCCGGTTTCGGGTATTATATTTACGACCTTGCGATCTCACTCGAACACGTGAAGGACCACCCGAATTACATGCAGTATCAGGATGCGCTGATTCAGGGTTACCGCGAGAACCGCGAACTTCACGACGACCAGCTCGCACATTTTGAACTGTTCATGATGGGATTCCACGTGTACTGGTGCCTGTGGGCTTTTGCCTTGTTAAAACAGAGGCCGAACAGCAGCGAGTGGCTTCAAAAAAGGCTGGATCGGTCCGTGCGCCTGATAAAGCAATTCACCGGGAAATTCCAATATCCATGCAGGAGACCAGCCCCGTAGCCCGGTTTTTCCTTAACCGGGTTCCATAAATAATCTCCCGCAATTCCGGATAATGGTAAAATTATCTGTGATGGTCAATTACCGACGAAATAAATCCGGCAATCCCAATGAAATCTACTTCTTCACTATCGTCACGCAAAATCGTACAGCGCAATTCAACACCCCTGCCGACTTTTCCCTGCTGATATCGGCAGTGAAACACATCCATTTCCGATTCGAAATCAAACTGAAAGCATGGACATTCCTGCCCGACCATCTGCACCTACTCATCAATCCGCGTGCGGCCGATTACTCGAAGGTGATTTCTTCCCTCAAGAAGGGCGTATCCCTGGAATTCAAGAATCGTGATCGAATCAAAGCTGGTGAGAAATTCTGGCAGGACCGTTTCCGGGAGACCACGATCCGCGACGACGAACATTACAATAATTGCGTGGAGTACATCCATTATAACCCGGTTAAGCACGGCCTTGTGCGTGCTCCGGCCGATTGGGAGCATTCGAGCATTCATAAGTACATCGAGAGAGGTTACATAACGCAAGATTGGGGCGACGGGCGTTGGATTTGTCTGCCCGGAGCGGAGTATGATTGAGAGGATCGGGTGAAAATATCAATGGAACCCGGTTAAGGAAAAACCGGGCTACGTGACTTTGGCGAAGAGTAAGCCAGTGATAAAAATTCCGGTTATGGAATAATCGATGTGCCCGGTCTCAAGTAACCCGCACTCGGCTACAGAAGTTCTTCCAGTGCAAGCTGCAGGTCGATCATCCATGTTAACTGACCGACATCAGCCCAGCGACAGTATCCGTCACGATCGATAAGCAGGTGCTGGGGAAGGGTATTGGAATTTCCATTCCAGCCCCTCGTCAGATTGAAATACGCGCTTTCGGAATCGAGTAACCAGTATGTGGATTCGTACAGGTTGTCCTCGATAAAACCGAGGACGTTATACATGCTGTCGCCCTCGTTAATCAATACCTGGACATAGTCATCCGCACAATAGGTGTGATAAATATCGACAAGGCCCGCGATGCCATCGACTGATGCTCCCGAGTAGGTCGCCCAGTAACTCAGGAGAACAACCTGCCCGTCGCCCGGATATCCCGGATGTGCATAGCCCGCTGGATCGACTGTCCCGCCATATACTGATGGCAGATTTGCAGAAGGAACTGTGTTTCCCGGGGCATCGGGATTTACCAGTACAGGGAATTCTGTCACCCACTGATGACACCCAGCCTCGTCTGCAAGACCGTACCGGTCGGTCACGCGCACGCTGATAACACATTCAACAACATAATCCGTGGGATACCATACGGGAACCGGGGATTCGCTGTCGTTAAACGAGCCATGATCGCAAACCCACTTAAATGAGTGAGTATCGTCAACGGGAAGCGAATCATCGAATTCGACCCACAATTCAACACCCTCGTCGTAATTACCCGTTTCGCTCGTCGTTCGTGAATGATGAACCGCGGTAATGACGGGGGCGGAGTTTTGCACGACGTCGATAACGATCGGCGTGTTAAGCATGTCGATGATGTCGCTTCGGTCGGTGACCCTTAACTGGACCGCGTACGTGCCGGGTTCGTCAAACTGCCGGCTTGGTTCACAGTCATTGCATTCACAACAGAAACCGTCGTCATCATCGTACGAGAAATCCCACTCGTAACTGACGATGTCGTCGTCGCCCTCCGGATCGGTCGAGTCGTTGTAGAATCTCACCGACTGCCCCGCCCCGATCTCGGATTTATCCGTATGCGCAGCCGCGCGAGGCATCTGGTTCGTGTCGATGATGGTCACGTCCCTCGACACGACAACCGGGTCGGAATACTGACCTGAGATCGTAACCCTGATGACTGCGTCAGTATCGCATGTCACCTCGTTCGCGTGGAATGTAGCGACCGAATGCTGTCCGTTCGTGAAGGAGCCAGCCGATGATGGATCGACCGCCCATTCGTATGCAACACCGCCGGGTTCGTTCGCCGATATGGAAAAGTCGGCAACCGCACGCTCATCGAGCGAGCCCGGCCCGTCGATATCCCCGACCTCGATCATCTGGTTCCCCCCACCGCAGGAACAGAAAATAAAAGCCAAGGATATAAGCATGCAGCAGTATAAAAGTATATGTCCAGTTCTGGCATTCATACTCTCACCAGCCTTATAAGGCGAATACTATCAGTCAGACAAATAGGTCGTATAATCTATTTCAACCCAACACTCCGTTGCTGTATAAGTTCCTGATGTCGAAATGCACTTAACAAGACTCGGTGGATCATTATCTGTTATCATAATTATCGTTTCATATCCGTCTTGATATAAGTACATAGAATAATCGAAGTATAAGTACTCAAAATCAATTGGGCGCACCAAGTCCTCATACACTACATTGGGAGAGTATGGACCCGATGCCCATCCGGTCAAGTAGCATCGAAAATCATAGTAACTGCTAGTCTTTACTAATTTCATATCATAACCATCAGGCCACATGATACCACCACCAAACTCAGTAATTGTCCCTGTATCAAAATCTATATAGGTGTCCGTAATAAATGGCCAGTCGTACTTAGCGTAAAGAGTTTCGTGACCGCTTAAATTAACTGTGCCCTCGGGATATGTCCAACCTTCGGGATAACCAGTTTCGTCCTCATTCCTGAAAACAACAAAATCACAGTCGAACTCATAGAAGTTCATATCCGCTTCATCATGGTGCGTAATGGAATTGACTTTTAACCTGGCATAATGTGCCCCGGTCCACATTATGAAGGTGGAGCCAGCGGAATCCTCGAAGGAATAATCCTGCCAGGTATTTGAATCCCACATCCACGGGTGATATGTCTCAAGATCAGCCCGTGTCAATTCCCCAAATGCCATACCGCTGTCAGGCCATTTCAGACCAACCGCGTCATTTTCATCCCAGCCATACCAGGAAAACAGAATCTGGTCACCCAGATCATAATGGACGATTTTTACGTCGTACCTCATCTCCGAGTCTATTAACGGCTGGTACTCGATCCTCCCGGTGTCGAAATCGATCGATGTGTAATGGTATGGCTGCCTCACTCTGCCATCCTCTGTTACCGGAGAATACAATTTCACATGGTCAGCTTCCCACCATGTATCTATAAGATCGAAAACCGGGACCATAACCTCGTTATGAATGTTTTTAGCATGCAGGGACTTAATGCAGTTCACATCCTCGTACTCGTAATCCATTGGAAGATCGCATGACCAGTTGTTGCCGTAATCATTCGTAAGGTAGTAAGTCACAGTGTCATCATCGCACATTACATCTAAGCGGACCTCGGTAACTTCCAGTCCATTCGGCTCGATCACTGCAAACAGCTTATGCAGGTTTTTATCCTGGACTGCAGAGGTTACGGCCGGTTCAATCAATTCCGGTGGAACAGGCGCCGGAATCGTCTGCAGCTGTTCACAATATGTACCCGGCGGGTTATCATCCGTCAGCCGTACTCGGGGGACAACACATATCTGCTCCGAGCCGTCAGACACGTAGTTTGATGCAACATTGTCGATGTAAATTCCGCTGCCGGGGGAAAGCTCCGGTATTTCTGCTTCAACTCCAAACTTATCAATCCAGTAAACACTTTCAACACCGTCGTAAGCTGTCGCGCAGCATGCGATATAGTTCTTGGATTCACTGATGTAGGCGAAATGAATCGATGCATCGTTGTCCGGGTCCGGAGCGCGTGCGATGATCCTGGAATCCGGATTCAGGGGAGTTTGGAGGAGCAGTCCGCCTGCGGAAACGGTTTCAATAACCGAATCAAACGTGTCCGGATCGAAACAGAAGCGCCAGCCATCGAGACTCTCAGTGTGCAGACCGCCTGAAGGATCGTAATAATCAATCAGCGGGGTACCGAGTGGAAATTCAGAATCCGCCGCGGTCGCCTTACGGCCGTTGGCGGCCCAGACCAGCGCATCCTCAAGTGTCACGAGCGGGGATGACGGGTTGTTATCGGCATAGACGAGCGTATGGAGCATGTCACCGATGCCCATGTCCATGAAAATATCGGCAGTCACAGCGTGAATACTCGGCATGTACTGATCCCATTCACCGACCGTCTCCCATGACCCACCGTCAGAAAGACGCATCACATCCGCATCCATCTGCGTGAGAAAAACACTTACGGGAGCACCGGTCTCAAGAGCCTGTAATTCCTCCAGCGTCAGTGTTATATCATCACCATTTTCGTCCTTCTCAACGACCCAGTAGACACCGCCCCCCATCGGGTAACAGCTGTTCGGTTCCAGGACATTGATGCACATGTCGGGTTTGAACGTAGCCACGCAGCTCGAACCGATCTTTAAAGTCAGGGTTGGCATAATGTTGGTAGCGCACGTCGTACCGTAGTTGTAAACCTTCAGGTTAAGTGTGATTTTGGCCGCTTCGGCAGGATTGGTAGTAGTTGCGGTATTCCAGTTATTTTCCAGTGCGGTCGACCCGCCCTGCGATTCGCTCGTGCCACAGGACCATCCTGCTGTTGAAGAATCTGATGTGCTTCCACCGATACCATATGAAACTGTCGTGCCTACACTGCCGCCCGGGAAGCTGTATTCGGCTGTTATCTCAGTGGACTGGTCCCAGTGAAATTCCGACTCATGTGTCTTTGAATAATCCTGCGACCTTTCCGTCGACGCATCCCAGTGGTCCTCGGATGAAACCGAGCCGCCTTCCTCGGACGTAATCTCCGCAATTGGCGTGATTGAGTACTGCTCAAGATAAACAACTATCTCAGGGAAGCCCGGAACCATTGGTAGATCGCCGGGATACTGTACCGAAGGGTCCATCATCAGCTTTGACGTCTCCATACTGTCGGAGTACGGGTCCTGATCTGTCGACCACTGGAGCGGATCTGTCTTGAAGTACTGCTGGGTAATATCATACCCGTTCCAGATCGAGTAAGTGTCAGTCAGCCAGTTGTACGTGTATCCGTAATACTCGAGATAATTCGGGATCCCGTCCAGATCGGAATCAAGCAGTTCTCCATCGTTCGTTCCATCATTGTTATCGTCCGGATCGATCGGTGCGATCAGATCATCCCCGTCCTCATTGGGAATCAACGCGAAATTATCGAAATATCCCTGTCCGAAAATCTCGTTGAAGTCGTAATAGCCATCGTGATCGCAGTCCCTGTCCTCCTGCAGGCAGGAGTACTCATCAAGGATATAGTCCCCGAATTCATCGATCAGGTATGTTCCAAGGAAAGCCTCGATATCGTTGGGAATGCTGTCCATATCGTCATCCGCATCGACCGACGCGGAAATTTTGTCATAGAGAAGCCCGAGGTTGATCGGGATTGTGACATCGGTCTCATCTGATGCCGAACCTGTCGTGGATTCAATTTTGATAAGCGCGTTTCGCTCTATCGAATTCCATGATGCATGGTTCCCGGAACCTGCCGGAATGAAATTCTGTACCATGTAACTGCCGACGTTTGCCACGTCCTGCGCAAGGATTTCCCACGAGCCATCCTGGTCAAGGTCGATAAGGATATCCACCATGGCGATATCCCCGATCCACTGCCATTCGATCACGTGATCGAATCCAAGCGTCCACTGATCTCCACCCTCGGGATTCAGTATGTGGATTTCGTCGTCAAGACCGGCTTCCAGTACCGTGAAATCGGCATTGCTCTGATCACTCACTAGCGGGCTTTCCACATCAGAAATTCTTATCCTGTTCATCACCCCGACAGCCCAGTCGGGAATTGATTCCCACATGAAACTACCATCGTTAATAGTCTGTGGGGTGATTAGATGCTCCGCGAGGTAATTTTCGCCACCATCGGCAGAGAACTCGATTTTTACATCGGTGATGGACTGGTTGGCGAACCATTTAATCTCCCTTGTCGTTTCGGCATACCATGTCTCTTCACCATTCGGAGTAATTACGGAAATAAGCGGCTCCGTCTCCGGAAGGATCGCAAAGTCCCCGTCGGAGATGTCATAGACCGCGACATTATCGGTGTTGAAAATCCTGATCCTGGACGTGGATCCGACAAGTTCCGCTGGAACATAATTCCACATGTAGCTGCCGTCCTGCGCTGGTGTCGACATCGTTATGGGTTTCGAGAAATTCTCTCCCGAATTTTCGGAAAAAACGATTCCCACATTCTCGATGTTGTCATCGCACTGCCATTTGATCTCGAAATTACTGTTCGCGAGTATAAACTCGCCACCGTTTGGTGACACAACTGTGAGAGGTTCATCCGTATTCTCGAGGATCATGAAATCCCCGTCAGATTCATCATAGATGTCCGGGTTGGCAACATCGAACACCTTTATACGATTGTTGTCCCCAACCAGTGCGGGCAGAACAAAATCGATCTCGAAGGAATCGGTGTTCGGAATATTAACAGCGACGGGTATCGGGTATGTGGCTCCCGAGTCGGTCGACAGGAGAATCGATACCATCGAAACATCAAACGAGTTCCAGGTAATTTCAGCGGGTTCGTTCGCTATCCATACTTCGCCACCGTTAGGTGATTCCAGGTTCAGCGTTGTTGATGCCGGAGGTACCGATGATATCGCCACATCCACAATAGTGTAGGCTGCAAGCACCGCGCTTTCGGGATAATCCGTCATTCCGAATGGAGGCGCGTAACTCGTTGGCTCCTTCGAACGTACTGTTACGAGAACTTCCTGGTTCTCTATACCTGTCGGATGCACATCCGGAATGATCACATGGAAAGTTCCGCAGGTTGTCTGAGAATTCATTAGAACTGATGACGGATCAACATAGAATGTATCGAAAAGAGTGTCCGATTCGAGCCATATGGCATCGATCTCACCGAGTATTCCCATTGGGTTTTCGGATGCCTGCCAGTCGTGGACGGTGATATCAAAAACAAGGTCACCGCCGTTCGCATCCGCTCCCTGGTACCATGCCGTTGAACCGCCTGAATCAACCTCTATGTGGAAAGCCTCCTGGCAGTTCGCATTGATCGGAAAGTCACCGATGGGTTTTGGTGAAGATGAGTCGCCCGTTGGCTCGACCCACGAGGCGTCGACAGCGTAATGGAAAACAACCTTCAGGTCTCCACCTATGTAAGGGAATTTGATCAGGTAATTTCGTGTAAGCGATGGAGGATTAATATCCGTTGAGAACGTTCCCCTGTTACTTATATTCACCTTCGGGACAACCGGGTCCTCGGACCACAGCGCATCGGCGAAATATTTATAGGGATTCAATGTTGTCGCGGGAATCAGGAATCCCGGAACGACATTATCCTCGTAATACCCGAACATGCCCGGCGATGTGAATTCAACCGCGTTCCACCATCGCGTGTAGCCATCCGCGTTGAGAAGTCGCGCCGCATTTAGTCCATTATATATAAGGTTGGGATCTGTCTTGGATACGATCGTCTCGCCGGGCCCCATGAATATGCCGCGGACGTCGAATCCCCTGAAATCTGAATCCGGTACAGGATGCGTCAGGGTTACATCTATATCCGCGATGCCTTCGACCGGATCGAACGAATTTATCTCGAACGACAGTCCCATCATGACGTCATTGAGAATGCGGGATACATTCATGTGGAATGACGCACCTCTAAGGGGAATTAATTCCAGTTCCGAGGACTGGGTGTCCAGCATGACTCCCCACAATCCCCACAGCTGATGGCCGTCATCGCCGGATTTTTGAATTTCCGCATCACCGGTTAATAACAATTCATCTCCGGAATCGGATGGTATAAGCGGATTGGTCCCGCTGCCCGAACAGCCACAAAAGAGCAAAGCTAAAACAATAATAATAAAAACAAACCAAATGCGGTTCATCTGATGGACCTCCTTATTTTTAGCGACAAACAAAAATGAAAAAATCCTGCCAATGGGATTTTATTATCTAAATTTTATATTCTCCTGAATTTAGTATAGCTAATTCTTTCATCTTTTACTACATTTTCATATGAATTTTCTTGCCAAACTTCAGAATTAGCTAGTATGTGATTACTATTTATCCTCCAAATAATTAAACGGTGAAACCCCACTCTTTATCACTTAACTTTCTACAATTAGCCTATTTACGCCCATACTTTTTATGTGTTGTTATATATATTTTGCTTAATTATTTTTATCTTGTCCTTGCTATTATCATATTATAACTTTAAAATATATGCTGTAGGGCTACAGGAGTTGGTTTTTGGCGGCTCTTAATTCCAAACAACCTAGGAGGCTTGATATGAAACGATGGACAGTGCTCATCGCGGTGTTGTTTACTATTATCGCGTTGAGCTGCTCCAGTGGTGGCGATAATGTCGTTGCGCCATCAACTGATCTCGGTATGTCCGATTCTGACACTCAGTCGGGACAGACCCAGACACATCTCTGGGGATATTACGACCTGTACTTCGACTTCGAGAACCAGAGTGTCGAAGCGGTCCCGAACCACAACGCGATGTTCACAGCGAACGTGGTTCAGTTCGTCAACGGAAATCCCGCCAACCTTGCGTTCGATATTCACGGAACGCCAACAGCGCCGGATCACGTTGACGTGGACATTGACGTATCGATCACACATCCTTTCCCGGGAGTTCACCAGTACGACGGATACGACGTACGCGGTGTGTTCATGGGTGAAGGATCGGCGAGTCTGAATTACGGCTCGAACCTCGACTACCCGTCGTATGAGCTCGACCAGCACATGAAGGACTACAACTCGGACGGAACCGACCCGGCGTATACTGATCCGTACCTCGGACCAGTTGGTAATCCGGACGGATACACGCGATGGTTCAATGCGAGTGAGTTTGTCGCCCCGGGAGTTCTGGGTTACCTTCAGGGTAAGCTTGCTACACCGGGCTACACTGAAAATCTTTCAGCGACGCTGAATGGTTACAAGTACTTCTGCGACGGACTTGATACGGAAACCGACGCATGGGAGTGGCTGACTGACGGCACGAATGCCGATGGGCATGGACTTTTCTCCGCCGGTGCCACGAACACCCGAAACTATTATCTCCGCTTCCCGCTTCCCGCACCCGGTGTTGCGTACGGATACGCGATACTTGCGACATGGGGCGAGCCGACGGCGCAGGACGATCCCGCCGACTTCGTCGAGAACGCTGTCGAGGCGGTAGCGCTCTCGGTTGACCTCACGGATGACATTTACTACGTAAGTGACACGGACTGGGGCGGAGATTTCATCGCCGACATCAGCCCGTTCATCTGGGAGCAGACACCGTCTACGATATTGATCGAGACGAGTGTACACAGCGCAGTCGAGTCGTTCGATCCCGCCCTCACAGTTACCGGCGGAACCGATAATTACTCGACCTATCACGTGGAGTTCACGGTCGATGATGTTACCGAGGCCGGCTACGGCGAATACTGGGTAATCCTCGAGTATGATGAGTTCGACTATACGTGCGATTATCCCGCACCCGCCCCGGACGCCACACTCGCCGCGTTCTTCCGCTATGATCTCTTCATAGCCGATACTCCCTACCATACGGATCCCGACTGCGATCTGCAGGTTATAACAGAGATGCCGCATGATGGGGATGGTGTTATTGAGTTTGATATCACCGGAACCACCTACTATGACGGTGCGGTTTTTGACCATGCCGAGTGGGACTTCGATGGTGACGGAACCTTCGGTGATACCTTCGACGAGGGAACCGAAGAGAATCCCATCAAGTACTACACCGAGGATTATGAAGGTGATGTATGCGTACGGATCTACGACGACATGAATGGCGACGTCGAGTGCTGTGTCGCAGTAGATATAACCTATAATCCTCTCTACAAAGAGACCTTTGACAGTGGTGCCGGCAATTGGACAGGAATGTCATACAACTACCTGAGTTGGTGCTCAACACCAAGCACACCCGGGTACTCAACGAATTCACCGTTTGGTCCCAGTGGGGCAGGAAACTTCAGGGGCCCAACAGCCGGAACCTGGTCAACTTCTTATGGGGGATCAGTTACATCAGCCGTAAGCCCACCATTTCCCATTCCTTCGAATGTATCAGACTGCTGGCTCAGAATTTATTTCTGCATGGATAACAGAACCTCCTGGCCAGACTCACCAGAGTATTATGCGGTTGCTAATTTCAAGGGTGTTATCAGCTCCGCAAGCGGGACATCTCCTTTCAACGGTAATGGTTCACTACCGAGCGGCGGACAGGTTCTGTATCGGACAACAGCTCATGGGTCTACCTTCCCCGCTTATAATGCCGGGACCAGTCATACGACATCTGCCGGATTTAATGGCCAGCAGGGATACTATGGCTCATACGGTGGAGGATGCTGGCCGGGAAGCCTGACAGCATATATTGACCTGACAATACCAACAGCCTGGTATGGTGAGGAAATCAAGGTAGCATACCAGATGTGTACAGACTATTGTGGAGACACAAACAGTTTTGGATGGGCAATAGACGACGTGGAACTTATGACGCAATAATACATTTTGATATCTGACTACATTCCCGGCTCAAAAAGCCGGGTTTTTAATTTCTGTATTTTTCCTCTCAAGTTGGGATCCTAAATCAAGGCCATTAAGTTTCCTTCTTCGGTCTATCCTTATACTAATCAAGTCATTTAACTATACTATCACCCACTTGAGAAATAATTTAAAGGTGTTATCCTTCCTTCTTCGGAATCCTCTTCAGCGGATCAAGGAGCGGTTAATGACTGCCGACATCAATAAAGGTGTTTTTGTTATCTACACGGGCGGAACGATCGGATCGCGTCCCAGGGATCCGAACGATCCCGATAGCCCGCAGACCGTCGTGCCATGGGACGAACTGGTACGCCTGACGCCAGCCCTCAAGGGACTCGACTTTCCGATAGACGGTTGGAGCTTCCCCACACCCACGGATTCAAGCAATATCGGGCCGAAAGAATGGCGAATGATGGCAGAGGTAATCGAAGAGAACTACGACATGTACGAGGGATTCGTTATCCTTCACGGTACGGACACCATGGTTTATACGGCGTCGGTTCTCTCGTTCATGCTTGTCAATCTTGGCAAACCCGTCGTTCTAACCGGGGCGCAGCGCAGTCACCTTTTCCAGGCACGAAACGACGCTGTCCAGAACCTGATAACCGCACTTCGCATTGCCAATCCCGCCGATTCGGGCATCCCGGTCGTACCGGAAGTCTGCATATTCTTTCGCGACGACCTTCTCAGAGGAAACCGCTGCATTAAGATGGACGCAAGCGGTTACAACGCATACTCAAGTCCGAACTACCCGCGCCTTGGGTGGGCAGGAGACAAAATCCATATCGATACCCGCCTTATACGTGCAATACCGACACAGCCGTTCAGGATCAGGCGCAACATGGACACCAACGTAATCTCGTTCAATGTTTTTCCGGGTATTCAAGACACGGATGTCGTCCAGCGTCTCGTAAATGCCCCAAATCTTCGTGGAATAATCCTCTGCACCTTTGGATCAGGGAATGTACCGACGAACCGCGATTTTCTCGACCCGTTCAGAGAGGCAATCGACAGAGGTGTAATAATTCAGAACGTCACCCAGTGCACGAGGGGCATGGTCGAGCTCGGGCTTTACGAAGCAAGCGCAAATCTACTTGAGATAGGGATGATATCCGGACTTGATATCACCGCGGAGGCCGCCCTCTGCAAGATGATGGTGCTTCTTGGCGACGAGGACCTGTCCGGTGACGAGGTGGCGGACCTCATGCAGCAGGATCTTGAAGGAGAAATGTCTCTCTCGATTTTCACAACCCGGTTCAGGAAAAACGGCACGAACAGAATAGATGATTCGCAGCCACGCGGACGGCTTGTATCAACCGACAGCCTTCCCGGTAACTATAAGGGCTGGAAGATCAGCTCCGCGATTCTGCGATTCAGGCAGGCAAAGGTCGAGAACTCACCTCACGACAAGCCGCTCTCCGTAAAAGTTTTCATTAACGTAAGCTCATCCGACTCTCTTGACGAGAAAAGTGCCAACTTCGCCGGTGAATTCAGGAGGACCAGGAATGAAGAACCGTCGATTGTCTCATTCGATGTCACAAGGACTGCGCGAAGGCTCATAAGGCCGGGAATGAAGTTATCGCTCACGATTTCCATTGACGGGGAATCGGAAGGCTCGTTCGAATGGGAAGGTGCCGAATTCTGCGTCTATTCGGGAAGCACCGTCGACTCACGTTAGTATTACAAACCTTTTGTAAATACGCCTGAGAGTCAAACAGGTCTGATTCCTACCGATAAAGTAAAAATAGGTCGATGTATTCGCCCAATTTCGGTATGGGCATTGAAAATTTCGAGGTTTCCGGGTTAAATTAATGATCCACGGAAGGAACCTTGCTTTAACAAATAAACCTCGGGGTACACGACGATCGTGGATCAATTGCCATTATTGGATTTCGTATAATTTTTCCAGGTACTGAAGGAGGCCGGTTAGATGCCAAATCAGGCGAAGATTCTCGAAGGAGTACATAAAAAATGGATTCTTAAGGATTCACTTAACAAGGGAGTCGACAAGGACGTATGGTCCGCGTTCGACTTCACCGAATACCTGGAAAAAGCGGGACTTGAATACGAGAATATCACGATCAATGACATGACCCGTCACAGGTTCCTTCAGGAATGCCAGTTTATTTTGGGCAAGCCGAATTACGCGGTACGCTTCCTGACCGACCCGGGACATGAGGCTCTCGACAGATTTTCAAACACGGTAGAGGTTCTGAACAAGATCAACGATCCCAGAATCGTGAAAGTGTTCGATTACATGCTGATAAAGGAGGAAGAGCATAAACCGGCCGAACCCGAGGAACCGGTCTACCGGGGATCCATGCAGGATGGTTACCAGCCATATGCACTTCAGCAGCAGCAGCTCCAGCAGCAGAAGAAGGAAGATGAGGAAGAGGAGGAAGAAAAACCTGAACCCTTCTATGTAATGGAGCTGATCGAGGGCGATCTTCTTGAAGATAAAGCAGGCGAGGAGAAAGCGTTCGAAGGCAAGGTCAACGAGAGCCTCGCGTTCATGAAGGAAGTTGGCTCCGCACTCGTGAGCGCGCACGACGCTGGTATCATACACAGCGATCTCAATCCAAAGAATGTATTCGTAAGGACAGACGGGGCTCCGGTTATCATCGACTTCGGCATCTGCCATTTCATTAATGGAAGGCGATTCGTTCTTGCAGGTGAAACCGACCAGGCAATAAATTTCGTCGCGCCGGAGCTTTCCGCATCGCTTATCAATGAAAATGAGATCTGTCCGGCCAACGATATCTATACATTCGGGAAACTGCTCTATTACATGATCTCCGGAGGTGAAACGCTTCCACGCGAACAGCATCACAAGGAAGGTTATGACCTCAGGCAGAAGTACCCGTCGCGCCTCATGAGCCTCGTATACAGGATCCTCGACCAGACAATTTGCGGAAACATCGGTGCGCGTGTACAGACGATCGAGGACCTTCTCACAATGATCAATCGTGAGATGGTCGAAGGCACAAAGTGTATATACTGCAAAACAGGACACTATCAGCCGGTTGAAAGCGACATGCTGACCGGCTTTGGTAACGGGCAGGAGACATCGAAGGACCAGTACATTGCACGTCCGTTCGTCTGTGACAAGTGCGGCAATATCCAGCACTTCGTCGACACTAACATCGTCAGGCTGACCGAATAAAACAGAATCTTCCGCAGTTTAAGGAAACTATAAAATCGGTTATGATACTCCCGCCTGAAATTTACGGGAGTTTTTCTATGACCAAAACACAATCAAGAGAGCAGCTTGCCCGCCGAATCGTCGACGCGGCACGTATAACTGGTACGTTCCTACTGAGATCCGGTGCAACGAGTGATGTATATTTCGACAAGTACAGGTTCGAGGCGATACCCGACCTTCTGAAGGAGATATCCGGACATCTCGCGGAGCTTGTTCCCGAAGGCACCGAGCGACTTATCGGGCTTGAAATGGGTGGTATTCCGCTCGCGACAGCGCTGTCGCTTGAGACGGGATTAAAGTCGGGATTCTGCAGGAAGAAACCCAAGGAATACGGAACAGCTCAGCAGATTGAGGGCGGTGTGAAACCTGGTGAAGCTGTCACAATAATCGAGGATGTAATCACGTCCGGCGGTGCCGCAATCGATGCGATCCATGCACTCAGGATGATGGGGATCGACATTCTTGCGCTTATCTGCGTGGTGGACCGTGAAGCAGGCGGGGAGGAAAAGTTCAGGGAACTGGGCGTCGATTTCCGTCCGCTTTTTAAACGGTCGTTCCTCGATTCCTTCTCCGAAGACAAATAAACGGGGCAGCCGGAAGGCATCAGTAGTTAATAACGTAAAGTTCCCACTCACCCGTGACCTCAATCGGCGCGATTCGTTCCGTTTCCACAAAATGATCCATCTGGCTGAGCAGTTTTAATATACCCGCGATCTTCGGGTCCCTGAATTCCGAGAGATCGATACACCACATTATCGCGCCGCCATCATCCTCGTACCGGGTGCCTCCCCTGTGCCTGAGAATTTCCCTCGCGAAATCACGCGATACTCCCTTCTCTCCCATCGCGTCCATCAGCATGCCCTCATGGAATATAGAGAAACGCTGTGATGGATCGGAAACATCGAGCACCCACTGAAGCACCTTGGCCGCCGTACGCACACGCCATTCGACGAGCAGATATTTAATGCCCAGCACATGGGGAATTCTGTTCAATATCTGTGTTGGTGAAAATTCCGGATCGAAAATCTCGGAATCCGGAAGCACGTACGGGCATGTGAGGTGGTAGGTCCTGAGTGAGAAAATCAGTACACGACTGTCTTCGGTCGCGACCTCATTGGCCTTTTCAAAAACCGCAAGGCTCGGCCAGACGTTGATGTCGCGGATGTACTCGTCGCGGGTTATCTGACCCGTGATATACGCGATTTTCAGATTAAACCTGTTGCTTGTCCGCTCGTAACCGTTGCTTATGACATTCGCAAACAGCGAAAACAGGAACGGGAAGAACACAATTATAAAAACGAGCCACTTCGCCCATCCCGGCCCATGCTTCGATCTGACCGCGGCAGATGTGGACCGGTCGGCAGGTGACGGCGGGGTCACGAACGAGTCGAGCCATTCAATCACAAGCCAGAGTCCGAGGATCGTAAACGGGATGAAATACCTCGTCTGGAGATTCATCACGAAAAACGCGAAGGTGAAGAAGATGAAACACCAGATCGCGATGAGCCGGTGAAGCCTTCTGTGAAAGAGGAGAATTCCGGCAAGCGGGGTCAGCACAAAGAGCCACGATATGTAGATGTACGGGACCCGAATCCAGGAGTCGCCCATGTTGAAATGCCACGCGAGCTTCAGCGGGTAGAAGATGTAGTTTACAAATGTGATCGGCATTCCCCACGTAGCCCACGTGTTGACATCATCAGCGAGTGTAAGCTCCGGCCCACCAAAGATTCCTCGCATGAACGGGAACACCGGATTTCCGGTCACGATGATGTTCCTCAGGTACCACGGTATCACCGGGATTAAAAACATGATGGCCGCACCCGCAAGAATCCGCCAGTTGCGGGTTCTGTGAACTTTGTCGGTTATCAGTATCCAGAGGAAATGCACGAACACGAGAAACACTATCGGAAGCGCCGAATATTTCGACGCACACGCGGTGCCGAGAAGAAATCCCGCCAGCATCAGGCTGGTGAATCCCTTCGAGCCTGAATCGGACCGGCTTCGATTTTCAAGCCAGTCGAAATAAGCAAACATACCCGAAAGACTGAAAAGCGCGACTGCGCCATCGACATAACCGGAGAACGCGATCACGGGCCAGTAGAATAATCCGCAGGTAGCTATCGCAAGCATGTATCCTGACCGGACTTTCCCGCGCCCAGCACAAAAATCGATAAGCCACCCGATCAGGATCAGCTGTATAAACCAGAAGCAGATATTCGCCGCATCCGGACCATATTCACCCGCCTCCTGGAATGCGGCTGTCACCACCATCTCCATCGCCTGCGGGTAATAACTGAAACCATTCTCCGGAAAAACCGTAACCTGCCCCGAATCAATGTATCTTTTTATGAAAAGGTAGTGGCTTACCTCGGCGTCCTGATTAATGAACGGCACAATGGCATTGAAGAAAAGTACGACCTGGAAGATGATCAGCACCCACATGAGCACCTTCGACTGAGCGTCGGGAGGTTTCCACTCTGAAAGACCGGTTGGTGTCTGTTCACTCTTTGCACGCCTGCGAGAGTGGAAAAACCAGATGACAATAAGAAGTACGGAGAAAACGAAGCTCCAGACAACTGAGTATTTCAGTCCCCCCATGAAGCCGACAATTGCCATGTAGAGCGCGTAAACACCTATGGTTACTGTCATCCCGGCAAGGAGGTTTCTCATCGGACGTACTCCACGTCCGACGGATAAACCGATTGCTCCTCCCAGAATGCATATAATGAGAAAGTTCAGAATAAATGAGCCTATGGGTAGAAGAACTGAATCCATTTTTCGGTTTTCATGAAAGCATCCAGAGTGTTACAGCCATTACCGCCATGCCGATAAACACACCGCCGATGCTCTGGTGCTCATATCCCCCTTCCCTGCTTACCGGCAGGAGTTCATCAAGGGAGATATAAATCATAATACCAGCGACTATTGTCAACAGCCAGCCCAGAACCGCGTCATTCAGATAGGGCATCAGAAAGAGCGCCGCGATTCCCGCGCCGACCGGTTCCGCTACTCCACTTAAAAATGACCACCAGAACGCCTTCGCACGGCTTCCGGTCGCGGCGTATACGGGAACCGAAATCGCGAGCCCCTCCGGAATATTATGAATTGCGATCGCGACCGCAATAGCCATACCAACTTTAATATCTTTCAGCGCCCCCGCGAAAGTCGCCATGCCTTCCGGGAAATTGTGTATCCCGATCCCGAGCGCAACGAAAAGTCCCGCCTTGAGCATCCTCGCTTTTTTCGGGCCAATATTATCCTCGTGATGAAGGATGTAGTCATGTGGAACGAACCAGTCGACGAGGAACATCAAGAGCGCACCGATGTTGAATCCGATTATCGCCGAGACCCAACCGATCGTTTCGACCCCACCGGGGAAGAGTTCCACCAGCGAGACAAGGATCATGACACCTGCGGAAAATCCGAGTGTAAAACTCAGAAAGGACTTACCCGGATTGCGTACGACTAGTCCGAGAAGACTTCCGACGGTGGTCGAAAGTCCGGCCAGTGTTGTAAGAATGAGGGCGTTGAGAATAGTATTGTCCATATTTCCCTGTCCCCCTGGTGATGTTTACAAAGGGATGTTGCCAATTTTTTTCTGTGGCAGTTTCTCTCGCTTGGCCTGAAGCGCTTCAAGCGCCCCGATAAGTTTCTCGCGAGTCTGGGTCGGCTCGATTACAGCCTCGATAAGCCCACGATCTGCGGCCTGGTAGGGATTCGAGAATTCAAGCTCGTACTGCGATGTCAGTTCTGCCCGTTTACTCGGATTATCTTTGGCTTTGGCAAGCTCTTTACCATAGAGAATATTGACCGCACCCTTTGCTCCCATAACCGCTATCTCGGCCGATGGCCACGCTACGTTGAAGTCGCTCCCGAGCTCATGGCTCGACATCACGCAGTACGCGCCGCCGTATGCTTTCCTCGTTATCAGGCTCAGCTTCGGGACGGTCGCCTCCGAATATGCCCACAGAAGCTTTGCTCCGTGACGGATGATCCCGCCCAGTTCCTGTCCCCTGCCCGGAAGGAACCCGGGAACGTCGACGAACGTAACGATGGGAATATTGAAGGCATTGCAGAATCGAACGAACCTTGCAGCCTTGTCGGACGAGTTTATGTCGAGACATCCGGCAAGCACCTTCGGCTGGTTCGCGACAATCCCGATCGGACGTCCGTTAAGCGTCGCGAATCCGACAACCATGTTCATCGCGAACCCGGCCTGCACTTCAAGGAATTCGCCGTTATCGACTACCGCGGTGATAACGTCCTTGATGTCGTACGGTTTCGCGGGATCGTCCGGAATGATCGTGTCGAGAAGCGGATCGCGTCGGAACGGATCATCATCGCTCTGGAGAGTCGGAGGGTCCTCGAGATTGTTTTGAGGCAGGAAATTCATGAGGGTCCTGATCATCATCAGGCAGTCATCCTCATTCTCCGCGTTGAAGTGCGCCACACCCGACGTGGAATTATGCACACTCGCCCCACCAAGCTCCTCGAACGTGACATCCTCGTTAAGTACCTCCTTGATTACCGACGGGCCGGTCAGGAACATGTGCGACGTGTCTTTCACCATGAAGATGAAATCCATGAGTGCGGGAGAGTAGACCGCCGCACCTGCGCATGGCCCCATGATCGCTGCTATCTGAGGAACTACCCCGGACGCCATTACGTTACGGTAGAAAAGTCCGGCCACACCCGCGAGGCTGTAGATACCCTCCTGAATTCTCGCGCCGCCACTGTCGTAAAGACCGATGATCGGCGCACCGACCTTTGTCGCGGTTTCCAGAACCTTCCAGATTTTTCGCGCGTGACGTTCGCCGAAACTGCCTCCCATGACTGTGAAATCCTGGGCGAACACAAATGTCTGTCTGCCGTTTATCGTGCCGTAACCCGTGACAACCCCGTCGCCTATATTTTTCTTCACTCCCTTGATCGGCGGGGTCGCAACGAACATGTCGTATTCGAAGAACGAGTTGGGATCCAGGAGGACTTCGAGTCGCTCCCGCGCCAGCATCTTGCCACCGTCATGCTGCCGCTTTCTTGCCTTCTCGCCGCCACCCTCGAGCGATTCGGCATATCTCCTGCGGAACTCCTCGCGTCTTTCTTCCTGGTTGAGCCCCATCTCAGTGCTCCTTCGCCGGCTGTACCAGCTCCGTTAATATCCCCTGCGTACTCTTCGGGTGAAGAAAACAAATAAGGCTGTCGTTTAGTCCTACTGATGGTTCCTCGGTCGTGAATCTCAACCCGTCCGCTTTGAGCGAATCCATCTTTCCCTTTACATCATCCGATTCAACCGCCATGTGATGGATTCCCGGTCCCCTTTTCTCAAGAGCCTTACCGACAGGTGAATTCTCACCGTACGGCTCCATCAGCTCAACCATGATATTGTCAAACTGGTAAGCGGCGGTGCGAATCCCCTGCTTCTCGACAGTATGTATACCGGCAGGTTCCATACCCCATATTTTATTGAAGAGCGGTATCGCCTCGTCGAGACTTTCAACAAGGATTGCGATGTGATTTAACTTTGTCATAGTGGATAAAGTATAGAAAGGGGCTGGTCAGTGGTCAAATAACGAACAGACCACATATTGATTTAACTGACTAATTCGCTGGAGGTTCAGTCTTCGGGCATATAGGCTCCGCCCTGGACTTCCTTCACCAAAAGGTCGTGAAGACTTGTCGCCTCGTCAGGGCTGAGTGATGCCACCCGCATATTTTTCCTTGTCAGCTTGAACTGCGCCTGCTCCCTAAGCTGATTCAGAAATTCGCGATGCTCCTGTTCTGCTGCGGCGTGGCGTCGCTCCGCCGCCCTTCGCGCGAGAAAACCGCTCTCCCCCCCGGCAACTTTCGGGAATAGGAAATAACACAGCTCGAACTCCCTGTCCGGATACAGTTCCTCGACTGTGAAATCCTCGGTTTCGGGAAGTGAGTAGTCGAAGCCGGACGGGTCATATCGAACTTCCTCGGTCGAACCCGTGATCTGTTCCCGGAAAGCCGGATCGATCGGAGCCGGTGTCTGGCCGAATTCCCCGCGGACCAAACGGACGTAGTCGGTGATATTGTTCTGCCACCTGCCGAACTTCACGTTATTGACAGCCTGCACGCCAACAATCTGGCTTGTAGGCGTTACAAGTGGTACATAACCGCAGGCTTCCCTTACAACCGGAATCTCCTCGAGCACGTCATCGAGACGGTCGATCATGCCGAAAGCCTCAAGCTGAGAGAGCATGTTGGTGAGCATGCCACCCGGAACCTGCGCGTCCCTTACAGCCCTGTTGGGTGGAGGGAAACCGAGATCCGCTTCGATCTTGTGCATGATGATGGTCGCAAGTTTAAGATCGCCCAGTGCGATTGCGACAATCAGGTCATCCGCGAGTTTTTCAAGAACTGGTGAGGTTTCGAAAGGTGCGGGGATATTATCCTGGAACTTATCGAAATCACTAAGCTCTTTTCTTACTTTTCGAAGCCTTTCATCGATTGATACGAACTGGGTGGTATCCATGCCATCATCCAGCCCGAGCCGTCCGGCGAACATGTGAAGAAGTTCAACCGAGGGATGCGATGACCCACCTGCGAACGGCATGAAGCACGTGTCGATACAGTCGACGCCCAGTATCATTCCGATTACAGCAGTTATGTGCCCGTAACCCGGAGTACAGTGGGAATGCCAGTGAATCGGAACCGTCAGCGCCTGTTCAAGAGCGGGTATAAGGTCCCACGCGGCCTGTGGAGAGGCGAGTCCAGCCATGTCCTTTACCGAAATCATGTCGGCGCCAAGATCCTCGTAGGTCTTGAACTTATCAACCCAGTAATCGACTGTGAAAACCGGGCCGGTTGTATAGGAAACGGCGGCATCAACAAGTCCACCGCCATCCTTTACCGACTTGACCGCAACCTTAAGATTGTCCGGGTCGTTGAGCGCATCGAAAATGCGCATAACATCAAGTCCTCGTTCGAGCGCGGCAATACAGAAATCCCTGATAATGTCGGACGGGTAAGGCTGGTATCCGAAAAGATTCGCTCCACGACACAGGGCTCTCGACAACGAATAGCCCTTCGTGGCTTCCGTGATCATTCCAAGCCGCTCGAAAGGATTCTCGTCGAGGTATCGCATGCAGACATCAAGAGTCGCGCCTCCCCAGATCTCCATGTCGTAAAAACCGCAATGAGCGATATCATCAACGACACGTGCGATCTGCTCGCCCGTCATTCGGGTAGCGAAAAGCGACTGGTGTCCATCCCTTAACGACAGGTCGTTATACTTGATGGACTTACCCTTAAGCCTGGATTTCACCTCGGACAAAGCCTTCTGCCTGAGGTCCATGTACTCCCTGTGTATTTCAGCGAAACTCATTGTTAACTCCGGGAAATTTTTCTATTCAAGAATCATAAGTGGCTGGTTTTCGAGAACCGTTTCTGATTCCTTGACGAGAATCTCGGTAACCGTCCCGTCCTTTGGTGAGTGCACCTCGTTGACCATTTTCATGGCCTCCATCTTGCACACAAGGTCACCCTTATTAACCGTATCGCCAACCTTGACGTTAATCTCTACTATCTGGCCGGGAAGATGGGCCGCAATAACGCCCTCACCTGATCTTGTCGTAGCCTGTGATTTCTGCGGGGTGAGCTGCTCGAGGGCGCTCGCGCGTTTTTTAGCTGTTCCCGTCGGTTCCTCGGGCTTCTTTTCAACTGGTGGCTTACCGGACTTAACACCCACCGATGCTCCCGTTGCAGCGGCAACCACGGGAGTGAAATCGATCGAGCCATTTTCTTCCGTGACGGCCACCTGGAACTCCCAGCCGTCCACGTCGACGATCGCTGTGCTGCCTACAAGGCTTTTTACCGTGACAGTGTATGTGTTTCCATTTACAACAACCTGGTAACGCTGCATTTATCCAACCTCATCTCGGTCTAATTTAATTAAACCACCTTGTTGTCATATCCAGCCGACCCTGGACAACCCACGCTGACTGCTGCCTAGGTGGCTGACCGTTATCGCTTCTCACAGCCTTTTTACGATTCACTGCCATCAGCATGGTTATTACGGCAACCGCTGCACCTTCCATCTCCCTGCGACGCCACGCCTCAAGTCGCGGTGTGCTCCTCGAAGTCGCTATTATCGGGGCCTGAGTAACACTTGGATTCCATGTCATCTGAGGTTTGTCCTCCAGTTTCGACTGGTTGCATGCCATCCGGCTTTTATTCCCCAGGTCTCCTCGATCTGAAAGCCTGAACGTGCAAAGTTCATCCTCACACGGTTGCTCATCAGCCACGGAGTCTCGACTGGGGCCGTTGGCGAAATCTTTGTGGGCTGGACAGTTCTCAATGAAAGCGAAAGGGCTACACCAATGGCGGCGGCTATACCGCCATCCCTTATCGATCTTGGTTTATGTGAGTTACTGCTCATTATTAACCAGTTTTACTACCCGCTTAGAGCGGGATATTTCCATGTTTTCTCGGGGGATTCGTGTCCCTCTTGGTTTTCACAACGTTGAAAGTTTTCACAAGATGCAGCCTGGTCTCGGATGGCTTGATTACATGATCGACGAATCCCTTCGAGGCCGCGATGTACGGCGTGGCGAAATGTCGCTGGTACTCCAGGATAAGTTCCTGGCGCTTTGCCTCCTGGTCATCGGCTTCATCAATTTCCTTCTTGTGAATAATGTTAACCGCTCCCTGCGGTCCCATTACCGCTATCTCCGCGGTCGGCCATGCGAGTACGGCATCGGCTCGAATATGCCTGGAGTTCATCGCGCAGTATGCTCCACCGTATGCCTTGCGGGTAATTACAGTCATTTTCGGAACCGTCGCCTCGGCAAACGCGTAGATCAGCTTGGCCCCGTGACGGATGATCCCTCCATGCTCCTGGTTAACACCCGGAAGATAGCCCGGTATGTCCTCGAATACTACAAGAGGGATATTGAACGAATCGCAGAAACGTACAAACCTCGAGGCCTTGTCACTTGCATTGATGTCGAGACAGCCCGCAAGATGGTTCGGCTGGTTGGCAACGATTCCGACCGGGTAACCGGCAAGCCTTGCGAATCCAACAACGATATTCCTTGCCCAGTGTTCGTGAATCTCGTAAAAATCACCATCATCAAATACCTGACGAATTACATCCGTCATGTCGTATGGCTGGTTCGGGTCTGCCGGCACGATGTCATTCAGGGAATCCTCCGTGCGCTCCGCAGGATCGCTCGGGGGAGTGTATGGAGGCGAGTCCATGTTGTTTGATGGAATAAAGCTGAGAAGTTTCTTAATCCCATCAAGGCACTCCTCGTCGCTTTCAGACTCGAAATGCGCAACTCCACTGATTTCATTATGCACGCCGGCACCGCCGAGGGATTCAAAGTCTATGTCCTCGTGAGTGACAGCCTTGATAACCGCCGGTCCGGTCACGAACATACGCGCGGTTCCGCTCACCATGTAAATGAAGTCGGTTATCGCCGGTGAATATACCGCTCCACCGGCACAGGGTCCCATGATGGCGCTTATCTGGGGAACAACACCCGATGCCATTACGTTCTGGAGGAAGATATCGGCATATCCTGCCAGCGAATCGACGCCCTCCTGTATGCGTGCGCCGCCGGAGTCATTGAGACCGATCACCGGAAGCCCATTTTTCATACCGATAGCGTTGATCTTACAGATCTTATTCGCGAACATCTTGCCAAGAGATCCGCCGAAAACGGTGAAATCCTGAGCGAAAATCGCCACGGGACGTCCCGAGATGGTGCCGGTTCCCGTTACTACGCCGTCACCGTACGGACGGTTCTTGAACATTCCGTAGTCGTGACAGTCATGCCTTATAAACTTGTCCACTTCCTCGAAGCTGCCGGGATCAAGAAGGTAATCGATCCGTTCGCGCGCAGTCCATTTGCCACTGGAATGCTGCTTGTCGATGCGCTTCTGACCCCCGCCGGCTTCGGCCTGGGATGAAATTGATTCGAGTTCTTCTAGTCGGTCATGTGCCATAGTCCGAACAACCTTGAAAAGGGAATATAACAACCTGCTCCCGGTTAATTAACCGGGCGGAACGGCAATGGTACCGCCAACCGGACAGATTGGCAACCATAAAACCACGCAAGTAATACAGCATGATTAACCGATTATTCGGAGATTCGCCCGGTTACCAACAAGGTCTTCTATGGAAATCCATTCCGCGGGTAAATATATGTAACCATGCACAAATAATCCCCCGCTTGTCACGGGGGATCCAGTCCATGCTGTATACCTTTAATGCTTAATCGGTAGTTTCAGTTGCGGGAACGTTCCTTGAAGATTTCACCAGATCACCAATGCTGTCGATTCCGGATGAAGTCGACGATACACCGATCGAAAGCGGCATCGAGGACCTCGTCGAGAGCAGGCTGAGTCCGGGAATCGTCTTATTCCTTATTCTGTTCGCGATTGTCTTCGCTTTCTCAACACCGATCCCGGGCAGAAGGACTGATATCTCGTTCGTTCCGGATAATCCGATAATCGATCCCTCGCCTGCTTCCTTTTGAATTCGCTCTCCGATTCTCTTCAGCCTTTCAGGATCAATCTCTATGCCATCATTCTCCACATACACATTAATGAGGCTTACCGGGTATCCGTTCTCCCTTGCAAACGCAAGCTCGCGTGCTCCGAAGGCAATAAAGAACCCGGATGTATAAAGTCCCGTCAGTATGTCCGTTTCACGAAGTGCCATAATAATTTCTTCAGTTAAAAGGTAAGATTCAAATTATTTAAACACGGTTCAGATTCAATTATCGGTAAATTTTCACATGTAACCGATCAACCGATCACGCGCAGCCTGTTTACTCATTTCATGTAAGCTGAATATATGCTATTTTTTCATCCGGGACCGATTACCGATGCTTGTTATCTATATCGTAATGTTCACCAATCCCCTTTACCACCTTGGCAGAATACTTATCCAGGTAATGCCCGCGGCAGCAGTCGGGGGGATTTTCTTCGATATCATATTTGCCGCGATGTGGTTCATTATTTCTTACATCATTGCCGATATTTCGGCCCGCGAGAACGGGTACTTCATTCCGAAACTATTCCTGTTCTGGGTCTTCAATTTCTGGGCAATTGCCGTGGTGTACTACCTGGAGGGACGGGTTAGGCGGCTAAAGGCATCGTCAGGAACGAGCCGGAGGATCCTTGAAAGCCAAATGACCTCATCAAGTCTTGTGGCAGGTGCAGTCAATATCTATACTCCCGCTGACCTTGGGGATCATTTCATCCAGACACTTGTCGAAGAGGGCAGGTACACCGAAGCAGTCGACATCGCAAGGAACAGGATCGACGCATACATGGACTCAAATGACCGGGAAATGGCTTCCAGATACGAATCTCTGATTACATGGATCGAAAACGAACGAGACAATAACAGGGACAGTCAGGAAAGTTAAGCATGGGGCAGATTCTCTATTACATCCTTTTTCTGAATCCGATTTACCTCCTTGCACACATAATTGTGCTGCAGTATCCCGGATTCGGGACATGGGTCGCACGAATCCTGTTCATCGTGTTCTCGTACGCAATCTGGGGGATCATCGCATGGCTGATCGCGGAGCATATGGCCAAAAAACGCGGAGTGACATTTCTCTGGTTCATAGTGCTGCTGGTCTTTAATATCTGGTTTTACATACTCTATGCGATATTCGACAAGCTGACCTCGGTCGACCACTCTGCAGTCGCACGCGGTGCAATGATGGCTTCCGACAGAAATACTCCATCAAGCATTGTGGGATCTGCGATCGACTCCTACAGCCCGGCCGAGTACAGGGAATTCGAAATCCAGGACATGGCGGACAGGGGGCAGATTGATGAAGCCCTTTCGATCGCCAGAAACAGGCTCGAACAGGCGAACAGGGCAAAAGATGAGCCGCAGGCACAAAAATGGGCAAGCATAACTAGATGGCTTGAAGTTCAAATTGAGTTAAACGATGGGGAATTCGATCTGACGCTTTAACCCTTCAGGTCCGCACTCGGGGCTTCCACAGATTCTTCGTCCTTTTCACCCGCCGGTTCCGACTTCACATCAGGCTCCGATTCCGCGATCTCCTCTTCAATATCCTTCGCGTACGGGTCGTTATCGGATTTAACGGTCTGGTTTCGACCACCTTCCTTGGCGATATAAAGCGCACCATCCGCTGCTTCTATAAGCTGCTCCTTGGTTTCAGCGTTGCGCGGGTAACTTGCGACCCCGATCGAGATGGTTACCTTCACCGACTTCCCGTCAATCGGCAGCCTCATTGCCTCGATTGCGGTCCGTATCTTCTCAGCGGCAATGTACCCCCCATCCTGGTCTGTGTCGGGAAGTATTGCCACAAGCTCCTCGCCACCATAACGGCATGGAACGTCACTGTCACGAAGGTTCCTCTTGATCGTTCTTGAAACCAGTTTCAACACTTCGTCGCCGATCTGGTGTCCATATGTATCGTTGAATTTCTTGAAGTGGTCGATGTCCATGTAGATTAGCGATACTGGTGCACCATATCGACGAGACCTGGATATCTCACGTCCGAGCGCTTCCTGGAAATACCTGTGGTTATATAGCTGGGTCATGCCATCGGTAGTGGCAAGCTGGACCTGGCGTTCGTAAAGTTGGTAGTTCTTGACAATGGTCATCATACTGGACGCAAGGGTCTCGATGAACTGCATATCCTCCGTGCTGAACGCCGGGGGTGTCTTACGCGCAAGCTGGAAGAAACCCTTCTCCCCGTTCTGGCCAAGCTGAAGACATATGAACGTGTGGACCTTCAGGGTCTGCAGGATCGGGCAGTCGATCGTACCCCGTATGCTTGTGACAAGCTCGTCCCGGTACGGGCATTTCGGGCAGTTCTGTGCCCGTAGGTCTTCCACAAGGTCCGGATTCCAGTAGTTTCTGAGGATAGCCCGGTCGACCACATGGCTGAACGCGGCAAGCACGGTCGGATCAAACTGGTCCTCTTCATCCTCCAGTGTAATTCTTTTTACTATCTCCCTGTCTCGCTGCTCCGGAGCATCCGCAAACTGGACAACAACCTCGTGCCCGCCATTGAGGTTGAACGCAAGCACCCCGTCCGTCGCTCCCAGCACATGCATGGCCTTTTCGAGGGTTAATTTGAGAAGCTCGTACGGATCACGTGCGCTGTCGAGAAGCCCGTCTCCGTCAAAGTCCGATGCCTGTTCCCCTACAAGATCGGTGCCCGAAACCTGGTTCAGGACCTCAAGTTCGTCAATCTGGCGGGAGAACAGCTTCTCCTGCTCGCCCACGTAGATCTCGTAAAGATCGTCCCTCAGGGTGCTTTCGGAAATATCCTTCACCAGTTGCAGAAGCGATTTCCTGTCATTGTCCGAGAGTTCGCCTGCACCGATGAACTCCCTGATAAGCATCAGGTAGACGGGTTCCAGATTCATGAGGTCCCGAAAGCTGTTCTTAAGAAGGATCCATTCCTGGAACTCGGTCTGAAGGTGGTGAAACAGGTAGTTGAAGTCCTTTTCAACTATGGACCTGGCCATTAGAAGATGGGTTGCCCTGACCTTCCTGAAAACATCTCGCGCGGGAGTTTCCGGGTAATAATCGCGAAGAGTTTCAGCCCATCTCAGGCTGAGCTCATCGACATTCTTCCGGATAAGTTGTGCCAGAATATGATTCATACGGATAAAGAGGGGCCGCAATGCCCCTCATCTGCGTTCATTTTACCATCATACGGCGAAAAATGCTCAAATAAAGGCGTCTGCGGACATGTGTTCTATTTTCATAATCGGCCCTGTTCTTTAGATACTTAAATCTTAACAACGGTTAAATTAATTCTCATTATTCTGGGATTCCAGGCCATGTTTCGACGAAAATTCCGGAATATTCCGCATTTAGCGATCAATACCGGACAGACTGCAGTCAAACATTATAAAAAGATGCCTGATATTATTATGGATAACCATTCGCCGATTTTCGGATTGTTTGACCAGAAATATAACTGGATGTATAATGACTGATTACGCCTGCGGGCGTTGAAGGTTGTTTTTCCTCCTAAACTCAGGTTAAGTATCCGAACTCGGCAGGGAAGAGGATCCTCCCATGCACGACCTGGGTTACATAAGGCAAGATAATACAGTGAGCAGGAAAACCCCAAAGACTCCACCCCGCAAGAAGAACAAATCCTCAGACGGCGGGGAAACCGCGGATGAGATTCGCAAAACCGACGATGCGGTTGTCGAATCCAAGGACACACTCCTTCCCGAAGAAGTGAACAGGACCCCAAAAAAACCGAAAAAAAAGAAGCTTGCCAAAGCTACGCCAAAACGGAAAAAGAAAACCCGGGATGCCGAACCCGATTTCGAGGACAGCGTACGTTACTTCCTCAGCGAGATCGGACGAATACCGCTTCTGACGGGCGATGAGGAACTTCAGCTTGCAACAATCGTCAAGCACTCGAAGGACGAGGGCCAGGTCAGAAGGGCCAAGGAGAGGTTAATCCGGTCAAACCTTCGACTGGTCGTTTCCATCGCGAAAAAATACCTCGGGCGCGGAGTGGATTTCCTGGACCTGCTTCAGGAAGGCACGATGGGCCTTATCAAGGCAGTTGAAAAATTCGATCCTTCCCTCGGATGGAAATTCTCTACCTACTCCTCGTGGTGGATACGGCAGAGGCTCTCGAGGATGATTGCGGACCATGGCTCGCTCATCCGAAAACCGGTTTACATGGTCGATATCATTAACCGTTTCCTGAGGACCATGCAGAAGCTTCAGAAGGAAACCGACGAGGATGTTCCCATCGAGAGAGTAGCCAGGGAAATGGATATCACCGTTGACAAGGCCGAGGAGCTCAGGAAGATCAGTATGCGGATCCTCTCCCTGGACAGCCCTGTAACAGGTGATGACGAGGGCAGCAGCCTTAAGGAGATCGTCGCGGATAACGATATTTCCTGCCCCGAGCTTGAAACCATGGTGAATATCCGTAACGAGGAGATTCACAAGGCACTTTCAGTTGTGGACGAAAGAGAAAAGAGGATACTCTCGTATTGCTACGGACTTTTTGACAGACCGGTAAAAACCCTCGATGAAATCGGCAAAATGGAAGGGATCACGAGGGAGAGAGTAAGGCAGATTCGCAATCGCGCCGTATCGAAAATCAAGCAGTCTGAATTCGGGAGAAGTATCAAGGATTTTCTTTATCTCGAATAATTTGGATTCGTAATACTTCAGAACTTCACGGTGCATAACGCACCGTTTTTTTCTGCCTGAAGTGCGCATATGGCAATTGCAGGTATATCATCTGCTATAATTCCACTGACACACTTTGTGGAGGGGTACAATGCGGCAAATCTCATTAATTCTATTCGTGGGACTGGCAGTTGCCTGCATCTCGGCAGGTTGCTCGAATAATCCCGTTACTCCCGATGAATTTACCGGCAGTTCCGTTTCACCATCCATACGAAACTGCATCGGTCTGAGAATTCTGGAGTTTGACACATCATCCGGGGAGGTCAGGGTAATTCCGTTCCGTGCAGGAGAGCTTCATCTTAACGTGACCAATATATTGAACAGCTCCATGGGAGTTGCCGCCGTCGGAGTTCCGGCCGAACATGATCCCGCAAACGGGATTTTCACCTTCGATATCTCTCTAACCCACCCATTCGGCACCAATCAGGCTGTCACAGGTTTCGATGTTAAAGGCATTCTGATTACACCCGGCACATTTACATACAACGGCTACACATTTGCGGACACGGACGAGACTCGCCTCCTCAACGCCGACGGGTACACCCGCTGGTGGAATCCCTCAGAATTTACTACTCCCGGGCTCTTCGGTTATACAAAGGGAGTTCTGGCAAACGCGGAAACACCGGTTCTAACTTCCAGCATTAATCCGTACAAGTACTTCGCCGACTGCCTGTACCCGGAACAGAACCTGAGTCCGGTACATGGAACACCACTTGACGATGACGAGGGACGAGGTGTTTTCAGCGCAGGGGCGACCAACATCCGGCGGTACACAATAAAATTCCCCATGAGTCCCGGACCGGTAATACGTTACGGTTACGCGGTGGATGCATCGTGGCAGGAACCGAGTCCCAATCCACCGGTAGACATCCCCGACGATTTCCCCATCGAGGCGAATGAACCCGAACCATACGACGTGACGCTCGCGGTCACAGGAAACACCCTCTACTATGACTCCGAAACTGATAACAATGGCGGTTTTTTAAGGCTGGCCATTAACATCTACGACTGGCAGGGACAGGATGCGGGAGATTTCGAGAACGAAATAACGAGTGTACAGGTCATAGCCCCTGAACTGGGACTTAACGGTGTCGATGCCGTTTACTCAAACGAGACTTCGCTTAAGGCCAGGTACAGAGCGGGGCTTGCGGGAATCGCATCCCCATCGGAACCCGGCGAAACCATTCTCGCCGTTCGGGCGGAATCGGCATACGGTAACTACAAACAGCTTGCCGCCGCGGGTCCGGACGAGCCTGTCGAGGCGTGGAACGTTACAACCATCGATGTAATGGACCCCGAATGTACTGGAGACGCGAACAACGACTGGATAGATGCGGTCGAAATTCCATTCGGGGAATACATGGAGGAGCAGCTCTGCTCTCCAACCGACTATCGAGATTTTTTCTGGTTCGAAATACCTTCCGGTTTCGCGCCAACCGGAAACCTCGTACTCTGGTGCGATTTGGATCCATGCAAGCTTGAGATATATAACGAATCACAGGTGCTGATCGCAGAGGAACCGATCGTGGACGGTGTCACCTGGCTCGATCTCGAATTCCTGGACCTTATGCCGGGTAAGTACTACATCAGGGTGTACACGTCGGATGATTCGTTCCCCTGCCCTTATCTAATCGATTTTACGGGCGAACTGCTTGATGTAACGCCTGACAACCCCGTAGACGTAACACCTACGGGACTAAGCTGCAATCCGGAAGCATTACTGATAAATGGAGACTCCCTTTATGTTTCATGGAACGGAGCCCTGCAGTCCTATGATATAACAAATCCGGCGTCGCCCGAGATAATTT
>Ga0272441_10002294_pt1 | contig 38941 bp, 28 predicted proteins | sample SSMProp6N_FD_193582 | JGI IMG/M metagenome (GOLD analysis project Ga0272441, IMG submission 193582) | Marine sediment archaeal communities from Little Sippewissett salt marsh, Falmouth, MA, United States - SSM-Prop-6N | ecosystem: Environmental > Aquatic > Marine > Wetlands > Sediment ... | reverse complement strand
CAGGACATCACACCTATCGCGGATTAGCCCCAATTTCTCGGGGTTGTCCTCGTCCTAAGGGTAGGTTAGCTACGTGTTACTGAGCAGTGTGCCACTAACGTAAAGTTCGTTCGACTAGCATGGCTTAGTCCCACCTCGATAGCAGTGGGGTCCGACGGGATCAATCGGAATGAATGATGACCGCAAGTTACTCACTCGTTGTATTGAAACGAGGAAGCATTCTGCTCGACCCTTCTCGGACCCGAAGACGTCGCCGTCTTTACTCGGGTCGTCATACATGTTCCCGTCTCTGGAGGTCGATACTTCATCCAGAGGCCAAAGCCTCAGTCATATCGTAGCCGCCGACTGAACGACGGGACGCGATTACTCGCACCACCCTCTCCACAGCGTAATAATAAAAACATTATGCTTTTGGACTCAAAAGGTATAAAAAAGCCGGTGAGAGGCGCATGAGCACCCTGTCGCAAAAAACCGGGTCTAAGAAACCAGGGCCGCGAAGGGTTTCAAAGCGATCCGGACGCTACTCAGGCGGTTCTTGATCTAACCGATCTCTATCGTTCTTCCTCTGCTCAATCTTCTCAAGCTCGTTACGGAGGAACTCCTCGTACTTCTCCTCGAAGCTCTGTTGAGCCTGCCCCGATCTATTGGTGACACGGTCCCACATCGAGGAGGTCACGTCGCTTATCCGTTTTACAGCCTCATCCGCCACGAACCTCCCCCGGGAGTAGACGGACATGCCTAGATCGTTCACCAGGTCAAGCTGACGCTCAAGCTGCCTCTGAAGGTTAGTGTACTGTTGAAGGGCCTCCTCCCCCTTCCCCGTGAGGGTGAACCCTCCCTCATCCGTCTCGGCTATAAGGCCATCCCTCACAAGCCTGCCGAGGAGCGGGTAAATCAAGCCCGGAGACGGTGTCCAGTCGCCCTTGCTCTGCTCCTCGGCCTCCTCTATGATCTCCTTGCCGGTCATGGATCGCTCCGTGAGAAGGTGCAGAACGTAGAACCTCGTGAACCCCCTGGGTACCTTTCCTGATACTTTTGACATGGAATCGCCGACGGTTAGTCGTGTGTGAAACCGCGCCGGAGAGATATAAGAATATCGCTAGAGATATAGAGGTTTGATCTAGATAACCGGTTTAGCGGACCAGAGATGAGTGCGAAAAGGGTGAAAAAAGCCGAAAAATGAAGAAATAACCATATTAAATATATAACGGGGGGAGTATTTTTAATGGATTTGGAATTGTATAACCTAGATTCAGGACCAGAGGTAAGTCTGGGAGACGAATTAACCGTATTAGTACTAAAAGGCAAAGGAGATAGCATTATCAGCCGTATGAAAGACGGCAGAGTCATATTATTCAACAGAGAAAACGTCCTATTCAACGAACTCGAGCCTGGGATGATGGTACAGGCCAAGGTGAGCTTCATAGCCCAAAACTACATCATAGTAGACCCCGTCTCACCGCCGGAGAGCGGGGTAGAAGCCATCAAGCTGGGTTTACAGATGGTCTCCGAAACAGAGAACTGGGAAAACGCGATCATGTCCAACGCATTGTTATACATAATCGAGCTTCTCGAAGAAGGAGTCTAGACCCCCGAGCATTTATCCCATCATTATTTCAGTTTAAACACTATACTAATGAAGGACCCGAGAAACACGAGGCCCTCACGGAGACTGAACTTGCTCTCGCCGTCTGCCCTCTCGTAAAACGTGATTGGCACCTCGCGGACTCGGTGCCCCCTCTTCACCGTCTTGTAGAGGCTCTCGAACTGGAAGTCCCACTTGTCGCAGTGGACGTCGGGCATGACGTCCTCCCAGAGCGCCCTCCTGTACACCCTGAGCCCGCTCGTCCAGTCAAATATCTCTTTACCGGTGACGAGCCGGATGACGCCGTTAGTGACGACGCTCAAGGAATCCCTCCAGAAGGACCTGCCCTCGATGCGCCCCCCGTCGATGAGCCTGCTCCCGATGACCAGGTCCGCCTCCTCGGCTGCCTTCACCATCTCCGGGAGATAACGAGGGTCATGGCTGAGGTCGCTGTCCATGGACACTATGTAGTCGCCCGAGCATAGACCATAGCCCTCCTTGTAGGCGGTGCCAAGCCCCCTCTTCGAGCCCCTGTGCAGCACCTTGATGTCGGGGTAGGCTTCCGCCAGAGAGTCGGCGACGACGCCACTCCCATCCGGGCTGTTGTCGTCGACTATTATTATCTCGTGGGGGATGTTTCTGAGGGCTTTCTGAATTCTTCTTATGTTTATTTTCAGAGTCTTGATTTCATTATACACTGGGGTGATGACTGAAACCTTTCCATCCATGAGGACAGCCCGAGTATCGTTGGAGGGGTAAAGGAATTAAGAATACAGTATCAGGGAGTTGAATGTTAAAGTTACACCCCTTTAAACTGATACAGATACAGGCCGCATAAAGGGACAGAACGTTCTACAGAATACAGCCCCATCACACCCCGGGGAACGGCGTTAAGGATCGCGATAATCCACATGGGGTTCTTCTACAACGGCGGAGGAGAACGCACGGTACTCAACCAAGCCATCGAACTCGGGAGAAGGGGACACGAAGTCGAGGTATTCGCGCCAATAGTGGAGGACGAATGCTTCCCTGAACTCAGAAAAGAGGTAAGGCTCACCGAGACCAGCGGCCTCCTGCCACCCAGCATGCCGCTTCGGAACGCCATGGGAATGATATACTCCAGCATACTGGTCCCAAAGAAGAGGCTGAGCGGCTTCGACGCCATAGTGGCCCATGGCCAGCCAAGCGCATGGATGGCCGTAAACGTGAAGAAAAGGCACGGAACCCCCGTCATATCGTACCTCCACCAGGTGAACAGGTTCTTCTCCCCCAGAGACATAGACAAGAAGTCGGGGTGGACGACGGACAGCAATCTGCTGACCCTCGAAGCGCTGCACAGGGGGAACCTCATCGTGAAGAGACTCGACGCGCACAGCGTGAAAAACTCGGACACGGTCCTCACGAACTCGGAATGGATAAAAAACAAGATCACCCGCTACTACGGGGTAGCCCCCCACGTATGCTACCCGGGCGTAGACCAAACAAAGTTCAGAAAACCCGACGAAAGAACCGGGCCAGCCTACCTGCTCAGCACAAACAGGCATTACCCCCAGAAGCGCCTCGACTACCTGCTCCTCTGCATGAGAGAGCTGGTGAAAACCAGCCCCAGCCTCAAGTGCTACATCACGGGGGGCTTCACCAAGCACACGAGATACTTGATGAAGGTAGCTGAACGCTACGGCCTGACCGGAAACGTCGTTTTCACAGGCAACCTCACCACCCGTGAACTGGTGAAACTCTACCAGAACGCGTACATCTACACCTTCACGTCACCCGAGGAGGACTTCGGGCTCGGCCCCATAGAGGCAGCCGCGTGCGGCGTACCCTCAGTAGTCTGGGACAACGCGGGCCCAAGAGAGACCGTCATCCACGGAGAAACCGGTTTCCGCGCAGCCCCATACAGCGTCAAAGAACTGGCCATGCACCACAGAAAACTGTTGGAGGACCCCGCTCTACGCGACGAGATGGGGGGGAAAGCGCACGAGTATTCAATGAAAAAATTTACTTGGGAAAAACACGTTGACAGCCTAGAGGGTTTTTTATCTAAAATATGTTAAAAGAAGCTGCAGGGTACGTCCCTCTATTATAGTAGTTGTCCCCCAACCAAGCAATAATTGTTACATTATTGTTTATTAAACTTAAAAAATGATATCTGTTGGGAAACGCAATGAAAGCAACATCAAAACTAGATGTTGATAAAAAAATCGCCACCATACTAGCAATACTGATTCTGATAACATCCTCAGTAACTATAGCGTTCGCAATTACACCGCCCACCATCCCGGGAAACGAGGAATACATGAACGACGAAGGAGTCCTAGACTCCGACTCGTTTGTGCTATACCCATACGAGGAGAAGAGCATAAACATAGGCTTCAGCAAGTACGGTGAACTCATAGACGGAGACAGCGGCGTCGGACTAGAGTACGACGGCGTGGACGTCTTCGCGAACCCCGCCGTGGCCGAATGGAAGTGGAGCAACGGCTGGGTCATAGAGATACACTACACCGAGCAGAACAAGCTAAGAAGCCTCTGGGCCTACGCCCTGTACTCCGACAACAGCGGCGTCGGAGGGATAGACGGCGAATGGAGACAGATGCAGCAGTCCAAGGACGCCAGCGCGGTCGGAGACACGCACGGCGGAAGAAGGACGAGCGGTTTCGCCGAGACGGACGACATCCGCCTCATATACGACGGACCGAGGAAAGCCATCTACCTGCTCAAGACCACCATATACGACAAGGACCCAAGCGGAACCGGAAAATGCCTCGTGAATATAACAACACAACTGGTCTTCAACAAGGTGAAGAAGTACGTAATGGAGATCAAGGACGTCAAGCGATGCGACGACAACAAGTTCGACGGACCTTTCCAGATAGAGTTCAGCCAGAGGGGCGAGTGGGACATAGGCACAGAGACCAACAACGAGGCCTGGGCCGAGTTCTACGACGGCTTCGAGACAAAGTACTGGAAACACCCCTTCTACTTCCCGTGTGAGGGGAGGGAAGAAGTTACCTTCGACGTGTGCCAGATGATCGACCAGGACGAGACACTCGTAGGGTTCGCGGCCTTCTGGCCCAACCTCATAAGCAAATGGGTCACGAACGTGGACAGCATCAACCACCTAGGCGGAGACGACATACCCGGAAAGCTTGAGACCATGGAGACCGAGGAAAAATACATCGACGTACCGACGGCCCTGCCGCCATTCGAGATTTGGCCCAACTACCTGTGGCTCGAAGGTGACACGCTGATAATCGACCTTCAGGACGAGCTAGTGGAGTACCCGAGAGGAGCATGCGAGTGGAACGACGAGCCCTGGGTGTTCAAGAAGAACGCTCAGGGAGAGTACGTAAAACTCGTATCAGGGCTACACTTCGAGTGGACCGGCAACGTCGAGATTGACCCAGACTACTGGGTGCCAGGCGACGAGTTCGTAATCGTGTACAAGAGATGGATGAAAGGCCACGAGGAGCATGAGACATTCCCAGCAGAATGCAACGAGCTTTTTGCTGACGAATGGTCATACGGCATGCTCGAAGAGCCGAAGGTGCCCTACGTGTTCGCCGAGTGGGACTTCGACCTAGACTACGACCACCCAGAGAACAGCACACAGCAGTTCAGATGCGTCTCAGTCTACGGACTCACCGACTACAACAACGCTCTTGACCCCGACATGCCAGGCAACCAAGCGCTCGAATACAGGATAGACAAGGAAGTCACCTACCAGCTCAACGAGATCTTCAACCCGTGGGACCTCAAGGACGCGGCCCACAAGGAAACGTTCCGCTGGGCCCAGAAAGGCACCTACGACGGAGAACCCATAATGCTGACGTCACACCTGCACGACAAGTACGGCAACGACAGAGACTGCCTCGACGAAGATCACGGCCTAGTGCTGCCCGAAAAATGGGGCTACTACTGCCACGACGACGAGAAGGTGATCCTCTACGACTCGACCGGCACGTTGGATCCGCTGCTGCTCGAGAGAGGCATCCCTGAGCCAGACAAGGAGAAGGACTACTTGATCGACCCAGCGACGTTCGTGTTGGTGTTCTTCAATGAGTTCGAAGGCTACGACCTCTACAAAGTGCTCTACAGCACAGAACTAGTGGATACCCCACCGCAAGGAGCAGATTGGAGCGTCGGCCGATGGGAGTGGATCGTCGTCGGAGAGCCAAGCCTGGCCTCTGACAGCATAGGCACAGGCATGGTAGCAGCCGCGTGGCTCGACTGGAAGAACGTCGAGACATGGCTGAGCGGCCTAGACATAGAGGCAGAGGTCTACGGACCCGCCATCCCATACGTGCTGAGGCCCATGGACGGCGACTACAAGGATGACCTAGGAAGACTACACCTCAGGGACGACTGGAGCACACCCGACGACTGGGCAGGCGAGGAGATATATCCCTACGCCATCAGCAGCAGCAACGTCATCGTGGTGGGCGGACCACTGGTCAACCTGGCGGCAGAGTACTACAACGACTTCACCGACGCCTTCGTGTTCTCGGAGTACGGCGACGGGTTCTACGCCCCGGGATGCTGGTCAAGGACCACCCAGGGACCCTACTGGGAGGGAATGGACCCGGTCATGGCTCTCGACGACGAGCTCTGGTATGAGAGCACGGTGATAGACGACGACGTCGGCTACGCCATAATATCCACGTACAAGGACCTCAACGAGACCAAAGGCTTCATAGTATACGGCTACACCGCCGAGGACACGTACTACGCCTGCTACGCCCTACGCGGAGGACTACTAGAGTGGCTCCAATACATCCAAAACGGAGTCACCACGATAGTGCTCAGGATAGACTACGAAAAGCTACACCCCGTGGGCTTCCACGTGGAGGAGATGCTTGGGCCGTTCACAGAGTGCACAGGATTCAACACCAACTTCAAGACCGGCCAGTACTACGACCGCTACAACGACGTCAAACAGATGGTAGAGGACCGCGCGGCCGAGCTGGGCATCTGCTACAAGCTTGTAGACATAGAATACTGTTCACAGGTCCACCCAGACCCATAGACACCCACCCCCCTTTTTTACACCAGCAACGTTTTTCAGCGCCCCACTGACCATTAAATGGGACACCCATGTCTAGCAAACAGCTGCTGGTAAGCAAGATAGAGAACGGCATAGTCATAGACCACATCCCCGCCGGCAGGGCCTTCCAGGTGCTCAGGCTGCTGAAGCTGCCCCCCGACGCCAGGGCCCTCATCGCCCAGAACGTGGTGAGCGGCAGCATGGGCAGCAAGGACCTCATCAAGATAGAGGGCACATACCTCACCAGCAGCGAGATAGACGTCATAGCCTTCGTCGCGCCGGACGCCACCCTCAACATAATCAGCGACTGGCAGGTCAAGGAGAAGCGCAGCATCAGCATACCCGGGACCCTCGAGGGGGCGTTCAACTGCCCCAACACGCTGTGCCCCACCAACGCCAGGTACGGCGCCCCTAACACCGTGTTCCGCGTCGAGAAGGGCGGCAGGCTCGAGGAGACCAGGCTCCACTGCACCCACTGCGGAAGCATCACCTATTACGGCACCATAAGGGACAGCATCCAGAGCGAGAGCTTCAGGCTCGAGCGCCGCGGCCTGGTGAGCAAAGGCAAGATAGAGACCGTGTTCCTGGACGTCCTGATAAACGGCGGCGCCCTCAGGTTCCCCCCGAGCCCCGACAGGCCTTTCACGCTGAAGAGCGGCCGCCCAAGCCCCTACTTCGTCAACCTGGGCGCCCTCACCGACGGCGAGAGCCTGGGCAAGCTCAAGTGGGCGTTCGCCAGCTACATAGCGCTCCTCGTCGAGATGGGCGAGATACCCGACTTCGACTACGTGTTCGGGCCAAGCTACAAGGGCATAAGCCTCGCCGCCCTCACATGCGAGGGCCTCAACGAGCTATACGGCATGGACAAACGGTACATGTACGACAGGAAGGAGGCCAAGGACTACGGCGACCTCAGCAGCGACCAGGTCCTCGTCGGCGCCGGCTACTTCAAGCCCGGCCAGCGGCTCCTCGTCGTGGACGACACCATCACCACCGGCATCACCAAGGTGGAGACCATAGAGAAGCTCAGGATGCTCGGCGACCACGAGGTAGTCGGCCTGGTGATAGCCGTGGACAGGCAGGAACGGCTCGGCGACAGGGACAACGTCGAGGAGATGAGCGCCGTGGAGTACCTGGAGCAGGAGATGGGGCTCAAGGTCCACAGCATACAGAACATAGAGACCATCTACGGCTTGATCAAGGACAGCCTGAGCCCGGAGATGCGGGGCCTCTGGCTGGACTACTACCGCCGGTACGGCACCGTACACCTGGGCTAGCCCCCGGTTTTTATTCCCCCATTCACCCGTCAACATATGGAGAGCTACGACGCCATAGTGGTGGGCAGCGGAAGCGGCATGATGATAGCCGACGCCGCCGTCAACAGAGGCATGACGGTGGCCCTCGTCGAGATGGACAGGCTGGGCGGCACATGCCTCAACAGGGGCTGCATCCCAAGCAAGATGGTCATATACCCCGCCGACCTGGTCAACCAGATCAAGCACGCAGAACGCCTCGGCGTCCACGCAGAGATAAAGCAGGTCGACTTCGAGCAGATAATGAGGCGCACAAGGGAGTTCGTGGAGCATGACAGACGGCCCATGGAGGAGAGCATACCCAGGGTAGAGGGCCTCGCCTACTACCCGGAGAGAGGAGAGTTCGTGGACGACTACACCATGAGGGCCGGCGACGCGTTCATCACCGCCCCCAACATATTCCTGGTGACGGGGAGCAGGCCCCTGATACCGGCCATGGAAGGCCTCGGCGAGGTGCCGTACATAACCAGCAGAACCGTCTGGGACATGACCCGCAGACCCGACAGCATGATAATCGTAGGCGGCGGCCTCATAGCGTGCGAGATGGCCCACTTCTTCAACGCCATGGGCACCGAGGTCACGGTGCTCAGCAGAAGCCCCAGGCTCCTCAAACACGGGGAGCCCATGGTCTCCGAGATACTCCTCACCAGCCTCAGAGAGAGGATGCGCGTCGAGGTGGGCGTCGAGGTGACCGAGGCAAGGATGGACGGCGGCCAGGTGGAGGTATCCGCGGTGGACGGCGGCGGCGAGACCCACCGGGCCGAGAAGCTGTTCATAGCAACCGGGCGCAGAAGCAACGCAGACACCCTCAAGCCGGAGAACACCGGCGTAGAGGTAAACAGCCACGGCTACATCGTGGTGGACGAGAGCTACCAAACCTCCAAGCCCGGGATATACGCCTTCGGCGACGCCATAGGCAAGGCCATGTACAAGCACGTCGCCAACAAGGAGGCCGAGCTGGCGTGGCACGCCTTCACCGAGGGACACGTCCACCCCCTGGACTACGACAGGGTGCCCTACGCCGTGTACACGTGGCCCCAAGTCGCCTCCGTCGGCCTCACCGAGACAGAGGCCGCCTCAAGGGGCCGAGACATACTGGTGGGGGAGTACAACTACATCGACACCGCCAAGGGCGCCGCCATGGACGAGATGGACGGGTACGTCAAGGTCGTCGCGGAGGACGAGAGCTACAGGCTGCTGGGCGCCCACATAGTGGGGCCCTACGCGCCCATACTCATACAGGAGATCATAAACGTGATGAACGCGGGGGACGGCTCGGTGTGGCCCATAGCGGACGCCATGCACATACACCCCGCCCTCCCCGAGGTGGTGCAGAGAGCCGTCTACAGCCTCAGGCCCCCCGGCCACAGCCACTGAGGTTTAAATAACGCCGCACGTCTACCAAAAACAGTTTCTGGTGAGAAAAGTGACCGAGTTAAAGATAGGGGACCCGGCCCCAGGGTTCTGTCTACCCGACGCCGAGAAGGGCCAGGTCTGCCTAAAGGACCAGAGAGGACACTGGGTGGTGCTCTACTTCTACCCCAAGGACAACACCAAGGGATGCACCATGGAGGCCCTGGAGTTCACGGCGGCCGAGGACGAGTTCAACGCCAAGGGCGCCGTGGTACTGGGCGTCAGCCCCGACAGCACCGAGAGCCACGTCAAGTTCAAGGAGAAACACGACCTGGGCATCACGCTGCTCAGCGACACCGAGAAGGAGATACTCACGGGCTACGGCGTCTGGCAGAAGAAGAAGATGTACGGCAGGGAGTACATGGGCGTGGTCCGCAGCACGTATCTGATAGACTCCGAAGGCAAGATAGCGCACATCTGGCCAAAAGTCAAGGTGGCCGGCCACGCCGACGCCGTCATGGAGAAGCTGCAGGAGCTCCAGGGCTAGGCAACAGCGTTGAACATAACCGACGGCATCCACGCGAGACGCGCCTACAGGAGCCTCGAATCCGTCGAGATAACAAGGGGGCTCGTCGAGGACCTGGCCACCCACGCCGGCCTCTCCGCTAGCTGCTTCAACAACCAGCCGTGGAGGTTCGTCTTCGTCTACGACAGGGAGACGCTGGAGGAGATGTGGGGCGCATTGAGCAGAGGCAACAAGTGGGTCCAGCTCGCGTCCATGATCGTCGCCGTCTTCAGCAGACCCGAGGACGACTGCAGGATAAGGGACCGGGTGTACCACCAGTTCGACGTGGGCATGGCCACCGCCACCATGATACTCAGGGCCACGGAGCTGGGGCTCGTCGCCCACCCCATAGCCGGGTTCAGCCCGAACAAAGTAAGAGAGATACTTGGGATACCCGACGGCTACCAGGTAATCACCCTTGTGAACGTAGGCAGGAAGGCGGACGACATCCACCCATACCTGAGCGAGGACCAAGCCCAGACCGAGACGGAGAGACCAGAACGCCTACCCCTGGAGAGGTACGCGTATCACAACAGGTACACGGGAGAGTAACCCGGGGACCGCTGGTAGAGATGGACGAGGATAAGGCCAACAGGCTCATCGACGAGAAGAGCCCGTACCTCCTCCAGCACGCATACAACCCGGTGGACTGGCGCCCCTGGGGAGAAGACGCGTTCAAGGAGGCCGAGAAACATGACAAGCCCATATTCCTGAGCATAGGCTACAGCACCTGTCACTGGTGCCACGTCATGGAGCGTGAAAGCTTCACCGACGACGAGGTGGCGGCTCTCATGAACGACGCCTTCATCAACGTCAAGGTAGACAGGGAGGAGCGCCCCGACGTAGACGGCGTGTACATGGCGGTGAGCCAGATGATGACAGGGGGAGGCGGGTGGCCCCTCACCATAATAATGACGCCCGAGGGACGCCCCTTCTACGCGGCCACCTACATACCCAAGACCAGCAGGTTCGGCGTGGCCGGGATGATAGACCTGATCCCCGCGATAAAGGGCTACTGGAGAGACCGGCGAGACCGCCTAGAGGCCATAGCGGACAGCGTGGTACACGGCTTGAACGCCGAGGCCATCGGCGGAGCCGAGACGCTGGACAGGGAGACCCTCGACACGGCGTACAGCATAATGTCCACGGGGTTCGACGAGGCGCACGGCGGCTTCGGGGACGCCCCCAAGTTCCCTGCGCCCCACAACCTCCTCTTCCTGCTGAGGTACTGGAAGAGGACAGGCACAGGCGAGGCGCTATACATGGTGGAGAAGACCCTACGCGGCATGAGGATGGGGGGCATCTACGACCAGCTGGGGTACGGCTTCCACAGGTACAGCACAGACAGGAGGTGGCTGCTACCCCACTTCGAGAAGATGCTTTACGACCAGGCACTGCACATATTGGCCTACTCCGAGGCATACCAGGCCACCCGTGAACCCCTCTACAGGGAGACGGCGCTGGAGGTGGCGGCATACGTGCTCAGGGACCTGGCTTCAAGCGAGGGCGGGTTCTACTCCGCGGAGGACGCGGACAGCGAAGGAGAGGAAGGAAGGCTCTACGTCTGGGGAGTCGACGAGCTAGAGAAGGCTCTCACCGGGGACGAGTACAGGCTCGTCGTCGAGACCTACGGCGTCAGAGAAGAGGGCAACTACCGCGACGAGGCCACGGGGACCCCCACCGGGAGAAACATATTGCACATCCAAGCCGAGACACCGTCCCCCGGGGCGAGGGACGCCGTCGAGGAGGTATGCTCCAAGCTCTTCCAGATCAGGGAGAGACGGATGAGGCCGCTGCTGGACGACAAGATACTCGTGGACTGGAACGGCTTGATGATAGCGGCGCTGGCGTACGCGTCAAGGGCCCTCGGAGCCAGGGAGCTTCTGTCGGAGGCAGCCAGGGCGGCGGAGTTCATACTGGGCCGCATGTGGGACGGCGAGAGGCTCCTCCACAGGTACAGGGACGGCGAGGCGGCCATCCCCGGCTTCATAGACGACTACGCGTATCTCGCCTGGGGGCTGACAGAGCTATACCTTTCCAGCTACGAGCCCAGGTACCTCGAGAAGGCGCTGGAGCTAACGGAGGCGGCTACAGACAGGCTCTGGGATGGGGAAGGCGGCGGCTTCTACTTCACCGGAGAAGACGAGGCGTTGCCCGCGAGGCGGAAGGAGCTCCACGACGGCGCTAAGCCCTCGGGGAACTCGGTGATGCTACTGAACCTGCTCAGGCTATCGAGGCTCACTGGAAGACCGGCGCTCGAAGAAAAAGCCGGCAGGCTAGCCGAGGCCTTCTCCTCCACGGTGAAGGGAAGTCCCCACGCATACACGTTCTTCCTGTGCGGGCTGGACTTCGCTCTGGGCCCCAGCCACGAGGTGGTGCTCGCAGGGGAACACCCGGACGACGTGAAGAACTTGTACGAGGCAATATGGGAAAGGTATCTCCCCAACACGGTGGTGTTCATGAGAACCGAGGAGTCAGCGAAGCTGGCTGAATACGCCGAGGAAATGACGGCCATAGGAGGCCGAGGCACCGCCTACGTCTGCAGCGGCTTCAAATGCGAGAAACCAACCATGGGCTCAGACGAGATGCTGGGTCATCTGGTTTAGAAAAAATTTTGGGAGTGCTACTTGGTGGTCAGCGTGTACTTGACCCCGATGGGGGCAAGCGTCTCATCGATCCTCTTGATGAGGTCCTCGACCTGAGCCATGTCGGGCTTGGTGAACCACTCGAAGAAGAAGTCATACTCGCCGAGGCTTTCACCAGACTTGCTGATTATGGTGTCACACCGCTCCTCGGGGATCTCGTCCTCCCCGAAGAACGCCATCACCCCATCAGGCGTGTCAAAGGAAATATCGGAACCGAAGCCTGCCCCCGCCCCGGGTATCTCGGGGGCGCCCACGAGGGACTGTATCGTAGTGTCCATGATGCAGACTTCCGGCATGTCGATGGCGACCTTCTCCAACGCCTTCAACGCTTCAAGCAGTGGCGGACCGTAGATCTTGACGTAGCTTATCATCTAAAATCTCCATGTTGGTTTGAGAAGGCAGGGTTATTAAATCTTTACAATAAAGAAACCGGATCAACCACGATAAAATCGAGGTTTCTCGGGCTTTTCTTTAGGATAAGCACAAGCACTGAGCGACGATTCTAAAGAACCCCCGTATCCCTGCCCACGTTGATACGCCGTGTCGATGGGAGGTCTCCCTTCAGGTGCATGGAGGCGGAGGGAAACCGCTTTAACCCGAAACCATAAACCCTACCCATGCAAACCCCTGTCGCCAAAGGAGCCATCACGTTCTTCTACTACGAGGACCTCGCCAGGGCGGCGGAGTTCTACGAGAAGGTAATGGGCTTCCAACTGGTCCAGGACCAGAGGTGGGCGAAGATCTACAGGATCAACGACTCCTCCTACATGGGGTGCGTCGACGGCAGCGTGGGCTACCACAAGCCCAGCGACGACAAGCCCGTTATGCTAACGGTAGTCGTCGACGACCCCGACGCGTGGTACACGCATCTCAGGAAACACGTGGTGGAGACCATCAACGAGCCCCACGACGACGAGGAGCTGAACCTGCGCATATTCCTGCTAGAGGACCCCGAGGGCTACGTCATAGAGATACAGAAGTTCTACGAGCCTTTTCCCCAGCCGTAACCCCCCTTTTTCAGCGGTTTAACCCTGATCACTTATAAATGAGGCTTCATTGGAAGCGAAAACCGCTTATACTGGATATAAGTCACCTTTTTTAGTCGATAAGAGGATTCTAAACGCCATTTGGAGTACCCCATGATGGATCAACTGGAACAAAAGATCAAGAGCGGGTTAGAGGGAGGTGAGTTTGACGCGGTCCTCGCGTTCGGCGTGGACAACTTCAACTACCTTACACGCACCGTCCTGCCCTTCGCGGAGCACTACCCGACACGCAGGGCCGTGGCGGTGCTCCCCAAGGAAGGGGCCTCGGCGGTCATATGCCCATACGACTGGTCCCAGGCCGTGAAGGACCAGGGCTGGAAGGGGGAGATAGCCGCCTACGACGAAAACGAGGCCGTGGGCGTGGAGGCCATGGTGAAGAGCCTGGAGGAGCTGCTGGTCAGCCTCGGGCTGGACGACAGGAGGCTGGGCCTCGACGGCTCACGCATAACCAAGGCGCTGATGGACAGGCTCAACGAGAGGTTCCCCAAGGCAGAGTGGCAGCCCGTGGACCCCCTGCTCAGCGACATGAGGATCACCAAGACGCCCGGGGAGACCGGGTTGATAGAGAGGGCGTGCAAACAGGCGGACAGGGGCATGGTCTACGCCCTGATGCACCTGGAGGGGGCCGCGGAGAACCCGGGGTACACCGTAGCCGAGTTCACCGAGAGGATAAGGGTCCACGTCAACGAGAACGGGGCCAGCGGCGTCGGGCTGCTCAACACGGCCTTCGGCACAGACGGCCAGATGTACTACACGCCCCAGAGAGGCTGGGTGAAGAGCGGCGAGCTGTTCAGGATGGACGTCAGCGCCCACTACATGGGCTACTGGACCAACCTGGGAAGGATGGGCGTCACCGGCAAGCCCACCGCGGAGCAGGAGAAAGCCTACAACGAGAACATGAGGCTCAAGGCCGCGGCCCACGAGATGCTCAAGCCAGGAGTAGCGGCAAACGAGGTCTACGCCCACGTCGCCAGGGCAGCCGAGAGGCAGGCCATAGGCTTCTGGAAGGAGGCGGGCATCGGCCACGGCGTGGGCGCCAGCCACCACGAGCCGCCTTACCTGAACCTGAGCAGCAGCACCGAGCTCAAGCCTGGCATGGTCATCGCCCTGGACATACAGACCTACGGGCCGAGGCAGGAGCTCATCCACAAGAAGGACGTCTACGTGATAACCGAGGAGGGGAACAGGAAGCTGAGCTGGTACCGGAGCTGGGACGAGCTGTACGCCGTCACAGGCTTCAGGGCCACACACTAGGAGGACATGAGCATGATAGAGGAGCTTAAGACGAAGATCTCGGAAAGCCTCAAGGAGAGCCAGTACGACGCCGTGGCGGTGTTCGGCGCCGACAACGTCCAGTACATGTCAGGCGCCCCCCTACACTACCCCCCCACCTTCCCGGACAGGTACATGGCCGTCTTCTGGGCCAAGGGGGAGGAACCCATATGCATAGTGCCCCCCGAGTGGGAGAGCAGCTTCCTCCGCATGGCCTGGGTGAACAAGACCAGGACGTACACCGAGAAACCCGGCAGCCCCACAGGCGTCGCCGAGGCCGTCGCGAACCTGACGCGGAACACGGTGAGGAAGACGGGTAAGATAGGGGTGGACGCGGAGAGGACGCCACTTAACCTGTACATGAGGCTGGAGGCGGCGCTCGAGGACTTCACCCTGGCGCCGTGCGACGGCTGGCTGCGAGAGCTGAGGATCAGGAAGACCCCGAAGGAGCTGGCGCTCCTGGAGAAGGTGGCAGAGATGACCGACCACGCCCTGGCGGGCCAAGCCCACCACGTCCTGGTAAAGCAGGCGGCAACAGAGATGAGCAACACCGAGAACGTCCGGATACACGCCATAGAGAGGAGCCTAGACGAGGTGGGCCACCACGCCGTCGCCCAGGTCACCGGCGGCCCCAACACGGGGAAGTTCTGGCCGGGGGCCCCCATGTACGGCATCGGGTATGACAGGGTCCCCCAGCAAAGGGAGTTCATGCGGATGGAGCTCACCGCCACACTCGACGGCTACTGGAGCAAGGGGGCCAGGATGCTCACCATGGGGGAGCCCACCGAGGAGCAGACGGCGGCCTACCAGGGCCTCGTGGCCCTGCGCGAGGTGGCGCTAAGCCACATGAAGCCCGACTCCACGTGCAGGGACGTCTACACCGAGGTGAAGCGGGCGGCGGACGAGAAAGGCATCCAGCTGGTGCCCAACCTCGCCATCGGCGCGGGCGTGGGGGTCACAGACCACGAGCCGCCGTACATCTCCGGGGCCGACGAGACCGTGCTCCAGCAGGGCATGGTCGTGGTGCTATGCCCAGTGGTGAAGGCGCCGGGCGGCGAGATGCTCATGGGAAGGGACACAGTGTTCATAACCGAGGAAGGCGCCGAGATCGTGGGCTGGTTCAAGGACTGGCGTGAGCCCTTCATCTGCAACTACACTTATTAACCCAAGTTTTTTCCATGCCGAGCCCAACAACAGGGCAGTCATGTCCTTCCAAGTGGCGGACGCCAACGTCGAGCCCGGGGAAAAGCACAAGGGATACCTGGCCATCGCCCATGCCTCCACCCACGAGGTGAGGATGCCGTACATAGTCGTCAACGGCGCCGAGAGGGGGCCCGTGCTCACGGTGCTCAGCGGCGTCCACGCCCTGGAGTGCGCCCCCGTGGAGGCCGTGCTCAGGCTCGCGGACAGCGTGGAGCCGTCGGACGTAAACGGCGTCCTCGCCCTGGTGCCCGTGGTCAACACCGAGGGGTTCCACGCCCGCAAGCCCTACAGCAACCAGCTGGACCACCTGAACCAGAACAAGGTCTTCCCCGGGGACCCCGACGGCTCCATGACGCGCCGCGTCGCCCACGCCGTCTTCCACCACTTCGTGAGCAAGTCAGACTACCTCGTGGACTGCCACAGCGCGGACCTGGGCGAGGACGCCGCCCACGGCATGTTCATCTACAGCACGGAAGACGCCGGCCTCACCGACAGGATGATCGAATTGGCGAGGTGCTTCGACTGCGACTTCATAGAGACCACCGGGATCACGGGGAACACGGGGGAGGCCGTACGGCTCTACGGGATACCGTGCATAATGACCGAGAGCGGGGCGCCTTACCCCATCAGGGACGACGACGTCCTCTACCACTACATGGGACTCAGGAACCTCATGCGCCACATAGGGATGCTGGACGGGGAGGCGGCGCTCGGCGACCAGCGGGTGGACCCCCCGAGCCGACGCGTGTGGGCGAAGAGCGGGGGGCTCTGGAGGCGGAGAGTCGAGGCCGGTCAACGCGTCGAGGAGGGCCAGCTCCTCGGCGTGGTCTCCGACCTCCACGGCGGGACCATCCAGGCCGCCACGGCTCCCCTCAAGGGGGTGGTGAGCTTCCTCAGGACCCACTACGGCGTGAACGAGGGCGACACCCTGTGCTGGGTCACCGAGACGTAGCCGAGAAAAGTTGGATCATCTGCGGCTGGGCGGCCGATCTCTTTAAAAGCCCCTCGTCCGATACGGTTTCCGCTGGGACCGTGGTCAAGCTTGGTTAAGATACGCGGTTTGGGTCCGCGTGATCCCCGGTTCGAATCCGGGCGGTCCCACCAATCGCAAAGGTTAAAATGACCCTGTTCGACTAGGTCTTGCTGCCGGGTTGGCTGAGCGGTTAGGCGGCCGCCTGCAGAGCGGCTCCACGGGGGTTCGAATCCCTCGCCCGGCTCCATCCGAGCCCTGCAACGCCTTATATAAACCTCTAAACGATGGACACTCGACGGCTACATGGAGAGGAACTACCTGCCGGTCACGGTGGTCGTCATCGTGCTCGGCGCTGGGCTGTCGTTCATCCCCGAGACGGTGGAGCTCAGCCAGCCCTATGAGCTCGTCACGATCTACAACCAGACAGAGACGACAAAGAAGACCATCGAAGACGCAGCCCAGGAGTTCACTTTCAGGACGGAGCGCTTGACAGTGGACGGCTTCAGCCCCACTCTGATACTCACCAACCCGGTTGAGGGCGAGATCAACGCCACAGTCGTCAACCTCGACCACCCCGACAGCCAGATAGGACACGTGAACGAGTCGCTGAGCACCGTGATCTTTGAGTTTGAGGAGGCAGACTCATACCACCTCGAGATAACGGGGTGGGTAAACGCAGAAGAGTCTGTGGAGGTTACCGCTGCATTCATCTACTACAGGCACACGCCGCCCCAGAGATACACATACTACCCCTACAGGTACTTCGGGCTCGGCATGGCGTCTGTGGGAATAGTAGCCACAGCCATAGCCGCCTATCATAGAAAGAGCCGCGAGACCGATTAAATAGAAAGGCTACATGCGGAATCTAAGATATCGTCTCTAATCATGTATGTATAGGAAGAAACTAGTCTTTATCCTTCTTGGGCTTCTTCGGCTTCTTCTCCTTGTCGTTGCCATTGCCGTTACCGTTGTCGTTTCCTTTGCCCTTGTTCTCGTTGTGATCGTTCTTGGCCTTGTCGATATTGCCCTTCAGCTGGTTTATCAGGTCATCTTCGCCGGAGGTGTCTTCACCTTGTGCGGCTTTCCGCTCCTTCTTCTCTACCATCTTCTCGATCTTAGCCTGAAGCTTGGCCGCCGTCTTGAACAGCTGCATGGACTGGGGGTCCTCCATGCCGTTGAATTCTTCGTCGAGGCCTTCGCCCGCGTCATCGAGGTCGTCTATCGCGCCTTCGATGTCGCCCGCGGCTATCCTCTCCTGGATGCGCAGGAGCTTCTGCTCGGTGTGGTACAGCGCGTTGTAGGCCTTCATGGCGTCGTCTGGGTCAAGGTCGTCCTCTACTCCGTTGTAGAACTGGAACATCTGTGTCACCGAGTTCGTGAATCTCTCCTGGAACCTGTTGACGAGCTGCTCCTGTACCTCGGTTAACTCCTCCTCGGTGGGCTCCGGGGGTAACTCGTCGTCGCCGCCATCCCCGGTCTCGTCCGGGGGCTCGTCATCCACGACGTCCGGGTTATCCTTCTGGTACTTCCTCCAGGTGTTCCTTAGAACCCTCATGACCCGCAGGTGCTGCTGCGCGGCCGTCTGCAGGTTTTCTCCCTCCATATCGGCTGCCTGCTTCATCTCCATCCACGCGTTCATGAGCTGGTTTTTCAGCTCGGGGTCCAAGTCCTCTGGGATCTCGGGGCCGTCGTAGTCGCCTGTTCCATCGCCGTCCCCGTCGTCCCCATCTTCTCCGTCGCCGTCTTCTTCACCGCCCTGCTGGCCGGTGTAGAGATAGTAGAGATTCCACCACCTTGCTTCTGTGTCCTCTTTTATCTGCTGGTAGACAAGCGGATCGATGTTGCCGTCTCCGCCTTCTTCTTCGTCTCCAGTACCGTCTCCAGTACCGTCTCCAGTACCGTCTCCAGTACCGTCTCCGGTTCCATCACCGTCAGTACCGTCTCCAGTGTCCTCGCCGCCAGGGGCGTCCTCGGCGTACACCACCTGCGCCAAGGGGGCTGACAACAGTAAGACAAGTAACACAATGGCGATTAGCTTGGTCTTCATCTCATTCGGTGGGATAGTTGCCCAAGGTTTTATTATAAGAACGCGCTGGAACGTTTTGGAACACTTAACCCAATATTTACTTGAGATACTCATCTCTAATCCTCACAAGGCTCTGGTTCCCCACCTTGGTCTCCTCCGCGATGCCACTGCTCACCAGCCTCCTTATAAGTCTCCAAGCGCTGGAACGCGGGATCTCGAATCTGTCCCGTATCTCGGACGCGAATGCCTCGCCTCCGGAATCCGCTATGAACCTTATTACCTCCTTGTCGTCCAGCCGTAGGTCCTGGTGGTGCCAGAAAATCTTGTCGAGGTCTACCTCCCTTGGTTGTGACAGGTCAGAGGGGCCCATGGTTGGAGGCTCCTCGGTCTTGATTCTCTTGGTGTAGTAATATCCTCCGCCGATGAAACCCCCCAGCACGAGTATCCCTATGTATAACAAGGCGTTACTTTTCGGGGCTATAGCTAGGTTTGCCTGCTGGATGGCCTGTGAAGCATAAGTCACCGCATCGGCATAACTGCCCTCGCCGTAGTAGGTGGACGCCGCCTCAAGACTCGACTCGGCCTCTTCGAGGCCCTCGGTTCTTCCGTCGCTCCTCGCCTGGCTCAACGCCTCAGACGCCAGCCCTATTTTATCGTAGGCGTCAACCGCGTCCTCGACGGTCTCGTCGGCGGTGGACATGGCAAGCTCGGCCCTGTATTTAGAGTCCACGTACTGTTCAGAGTCGTACAGGTCCTGGGCCTGGGCGAGGGTTGAACGCGCCTCGGTGAGCACGTAGCCCGTCGACTCCAGGTCGCTGAGGTGGGCCTCCGCCTCCGTCAGGGACTCCTGGGCCTCCTTCTCCACGTCCGGGAGCCCAATCATGTAGTATACGTAGAGGTTGCCTGGCCCAATCACTATGTACTGCCTGCTCCCATCCATGCCTATGTCGGTGGGCACGTCGCTCATGTCGAATATGGCGGCTCCCTCGGGGAGCTTGATCAGCGTCGAGACGGGCGTAGAGACGTTGAACGCCCAGACTATGCCCTCCTTGGCGGTGAGGCTCATGGTGAGGTACGTGAAGGTGAGCTCCAGCGCGCCCAGGCTGTCCACCGTGACGTTCGCCTCATCAGCCCTGTAGACGAGGGGGTAGCCCTCGTCGTCCCTTATCACGAGGTTGTTGTAGGGCGGCCCGAAGAGCTCGACCTCGACGCGGGCCTGCAGCGCGTCGGACTCCACCCTGTACTCGGCTCTGGCGGTGCCGTCGGAGTAGAGGGTGAAAGTCAACGATACCGGGGTATACTCTTCCTGAGCCCAGCTGAGAGGGATCGTCGAAAAAAAAAGTGACAGCAATACTATGAATATAAATGTCCGTCTCATTAGCCCCATAGACATACTATTTGGTAGTTATAAATGAATGATTGTTGTTCAGGCTTTTATACAATGTCCGCGTGTTTCATTTTGTGTCACGATGGACTCTATAATGATAATCGGGTCGGCCGGCAGCGTCGGCCACGACATGATGTACCAGATAGCGTGCATGGGGCTGCCCATCAAGGTCATAGGCGCCGACGTGGACGAGGAGAAGGGAAGGTTCGAGGTGGAGGAAAGTATCCACGTCGCTCACAACCTAGGATACTACCCGGACCTGAGCTTCCTGAAGATCAACCTCTTCGAGATAGACGAGACGGCCGAGCTGCTCAAGGAGCATAGGCCCAAGGTGGTCTGCAACCTGGCCAGCCTGGGCTCCTGGTGGGTCACCCGGCTGCTGCCCCCCGACGAGTACAAGAAGATAGGCCCCATCGGGCCGTGGCTGCCCAACCACCTGACCCTAGCCCACAAGCTCATGCAGGCCGTGAAGAAGAGCGGAGTGGACGTCAAGGTGGTCAACGGCGCCTACCCCGACGCCACCAACGTGGTGCTCAGCAAGCTGGGGCTGGAGCCAGTCTGCGGCGGCGGAAACATGGACCTGGGCATGAGCAGAGTCAAGCGCATAGTGGCACGCGAGATGGGGGTGCCTTACAGGAGCGTCCAGGTCTACGGCGTCGGCCACCACGGCACGTACTACACGGCCCGCATGGACGGCCCCTACTGGGTCAAGATACTGGTGGACGGCGTGGACGTCACCGACAGGTTCCCAAACGAGAAGATTAACAGGCTCTACGTGGAGGCCGGGTACGGGGCGCCGGGCCAGTTCAAGAGCGCCATCGTGGACCAGATGCGGACCGCCTCAAGCTTCCTCAAACACGTGCTGGCGGTGTACTACGACACCGGCGAGGTCCACACCTGCGTCACAGGCGTCGCCGGGCTGCCCGGGGGCTACCCGTGCAGGCTCGGCGAGACGGGCGCCGAGGTGGTACTACCCGGCATCAGCCACGAGGAGGCCGTACGCATAAACGAGGAGGGAGGCAGGATCGACGGCATCGAGACGATCAAGGACGACGGCACCGTGGTGTTCTGCGAGGAGAACGTGGAGTACATGAGGGAGGTGGTGGGCTACGAGTGCGAGGAGCTCAAGCCCAGGGACTCCGAGGAACGAGCCAAGGAGCTCAACAAGCTGCTCATGAAGCTCTACGACAAGTACAACGTGGAGAAGTAGCGCCCTCACCAACTTTACTGCCTTATGATAACCTCTTTTTCATCTCGCCACGCGACCCCGGAGCCGTACATCCCTCCACAGTGCCTGGTGAGCAGCTTCTCCAGGTCCCGTAGAGCGTCCTCGACGGACGAGCGTGGGACGCCCTCCGGGCCGTCGATGAACAGCACCGCGCTCCGCGTCTCCCCGGTTATCTTTGTCTCGTCGCAGTCCCTGTAGTTCCACCGCCGGGTCAATATCCTCTCGTCGTCGGCGTAGACGACCTCCCCCACGTAGGTTTCCTCCCTCTTGTCGGAGCCCAGGGGGGTGAACTCCTCGCCTCCGGGAGAGAAACGCAGCGTTATGTCGCCCACCAAACGGTCGAGGTCGAACCCTCCCATGGGTATCAGGTGCATCACGGAGACGGCGTTGTAGGCGTCAACGGCGGTGTTTATGGTCGGAAGCCCTCCGGTCTTCAACGCCCTCCTCACCAAGGCCTCCGCGGACGGCCTGTAGTCCCCGGGCTTGGTGCCGAAGCTGCGGTACATCTCCCTCCAAGACGCGATGAACGGGTGCCTCGAAACAGGCCTGCCGCCTATCTTCTCCTCGGCGAGGGAAAGTGCCTCGCTCTTGATCCCATCGAGACCCGGGTCACCGGGCACGACCGTTATGCCGTTGACGGTCAAGACGCCTATGTTTGTTCCCGGGTACCTGTCGAAGACCTCTGCCTTGAACCTCATCCCAATCGCTCCATTATGGCGTTGGCTTTCCTGAGCTCATCTATCTTGGGCTTGTCGTAGCCCAGGATTTCTCTTAGGATGTACTCGTCGTGCTGGCCGATGACCGGTGCAGCCTCCCTCACCTCGCACGGCGTCTCGCTGAACTTGACGGGAAAATTCACCACCTTCACCTTGCCTGCGGCCCTGTGGTCCACCTCAACGAACATGCCCCTCGACCTGAGGTGGGGGTCCCTTACCACGTCGTCGACGTTGTACACCGGGGCCACGGGCACCTTGGCGTCCACGAAGTACTGCACCGCCTCGTCCCGGGTCATGTCGGCGACCCTCTCCCTGATCGCCTCCATGGTCACCTCCTCGACGCCCATGTGCTCCCTGAGGCTGTCGATGAGCCGGGGGCTGAAGCTGGCCAGCCTGACCCAGCCGCCGTCGCCCGCCTGTAGCAGGCCGCCGAAGCCTCGCCCCAGGGGGTACTTCTCCTTTATCTGCCACAGGAGCATCCCCGAGAGGCTGTAACCGGTGATGGCCATGTTCAGGGCGGCCATGCAGTCCAGCTGGGCCACGTCGATCATCTGCCCCACGCCGGTTCGGTCCCTGTGCCTTATCGCCGCCACCACGCTCATGGCCGCGAACAGCGCGGGGCCCAGGTCGCCGTACGCCTGAGCCATCTCGATGGGCGGCCCCTCCGGGTCGACCTCGTCCCCCGTGAGCCTGCTGTGGCCGCTCATGGCCTCGGCTATGGGGGCGAAGGACGGCATCTCACGGTAGGGACCCGTCTGGCCGAACCCGCTGAGGGCAGCGTAGATGACACGTGGGTTCAGCTCCCTGAGGGTGTCGTAGCCCAGCCCCAGACGCTCCATGGCGCCGGGCCTGAAGTTCTGGACCACCACGTCCGACAGGGGCACAAGCTCCTTGAAGACCCGCAGCCCCGGAGCCGTCTTCAGGTTGAGGGTGAGCCCCTTCTTGTTCAGGTTCAGCTGGTGGAACGTGTAGCTGCTGCCTCCCACCATGTAGGCGTCGGCGACCCTGTCCGGGCTCCCCCAGGGAGGCTCGACTCGTATGACCTCGGCCCCCATGTCCGCGAGCATCATGGTGCAGAACGGCCCGAACCAGAACTGGGTCAGGTCTAGTACACGTATGTCATCTAGCATCTTCAAACGGTTCACCGGTGACATACTCAGGGCGCAGGCGTGAAATAACTTGCCCTAGAGGATCCTCACCCTGGTGGAGTTGTAGCCGGGGCCGCCGCCTATCAGCTGCGGCACCCCGGGGGTCAATGAGTTCTGCAGGTTGCCTTCCCCGTCTACCAGCTGCCTCGGCGACCATAGCACCCCCCGGGGCACATGGCCCGTGACGAAGGCGGTGAGCCTGAGTCGGCCGTTTTCGTTGAAGAGGGTCACCTCTGACCCCTCTTCGACGCCGTGTCTCTCCGCGTCCACGGGGTTCACCCATACCCGGAGGGGTATCTCCCCGTAAACGTCCCTGAACTGGGTGTGGGTGTACTTCGGGAGGCTGCTGCTGATGAGGACGTACTCGTCCGGGGCGCGGCTGAGGTCCATCTGGGAGGGCAGGGGCGAAACGCCGTCTCCTGCCGCCGTGGAGAAGAACTCTAGTCTGCCGGAGGGGGTCTGGTACTCGTCGAGGGGCCTCATACGGAGCCTCACCGTGGAACCGTCCATCAGTTCCTGGTAGCCGCCCCCGGTGAACGCATCCTCTAGGGCTCGGCCTACCTCGGCCCACGGGTCGCCGTAGACCCAGCTCTCCGTGACGCCGAGGCGGCGGGCGAGCTTCCTCATCACCCAAACCTCGCCGCGGCTCTTCCCCCAGGGCTCTACGGCTTTGCACGCCTTCCTGACGTAGGGGTGGGAGTCGCTTAGCACGATGTCGTCCTTCTCCAGGTAGGTGGCGGCGGGGAGGACGACGTCAGCGAGGCGGCACGTCTCGGTGAGGTGGGTGTCGTGGACCACGAGGAACACGTCGTCGCGAGTCAGCCCGGCCATGACGCTGCCCGAGTCGGGGAGGGTGAGGGCCGGGTTCATGCCCTGGACGTAGACGAAGCGGTACTCGCCGGCCTTGAGCCTCTCTCCCACGGATATCTGGCTCACCACGCGTGGGGCTGTGCCTGTGAGCGTCTTTCCCTCCAGGTCCCCGGAGAGGTACCTGCCCCTACTGTTGGTGTAGTAGAAGCCGCGGCTCTCCCCGAGGAGCGCCGGGATGAGGGAGACCGCCCTGACGGACTCGGCGCCCTGGAGGCCCTTGTTGAGGCCGATGCCCATCATGAAGACGGGGTCCCCGTGCTCGACCAGGGCGTCGACCAGGGACTCCACGCCCGCATGTGAGACGCCGGTCACCGCCTCGACCCGGTCCGGCGTCCACCTCATGGCCTCCTCGGCGTACGCCCCGTAGCCCGAGCAGCGCTCCGCGATGAAGCCCATGTCCACGTGGCCGCCCGCGATGAGGTGCCTAGCCAGGCCGTAGCAGAGGGCGACGTCGCTGCCCGGCGCCGGGTACAGCCAGAGGTCGGCCATGGACGTGGACTCGGATCGACGGGGGTCAACCACCACTATGGCGGCGTCGTTCTCCCTCCTGGCCCTGAGCGCCAGCGCCCACGTGTGGGGGCTGCTGTTCTTGGCGTTGAACCCCCAGAACACTATGATCTTCCGGTCCAGCAGAGCCTCAGGCTCCACGCCGTAGCTGAGGCCGTAGTGGAGCCCTAGGGCGGCGTGGCCCGACGCGGAGCACACCGCACCGTCGGTGCGCGTGGCGCCCAGCGCGGTCCACAGCCGCCTGCTGAAACGGCTTGACAGGAGCCCAGTGTTGCCGTAGTAGTCGAGAAGCAGCACCGACTCGGGGCCGCCCGTGTCCAGGGTTTCCCTGAGCCGCCGGGCCACTGGATCCAGGGCGTCGTCCCACGTGGACAGCTTGAACCGTTGCCCCTCCCGGGTCTCTCTGACGTAGGGGTTCAGCACCCTGTCCATGCTGTAGAGCCGCTGGGGGTCGCCGAGGGCCCTGGGGCACGTTATACCGGCGGTGACGGGGTTCTCCTTGCTCGCCCTCACGGAGACTACGACGCCGTCCCTCACCTCGACGTCGAGGAAGCAGGCGTCCGGGCAGTCCCGGGCGCACATGGTCTTCACCAGGGGCAGGGTCTCATCCTCCTACCTTACTTGACCCCCGTGGCCGCATAAAACATCAATGAGGGAGGCGTTGCATCTTTAGTATAATTTTCTATCCCCGTATACCCAAAGATATATTAAGCGCGTAAAGGAGATGGGTGTCTAAAATGGTGTAAGGAATGGGTTTCCGTTCAAAATTTGAAAACGCGGAAAAAGCCCTCACCTTCAACGACGTTCTTCTTCTCCCCGGGTGGACCAACGTAGAGCCCAGCGACGCCGAAGTGAAGACACAGTTCAGCCGAAGCGTAGCGCTCAACATCCCCCTGGTGGCGTCACCCATGGACACCGTCACCGAGGCAGAGATGGCCATAGCCCTCGCCAGGGAGGGAGCCATAGGCGTACTGCACAGGAACTGCAGCGCCAAGGAGGAGGTGGCCATGGCCCGAAGCGTCAAACGCGCAGAGGCCGTCATAATAAGGGACGTCGTCACCGTCAACCCGGACCACACGGTGGACGAGCTTCTCAAGCTCATGGAGGAGCACAACATCAAGGGGTTCCCCGTTGTCGAGGACGAGGACAGGCTGGTGGGGATAGTGACCTGGAGGGACGTCCGCCTCGCGGAGAGCAGCCTCAAGGTCAAGGACGTGATGACCGAGAACGTCGTCACGGGCACCGAGGACACGAGCCTGGAGGAGGCCATGAAGATACTCCACGAGCACAGGATCGAGAAGCTCCCCATAGTCAACGGTGACAGGAGGGTGAGGGGACTGATAACCATGAAGGACATCACCCTCAAGGGGACTTACCAGGACGCCGTCAGGGACGAGGAGGGACGCCTGATATGCGCCGCCGCCATAAGCCCCTTCGACCTGCCCAGGGCCAAGGCGCTGGACAGGTACGTGGACGTGCTGGTGCTGGACGTGTCCCACTTCCACAACAAGAACTGCTTCGACGCGGCCAAGATGATACTCAAGGAGGTGGAGGCGGAGGTCATAGTCGGCAACATAGGCACCTACGAGGCCGCCGAGGACGTTATCACGAAGCTGGACGGCGTCGCCGGGCTCAGGGTGGGCATAGGCAGCGGAAGCATATGCAGCACAAGCATAGTCACACGCGCTGGCGCCCCCACCCTATACGCCACAAGCAGGGTCGCAGACGCCGTCAAGAAGTACGGGGCAGATATCCCCATTATCGCGGACGGCGGCATGAGGAACCCCGGCGACATAGCCGTCGCCATGTCGGTGGGCGCGTCCTGCGCCATGATGGGCAACGTCTTCGCGGGCTGCAGGGAGAGCCCCGGCAGGCTCGTCGCCATGGAGGGACGCTACTACAAGGAGTACTACGGCATGGGCAGCGAACGGGCGCGCAAGAAACGGTACGCCCAGGACAGGTACAGCCAGCCCTCCAAGTCGGTGAACGAGGGCGTCGAGGGCTGGGTGCCCTACAGGGGCCCAGTGAAGGACATACTGGGCGAGTTCACGGGCGGCCTCAAGGCGGCCATGGGATACGTGGGCGCCAGGACCATACCCGAGATGTGGGAGAAGGCCAAGCTCGCCCTCATAACGGAGCGGGGAGCCCAGGAGGCGGCGCCCCACGACATCATGCGCCCCGGCCCAAGCAGAAGACTCTAACTTTCTTTTCTTAGTAGGTTTTACATCCGCATCCACCTAGTATCACTGTAGGTGACTGATTTGAACAGGTCATGGCTTGGATGGGCCGAGATAACTCCCGACACTGAGGTAATCGCCGGCAGCATGGCGACATGGACCCTAGTCTACCACGTGGGCAGATACGGGATAGACGACGGCGGCAGCATGAGGATGGCGCGGAGAAGCGTGAGCGACGAAGAGGCCCCCCAGTTTACCGCCCCCACCAGATCCGGGTACACCACCGTTTCCACGGACAGGAACGTGAGGCTTGAGTGCTCATTCAGCAGCCGCGGCCACATACGGCCCTTCAGGGCCGCCCTCCAGGTGGACGTGCGTGACGGCAGCCTATATGAGGGAGACACCGTCACCATAGTCTACGGGGACAGGGATGGCGGAGGCCCCGGGCTCAGGGCCCAGACCTTCAGGGAGCAGGAGCACATTTTCAAGGTGCTGGTGGACCCCTTCGGCACCGGCAGGTTCGAGGAGATCACCGGGTCGCCCCACGTAAGCGTCGTCGGTGGCCCAGCGGAATCATTGGAGGCGGCGGCTCCCTCGGGGGCGGCCCTGGGGGAGCCCTTCGACGTGGTGGTGAGGGCGCTGGACAGCTACGGCAACAGATGCGACGGGTACAGGGGGACCGTGCGGTTCGAGGGGCTGGACGTAGAGCCCTACACCTTCAAAGGGGAAGACAGGGGGGCGCACAGGTTCACCGTGATCCTAGGCGGAGAGGGGCTGCAGACACTGAAGGTAGCCGACGACGGCGGCCGCAAGGCGGAGTCCAACCCCATAATGGTCCAGCGAGAGGAGCCACGTTACAAGCTCTACTGGGGGGACATGCACGGCCAGACCAAGCAGACGGTGGGCACCGGCACCGTGGACGAGTACTTCCGGTTCGTGAGGGAGGTCGCCAACATGGACTTCGGCGGCTGGCAGGGCAACGACTTCCAGATCACCAAGGAGCTCTGGGAGGAGGTGAAGACCAAGACCAGACAGTACAGCGAGCCCGGCAGGTTCCTCCTGTTCCTGGGCTACGAGTGGAGCGGCCTCACCCCAGCGGGCGGCGACCACAACATCTACTATCTGGGCGACGACGGCCCCCTACACCGCAGTGACCACTGGCTCATAGACGACAGGAGCGACGAGGTCACAGACAGGTACCCCCTAGACAGGCTCTGGGAGGAGCTCAGAGGCAGAAACGACGTCATGGCCGTGGCCCATATAGGGGGCCGCCACGCCAACCTGGACTTCTGGGACCCCGAGATGGTGCCCCTCATCGAGGTCCACAGCCACCACGGCACCTTCGAGTGGTTCCTCGAGGAGGCCCTACGCCGCGGCTATAAGGTGGGGTTCATCGCAGCCAGCGACGACCACACCTGCAGGCCCGGCCTCACCCTCACCTCCGAGAACTTCACCACAAGGGGGGGCTACACCGCCGTCTACGCGGAGACCCTCACCAAGGAGGCGCTGTGGGAGGCGTTCTGGTCGAGGCGAACCTACGGGACCACAGGCGAGAGGATCATACTCGGCCTAGAGGTGGACGGCCACGTGATGGGCGAGGAGTACGAGGCCGAGGCGGCCCCAGCCATAACCGTCCAGGTGCACGGAACCAAGCCGTTGCACGCCGTGGAGGTCATGAGGGGGACGGAGACCATCTACAGGCACCCCTTCGCCGCCCCCGACGACGAGGACAGGCTCATAAAGGTGGAGTGGATGGGCGCCCGCGTCAAGAGCAGGCCCAAACGGGTGAACTGGGACGGCGGCCTCTACCTCGACAAAGGCAGGATACTGTCTTTCAGTGGCTACGCTTTCGACTACCTGGACCAAGGGGTGCGGCGGGTCAACAACCAGCGGCTGGATTGGACCAGCACCACAGGCGGAGACCCGGACGGAGTCATAATGAGGCTGGACGCCCCAGCCGACGCCGAGGCCTCTTTCTACAGCAAGCCCGTCAGCTTCACGTTCAGGCCCGCCGACGTCGGGTACGAGCCCACGGTGGTCGAGGTGGGGCCCGTCAACAGACGCGTAAAGATACAGGCGATCACTGGCAAGCCGCTGCCCAGGGACCTGGAGTTCACCATCGTTGACGAGGGCATCGAGAAGGGCGTGAACCCCTACTGGGTGAAGGTGACCCAGTGCGATGGCTCCATGGCTTGGAGCAGCCCCGTCTACGCCAATCACCCCTAGTTTATACCTTCATGCAAGTTTACAGCCCCGCGAAAGGCAAACCCTAAAGCGTCTATGCCTCAGCGTTAACTCGTAAGGTGAGCCGATGATAGAGAGGGCTTTGATAAGCGTCTACGACAAGACCGGCCTGGAGAAGCTGGTGGAGGCGTTGGACGGCTACGGCGTCGAGATAATATCCAGCGGGGGCACCGCCAGACGAATCAGGGAGATAGGGTGCAGGAGGCTGGTAGAGGTCAGCAGCTACACCGGGCACCCCGAGAGCCCCGGCGGCCTCGTCAAGACCCTTCACCCCAGGGTCCACGGAGGCATCCTCCTCGACGGGAGCCTCCCCGACCACAGGAGGTGGATGGAGGAGAACGGCGTGGAGCCCATCGACCTGGTGGTCTGCAACCTCTACCCCTTCGAGCAAGTCGTCGCCGGCGGAGCAGACCTCGCCGAGGCCGCCGACAACATAGACATAGGCGGCCCCACGATGACCCGTTCCGCCGCCAAGGCGGCTCTGCTGCACGACAGGGTCTGCGTTGTCACCGACCCAGCCCAGTACCCCGAGGTCGTGCAAACCCTCAAGAAGAACAAGGGAGAGCTCACCACGGAGCTTAGGCGGAGGTACGCCCAGGCCGCGTTCAAACGGACGGCGGCATACGACTCCGCCATAGTCACCTACCTGGAGGAGAACCCATGAGCAAGAAAAAGTCAATGAGGAGGAAGTACAGGACGGCCCTCGAGGAATCGTTCCCCGAGGAGATGACCATAAAGATAGGCGACCGCGAGACGGTGTACAGGAAACGGATGAGCCTACGCTACGGCGAGAACCCGCACCAGCCCGCCGCGTTCTACGCCCCGCAGGGTAAGCCCCTGACCGTCGGCAACGTCGAGATACTGAAGACCGGAAAGAAGGGGCTGAGCATGACCAACCTGGAGGACGTGAACAACAGCCTACGCATAGTCAGCTACTTCGAGGAACCCGCATGCGCCGTCATGAAGCACGTGAACCCCAGCGGCGTCGCCACACGAAACAGCCCGGACGAGCCGCTGAGGACGACATACGCCAAGGCCAGGGACTGCGACGCCCTGGCGGCGTTCGGCAGCGTCGTGGGCTTCAACACCGTGGTGGACGAGGGCACCGCCGAGGAGATAATGGCAAGCTACGTCGAGGGCGTCGTGGCGCCGGGCTACGAGCCGGGCTGCATGGAGCACTTCCAGCAGAAGAAAGACATACGCATAATGCAGGTGGACGGCCTGGACAAGCTGAGCAGGTACGTGGGCGACCCGCCTGAGCCGCTGGACATCAGCGTCCAGACCGACGGCAGCGTAGTGCTGCAGGCCCCCATGCTCACCAAGATCAGGGGCCCAGACGACCTCCGGTACGTGACGGATCATAAGGCCACAGCCCAGGAGGCCAAGGACCTGCTCTTCAGCTGGTACGTCTGCATGAACGTGCGCAGCAACGGCGTCGTCCTCAGCAGGGACAACGCCACCATCGGCGTCGGCACCGGCCAACAGGACAGGGTCACCGCGGTGAAGCTGGCCCTAGACAAGGCGGAGATGAGGGGACACGACGACGCGATACCGGGTTCCGTGCTCGCTTCGGACGGCTTCTTCCCGTTCAGGGACAGCATCGACCTCCTGGCAGAGCACGGCGTCACGGCGTGCGTCCAGCCGGGCGGCAGCGTCAAGGACAAGGAGGTCATAGAGGCGTGCGACGAGAACGGCATAGCCATGGCGTTCACCGACGAACGGTGCTTCCGCCACTTCTAACAACCATAAAAACTACTTTTATGTGACACGGACATCGGATTTCCCGCGGTATAACAAAGATCTATAGAGTTAAAACATGCACGAGTCACTTGCTCCATATGGTTTATGAAGATTAAATGGAAGCTTGAATCGTGCTATCCAGAAGATGTGTCAAAATTGGCATAATCCTCATCTGGATAATGTTTTTTGTTCCTCAAAGGCTTTGGAAACCTTTCTACCCTCCTAGCCCCCAAATCAATATGTTTGAGCTACTGAAGTTTTGAGAGACCTATTGTGATTACCTTGAGGATTCGTGGGTAATCTCTCTAGAGCTGAAATCATTGGGAAACATGCCTGTCAGGATTGAAAAAATATTTCACGCTTTACGACGAAAAAACTCAGGTCTACGATGTAACCTATGTCGATTACAAAGGTGACATCTTCCGTAAGGAAGACCTTAGCATAAGAAACCTTATCGTAATACCTGATGGTGAAATCAGCCTAGTTCAGTTTACAATCCCAGGGACAATTTATGGAGATACTGTCTTAATACTTATTCAAACAAATGGAGGTAGTAATTATGTTAAAGGTATCCGATTTTACGAATAGTTATTTCCATAGTTCATCCCACCAATACTTCTATCTCTTCATATTTAGCGCGCGCTTCCCCTTTGTGTGTGGGGGGCGAAGATTTTATCCTCACATCACCGTAAACATATCATGAGGGCTTTTCATGAATACCAGAAACGAGGAGATCGCTCAAAAGTTTCTTTCATATGCGAACCAAAATGACCTTGAAGCAATGATACGACTCCTATCAGACGACTTTGAGTTTATCTCACCGTCAGGAAGAGCCTATGATGAAGAAAAACTATTCCAAAACCTACCAAGAACCTATGAGAGGATACCAGATCATCACACAGAAATCATCCGCACGATCTCACAAGACGATTCTGTGGTTGTAGTGACTAATAGGAAAGGCACACTAGTAAGAGGTTACTATTTTTGTGTTGAAGCTAGGAATAAATCATTCGAGTTTCCTTTTATCAACATTTTCGATTTTGATAGTGGACTGATCAAGCGTTGGGAAACTTGTTTTAACGTTCAGCTACTCCAAGAGTCACAAAATAAACTAAACCATAATTGATAAAATTCATGCAACTAACCGATGATTTTATAGAGTTTGACCAAATCACTGATTATATCCTCAACTAGAATTCATTATTATAACTAAGTCGAAGATTTTTTCCATTAGTTCAAGACGGAAGGGAAGCCCTTGATATACCTAGCCTTCAAGCACTCAAGAGCATACTATTAGCTACACATACTCAAACACTAAACCATCACTAACCATTTTTCATTATTAAATCGGCTCTACCTATAAGTTGTTAAAAAAATTACAAAATAGAATTGAAAAAAAAGGTGATTTCTAAGTCTTTTATGTTGTCCTTCTATTATGTAGAATATACGCAGCCACTACTAAGACCAGCAATGTGACAGCGGAAGTCGTGTAGGTGATCATCTGCCAGTCCTTATTAGGTGTCACGTGTGTCGTTAGCTTTGCGACGTTGTTCGACTCCATGGTCTCAAGTATGTCGTCTTCGGGGTCGACTTTGAATTCGAGGGCGAAGTCACCCTTCTCTGGGGGAGTCCACATGAATGTGATTATCGTCGTTTCTCCTTCGTCCAACGCGTCTATCTGGGTCTCCGACTGTTTTATGTCTCCTACGAGGAACCAGACGGCTGTTTGGTCTACGGGCTCGTAGGCGGCCGTTATTTTGATTTCTATGGTTTTCTCTACCGACGCCTCACACTCTTCAAACTGCCCTGCGTCTATTATGAGGTCGGGCAACGTGACGCTGTGGCTGATGGAAACGATGTTATCTTCGTAATCGATCTCCTCGCTGTCTTGGCTGACAGCCAGAGTCAAGGTGTATTCGCCAACCGAGTCGGGGCTCCATTCCAGTTCTACCGTCTGTCCTTCGTTTGTCTCTATCGGTGACAAGGTGGCTGTGCTTTTCGTGGTCCGGGTGTCGAGACTCAGGGTGGATTCCTCTGAACATAGGTTGCCGTCGTTTATGATTGAGATTCGTATCAGGTAGAGCAGCGGCGATATCCTCTCGACCACTGTCTCGTCTATGGAGAGGTCGGGTAGAGGTAGGAGGGCTCTGTCTAGACAGTTGATCGTCTCAAGGTTCATGAAGGTATATAGGGCTGATCTCTCCTGTACCGTGAAAAGTGTGTACACGTCGTTGAGGCAGCTTACGTTCATGTAGTTCATTACTGTGCATGTTTCGTTGATGCTGCCGTCTGTTATCCACTGTCGCAGTATCTCGGTTACTTGTTCTAGAGGCATCAGTATGAAGAGCTCGGCGACGGTGGACGGAGTCTCGGGGAGCCTTGCTATCTCTAGGAATAGGTCCGCGAGGAGTCCTGTGTCGCTTGACTCGATTATATGTGATAGCTGTTCGGTGATCTCCCTGCGTCTCTCCTCTGTGTGTGCCCCCGCCCTGAGTTTGACCGCCGCCTCCACTATCTCGGCGCATCCGGTGATATCTGTATCGGCTATCGTCTCGACCAGCGACGCCCCGTCTTCCGGGTTCATGCTCAGCATTAGTGAGGCTGAGCTGGTGTGGTTGAACTCCAGGAGCATCCGGGTGATTCCCTCGGTCTCGTTCGCGTAGACAGCCTCTTCGAGGATGTCGCCGGCTGCGCAACAGTTCAGGAGCGTCGCCTCCGCCTTCTCTGGGCTCATTTCGGTGAGGACTGTGAGGGCGAACCCTGAGTCCATCTCCTCCATGATCCTTGCATTTGTTTCGGAGTCGAGGGTGTTCAGCATCGAAGCTACTTTCTCCGGTTTCTTGCCGCTGAGATACTCCACTGCTTCTGGTGGATTCATGTCTTCAAGGTTAGGTTTTGATGGAGGCTCTGGCTCTCGCTCTCTTTCTCTCTCCTTGTTAAACACGGCTGTCGCGACGTGGTCTGCGTCCATTATGACATTTATAGAAGAACTGGTTCCTGTTCTTACACCATCGACCACCCAATAGGAGAATCTGTATTCATGGGAGGCTGACGCCCCTAGTATCACGCTTGACCCTGAAGGGTAGGCGTATACGCCAGGTGGGGGATTTGTTGTCCCCTGTCCCTGCACCTGTATCGTCAACTCGGGGTATGGGGTGAACACGGCTATGAGTGTGTGGTCTTCTTCCATGATCACGCCTGTAGCGGAGTCGATTCCGTCGTCTACGCCGTCCAGTATCCAGTGGCTGAACTCCCAGTAGTCGTCTGGCGTAGCGTCCACGGGGACCCATGGATTGGGTGGGTAGTTAGCGAAGCTGTAGACGAAGGGGGGCAAACTGGTAGTTCCCTGCCCCTGCACCTCTATTGTGAGGAGTGGTGATTGTGCGTACACCGCTGTCAGTGTGTGTGGGCCGTCGATGGTCAGTTCCTTGGATGGGGCCGTACCCATGGGTACGCCGTCCACTTCCCAGTGGCTTAGTCCCCAACCTGCTTCAGGGCTGGCTTGGACTGTTACTGTGAAGCCGGATGGGTAACTGTATATGCCGGGGGGAGGATCGGTGGTGCCTGAGCCTTCTACGGTTATGATCAGCTCTTCCTCCTCGTACAACGCTGGGATGTCAAGCACGTAGACATCGAAGGAGGAGCTGAAGGACTTGGTGTAGGTCGTGACGACGTACCCGTCCTCGGTCTCGGCTATCTCGGAGGCGTTCTCACCATCTGTGCCGCCGTAGGTGGCTGAAGCCAGGATGTTTCCTACGCTGTCTACGATGAGGACGTAGGTGTCCATGTCGCTTCCGATGTACGTGTACCCGGCTATTGCGTAGCCGCCGCCGCTTAACGCGGTTATCGAGTTACCGCAGTCGCCGTCGGGGCCACCATAAGTTTGGGTCCACTCGACGACCCCTGAGAGGTCTGTTTTGACTAGGTAGACGTCGCTGTCGCTGCCCGACGGGGAGATGTAGCCCACTATTAGGTAGCCGTCGCTTAGGACGATAACGTCGCCTCCTGCGGTTTCGTATCCGGCTTCACCGATCTGGGTCTCCCAGTCTAGTGTGCCGTCGGGTAATGTCTTGATTAGATATATCTTCTGGTCGGGCGTGTATCTGTTGGCTACGCCGGCCACTATGAAGCCGCCGTCACTACACTCAGCTATCCCGAATCCTCGGTCATCGTTTGCCCCGCCGTAGGTGCGCTCCCATAGAACGGTGCCGCCGTCACTGATCTTGACGAGGTAGACATCCATTCCTCCAGCTCCGTCGGACTCGGTTAACCCTGTTAGGACGAAGCCGCCTGTGACGGCAACCATGTCCGACGCATCGTCATATTCGTCGCCTCCCACTGTGGTGTCCCAGCTCTTGGAGCCGTCGAGACCCATCCTCAGAAGGTAGAAGTCTGGGTTCGTGTAGCTGCCTGAGCTGCCTGCTATAGCGAAGCCGTCGCTTAGTTTCACGAGTTCCATCCCGGTGTTCCATTCGTCTTCCTCGCCCGTGTGAATCTGGCTCCATACGAGGCTGCCGCCCGAGTCGTATTTGTTCAGGAACGTGTCCCACTCGTACTCTGGTCCTACATATATGCCCGTCACGTACCTGTAGCCGCCGTCGTATACGACGTCGTACCCGCAGTCGTAGCTATCGCCTCCGAACGTTGTCTGCCAGTTCAGCGGCCCGCTGAAGACCGCCAGCAGTGTGTGGCTCGTATCCATGTCTACGGTGGTCGGGTTATCCATTGAGAAGTATTCTCCGTCAAGCTCCCAGTGGCTGAAGCTTGCATCGGCTGCCGGCGTCGCGGTCGCCGTGACCTGCGATCCCAGTGAGTATTCGTGGGTTCCCGCTCCTGGGTCGACCGTGCCGTCTCCCTTCACCTGCATCTCTAGGCTGGCGCCTGATAGCTTCAAGAGGAAAGCATCGGTCGTCGACCCCATTGAGGATGTCTCCCCGAACAGCACGTAGCCTCCGTCGCCGGTGGCTGCTACGCTGACGGCTTTCTCGTCGCCGCTGCCGCCGTAGTGGGACTCTGCCAGCACCATGCCGGTCTCGGAAATTTTTAGGAAGTAGGCGTCTAGGTTACCGTCTACCTCGGTGTACCCCGAGATGACGTACCCTGAGTCATGGGCGTGTATTATAGCTGTCCCGCTGTCCTCGCCGCTTCCTCCGTAGTTCTGTGCCCAGTCGAAGTCTCCGTTGGAGTCGGTCTTCACCACGTAGAGGTCTTTGTTTCCGGCGGTGGTGTAGCCGGTTATGATGAATCCTCCGTCGCTGCACTGGATTACGCTGTTACCTTGGTCGGCGCCTAACCCGCCGTAGTTCTTACTCCACAGCAGGTTGAGGTTCGGATCCACTTTTATTAGGTACAAGTCGCCTCCGTGGCCGAGGCGATCCGTGCTGCCTACTGCGACGTATCCTCCATCGCTTGTCTGTATGACATCCAACCCTTTTTCTGTATAATCATAATCAAACGGATAATAATTGTATAAAACGGTGTTTCCCTGGTCATCCGTTTTCCGGAGATTAATGTGACTATCGCCAGAAGGCTCGTTCCAAGTCATTACGGTTATGTAGTGATTGTCGCTGGTTTTTTTCATGGATGAGATAATTTGGTCATAACCAGTTGACACCCAAGGTTCATACTCCGGATATTGATACACGACGTCAGATACCTTGTTTCCCGCTGCATCTGTCAGCAACTGGTACATGTCGAGATCAGCGTAGTACCTAGTAGAGATGCCGGCTACGACGTAGCCTGAGTCGGCTTCGGCGACTGCGGCGGGGGTGTACAACTCGTCAGCGGATTCACCTGTGTGAGGTACGAGCCAGCTCCGATCACCGTCGAGCCCATACTTCGCAATGAACGTCTTATCCGTCCCACATATCTCCGTGGTGCCAACGACAACGATATCGCCGCCGGAATCCACTATGACGTGGTTACCCGCGTCACTGGCTTCGCCGTCATATGTTCTATACCACTCGGTGAAGTCGTAGAACACCGCCGTCAACGAGTGGTCGGCGTCCATGTCAACCGTCGTGTGGTCATCCAACGAGAAGAACACGCCGTCAAGCTCCCAGTGGCTGAAGCATGCATCGGTCCCCGGAGTCGCAGAGACGACGACGTCAGAGCCTTCGTCATACAAGTGAGCCCCCACGTCCGGCGATGTCGTTCCCGATCCCTTGACGCTTACATCGAGAGTGTACTGGCTGTCCCCCTGAGAGACGTATAACGGTGAGGCTGATAGTAGTGTGAGCAGAAGAGCTGTAACAAATTTTCTATATATCTTGCTTAACAATGCCAATCATTATTGATTTACTGAAATAATACAAAAAAACATACATATATACCATATATATAATACATATATATTATACATACACTATAAGCACAGTATTTCCATATTAAGTATATACTAAATATAAACTTATTATTTTTAATAGAAATGGGTTGTTAACAAAAAGTTATAATTTAGGAAGACGTTTGATGGGTGGAAGATAGCAGAGTTCCATGTCCACTTGAACTCACTAGACCGAAGAAACCCATGGATGAATCGATGATTTTATAGAGTTTAACCAAATTGGTGATTATATCTTTGTATCGATGATTTTATAGGGTTTAACCGAGTCCCTGATTATATCATCGCATCGATGATTTTATCATCACTTCACCCTAATTCATGTCGCCTTTACTATGATCAAATTATTACGCATATCGTCAAGCTTGTTTACCCTTCGTTTACGATTGCCTGTTTGTGCAATGAGCATCATGGAATGATTGTTCCATATCGTTCCTACAGATCCTTAATATACAATACAAATCCATATGGGGGAGATGAAAGACTTGAAAAAAGCAAGACTAGCAATACTTCTATCAACGATCTTGGTAGTGTCTCTGGCATGTGTGCACGCGTTCGGTGCAGACGCAGGCGCAGTGTCTCCTGGACCCGCCCCTGATTCTGGTGATGGAGTTCAAGACGGTAATCAATACATTCAACCCGAGGCACCCGGCGCTGGACCTGCACCCAACTGTGGGGATGGAGTTCCAGACGGTAGCGGGTTCTAATCAAACCCGGTTAATCCGACCACTGAATTTTTTCTTTCTATTTTATGAGATTTTAATGCATTAATAACCGTTAAAATAAGTTTCTCATAATATGATAGTCTTATTAAACAAGTATATTGAAGCTCCCGCAGCAATAGATGTCGTGTGGTAAAAAAAGGTCATGGTTTCTGCTGCCATACCTTGATCGTTTCAAACCATGAAACCAGTGTAGCTAGAAATGAGACGACCAACGCATACACGCTATAAAACGACACCTCGTCGAATCTGATTAATATAAAGAGAAAGAAGGTCGTAAACATAGAGGCATATAACACGTGACGAGGGAAAAGAAACGATCCCAGCTTGATGTATTGTTTCAACACCCCCACCTTCACTTCTCTCACCAGCCTGTAATCCCCCCGCTCATTGACAGCCAAGTTAAAATCAACCAGTTTATTCAAATGATAGGCAGCCAAAGCCGGGCTCGAAAAACCCAGCTCCCTCTGAAGCTCCCTTACACCAACGACCCCGTCTTCAGAGCTTAACAAAGCCCAGTAAGTCCTCAAGGTATTCCCTTTGAGCTTACTGACTATCTCGGCCTCGTCGATGGAGCTCATCGAGCCTGAATCTCCCCCGTTATCTCATTGGTGGATAGCTCTACCTGTAGGTTGGGAAGCATATAGCGTGATACAGTTCCCTGGCTGAGGATGAGCTTTAGCATGGGGTTATCGATCTCCAGGGTGTAGGGCTTGAGTAGATCAACTTCATAAGGCAGAGATGAGACGCTTAGCTTGATTTCTCGCCCATCCGCTAGAGTCACGTTGCCCCCATCCGATACGATGATGAGACGTAGCTTCGAGTACCACGTGA
>Ga0272441_10002293_pt1 | contig 38945 bp, 36 predicted proteins | sample SSMProp6N_FD_193582 | JGI IMG/M metagenome (GOLD analysis project Ga0272441, IMG submission 193582) | Marine sediment archaeal communities from Little Sippewissett salt marsh, Falmouth, MA, United States - SSM-Prop-6N | ecosystem: Environmental > Aquatic > Marine > Wetlands > Sediment ... | reverse complement strand
GGTGCCAGGTCGGCAATATCGAAGATCTCCTTGAGGCGATGCGATATATATATGACAGACTTACCATTATCTCGGAATTTCCGGATAATACCATATAATGATTCCAGTTCCTTTCCGGATACAACAGCAGTTGGTTCATCCATAATAATGATTCTGGCGTTTATCGACAGCGCTTTTGCAATTTCCACCATCTGCTGCTGCGCAACACTGAGATACTTGACTTTGCTCTTCAGATTAAGGCTTACACCGAGTTCATCGAGAATCTGCGCGCCTTCATCGTATACGCGTTTCTTGTCGATTATGAGTCGCCCTTTTTTCAGCGGCATATTACCCAGAAAGATATTCTCGGCGACATTGAGTTCGGGAATCAAATTGAATTCCTGATAAATCGTGCTGATTCCGGATCTCCGAGCCTCTTTGGGACTGCTGAATTCAACAATCTTTCCATCAAGAAGAATGTCACCGTCATCCTGTGAATATGCGCCAGAGAGAATCTTAATCAAGGTTGACTTTCCCGCTCCATTTTCTCCGACAAGTGCATGAACCTCTCCCGGTTTACAGCAAAAATCAACACCGTCAAGTGCCTTCACTCCGGGAAAACTCTTCGATATATTGCGCATTTCGACAAGATTCTCTGCCATGTTACCTTCCCTTATTTATTTGAGGAGGAGGACAGGTGCCCTCCTCCATTCAGTCACATTTGCAAACGTTTTCCTCTTAATTTATTAATTTGGCAGCCATTTCTCCGGGAGATTGTGTTTAAAGAACCAGCTGTCGGGTTTGTCCATTACTGCACCTTTTTCATATGGCATATCTGTTTTTATATCAGCAGTTTCATGCGTCGTTAGTACAACCCTCTCGCAATTATAGCGCTTCGGCACAGGAATCCCTTGAAGAACCTTCAAGGCGAGTTTAACAGAGTCAGCTCCCATGGTGACAGGATAACCCGGTGCAAAAGCGGGATAATTCCATTGAACGGAGCGTTTCATAAATGAGTTCACTGGATTACCCGTAATCGGCAAAACCATACCGGCCTCATGAAGCGCTTCAAGAGCGCCGGCACCCTGATCGCCGGCATCGCACCAAACGGCATCGATTTTATCACCGAACGATTGAATCATGGCCTGCATTACTTCTTTTCCTTTAGATGCCGAATACTGTGTGTACTGTCGATCCAGGATTTTGATCCCGGGATACTGGCTAAGGGCTTCATTTCCACCGATCCATCTCTCCTTGACAGAGCCGGATCCTGCCCATCCTGAAAGTACGACAATGTTTCCTTCGCCTTTCAGCATTTCTGCGAGCCAAATGACCTGCATTCTTCCCATGGTCACATTACTGGCAGAAACAAAACTCGTGTAATTGTCACTCGTAATGCCCTTGGAAATTGTAATAACAGGGAGACCTTCCTTGTAGAGACGGCTGATGATGGGATCCAGACCGGCTTCCGTACATGCACGGACTAACAGGATATCGATTCCCTTGGCGTAGAGATCCTCAATATCATTGATCTGCTTGTCTGCTTTCCCGAGGGCATCCGTTACATAAATCTTCTTTATCAAATCAGGATGCCTTTCCGCCTCAGCCTGCGCTTCCCTCTGCATAAAGACCGTCCATGCGTTCGTCTGGCCCGCATTTGAAAAACCGATAACCCAGGGCGGTTCTTTTTTGAACTTGCTCGTGTCGACCATTTGAATCGGATTCGGGTCCCACAGATTGCTTCGCGACCACTGCCTCTGTTCCTCTCCACTAGCCATAGTAGCAAACATGATGCTGCAACATATAGCGACTAATACACATACAAACTTTCTCTTCGTCATATCTATTTCTCCTTTTGTCATTCACCATAAAACAGAACTTCGGTTTTCGCCTTTTTCCGCTGACAATCCCTCCTTTCTTTCATCTGTCTATTTCGTTTTGCTTTAATGACTGCTCCTTGTCACATAGAAGGAGACAGCCAATATAATGACAAATCCCTTGACAATATATTGAGACTGTATGGGTAGATGCAAAAGAAGAACAAGATTGTAGAGAATAGTCAGTATGAAGACGCCGGCGATAGTGCCGATGACACCGCCCCTGCCCCCTTCAAAGGAAGTACCGCCCATGACGGCTGCCGCTATGGAATCGATCTCATAGCCGTGGCCTATCCAGTTATCAGAAATTCCAATCCATCCCGCGTAATAGAGCCCACCGATTGCCGCCGTCAATCCCGAAATTATATATGTCATTGTAATAATGAGATCCGTTCTATATCCCGACAGTTTCGCCGTGTGAACATTCCCTCCCGTTGCATATAGTTGCCGTCCGAAAGTCGTTTTCCTCAGGACAATCATTGCAATAAGCGCGATTATAAAAAGTGAAATGACGGCGTTTGGTATATGGAAGGTATGTTGTGTTCCAAGAACACGGAGAAATTCGGGATATGTTCCCTTCGGCGATCCTTCGGTGTATAAGAAACGTCCACCCTGCACAATCATCAATACTCCGAGTGTCGCTATGAAGGGTTGAACGTTCCATTTTGTGACAAGAAGACCATTCACCAAACCGACGAGCATTCCGAATGCAAGACAAGCTGCAATACCTGGAAATAGCAAAGAGTTTTGACCGTGTGTCATACCCGATATCATCACGGCAGCGGTCGCCATTACAGCCGCCACGGAAAGATCCAATCCTCCTCGCCCAGTGAGGATGACAAACGTCTGTCCGACGGCCACGATGCCGAGTATTGCACCGGGAATAAAAATATGCTGCAGATTACTGAGTTTAAGAAATGCTGGCGAAAGCACTGAAGACGCGGCAAATAAGATGGCCAGAAAAACGTAGATACCATAGCTCTTTAAGAATAATTTAAGCTTCGTTTGACTCATGCACCCCGTTCCTCTCCGTTTCTTAATCGAGCGTGGCCCGAATATTTTACTCGCAAGCGACGAAACCGCACAACCTGCACCGATTGCCTGTCAATTCACTTGATGACTGCCACTCCACCAGTATCGATAATAGGATGTTGTTCACCTCGCATGCAGTTAATGAACATGATGTGTCTCAGCCCCGAACTATCAAACACTTTGTCTTTACAAAGCCAATTGCCATGGAAATTTTACAAACTGAATAACTTCTGCTCCGAGTTAATTAATGTACGAAATATTTTAATCGGTCCCGGCATTGGTCGCTCTTTATGTACAGCAACCAAACATTGTGGCAATAATATCGACCGATTATCGTGAGCGATCGTCACGTCTTCCATCGCTTCTAGTGAATGAGGCAGTCCCTTCGATGAGTTGCCTTTATTATGCTTCTTGGTGATATTGCGTTCTTCTATTATGTTTTTTAATGTGAGGTGACTATCGGGAATGACTATTTCATCAACAGACGAAAATATTGGATTGAGGAAAGCATTTTTAATGCCACGATGTTTGTACTTTATAGCGACAAAATATTTCATATACTTTCCTTAATGTCAGACTAAATACGCCGATGCAAAACTGGTTAATTTTATACATGGATATTTTTTTCGTGTCAATAATATATTTAATATAACTAAATAATATTTAGTAAACATTAAAATATTTGTACATATATTCAATATTACATGCCATTTTTTACTCCAACGCGACCTGTCTGATTTGGATAATTTTTTCGTATGTCATAACCGACTGCATTCTGATACTTTTCTTAAATTTCGCTGTTGCAGTCATCCCCAAAATACCACCTAACGACCTAATATAATTGATTATTATATGATATTTCTGTTATGTAATTCGCAGTATTTTCAATCAATTAACCTCAAAACCTTGCAAATTAACTCGTTCACAACAGCACAGCTTTGTTCTGTTCTTCTATTCGTATCCGTTTTTTCAGGCTCGTCGGTTAGCGATCAGTGTATCACTGATACGCACCAGTCACCCATCGGGATAACGGCTGATATACTACGACATCAACCCCTGATCCAATTTCGGACCCCGTAAAACCATCGGTTCAATGCCGTATTTAATGGTTGAGCCGCAAATATTGTTGTTAGCCAGCCCGTAAAATTTCACGACATGGGCGAATCCGAAAGAACAAACCAAAGTACAGCCATTTTATTGGTGTATGCAGCAGGTTCCAATCAAATCTTTTGGATTTTCACCAACCCCTGAAGCGAATCGTTGCTGCAGCCGTTTTCATGATCGAAACAATTTCTCTTTATCAAAGAGGACCTTATCACGCATGAGATAACAGGATGCGCGGCAGAACTTGTTACTCAGCGCCTAAACTGCGACTATACCGTTTGTCTGCGCCTTTTTCCTTTGGCAGAACCGTTCGGAATACGGACACAATCGTATCGTATGATGAACTGCTTCCACGGATGCCCAGTAGAGATATTTCTTCCGCTTCCAGTATAATGGTAAATAATCAGGATCTTCCCAATGCCCGGAAGTATCAGCAGTGATGCAAACTCTTTTCGTAGTTTCACCCGTAAAAAGACGGACCGCTCGATAAGATGAATCCTGTCTCTGAAAAACTGCATGATCGTGATGTTATTGGCAGTTGCCGGGGTGAGACGGGAACTATCGAACAGTCGCCCAGCGTCGGCTTCGGTAAGGTGATTTATCTCATTACTTGACTTGCTTATGCCGAGGTTCCTCGGTTATCATGCTCTGCAGGCTTAATAAATGAGCGGTCATCTGTCTGACAAGTATCATTCTTCTGCGCAGAAGGTCCCGCACAGGCCACGCTTCTTTCGGATAAATATATCCCTCATGCAGAATATATAAACGTAACAAATGAGCAAGCCAGAATGATTCCCGCTTGTTATCGCTATACTTCAGAGCCCCGTACTGTTTGATTGCCCATGGATTCGCCAGATGAACTCGGTAGCCGTAATCCTTAAGGCCGTCTACCAGCCAGTATCAATTATACGCGGACTCAATAACAATGCCGTAAAGGTCTTTGTGAAACGGCTCCAATTCGGAAAGTATGACATCAAAATCGTTGGGCAGTCGCTTCTTAAAAAGCCGTTGATCGTTATCATTGATGATACCGATATAATTATTGGCTGAATGTGAATCTATTTCGGCGTAAGCTCTTATGGGACACCGCCTTAGATCCATCTAGAAGATTTTCTTTGGACCACAGCAATTACTGCTGTGGTTGGGGAAGTATCTCTCTTGCTTATATTCCTGTCACCGTGATATGGGCATCAAGTCTACCCTGCTTCTCTGCTGAAGATGAACCTAATAAAATAGGGCATTTCCGAAATTGACTGGTTTTCGTATCCTCACAAAAAAACGGGCTATACTCTTTTAGAATCAAGAATCATTTCGGCAATCGTCTCTGCCGTCCATCGATATGTATAATCACAATTATGTTCTTCACGAAGGGGAATCCATTTTTCACGGAGAGCGCTGCATTCCCTTGTCCCAAATTCTTGAATAAATCTCCGGTGTAGTTCAAAACTCATTTCATCGACCGTTGTCAAATCATCCTCAGGCGTGAGGCGTCCGTAGAGAATTCCGAATGCTGCGATGCCAGCAGCAAGGGCACCACATAAATGGCCTGTTGTTTCTACAGGAAGTTCTTCCGGTGGTCTCTGATCGCGTCCTGCTGCCACTTCTAATAGGACAGCGTTTAAATCAACAGACGAATCTTTTCTGCGGGCTCCGCCTCCACCATGAAAACCTGTAATTATTCGTGCTATATCTGGTTCAACTAAATGAAAAACATCATTTACAGCTCGAAATGTGGATTCACTACAATGGAATCCCTTGCAACGATATTGAACGGCCTTCTCGCCAGTTCGTTTTATTAAATCTTTTTTTTCTGCATTCATTATGAACCTCCCATTTGGATAATCAATTGTTTAATATCAAAACTAGAGTAACATTATTCTAGTTAAGGCCCTCTATTTGTTTCTTACTCAATAGCCAAAAAGAATCTCTTGAAAAGAGACGTTCGCTTTATTATTCCTTAAATGATGCGAAAGAAAAAAGTGTCTGGTTGGTTGATGCCATGGCCTCTCATGGGCATCCCTACGATTAACATACGCTGACGGGTCCCCTTGATCAGGGTATATGCATAGGGATAAATCCACACCATGTCTTTGTCGAGAGTTGATGTCAGGGACACGAATACGGGAGACAAGTTCAGATCCATATGCAATGTCAACGGCGCGGGAGAAATACTCGCAGTTTGTGACGGTGGATGATGCTTTTTACTGGGTTTTAACCGAACATCGAATATTTAAAGCGTGAGCATCGGATGATTCGTAATCAACTGAAGGGAATAAAAGGTAACTATATCAATGCAATACTCACTGCGTCATAAACTTCCAGAAGACGCGGCGCTTCGCAGCCGCTTTTTTGAATCTGTTCGTCATGAGATTATTGGTTGTCAAAGAGCAATGGGAAAACGATTTTTTCAGGATCGATTATTTAGATAAAATTATTGATGCTGAGCATAAATACTAGGATGTTACAATGACAGAAATGATCTGTGCATAAAAAATGGCCATTAGAACGCCGGGGGCACAAGTATCCAGATAACCTTTATCACATCACCTTCTAAAGCGATCCATTTATGAGGAACATAGGCGCGAATATGGATCGTGTCACCCTGTTCGATGACATATTTTTCGTTCTTTATGTTGATTTCGATACGTCCGTTTAAGACGATGCCGAACCGTTCCGATTGATCGCATATATAATCATCGCCCGTATTATCGCCGATTTTTGCATTAACCAGGAGTATTTCCGCACTACAGTCAAAAAGGGGCGACATGACTTCGTAATATAAATCGCGTCCCGGCAGGCGGAGCTGTTTTCTTTTGTTCTTTTTGATCACCCTCGCCAAGGGCATCTTGCTCTGCGCGGGATGATTTCCTTGCTGGTAGATTGTGTAATGCTGTTCAGATTGACGGTTATTCTCACCGTCGAGTGAATAAATGTATTCGGGCACGTTGACATCCTCCACATCGGACATCAGCGTCGCAACGGATTGTCCTAGCGGCGGTGCAAGCCTCTTGAGGGACGAAATTGACGGCTGTGAATATCCCCGTTCTATCTGGCTGATAAATCCCTTTGACAGTCCCGACTCTTGAGCCAGAATTTCTATAGTGAGACCCTTCTTTCTCCGCGCTTTTCTGATCCTCTTTCCCAAGTCACTCATATCACTTCATTCCCTTTACTCTTATCTGAAAAAAAGACCCTGTAAGCAACTACACAAAAAGGGCTGTTGCTGCATCTTGTCTGAATTCGTTTAATTAGATTATGTTTTTTAGTCTCATCTTTCATAATTTCACACAAGTAAAAAATCGGCTATTTCATTCCCAACTTTCCGATCTTCTCCATATCATCTGCCACCTGCTTCAATCCCAACCCTTCCAAGGTGTGCCGTGTAGGATAACTCGTTTTCTTATCCCATCCGTGAAGCTCATAGTACCGGTCCAGCATTTTGTTAAACTCGTCATGATCTATCTTCCAGCCAGTAAGGTTTCCTGTGGGAATCGGTTCCTGCCAATCACGGGGGGTCGGCTTGTCGTGACGCCGATCAAAGTCGGTGAAACGTAGATTCAGCGCCTTCTCCATGTTCAGTTGTTTCATGGCCATTTCTTTCAAGTCGTCGACGGATACATCCCACCCCGTCGCGGCGCTATAGAGATCGGCCATCTGTGACAAATCCGTTTGGTACATATCGAGGCAGGTCGTACTGTACAGACAGATACCCAGACAATTTGCCATTCGGGAAACCGCTTCCATGTAAATAACTGCTTCCGGCTTTCCCTCGTAATCGAGAGGCTTGTCGATATTATCCACACCGTAAACCTCATGCCCCTTTTCCGGATCGAGACCAGGTGTTGTTTCCAATACGATCGCGCCCGTCGTATGACCGCCTCCGCGCGTCGAGACGACAGTCCCGAGCATCCATCCATTTGATCCACGGCACGGTTCGTAGAGATCCTGGCCTTTCATATGCATGGCGAAGTAACTGCTGTCTCTCCCGAGAATATCGGCGGCACGGGCACTCCCTTCAGCAAGGAGGTTTCCGAATCCTTCCCTGTAAGAAATCATCCGTATCAATTCCAGCGCGGTTTCGGCATCCCCCCATTCAAGTTTCATCCCTCCCGTATCGGATTCATCGATAATACCCCGTTGAAAACATTCCATGGCCCACCCGATGGCGCCACCAGCCGCATCAACGTCCATTCCCATGGAATTACACAACGCATTGGCCTTGAACATAAACGTCGGCTCCCATATGGCGAGACGGGTCTGCAGGGTACTGACCACCTCATGCTGACAGGCCTCCGTTTTCAATCCCGCCCACGGACCGTCGGTAATCTCCAGGTGTCGACTGCAACCCAAGACGCATCCGGGGAAGCTCTGCCGCGCCACCTGGTATTTATCGATTGATTTCATGGGGTCTATGGCATCGACCATGTCATCGGGAATTGCCGTTTCCTGGAAATTTTTATAGGACAGTCCGCAGACTTCCTGCTTTCTCGGCAGACTGAACAGCGTCCCATAGTCACGAAACTGGTCTCTGATCTTTGCCTGTTCGAACATCTTGCGTACCCGGCCGACGATTTCCATAAATTGCTGTGGTCGCGCCACTTTGATTGAACCCGTTCCCCGTGCGACGACAGCCTTAAGATTTTTCGATCCCATGACCGCCCCCATACCGCACCGCCCGAAAGCACGATTACGATCCTGAATAATGCAAGCGGCACGAACCAATCGCTCCCCGGCAGGTCCTATGGACACGATGTGGAGCTTTTTGTCACCCGTTTCATCGCGGAGTGAATCAAGCGTTTCCCATGTCGTCTTTCCCCACAGATGTGACGCATCACGCAATTCAACGACATCATTATCAATCCAGAGATACACCGGACAGTGAGCCCTGCCTTCAAAGATGATGGAGTCGTATCCGGCATATTTCAGTTGACCTCCGACGTAGCTGTCACTACACCCGCTGGCCCATCCACCGGTCACCGGGCCGATGCAGCTCACGTTCATCTTGCAGGCACCCGGCGCGGGCGTGCCCAGAAGTGCTCCCGCTCCGAAAACAAGCTTGTTTTGTGGATCGTAGGCTGTCACCCAGTCACGCAGCTCATCATACAAGATCTTGATCGCGATACCCGATGCACCAATCCAATCGCGGGCATAATCCATCGTGGATTCGGTGGTAATTGCCCCATTGCTCAAGTTGACGCGTAATATACTGCCTCCGTAACCAAAGATGTGCCCGTCCATTGTGATTCCCCCGTTCGTTCAATATAAACATTTGCCGCAGACAGCATTCCGTTTGGCAAATAATTTATTTATCTCGTAATTCCCGCTTTTTCGAAAAATTGCGTCATAATGGGAAGCAGTTCCTCATGTTCACGACAGTATTGAAGACAAAGGGGCTCATCGAGACCCTGACAGCCATCGCACGCAATGGCGCCCCCGGTTGCCTGTTCCAGCAATTGAAGGACATAACCTGCCTCGTCCTCTTTCTCCACTATTATGAAACTGGAACGTGCCGGGTTAAACTCACCGGTATGATGATACGAGCAGGCCATCTCGCAGGTACGGCATCCACCACAGCTCGGCATCTCAAATATCATTTTCTTCTTCCTCGCCCTCTCCCAACATCATTTCCGCTCATCAAATCGCATTTCGTCAAAACGCTACACATGAGGGTTTCATGAAACAATCGGTATCGTCAGTGCTGTACCATATGAAGTTACCACCATAGCGGTTGCCCGGTTAAAACATCTTTCTTAATATTTCCTTCAGTGACAGACTGCTTCTTATTAATTACGCTACTAATTATTCTATTCTCTTCCTTAATATTTATTTATACTAAACTTGTCAACACTAAAATTAGTATTGCAAATATTAACTTTACATTAAGTAAACATATTTACCCTTATAATGCAATTCGTCGTTTCCGTACGTGGATACGGAATGAAACGATATGGTTGTATAACCATATGCTAAACTTTAACGTTGGAAATTACTAACATAGGTTTGATCGGATGATTATCGTTTGGATCCTGTCTTTACACAATAAAAACCGCCACTCGACGTCGGTGACGGCTTTTATAAAGCGTTTTTCCAATAGACAAGCCTATGACGATTTCTTCACCAGCGGCTTGCCGCAGCATACAATAGCACATTCACCACCATTAACATGACAGGTACATTCTGCGGCAGCGGTTCCTACGTGCTCGCATTCTACCATGACCTGCAGTTCCATTCCACACTCCTCGCAGACATAGACTTCTCCCTTTTTCATCTCATGACACGATGCCATCTTCCTCCGTCTCCTTTCAGACAAAAAAAGTTCACCTTCATGAACGATCACGGTTATTGTAATGAAAATCGCTCATTCTGTCTATCGATTTCAGGCAACGGTGGCTGTGAAATAGAGAAGCGTCCCGTTATCCTCCGGGACGACATCAAAGCTGAGTCCCGCTCCCTGGCAGAGTTCACGCAATTTCTTTTCCGGGTACAGTGTCCCCCTGATCGTGCTGTGACGATGATTGCGCTCCGGCGCGGGAGCACTGCAGACGAAGACGCCACCTGGTACAAGAACGCGGTGCATTTCCCGTAAAACCGCCGGCACATCGGGAAAGAAATTGAGCGATAAGATGCACAGGCCCACATCGAATCCATCATCCGTGAAGGGCAGATTGTCGGCCTGTGCTACATAAAACGTGGATTCCGCAAATCCCGCTGCCTTTACAGTAACCGCGGCCTTTCCGAGAAGCCCCGGGCTGATATCCGTTCCCGTGTAGTGATTGTCCCATGGCAGAAAATTGACCACACTGCCCGTTCCCGTTGCTACTTCGATCACGCGCTTTCCGTGCACGCCGCTCAGAATTTCCCGCAGAATCTCGTAGTGTCTCTCCATATCGCCACCCAGTTTCCGGGGTATGACTAATCGCTTCATGATGATATCATAGAGAAAAGACACGGAATCACCAAGCCACGGTGTAAACCGTACCGGTTTTCCCTTTTCGTCCAGAATAAAATGAATGCCTCTCTTTTCAACAACCTGTACATCTTCTTTCAGCATGGCGTCTCCGCTATATCGCCCCGTTTCACACTCTGTCCTTCCGTGGACTGACGGGCCGTTTCAACTGTATCCTACTGATCCATTTGCTCTCTTTCCCTGACGATATCCGCATCGGGAAGAAGGAATATGAGCGAGTAAAAAGCCCAACTGCGGAGATAATATGAATGATCCCGCAACAATCGGTAGATGTCCGTTTCCACCACCGCGTCGATATCTCTGTGATGATCTTCAACGATGATGATCTTCGGCCGGTACCGTTTCATGTCCAATGACTTCAAGGCCGCGTAATCCATACCTTCCGCATCGATAGTAAGAAGATCGATCTGTCGCCCCTGATAGCGCGTCCCATCGATGATCTCGGTAAGCGTTTTTGTTTCGACGGTTCTCGTCTCGTAATCAGCGCCGGTTCTCCGGGCATGATTGTCACTAATGGTCGATCCGAGACTGAACCGCCCGTCCCGGTAACGGGTTAACCTTTCCCGTTTATCTGATACGGCACAGACGATGTTGACGTCCCCCGGCCGCGCTAGTTCGAAAAGAGCAATCTTGTCCTCTTCCATGTCAATATTGATGCCACGCCATCCCCTTTTATAGAGCGCGTACGTATTGTTGAACTTCCTGGGATGGTAACAACCCACATCCACAAAGAAGCCCTCCTTCTTGTCCTTCTCGATGAGTTCTTTGAGGATGATGTCTTCGCCGAATTGTGCATAGTGGACCTTGATAAAATCCGTCAGGAATGCCTTACGGAGAAACAATGCTTTTTTGCTGACGGCTTTTAACATACGTTCCATTCCCCCTGTTGCGCGGACTGTTTTTCTCCTGAATATTCGGCACGATCATTGCCGCACCTGAGTAAGATGATACTATATCAGTTATTCCCTTTTTACCAGCTTTCACACCTGTCCGTGCCACATGACGTGACAACGATACCAATCCATTGCGGCCACCTTCGTTACGTCACTTCGATACACTGTTCTGGACGTCCGTTTCGGCTTTTTCCGCAGTTGCGTCGAATGATGCCTTCGCCGCTTTTGCTATCTTTTTGCAGGGTTGTTCATCTCCGACGGAAAAACTCAAGAGCGCTGCGGCGATACCGGCAGGCCCAAAGAGCAGCATGCCGCCGACGGCCTTTCCGATGGTAATGAGCGTTCCTTCAGGGTCTAACACCATGGTTGGCTCTGCGAGGGTGCCCCCGATCTTGAAGGATTTCGACAGTTCACCGATACTGAATCCCACTTTGGCGATGCCGTCGATCCCGATGCCCCTCTTCAGAGATGGTGACAAGGAGATATCGAGTTTTTCACTGCCGAGATCAATGCTTCCCCTACCGATAACACTGACCTGATCGGTATCAAAGGCCAACGCGTATATATCGGCGGCACCCTCGTCCATCTCGAGACCGGAGACAAAACAGTTGACCGCCGAATGATCGACATCCTTCTGAAAGGGGTTGATCAGGTTCAGAAGTGTCGTGCCGATCTCCGTTCCCACCATTTCAAGATAGTCCGTATTGATGCGCCCTTCTTCCATCACCACGAGCGCCTTCCCCGTCACATGGGCCATCATCGACGCCCACGAGTTGCCCGTCGTTTCAATATCCGCCCGTGCATCGAAACGGCCCTTCACTAATTCCCTCTTTTTCATCATCGTCATAACGGGTGCAGCATCGGAACCGGAAATCGCGGCATCAAGACAGATCGAGACATTCCCGTTCTGCGGCATTACGGATAAACGGCCGTCCAATTCTCCGCCGTATACTGAACAGCGAAGCCGCTCCACGTTTAGAAATCCATCAATACAGCTCACACCGGCGGAAAGATCCGATACCGCCGCCCATGGTGTTTTAAGATCCTTCACTTCAATGATTACATCATAATTCCTCGTATTCAGACCGTCGAATAACATGGTTTTATCGGAAAAAACACGTTTCTTGTCTTTTTCAGCCTTCATGTCCATTTTTTTGTCTTCTTCATCGATAAAGTGAGACATATCGAATGAATCTGAGGTGAGCCGTCCGGCGATCATCGTTTTTTCACCCGTCCAATCGAACAGCATCGTTCCGCCCAAATCGCCGGCGCTTTCCCCGGATCCTGCATCCGTCCGGGAGACAGTGGCGCTGAAATGGCTCAACGTCAGCGTGCCTTCGGTGAGGGAGATATGACCGTTGTAACCGTTTAACCGGCACCATGGCAGATAGGATTTATCGGCACGCATCATCACGTCTATGTCCATGTCCATGTCCATTCCTTTTGCCGGTGGTGCGCCATTTATTTTCTGCTCTGTCGCCTCTTTCCTGAAAAATCGTCGCACGTCTAATGAGTGTGACGCGTAGGAACCCCTGATAACGGGCGTGCCGTCCACGATGATCAGCGTTCCCGAACCGCAGATATCATCATTTGCAACCCGGCCGGCAAAACGGTGGAACCGGAATGTATTCCACCGCGGTATTTCCACGTCACCGGAAATCATGAAAGGCCCCTCATACGGCAGCGAACTGTGAAATAAATTTTTTACCGTGTCGATTTTTTCGCCGTGAGCGGTGAAGGTAAAACGAAGATCACGCAGCTCACGGATATCAACGGCGTCACCGCGCGCCGTGACAGTAATGTCATCACCCCGGGAGAGGCGGACGACGGCATCGCTCACGCGGGGATGTTCCAGGTTCCCGATGAGTGTTCCTGTCGCATCGAAGGGACCGTAATCGTAAAGCTCATCGAGGTCGAACCATTCCGCCACCGTTACGGCGCGATGCCCCTGTATTTCTATATCGATATCCGCGCCGCTCATGGTTCGCGGGTTACCGATTTCACCGACAAAATGCACGGTCGTCACGTCTGCCCCATTGGTTACTATGTTCTGCGCCCGCGGTATTTCAATTACACAGTCTCCCGCAACGGCAAGACCTTTTTCCGCTGGGGTAATGTCCAGAGCACCGGCCAAAACACGCCTCACGACACTATCATCATCTTTTGTGCGGGACACGACGGCAGTCAGTTCATCCACTGTGAGCACATCACCGTCGGTCGTCACATGTCCACGGGCATTTTCGACACCGACGGTATCGAGTATGACTGCATCCGCCAGAAAGGTGACATCCACATCGATATCGCCCGGTCCCGCCATGTGGGTAACCTCACTCTCAGATTTCCGTTTCTCTGTTTTCCGAGCGAAAAAACGCCTCGCGTCCACACGGTTTGACGTGATCGTCCCCCGCACCACCGGTTTTCCTTCTACCAGAGTGACGGTTCCCGAACCGTGAAAATCGTCACCATCGACGGCAGCATCGAATCGCTGACACCTGAATTCTCCCATTTTTGGTATTTCAATATCGCCTGAGAACTCAAAAGGACCTTTATAGGGCACCCGTGTTTTCAATATCCTGTTCACCGCTTCAAAGTTGTCCCCCTGCACATCAACATCCAGCCGAAGGCCGCTCAATGCGCGGATGTCGTCGCCATCGCCCCGTATCTTTACGGCGATTCCATCGTTCGTTTTCGCCTGCATGACGGCATCGGCGAAGGCGGGATGCAAAAGACTCCCCGTGATGGTTGCCGCCAGGTTGAATGACTCCCACCGGCCGACCTCGTTCATGCCGAGCAACGTTGCCACCGTCCCGATGTGCTCTCCCCAAACGGAAACGGTAAGGTTCAAACCGGTCACATCGCGCATATCGTCAATGGTGCCGTCCACATTCAGTGACGTATCCCCGACTGTCCCCTGAAACTCTATGGAAAGAGGGCCGCTCACGTCCGGACCGGCGGCCGAACCGTCAACAATACCGTCAAGAGTAAATTTATCGTCTCTGAAGCGGCCCGCGGTGCGTATCGTCCATTCCGACATATCCTCGTTCATAAGGCATAACAGATCATCAACCGTCGCCGTAATATCGATATTTTCCGCCGTATCTCGATATTGAATCGTACCGTCCGCACAGGTCATCTCGTCAATATAAACACTGAAAAAATCATTCATATCAGCGAGGTATTTCTTCCTGCCTCTCCCCTTTTCCGGCTTCATCCTGTACAGGGCAAAAAGGGCGCAGTTGCACAGACCTTTATCATTTCTTTCAATAAGGATATCCAGCCCCGCAAGGTTAATCCGGGTCACGGTAATCACCCGGCGAAAAAGTGATGAGAGAGATAAATCACACACCAGGCTGTCGATTGCGACCATCTGCGGCCGCGATCCCCAGGCCGTGTTGGATATGGTTATATCGTAAAACGCCACGGACGGGTTTATATCGAAGACGACATCGATATTGCCGTGAATTTTCAGTTCACGACCCGTAGCATCGGAAAACTTATTTTCTATTACTGACTTTAACCTATTGAAGTCAAAGGTCACGAAATAGTAATAGGCCGCGGTCAGAAAACCTGCACCGATCAGCAGCATCAGAAAAACAATCCATTTCAACGTGATTCTTTTTCGTCTTTTCACTTTTTGATCCATATGAGATTCATTCGCATCGTGGTATCGCCCAAAGCTACCCTTTTATAGTACATGGACACCACGAACGATTCAATACCGTAATCGGCGTAATCGACGTCCATCGGACCGTCTGTACTGGTGAATATGCTCGGGGCTCAAGTTTTCACCGAAACAACCGATATAAGTGACAGCGAGGATAGTTGACAGCTCTTTGATATCGACACAGGGCGCAGTGCAGTTTATCGCTATCGAGAAGAGTTACACCGTCACCGGGTACCCTTCGGGCCGGGGAGATTGTCGGGAAAAACCATTGCCGGGCCACCGCATCACTGAGGTGACCCTGTAACGGGAAACTCCGGCTGTACTGTTTCGACATCATGAGTATCGTTCACTGTTGTTTCTGATCGTTGTAATAGAGATGCGCAATGATAAAAAAAATTGCGGTGGAGAAACTGCGGCCCGGCATGTACATTCATGATCTGGGTTGCAACTGGATACAACACCCCTTTTTACAGAATCGACTGACTATTACCAGCGCAGACCAGATTCTCAAAATAAAAAAGCTGGGAGTACAGTACGTTTATATCGACACCAGCCGGGGTGTGGACGTCAATGATATTGAAAAAAATAACGCTGTCAGCACAAATGAAGAACCTCGGGATCTCCTGAATCTCGCCTCCCGGAGAGATCGCACATCCCGCCGTACGACTCACTCATACGCCACTGAAAGAGAACGGGCCTTAACAATAAAAAACGAAGCGATGTCGATGATACATCACGTCATGGATGATGTGATTCACAACCGCGAAATCCGTGTCGACACAGTTTATGACATTGTCGATGACATGATCGAGTCCGTATCCCGTAACGATCAGGCGCTGACGACGGTCCTTCGCATGAAAAGCATCGACGAATACACATACCTGCACTCCGTCAGCGTCTGCGCCCTTTTTATCGCGTTTTCCCGCTGTCTCAATTTGTCCGACGATGAAATGCGTGAAGGTGCTCTCGGAGCCATGCTCCATGATATCGGCAAAATGTCTGTACCCCTCACAATATTGAACAAGGCTGGTCCGTTGACTCATGAGGAGTTTAAAATTATTCAACTCCACACAACATACGGCAAACGAATTCTGGACCGCATCGACGGTATTCCCGCCACTGCCCGCGATATCGCATACGGACATCATGAGCGGTACGACGGGAGCGGATACCCAAGGGGTCTAAAAAACAGCGAGATCAGCGCGTACAATAAAATTGTGTCCGTCGTCGATGTTTTCGACGCCATGACCTCGGAGCGCTGTTACAGCAAAGGCGCAACTCCTGATGTTATTATCCGTTACTTGTTTGAATTACGGGATAAATCTTTCGCCGCCGATATCGTTGAATCATTTATCAAATGTGTCGGTATCTATCCCGTCGGCACGTGCGTCAGGCTCGAGAACGGCTTGATCGGCATCGTCAACGAAACGAATGTCGGAAACATTCTCTTTCCCTTAATTACCATCGTCTTTGATACGAAAAAAGACCGACGTATCACCCCCTATACGGTAAACCTTGAAGACTATACTGATAATGACGGCTTTTCTATCGCATCCACGGACAACCCCGACCGATGGCACATTGACCCCTTTCGTTACGTCGACCATGCCGGATAGGTCACCGGGTTAACGAAAATTCATTCCCATATCGCATTAATTGTCGACGCAGCGATTTCTCTGTTGGTCATAATAGGGAGTAGTGGTGAGCATAATATACCCATTTACTACCTATATATATCACCCTTGACGTGGTGTTCCAGTGTGTCTATAAAGAACCGGTATCCAGGGGTGAAGTTATTGTTGAGAAATGTTAAGCTGGATGTTACAAGAAATGCGCTTACACACAACAGTGCTTGATTAAGGAGGCCGGTATACTTTTATTCATCTCAGGCACTTATTATTGAGGTGAAATCATGACTTTAGAAAATGTATTTCCGTCGAACGGCACACCACTTTTTCTGGAGGTTGACATTGACGAGAATCATCATCGCAGTGTTTTCGTCGGCTTTGAACCAAACAGATATGTGATCATCAAGAATCCCCCCACCTGCAAAGAAACAAATCTCGCCAAAAAGTATTTCATCGGAACGAAAGTGATAATCAAATACCAGTTTAACGGTAATGTCGTAGGTTTCGCCTCAAAAATCATCGACGCCCTCCACTACCCGTCACACCTCCTTTTTGTTTCCTATCCGGACCATATCGAAACGTATAACCTGCGATCATATCCGCGTTATGACTGTCTGCTTGACGCGACGATCGAAACGGATTCCGGCATTATAACCGGATTTATTAAAAACATCAGTATCGGGGGATGTTGTTTCGTCTGTGACATAGACGATGACAATACCGCTGACCCCATGCACTTGAGGGAAAGCAATGTCGTGATTACGATCGATCTTCAATCACTGGGAAAGGTGACATGCCAGGCCCACATCGCGAATTTACAATCCGATGCCAAACGCATACTGTGTGGTATCCAGTTTCATGAACACGAGCAGTCATGTAAAGAAACCTTAACGACTTATATCTCACGGATCGAGGAGTATCTGAACAGCAGCCCTGGAGGCGTTGAAATCCAGAGTTCTGAAAAAAATGATTGATTACAATAACTTTTACCCTGCAATAATCCATCTCGTTATCATCGCCCTATCACGGAGCATGACGTCTCCCACACCGAGTCTTATGTGTCGTTAAATGTGTTCATTCCACTGTCTTTTCTTCCCGGTTTTTCGTCGACCTTCGAAAAAACGGAGGTGATTTCCGCCCGTGTTGTATCGTTTTTTATGCGAAAACGGGTTGACAGAACACTTTCATCCTATTATAGTACGCCGACGAAATTCGGAAGATACTGGGAGATCGTTCAATGGCAGGACAACGGACTCTGACTCCGTGAATCTAGGTTCGAATCCTAGTCTCCCAGCCAAATATAAGGGCTCCCGCGGGAGCCCTTTTTACGTGTGTCCGCGCTGTCACATCGTCACATGTCACCTATCCTCTTTCGCTGCAATCTTCTTCCACGTATCCCGAAGCGGGACGATCCTGTTGAAAAAGGGCTTCTCGGGGGTTGTATCCTTTGCATCCATGACGAAATATCCGATCCTTTCGAACTGATACCGGCTTCCCGGTTGGGCGTTCGCTACACTGGGTTCCACATAGCATGACGGCAGCGTCTCCAGTGATGCCCCGTTGAGATAATCCGTAAACGGGCCTTCTTCAGCCGCCGGATTTTCAACCGTGAAAAGTCGGTCGTACAGCCGTACCTCCGCGGCTACGGCATGACGCGCCGATACCCAGTGGATGACGCCCGGCACCTTCCGCCCATCCGGCGGCGGACCGTTTCGTGTTTTGTCATCGTAGGTACAGTGCACTTCGACGACTTCTCCGTTTTCATCTCTCACCATACGCTCGAAACAAACCACATAGGCGTTCCTCAAGCGTACTTCCCGTCCCGGTCCCAGGCGTCGGTACTTCCGTGGGGGGGCTTCATGAAAATCATCCCGCTCAATGAACAGTTCCCGCGAGAAGGGTACTTTCCGTGTTCCCATTCCCTGCTTCTGGGGATGATTCTGCACGTCGAACTCTTCCGTTTTATCATCGGGATAATTGTCTATGACAAGACGAAGAGGCTTCAAAACGGCCATCACCCTCGGGGCATTATCATTCAGATCATCGCGCACGCAGTGTTCGAGAACGGATATATCGACGAGGTTTTCGTTTTTCGCTACACCGATTGTCGCACAGAAGTTTCTGATTGCCTGCGATGTATATCCGCGTCGTCTCATACCGGCGATGGTGGGCATTCTCGGATCGTCCCATCCCGCAACATATCCTTTTGCCACCAGCTCGATGAGCATGCGTTTGCTGAGTACGGTATAACTCATATTGAGACGGGCGAACTCGATCTGTTTCGGCCGGTTATCCGGTACGAGCCGTTCAACGATCCAGTCGTAGAGCGGACGGTTATTGTCGAACTCAAGCGTGCAGATCGAATGTGTGATATTCTCGATGGCATCGGACAGGCAGTGTGCAAAATCATACATGGGATAGATGACCCATTTATCACCAGTCCGATAGTGATGTTCCCGCTTGATCCGGTAAAGAATGGGATCACGCATCACCACGTTTTGCGATGCCATATCAATTCTGGCGCGAAGCACATGGGCGCCGTCTTCGAACTCACCGGCGCGCATCCGTTCAAAAAGATCCAGGTTCTCCTCTACCGACCTGTTTCGGTACGGGCTCTCCCGTCCCGGCTCGGTAAATGAGCCGCGGTATTCCCGTATCTCATCCATACTGAGACTGCAGACATAGGCGTCTCCATTCTTGATGAGTTGAACGGCAAACCGGTAGAGCTGCTCAAAATAATCGGAGGCATAGTACAGCCGGTCATCCCAGTCAAATCCCAGCCATTTTACATTGTCCTTGATTGATTCGACATACTCAAGGGATTCTCCGCTGGGATCCGTATCATCAAACCTGAGGTTGCAGGTGCCGCCGTACTGTTCCGCGATACCGAAATTCAGACAGACCGATTTGGCATGTCCGATGTGAATATATCCGTTCGGTTCAGGGGGGAAACGCGTGGCCACACGATCCCCGTGTTTTCCCGCCTTTATGTCGGCATCAATGATCTCACGGATGAAATCCGAAGAAGAATTACTTGCGTCAGCCATGACCAGCGCTCCCTTTCTCGTCTCTATTTATAAACGCTAATACGTGTTTACAGCACCTACCCATCGGACTGAACGTGGATATCGGCAACAAAATATAGGGTAATCAGTGCCCGGAGTCAACAAAATGCAGGCATGAATAGTCGTGACTATCGGTATTTTTACCATAAGCATAGGCCTGCCGAAAAAAGTCCTATATTCAGTCTAAAATAAAAAAGCACCCGGTAAGGACGGATACCGGGTGCTTTTAAGAATTCGGTAAAAGATGTTATATTACTTTCACGTTTGCAGCGGCGGGTCCCTTCGTACCTTCTTCAATTTCAAAAGAGACACGCTGGTTCTCGTAGAGAACACGAAAGCCTTGGCCTTCAATGGCACTATAATGGACGAAAATATCGCCTCCTTCATCCTTCGCAATAAAACCGTATCCCTTCTTCTCATTAAACCACTTCACTGTACCCTGATGCATTACTGACATCCTCCTTTCATCAGGTCTTTGAAGTTCGATCGCTTACATCAGGGAACAATACAAAGCTCGTTATACTTGTGCCTTTGACCATTCTCTTACATGTCTCGATCTAACTTAACGGAAAAAATCTATACTCCCCTAAATTAACGTTGACATTACATCGAATAACTCAATTATGTCAAGTTATTTGCCCTCATTACATAGCCTATTATATAAATACAATTATTTTACTGATAAACCAGTTTCTCCAGTGTACCAATGGTGTATACTATTACTGTTTCAACTTTTCCCAATTGATAATCTGATTTTTCCAAGCGCGATTTCGAAACATCTTCTCATCGCATAGATAGGTACCAACCACTTCGTTTTCAGGTTCCATAAATATTGAAAATATACAATGATCCCCGGAAAATATCTGAATGGCTCCGTTGCCATGACTTCCGGATAACGTTTAAAGTACATCGCAAGCAACTGTATAGTGTGCCCCCAAACCCCGGGAAATCGTGTACGGATTTTATACTCTATCCGGTCATAGAGTACTATATTAATATCGCTGAATCTTTTCAATACACTACGCGGTATAGGCATCGACAACACAGAGGCGCAATACTCAAGTGCTTTTCCAACAGTGAGTACTACCCGGTACTTCTTAGAGAGATCAAGCAACCTCTCCCAATCCATAATTTCTTGATTTTTCTGAATAATGTGCCACGCGTCTGCCACCCATCGGATTGGTGCGACCGGTTCCCATCGCAGTCCGTGCACGCAAACGTGAAAGAGCTGATCAGTATGGCTGAGAACTCGTGTTGGAACTCCTCTAAAATCGTATTGAATACTCTCTGACCAGAAATCATCATCGGCTTCTTGTATGAGACATTCCTTGAGTACATGCCAATGAAGATCGATTTTTTGTCCCGTCCCATTAACAAACATATGTCCATGTTTCACCGAATAAAAGACTTTATCGAGAATATATGAGGCTTCGTGGTAAGGATACCATCCCGACGCTGTAAGCAGTTGAATAACTTCTGGCGCATCTTTGGTAGGTATCAACACGTCAGTATCTTCCATGGCCCGCAAACCATCATGTTCGTAATAATCCGATGACAAAGCGGCGCCCTTCAGCAGCATGGTATCAATATTTCTGTCGACCAGCATACTGATTACATCGGCAGTCTTGCGGAACAACATTAAATTAGCGTACCATGTTTTCCGCATAACGCCTTTGAGAATATGTGCAATATGTTCATCCTTTTCAAAGGAGCGGAGATTCCAATATACAAGGGGCAAAATACGATATGAACTGTTGTCGATGTTCGTTATGTTAATTCGTGATTCCCAGCGATTCCACGAGTCTTTCGCTTCATCATGGTCTAGAAGTGCCGCTTTGAGCAGAAGCTCCTGATCTTTTGTTGGCCAACATCCTGCTTTGTCACTGACAGCAACCGTCACATTATTGATATCATGAAATTGCATGAATTCCTTACCTTCGACCAAACTCCTTGCATGTTACATTGCGACACCATAATTATTGAACGTCCCGCTGCCTTATGATTTTTCTTTGCAATATTCTAATGTAGTCTCTTTTACTTGCCTCAGTTAATAAAGAAATATTGTTACCATGTATCCGCCTTCTCGCCAGCACATCATCAATCACATGACTTTTCAGTCCCATATTCATGGCTCGCGCATACCAATCCACAAACTCTCCGACATTCCATGTGCTTTCAAATAAACCGACTTTGTAAAAAGATGCTTTCTTTATTAGAACTGTCGACGGTAACACACCTACTTGATTTTTCAACAACCCTAAATATTTTTTATGGCAATTCTCATCTAAGTCCGATGAAACGAACTGTTCCAACAGCGTAAAGACCATATCAATCGTGGCATCTTTTCTAAGTGATTTCGTTTGAGAAAACAATTTAGATTCGAGCCACAGATCATCCGCATCAAGAAAAGCCAGAAATTCACCTTTCGATTTCATAACGCCTGTATTTCGTGCCGATCCGGCTCCGCGCCTCTCCTGGTAATAATACCTGATACTGTCGTTTTTCAATCCGTTGATAACCTTCCTGGTTGAATCCGTTGACCCATCATCAACAACTATTATTTCATAATTCCTGTAGGTCTGATTAAAAACGCTTCGGATGGCTTCTCTGATGTACTTTTCACCATTAAAAACGGGGATTATAACACTCACCAACGGCTCGTCATTACAACATCCTCTTCTTTCATCCATATCACTATCAGCGTTTGTCATCATTCTTTCCTATTGTTTTCGTTTCATACTCGCTCTGAGCATTTTGAACATAGCATCATATCGTTCTTTCGCGTTAATCGACAGGTTCGATCCGTGAATTCTTCTATAAACAAGAACTTGTTCCAACCTCTTGATAACTAAGCCTCTCTCCCTCGCCCGTGTGTACCACTCAAAATCACTGCCAACTTTGTATTCCGTGTTAAAATGCCCTACCCGCTGAAATATCTCTTTTCGTGTGAAAAGAGACATGAAATGATATTTTTCCTGTTCCAGTAAGACGTGTTCTCTTCTTGGCATATAATGAGAATCTTCGTCACGATAATTCATCTGTTTCCCATACGTGAGATCGACATCGGGATGTTCCATATGATATGTGTACTGTACGGAAAGTTTGTCAGCCGGCCATATATCATCGGCATCCAGAAATGCAATATATTCCCCTCTGGCAGCATTAAGTCCCGTGTTCCGGGCTGCTGCTACCCCTTGATTTTTCTGATAGACATACTGTACATGAGAGAATGATTTCACATTGGACGAACTATTATCAGTAGACCCGTCATCGACAACGATGATCTCCAGCGAATAATGACAATTCTGTAAATAGATACTTTCTATTGCTTCTGTTACATATCGCTCACTGTTAAAAACAGGAATAATGATACTTATCAATATCTTTTTTATCATATTTCTTCTCTCTAATAAGAAAGTCTCTTCTACACACCTTCTTCAAAGAATCCTCATCATGTCAGTGACCGGTAGAAATCAATAATCTTTTCAACTCTATGATCGTAAGTATGTCGTTTTTCAATCAAATTCCTTCCCTTTTGTCCCATATGATACCGATAATCATCATCCTCGATCAAACGTATCAAAGCATTCTTTGTGTCGCCGGATTGTCGCACACAGGTAATGACATCCCCGAAGCACTCCTCCAATTCCGGATAGTATTCCGATATGACGCATGCTCCGCATGAGAGCGCTTCAAATATACGATTGTTTATCATTCCAGCAATTCTTTGACGTGTTTCCGTCATCGCCAATACCACCTTTGATGACGCGTAGAGATATGATATGTCTCCTCTTGGCAGAACACCTTCCCAGCATTGTCGATAAAACGGATGATGATCCCAGTGACAACCGTAAATGACCAAGCCGAAACCAATTGCCTCACCGAGAATTTTATCCATTATCGATTGCGACTTTGAAGGATGATACATACCGAGGTAGGTAACATTATACGCATACCGAGAGGAAACCGTCAGCGGATTAAAATCATCTGGATCAGCAGCGAGCATGACATGTTGTGTCGGTTTGATCTTACTCAACATTTGAACTAATTTTTGGGAATTTGTCATGTACCCGTCAATATCAAGATGTAATGTCTCTTCGAGTCCCCAAAATGAGAGCACCCAAAACAGTATCTTTGCATCGGGATAATTGTCCCTGACGAATTGTATTGTATCCTTAATTCTTTCATGCCATCCTTCTATAATAAAAAGATTAAGAGCATCCTGTTTCAATTCCCGATAATTATGTGGTCCGACACGAAAGGCCAATTTTACGTCAGTCCGTTTTTCGAACGCTTTCTTCAGATAAAGCGTCGTTATCTCTGAACCGGCTATGAAACCGTCATCACGAGCCAGCGTTTGGGCATGTAAGCCAATGGCAATTTTAGCGCCATTTTCGGCACCAACGCTTTTGCGTTGCACCATCTTTAATGAACGATTCATTATATAAAACAACCTTCGTTTAGTAACTTATCATTGCCCGTCACTGATGACTTTTTCACCGGCCCCACCTACAATGAGTCAACAAAATCCGTCAAGACCGTACTAATTTCATTTATTTCTGTTCCAACTTCCAATGAATAGCACGGCAATGTTTTCATAATGTTACTGACAAAAGCGAAGGTTTCAGAATCAGCACCCGCTAATTGAAAAATAGTGCTAGGAAGTGCCGCTTTAATGCCTTCAGATGATGACACCGGCTTGATAGTGGTTTCTTTTTCTCCGGTTATTGCCGGCACGACAACCGCTCTAACCGCCATCCGTCGAGTCATCTTCATCGGATAATGATCATAAATAAAAATAATTGCTTTTTCATGGTCGCAACGACCCGAATTAGACACTTTATCTTCAAGATGTGGGAACTTCCCCAAATGTCCCCATTCGACCTTTGCCGAATTATAGATACTGTACACCACAGTCTCGCCGTCGTATCCAAATAAAATGTAATCATCTCCGACATAATACAAAGGTGATATCAGTGAACTGAGAGCGATGGTCGATTTGCCCGAACCACCCTTACCGACGACAACGATACCACTATCTGGCCGGCCGATCGCTGCCGCATGCATCATTTGCTTTTGGTATGACTTCATGGCCCAATGGAGGATTGACTTCAACGGCGCGGACGATTCATATGAGGGTATGACCCGCGCATCATTCATCCAAAATAGTGCCGTCTTCGTCTGATAATCGAAAATGCTCAGTATATTCGTTCCCATATGATAAGCAGTAGTAAACCGATCGTTGTTATATCCCCTGATTTGTCCCCGTTTCCCGTAGTCCTCGTTTGACCATGGCGGCGGAGGCATTACGGAAGATGTGGATCGACTGTCCCACAGGCAAATCTCTATATCGGGTTTCGTACATTCACCGATGTGAAGATGCTTGATGGCGGGAGTTACAATAGGAATCAATGTGCTGTTTGCAAATTTCAGTCTGACGGAACAGCTACCGACAATGTAATCTCTCTTTATGATGTCTCTTTCATCATTCGTAATACGGAGAAAAGCACCATGTGCTTCGCGGAAAAAAGCTTCTATATGATTACCGGAGTTACCATCGTTGTTCATGCGATACTCAATTAATCTGATTTCTTGTCGGAATCGGCGGTCACGGGCCATCCTGTATCATCGACTTCATGAATGGGATCGATCATGACGAGATCCTGCATATCAGTATATTTTTGAAAAATCGGTTCTGTATACTCTCCCGTCACGTCTCTACAAGCAGACATTTCCATTATAATATCATCCAATGAACGATCACCCTGATGCAATCCTTCAGCGATGAGCCCCTCTTTTTCTAATGCCTCACACAACTGAAAGACGGATGCTTCAGCATCCTCATATCTTATATCATACAAATGCATGAGAGCATTTATGATCTCACTTGTTGTGGAACCAACAGCAAGCAATTCCCATATATCGACACCTGTACCAACCAGACTGAAATAGTTACCATTACTGAAATTTATCACGATTACTTCATCGTCGATAATTTCATAGGCAATCTCCGATTTCCCAATCGTTAAAACACGGTCGCTCTTCATCTATACACCCCACTATCACATCGAGAACTTTTGACTTCATGGTGAAAACGTTAAATTTCTTCACCATATGTTTATCTCCCATGCCAAGATAATATCTCAACTGAATAAAATCGTATACCGACACCCTCAAAAATCTTGACGCATTTCCGTCTTTGCAACGTACCACTACGTTTTATATTTCATGTTCCATGATATAATTAATCGTTTTAAGTTTTAAAAAAAGCATGGTTTTATTTTTATAGCATAAAACAATTGTTGTAGAAAAGATTAATTGCCCCGAAAGACGTCTAACATTCGTAGTCACGTCTTGTCATTGCATTCACCATAAACAAATATTCATTGCAGATTGCATTTCCGTGACATCCCAACAACCGAAGGACTACACCGAATCACACATGTGCCTCTTATCCCGCAGTTCATTCCTGTATTAAGACGATGATTCGCGACTCCTTCAATCGGCCTCTTTCTTTTCTTGACATCACATTTTCTCAAAATATCATGCAACCAAAGACGTTTTATCGTTTTGCTAAAATTATCTTTGTGTTAAGAGGATTTATGGCTCGACGGCACTGGAGTATTGACCTTCTCGATTTCATTTTTAAGCGCAGGATCCCAGGATGCCGCGTTCCCCTTCTGGCAAGCGTGAAGCTCACCTACCGCTGCAATCTCAGATGCCTCGGCTGTCCCTTTCATCTGCGGTCAAATGGGAAAAGGGCTCATATGAGCTATGAAACGGCCATCGCCTCACTGGACACCCTCAAAAGAATGGGCACGCGCATCGTCATCTTTGAAGGCGGGGAACCCTTTCTCTGGAAAGACGGACGTTACTCCTTCTCCGATATCGCGGCATACGCACGGGAGCGTTTTTTCCGCGTGGGCGTGACGACAAACGGCTCCTTTCCCCTGGAGGCACCCGTCGATGTCCTCTGGGTGAGTGTTGACGGCCTTCCCGAAACACACGACCGGCTCCGCAGCAACTCGTTCGCATCGATTGCCGCAAACCTCAGGGCCACCACCCACCCGAAGGTCCTCGTTCACTTCACCATGAACCGTGAAAACTGGCGGGACATCAATGGTCTCGCGGAAATGGTGCGATCGTTCGATCGTGTCAGAGGCATGACCGTACAGTTTTTCTATCCCTACAACCAGGGAGAAGAACCTCTTGCCCTCTCTCCTGACGAACGACGCGATGCCGTCGCCGAGGCACTCCGCTTGAAAGGACGGGGATTTCCTCTCCTCAATTCCGCAAGCCGTCTCCGTGCCATGATTGACAACACCTGGAAATGTCACGAAGACATTCTTGCCAATGTCGATCCCGACGGCACCTGCGAGACGGGGTGTTATGTGAAAAACCGGGGGACCGTGAATTGCGCCGCCTGCGGGTTTACTCCCGTCGCCGAGGCATCGGGGGCCATCGATTTCATTCCCGGATCACTGATGGCGGGATGGAAAATTTTCGTTTCACCCTGAACGTGTGGAAAGGAGCTTCCATGGATACATCTCTCTTCCGTGACATGTCGAAAGACGAATACAAAAACTATATCGCATTTCTTCTTCACCACTACCGGGTGATGGACTCGTTCTGGTTTATCGCCGTGGCGAAACAATTTGACCAGGCGACGGCGGAGTCGCTTAACGAAGACGTCTGGGGGCGTATCAGCGGCATGGCCGCGCGTGACATCGTCTCCCGTTTCAACATCATGGAAACGGGACTCACTGGTTTCGTCAAAGCCCAGCGCTACTTTCCCTGGGCGATTCTGGTGGGGTACCAGATCGAGGAATCTCCCGATGAGGTAATCATTTTCGTCCCCTCATGTCCCACGCAGGAAGCCAGATTGAAACGCGGCCTCGACGAATATGCCTGCAAGGAGATGCATCGGCGCGAATTCGAAGGTTTCGCCCGGGCCGTCGATCCGCGCATTGTCGTTGAATGTCTTTTCGCGCCTCCCGATCCTCACCCCGACGATATGTACTGCAAGTGGCGGTTTACCATCTCTTCCCAGGGGGACAAATGACCCGCATGACGGCACAATAACGGCATTTTTTCGTGCCTCCGCCAAACCTTTACCGGTATCTTTCAACAATAAGCGTCAGACCCTTTATATCCCGCACGATGACGGGTGTTCCTGTCTCTATGACATCGCCCTCTCTCATGGAACAGGCCTTCCAGAGTTCACCCCGTACCATGATATAGCCCTCCGGGTCGAGTCCTTCACGGGTATCACCGATAAAACCGACGAGACCGGAATGGGGCCTGTTGTGCTCCCAATCGTAGGCTCTCCACGTAAAGGGGAACAGGAGGACGTCCTTCACGACCCAGGCGATAACGAGAACGGTATCCACCCAGAAAGGATAGGCAACCCAGTAGTGAATCAGAAATAAGATCAGGACAAAAACGATGAATGACACCACCTGTATGAGAAAGTAACGAATAACTATTTTCGCCGTCCATCCACTTGTATTCAATCAACATATCCCTTTCTCTTCACTGCCTGAATCTCGCGGCTCGGGAAGATCCTTTTCGCTCATGAGAGCATATCACAGGAAGGCATATCTCATCCACTACACACCGGCACACGAAATGACATGGAGCGGATATGTGGCATGATCCCTTTTCAACAGACGCCGTGAAATGTGTCCGCGCACTGATTGTTCATGACTGATCGTTTCATTTTGTATATAATGCTTATGTAGATCGCGCTTCCGGGCGCTGTTGTAGTGATATCTTACTCACCCTTTACGAAAGGAGAAACTCCATGTCCCTCATCACCATAACATCAGGAATCGGTTGTAACGAGATGGAGATCGCTCTTCGCGTCGCCGACGCGCTGAAAACCGACCTTTACGATGATGAGCGGCTCCAAAAGGAATTTATGGATATGGGCCTGTCATCAGCGGAAATCAAAAGTCTTAACGAGAAGGCACCCGGCATTTTCAACCGGCTCCTCGACTTCCGTCCGCAATCATATCTTGAACTCCTCGAAGCACTCATCTACGAAGTATCACGCCGTGGTGAGGGTATCATCATTGGGCACGGCGCCCAATTTCTCCTCCGCGACTTCGGCTGCGCCCTTCATATACGCATCTATTCCTCCATCGATCAGCGCGTTGAAACAATTGCGAATACACATGGTGTCAGTCCCAGCGCCGCCGAGAAGATGATCCGGTCAAGCGACAATAATCGCAAGGGCTTCATGCACTACGCCTTCAAAATGGACTGGGATGCCCCGTCCCTTTATGACCTCGTCGTCAATATCGATAAACTGGGAGTCGATGCATCCTCATCATTGATCACAAATGTCGCGCAATCCGATATTATCAACGCCTGCAGCCTCGATGCCCTGGAACGCATGGAACGCTTCACCCTTGAGAAGAAGGTCAAAACGGCGGTGCTTAAAACCAGCCTCAGCGGTCGTAACATCCACGTTGATAGTCCGGAACCGGGAATTGTCGTACTGACGGGCACCGTCAATCCCCTCGAATCGAAGGACGCATTGCTGGATGCGGTGCGCGCGGTGCCGGGCGTCGTGAACCTCAAAGACGAACTGGTCACGGAGAAGTTGCACGATATTTAACACGGCACACGGTAAGATTTGTCGCAATCTCAAATGACCGGCTCCGTGTGATGGTCCTTTTTGTTATCACTGAACGGTGATATCGTGGTCATGGATTGTGCCCTTCCGCGGCTCCCTGACTTTTTCGCATCGGTTGGGCGGATCGTTACAATACCATTACGTCTTTCTGCTTTTTGGAGCAACATGGTTTTCCATGACGTTTTGCATTCAAAGATTAGCAAGTTATCATAATATTATTCCGTCACGACACCCGGGATATTGCGTACCGTAATGCCATATATGCATGATAATCATTATAATAATAATTATCTTCTAATTATGCTGCTTTTTACCCTTTAAATTGTTCCCCAATTCATGTATACCATGTCTCGACTGATTTGTTAGTATGGAGGATGTTATATGAAAAAAGCATTAGAAGGTATACGGGTCGCCGATCTGAGTCACGTTCTCGCCGCGCCGACCTGTTCCATGTTCCTGGCCGATCTCGGAGCCGAGGTGATCCATATAGAACCTGCCCACGGTGACGACTCACGCGAGTTCGGTCCCTATGCGGGAAACGGGAGGGACAAGAATAAAAGTGCCTATTTTATCAGCCTCAACCGGAATAAAAAAAGTATCGTGCTTGACCTGAAAAGCGAGAAAGGCAAACAGGTCCTGAGAGAACTTATCGCCGTTTCCGATGTCGTATTGGAAAATTTCAGGCCCACGACGATGCGCAAGCTTGGCTTTGGATGGGAAGATATTCAAAAAATCAATCCCCGAGCAATATACTGCTCTATCTGCGGTTTCGGACACGACTCGCTTCCGGAGTATGCCTCCCGGCCGGCGTATGATATGGTCGCCCAGGCATACAGCGGTATCATGAGTATCACGGGGCCCGAGGGAGGTCCGCCCTGCCGCGTGGGATCCTCTGTCGGTGATATCTTTGCCGGTCATCAGGCAACCATCGGCATCCTCGCCGCATTGATGTACCGTGAAAAATCGGGACGCGGTCAATATCTCGACTGCTCTATGGTGGACGGCCTTTTTGCCGTCCTGGAGAACGCCGTCGCGCGCTACACAGTCACTGACGATATTCCGGGACCCCTTGGCGGTGCCCACGCATCGATTACACCTTTTCAAGGTTTTAAGACAAAGGACGGATCATGGTTTATCGCTGCCATCGGTAACGATAACCTGTGGAAAAAATACTGTACCCTAATCGGTCGCGACGATCTGGCTGATGACCCGAAGTTTAAAACGAATCCCTTACGAACCGAAAACAAGCATGTACTCATCCCCATCCTCGAAGAAGAAATGGTGAAGAAAACGACGGCCGAGTGGTGCGAACTGTTTGACGATGCCGCCCTCCCCTACTCGCCGGTAAACAACATGAAAGATATCTGTGAAGACCCGCACATTACATACCGTGATATGCTTGTCGAGGTGGACCAACCTGGTGTCGGGAAAATGAAGATTGCAGGTTCCCCCATTAAATTATCCGAAACACCCGGCTGTGTTTATGCGCCGGCCCCACGTCTCGGTGAGCATTCCGAGTGGGTCCTCCGTGAGATTCTTACATACACCGATGAGGATATTGAAACATTGAAAGCGGAAAACGTCATCAACCGTGAATGCTAGAAATTGACAACTGACCTCTCTTGCTTTTCGCCGTTGCGCACGGGCAGCGTACCGGTGTGATCATCGACACAGCCGTTGATTGTAAAAAGGTGAACTGTTAATTCAGTTCACCTTTTCGTCTCTGCTACATGCCTGATGTCGTGAAGTTTTTACAAACCTTAATAGCCGCTGATATCTACGGCGTTGATGCCGGCAGCGGCGTATCCCCCGGAGACCTTATCCAGATTGGTGTACAATGCGAATGCCGCTACACCGCCGGTCCCCGACTGCTTCGTATCAATCGTTACGCTTCCTTCAAAGGTCCCGCTGATTGTATACACGTTACTTCCACGGGCCGGCAACTGAAAATCAGCAGCAGCTGCCAGGGTACCGTTCTTGTCATGGAGGCTTATCGTCAGTGTGATTCCCTGTTCGTGGGGATTGCAGACCCTGATTGTTGTGTCCCACATATTATCGTTTTGAGCAACGTGTGGAATTTTCAGCAACGTTGACAAGTTGCCGATCATGGACATGTCATAGATCAGGTTGCCCCGGGTTATATCCGCAATAAAGGCGAGGCCGGCCAGCGGTTGATCCGATCCGATGAAAATCCAGCCCGGTCCGGACAATTGTCGTCCTATGGGGAATGAATCCTGCCCGTTCGCGGGTAACGAGAGTGCCTTTGATTCAATCTCCGTACCGCTGGAATCGTATACCTTTATGTCTATCGTGGCACTGATCGTCTGGCTGATGTTATTGATGGCCATTCCGGTAACATGGTTGTCTTCCGAATAACAATAAGGGATGGCATAGGTGTACGCATATGTCTGCTGCCCGCCACCGCTTCCCCAGTCGGTGCCGGTGCCTACCTGAGCGGGGATTGCCTGATCAGTTGTTGCTCCGTTCCCGAGCTGTCCGTTGGAGTTGTACCCCCACGTCCACAGCGTGCCGTCCGTCTTCAGGGCGACGGTGTGGAAACGCCCCGCGTTAATCTCTACCCAGTCGGTGTCAATGCCGATCTGTTGGGGAGAAGGACGACCGGTGGTCGTTCCGTCCCCCAGTCCGCCGAATTCATTCGCCCCCCATGCCCAAAGTGTGCCGTTCGATTTGAGTGCAACGGTGTGGTACGCCCCCGTGGCAATGTGCGCCCAGTCGGTATCGGTCCCGATTTGTAAGGGAGAATAACGATCTGTGGTGGTTCCGTCTCCAAGCTGGCCGGAGGCATTGTTCCCCCATGCCCACAGTGTGCCGTTGGTCTTCAAGGCAATTGTATGATCGGCCCCGGCAGAGATCTCGGCCCAATCGGTATCTGTTCCTGTCTGTTGCGGAGCATCATAGTAATCGGTAGTCCCATTCCCTAACTGACCGTCCCAGTTGTTACCCCATGCCCACAACGTACCATCCGTCTTCAGAGCAATACCGTACCAATCTCCTCCTTCAATGTGAGCCCAGTCGGTATCAGTTCCAATCCGCGCAGGAGAAGACAGGTCCGTGTAAGTCCCCGTGCCGTCCCCGAGCTGGCCGGAGGTATTGTTTCCCCATGCCCAGAGCGAACCGTCCGTTTTAATGGCCATAGTGTGGAGGCCGCCCGCAGCGATATGGGCCCAGTTTGTATCGGTCCCCGTCTGTACAGGCGATAAACGATCGATGGTGGTTCCGTCCCCGAGCTGGCCGCTATTGTTGTTGCCCCACGACCACAATGAGCCGTCGTTTTTCAGAGCTACGGTAAAATCGGTGCCTGCGGCAATTTGAGCCCAGTCGGTATCAGTCCCTGTCTGAGCCGGTGACCACCTGTCGGTGGTGGTTCCGTCCCCGAGTCCACCCGTCCAATTACTCCCCCATCCCCATAATGAACCGTCATTTTTAAGGGCCATGTTATGATGGTCCCCCACGGCAAGGGATGGCGATGCCGCGTGTCCAGCATGCGGACACAAACAAACCCATACAATGCTCACAAAGAGCACGAACGCAATTCGCAGGCTACTGACTTTCATAAGTTACCTCTTTTTTCGATTCTATCGCCTCTCCGGAGCTCTATAATCTGCCTGTGTAAAGTTCTTCTGCATCTGCCGGGTCGGTGTACGGGCGTGATTGTCGAATACAGAACCGCACCTATCGTGCGCACTGTTGTTCAGCAAGACCTGAAAAAAAGCAGAAATTTTGAAAGTGTAATACGAGGAAGTACAGATCTTTTAACGAAAACCCAGAAAGTACGGCAAGGAACCGCCGGGGACATGATATCGACTGTCCTCAACGGTGCAGGTGTGATATTTAAAACCGTACGGCTTTTAACCATCCAGGCCGCATCACCCTGCACACATTCCCTTGTCAAAGAACGGTGGTTGTTGAATAATCCGCCATCTGTCTTATTTATATCAGCGACTCACAAACGTGTCAATCACGTATCGCCTTCGCCGTCAGTGATAACCGGTGTGCTCCGTCGACTGTGAACGTCTCATAACCGGAGTCTTATTCACGGCGAATCGGGCAGCGTGCACATTCTCAGCGGCCTGCGAGAACCTGTCAATTCGTAAATCCACGTTAAAAAACAGAAAAGCCGCATTCCGTGATAACAGTACGATCACGGAATGCAGCTTTTACAGTCACACTATACAGTCTTATTGCTTTGCCTCCGGGGGAATAAGTTTATCCGGTATCTCGACACCAATCTCCCTGAAATACTTAATGGTTCCCGCATGCAAAGGAATCAGCGACCCTAATGTTGCTTCAACCCAGTCAGTCTCTCCGGCTGCCGGATATACTTTAGCCAGCATGTCCCGGCCTTCGAAGCAGGCCTTCACCCATTTGTAGACGACTTCTTCACTCAAATCCGTCGTCGCGAAGTCGCCCATGACCACCGACCATGAGTTGGCGTCTTCAGTCTGACCGTTGAAGGTACCCGCCGGAATGACCCCCGTCGAGAAATAGGGATAGTCTTTTTTAACGAGTTCCAACGTTTCAGGAGCCCAGTTCAGCGGTTTCAACTTCAGGTATGTCTGCAGTTCGAGAAAGGCGGCGTCCGGTTTGTTTCCGCAACTGGTTTTCAACACGCCGTCGATCCGTCTGTCTTTCATGGCATTCGTTGCATCCGACAGACTTCCCCTGAAAAATTTCGGTTCCACGCCGATGCTCTTCAAAATCATTTCACAGGTGGCTTCACAGGCGCTACCTCTCGCGCCGCAGCAAAAATATGCGCCATCGAGGTCATAGGGCGTCTTAATGTCCGAGTCTGCCTTGACCACATAGGGCTGCATGTTTTTCGCCCAGGACAGCATATTTCTCAGATTGGAAATCGGTTTCCCTTTCCATTTTCCCATGCCGTTATAGGCCTGATATTTTATGGAATCCGGTGCCAAGCCGATATCGATTTCCTTCCTGGCCAGGCGATTGGTGTTATCCACTGCTGCTCCGGTCTCGATAATGGTTGGTTTCAGTTCTGGCGCGTATTTATCAAATACCTTGAGGGTTTGGACATAATAACCGTAGGCACTGGATGCCTTATTGGTCGTTCCCACATTGAGCAGTATTTTCTTGGCCACGGCTACCGATGTCAATGTTGATAAAAAAGTTAAAAGACACGCCGTAACGGTTAAAATAAACAGTGACCTGCGAATTATTTTTCTGAACGTTGCCATTGCAAAATCCTCCTTTTGGTGATTAATAAAGAATTAAAATTTCCATCGACCTCGATTCTTTCATTCACCTCCTCTTAACAGTAATGACATCCTCAAATTAACTCCCTTATGTTGACCGGTTCTTTTGTCTTCTTTTCATTTCTTCGATTATACAGAAAGCATAAGGCGCCGATTACGATACCAATAATGGTTGTCACGTATCCCGATACCATGATCAGGAGTCCACAAATGACAAAAACGATTCTCGAAACAATATTGATATTGACAAATACATTACCCATTAATCCGCCCGCCACCAACACAATGCCGAATGCTGTTTGCAGGGACATCATCAGGATTGAATACCATTCACCAACCATCAGCAATTCGTTGGAATACATAAAGATAAAAGGTACGATAAACGCCGCTATCCCCATTTCAACGGATATAAATCCGGTTTTCATCCAGTTTGATTTCGCAATCCCGGATGTGATGAAGACCGCTGCACAAACAGGTGGTGTAAAAGCGGATATGGCCGCAAAATAGAGTATGAAAAGATGCGCCGATAGCGGCAGCAAATGAAACTCGATGAGGGCCGGCACCGTTACGGAAGATGCCAGAATATACGAAGCGGTCGTCGGCAGGCCCATCCCCAGGATAATCGACACAACCATGGTGAAAAACAGGGCCAGGATCAAGTGGCCTCCGCTCAGCGAATAGATGGCCGCACTCAGTTTAACGCCCAATCCGGTCAAGGAAATCATGCCAATGATGATATCAGCACACCCGCCCAGCAAGGCGATTAACACAATGCCCTTCCCGGCCTTGATCAGAGCGTTGACAATGTCCATCAGGCGCTTCTTGATATTCTCTTTTTTTACATCCTTCAGAGCATAGAGAGCAAATGCCAATATAATGGAATAAATACCTGCTCTTGCCACGGTGTATCCGGTGCCGATAAAAAAGATGAGCACCACCGTCGGTACAACGAGATGCATAATGTTGTTGAAACTGAGACCATGGCCGACATCGGGCATTTCACTGTCTTTCAATCCCCGGAGGTTCCTTCTCAATGAACGGAAATGGATGGTGGAAAATACACCGACAAAATAAATAACCGCCGGAATAAATGCCGCTATGGCGACTTCAACGTAAGGAATTGATAGTCTCTCCGCAATAATGAAGGCTCCTGCTCCCATAATGGGGGGCATAATCTGTCCGCCGGTACCGGCAACGGCTTCAGTGGCCGCTGCAAATTCCGGTTTATAGCCTACCCTCTTCATCATGGGAATGGTAAAGCCGCCGATTATCGCACTGTTGGCAGCCGCGCTTCCACTGAGCATGCCGAACAGCGAACTGCCGATCACGGCGACCTTGGCCGGCCCGCCTGTTTGCTTGGCACTAATTTTCATGGCGAAACTGAAAAAGGCTTCCGCACCGCCCGTTGACGAAATAATCTGGCCGAAGATGATAAATATTGCCACGATGCTGGCCATGATACCCGTGGTCATGCCCCATATCCCACGCGATGTAATGTACAGATGCTGCAACATAAAAGTGAAGCTGAAACCCTTGTGGGCGAAATCACCGGGACACCAGGGACCCAAAATGGCATAAGCGATTGATAGCACTGTTAAAATGGAAAAGAGGGGACCAATTATCCTCCGCACGGCTTCCAACAACAGAATGATGACAATCACTGCCAAGGCGAGGTCTATCGCGTTCGATGAGGTTGTCTCCATCATAAAGCGATCGTAATTTATGACCACCCAGGCAGTTGAACAAATGGAGAAAACAATAAAGATGACATCACATATTTTTGAATATACACCCCTTCCTCCAAACGTCGGGTGGACCAAAAACGATAACACCAGACCAAAGCCGATGAATATCGATCTTTGTATGAGGTTGGGAAAGGGACCCCTCAATGCGGTATAAACAATAAACAGGGAGAAAAACAGCGCAACAACATTCGTCAACGACAAAAAGCGAGATGTGCCCGCGGTGGTCTCATTTTGCTTTTCTTTGAAGTCTATTTCCTGCTTTTCCATCTACTCAACCTCTTTAATCTCTCGAACAACCTCTTCCAGATAATCAACCATCTTTTCCAACAGGACTTCACCTTTTTCCTTGCTCGCGCCGGTGGGATCTCCTATCAGCCCGGACCTCGTAATTTCCTCCGCACTAACGTATGTATAGATGTTGTTTCCCTTAAAGTCGGAGAATCCTGTGGTGTTAATTGGATAAATATTTTTGGAGACAGGAAGCTCAATCTCGGCCTCCCGGGCGTTGGGCATATCCACATGTTGAGGATACATGGCCAGGGCAACTGACGTTCCGATGTCTCCCGCATGGGTCAGTTCGCTCTTCTTTGTCATCTCAATCCCTTCAGCAATTTTTTTGAAAGACCGCCAGATATCCACCATGATGACGAGAGCACCCTTTCTTCGGAAATCTCTCCCCACATCCGCTATGGCATTGCCGTTCCCCATATGCGGATTTATGAAAATCAAGTTCCTGAAACCATGTGCGTAGAGGCATTGACAATATTCTTTGATCACTTTTGTCAGCGTCTCATGTTCCAGACTGATGGTTCCGGGAAAGTCCATAAACCATTTGGAATATCCAAGAGGCAGGCAGGGACCGACCATGCAGCATGTCTTTTCAGATACAATTTCACATAAATACTGGGCGACATGGATATCCAGACCCAGGGGTAAATGTGTTCCTTCATTTTCTATTGAACCGATGGGTATGATAATTGTTTTTGAGTGTAACAGATATGCCGAGACGGCGGGCCAGGTTTGATTTTCTAAAAACAGTCCTTTCAAGATAGTCACCTCGCTGACTTGTTGTGTTGTTCCTCCATCAATTTGTTTTCTATGATTTCAAGCACCTTCCCTATATGAGCTTCTATCAGACCTTTGGCTTCCTCTATATTCTTGCGTTCTATGCTATTAAGAATTCCCTTATGTTCTTTCAGTGAGTTATCCACCCTCGATGGAATTGAGATGGAAATGAGTCTGAATATACTGATCCTGTTCTTGAGGGGTTCCATGATATGAAAGATCTCGTCATTACCGCATTGTCTGACGATGAGATCATGAAAATCATTGTTCATCTTGGCCGCTTCCACGAAATTGTTTTCACCGGCGGCATTCTCCATCTTTCGAAGGATGTCCCGCAATGTATCAATATTCTTCTGACTGTGATTCTTGATAAATAATTCGATGGCCAGTCGTTCCAAAACAATTCGTATTTCAAAAACATCTTTAATCTCTTTAGCCGACCACTTGCTTACCAGGAATCCCTGATGCGGAATAATCCTCACCAGACCCGTTGCCGTCAATTTGTACAACGCTTCCCGTACCGGTGTTCGGCTCACACCGAATTCTTTTGAAATCTGTTGCTCCGTAATTTTTTGTCCCTGAGCCAACGTACCGTCCATTATTGCGGCGTTCAGTTTTTCAAAAATAATGTCCCTGAGATATTTCCTGTCGTAATTCAATTGTCCGAGATTTAAGTCGCTCATAATTTTTTCTTCCAAAAGAATAATTTTTTATAAACATGCGTATGCACGTATATCGTATACATGTATACATATCACCTTCCTGTGCTTCTTTCAAACAAAATGAGGAACAGTCCGTATTGCCGAAACTCAATAATGTTACTATTATTAATAATATTGGTCGGTTATAAACTGTCAGCTCTGTTTGGTATCTTCGATGTAGGAACGATAAGCGGAACTAATGGTGGGCTTAGCAGCATCAGCTTCTGACTTCGCAACTGTTTAACAGGACTTTCAGAGATAACCCCCTCACCCAGCCATAACTATATGTAATAGCTGTACATATGGCGATATTTTCTGTAAGACCCCTATTGTAATGATGTGTATATTATG
>Ga0272441_10002291_pt1 | contig 38973 bp, 33 predicted proteins | sample SSMProp6N_FD_193582 | JGI IMG/M metagenome (GOLD analysis project Ga0272441, IMG submission 193582) | Marine sediment archaeal communities from Little Sippewissett salt marsh, Falmouth, MA, United States - SSM-Prop-6N | ecosystem: Environmental > Aquatic > Marine > Wetlands > Sediment ... | reverse complement strand
TAGCGTATAATAATATAATACTCTAAATACCAAAAACAAAAATGCAAAAAGACTATCTTTTTAATTCACAAACTACTGCTTGGTTTAGAACAAAAACCTTTAAACTTGTTCTAACTGTTTTAGCTATTGTAGCTGTTGCCGCAGTAGTTTTATTTAGCGAACAAATTGGAGATTTACTCGAACTCTGGGGGCTTAAAGCTGCTACCGAATCTAGAACTATTGTTATCGATGGACTCGGAGAAGGTGATAACCACTCTTTCTTTGAAGGAGATTATTCAGTTGATCCTACCAATTCCATCATCATAGATGAGAATAACAGACTAATACTTAAGGCAGAGTAAGATGAGTTATATTAATGAAATTAAATCTCTAATTTATAAAAACACCTTTACCAAGGCCTTAAGTTTTATGATAGTTTTTACTATCGTAGCAGCTGGCTATTGGGCATATAACACCTATTATGTTGGCTCTACCCAAGCTGCCCCAACTTCTTCAGATTTCGCTTTTGCTCTTACTGACCCGAGAGAAAATGATGTTTTGTTAAGAGGAGACGATGTAGATATGTCGGGAGGTATTTTCTTTAGTGAAAACATACCAGAAGATCAAACTATCAAACTTTATGCCACTCCCTGTTGGGTAACAAACGACGTGGTTAATTGTGCTGATGAACCCCCTGTAATGAATGGGATAGAAATATTAGGTGGCAATCATCAACCAAATATCATTTGGCCTCTTCCAGTTATCGAATGGGAAGATATAGGCGACAATGACCCAGATTTAAATTGGGACAATGTTGGTACAGAACCAGTAGATTTCTTTTGGAGAGTTGGTTTTAATAACGAGAATGATGCTGGTTACCCTAGTGATCATGAATCTTATGATTATGGTTACGTCGATAGCCATATGTTCCGCATTATGAAAGCAGATCAAATAGCAGCTTATTTTGATTATCCAGATACTCAAACTGTTTGGCGGTACGATGCGGAAGAATCTGTCACAGGTAATTTATATGCTGGTTTAGATGTCCCAACCGATCATTGGATCAAGCCCATTTTTTATGCTTGTAGTACAGAGCTTGATGATAATGACTGTGTAGAAATTATTAAAGATATTTTGCCTTTCCGAGTTGGTGTTTTGCCTACGTATGGAAGCCGTAGAGTTTTTGAAATAGACCCAGATATGTTAGTGTGGCCTAGAGTGGGGTATCTTCCTCCTTACGATAATATTAACAAAATTCCTTCACCAGATCCCCAGGCGTATGTAAATAGTACTTACTTAAAAGTTGAATTGCAGTTATCTGATACAGCTGATGTTAATGGTACATACACAACTCAAGGTAATTACATTACTGATGTATTTTCTATGATTGACACAGATGACATCGGTATTTCTATTATTTCTCCAGAAGCATTTGATATTTGGAGATACTGGGAAGATGTTGAGTTAGAAGGTTCTTTATATATAGGCGAAGATGTCACCGAAGAATTTTGGATTCATGTATCAGCTTGTAATAACGATACCGATGTCTGCGTAGCAGATGTTATTAATCCAATTTTCATTCCGGATCCTAGTGGCTTAGAAGTTAAAGAATTTGAAAATGCTGTGTTTGATTGGGAGGTTTTAAGCGACCAGTATGATCTTATTGCACCTAGTGGTAACTTAATCAATAATGCTACTATTAAAGTTGATTTAACTCATGAAAATGGGACATCCGAAATATTCTCAACATTTTATAGTGGGGTATTTTCAATTATGCTTCCGATTGTTGTTGATTTCGATTTAGATAGCACTAATTGTAATGAAGATATAGGAAGTTGTGATGTTAATGTTAGTGTTTCTAGACTACCCATGAGTACAGAAGGCGATGTTGTAGTCAGCTACACTACTAAAGATACTGGTTCGGGGAGTGGATATGCTTCAGAAAATGATGACTATACAAAAACGTCTGCGGATAATTTAACTTTTAGTGTGGGGGATAACACTAAAACTAAAACAATTTCTATACCCATCAATAATGATTCCGATTTTGAGCCCAATGAACAATTTGAAGTTTATCTAGAGTCTATTGAAGGTGACAATGCTATCTTCTTTGAGCCAGATTCCCCAGATGGTTTACCCCATCACTTAATCACAATTTTAAATGATGATGCGTCAGAAGCTACTTTTGAAAATGTTACCTTTAGTTCACCTCAACTAGGCGATACTTGGTATTACGATGAGAGCGAAGAAATATCTTTAACAGGATCTTACTTAGTTGATGGCGTTGGGTCATCAAATCAAATGGTAACAGCTAATTTTGAAGCTTGTTACGTTTATGGATCGGCACCAACAATTTTTCTTTGTGAAGATATTTATACTACACCTCTGCTAGTTGCCGCTCCTACAGATTCTTATGGTAATTTTTCCATTTCTGTAGATTGGGAGACAGTGGGGAGAAACTCCTCGGGGGATTTATTTGCTAACGATACAGGCCCTGATTTAGAAAATAGTGTTTATATAAAAGTGCACTTAGCTACTGCCAGTGGTTCGATTGGCGGTGACGCAGAAGGAGACTTTAATAGCGAAGAATTTTCAATTGTAAATTACCCAACTTTAGAATTTGACCAACCTAATAGTTATTACGATATTGATAGTCAAACAACCATAGATGTAAGGCTGTCAAGAACTTATGACGAAGACATTGAATTTAACTATATAGTTAACCCTGGTGGTGACGATACAGCTATTAACGGGGCAGATTATACTCTTTCACTTGATCCAATCGTTATGCCAGCTGGAGATACGATATTAGGTATTCCAATTACGATATCCCCCGAAGCTGGTGACAGTGGTATATTTACAGTCGAACTAACCTCAACTGATCTTTCTCCTTCGGAAATTACTTTAGGTGAAACAGTTGATCATATTGGTACCATCAGAGATCTTAGCGATATGTTTGAATTACGTTTTGTTGACGATGCCTCAAGTTGCACAGAGGGAAATAGCTGTGAAATAACCGTAGAGATGGTCAATAATTCTCCATATTCAATTAATGGATCAGCCATAGTGCTTTTATCTGCAATTGGCGAAGGGGATAACCCAGCAGAGTCAACAGACTATGATATGCCAGATACTATAGCTTTCTCTAATCTACCTTCTCCTGGGACTTCTATCCAAAATGATATCCCGATAACTATTTTTTACGACCAAGATTCGTCCGAGGATGAATATCTTAAAATATCTTTAGGTGATATTATTTCCGTGATACCTCCTAGCTCATTTATGGTTAGTAATCCGGAACATCATCTTACTATTGTTGATTTTATCCAGAGCGTAAGCAGTAGGGTTCATTTCAATAATGGTGCTTCTTCTGTTGATGAAAACGATGGCACACATAGTGTAGAGGTTATGTACAAACCTGCAGTAGAAGGTATAGAACCCCCAGGTGATGTTGAAGTCGTTTACAAGGTTACCGATATTACCACAGATAATAACGACTATCAGCTAGATGTCCCCGGAGATAATCTTGATGGTACTGGCACAATTATATTTACTGGCAGTGGAAGTAGTTCGGAGATGATTGAATTTACTATTGAAAACGACTTTGAATATGAAGGAGATGAAGATTTCCAAATCGAGTTAATTAGCGCAACTAACGCCGACATTGAAGAACCTAAAGTTCATACAGTAACTATTGTGGATGATGAAGAAGGGAGTTTAGACATCAACATTACTAATCCAAACTCGGCTTCTACATGGATTACTGGGCAAGATGAAGATATCCACTGGACAGAGAACGTTATAGGGTATCCTAATGTGACACACTACAATATCTATTATAGAGAAGTTGATGGTAGCGTGCCTCCTTATGATTGGTTTGATGTTGGTGCGAATATTCCGCCTATGACTGGAGACAAATATTATCCTTGGATAATTCCTGAAGTTGATAACCCTGGCAACAATTTCCAAGTTAGAGTAGATGCCATGGGGGACAACAACCCTATCCCGTTAGCATCTGGTTTTAGTGAAGAATTCATTATTGATATTTTGCCTCTAATCCATTTTGCCTATAATAGTTCTGATGTAACTGAAACAGATGCTAATGCTTCTCATTTTGTTGGGGTTACTATCGACATCCCAGAGGACTTTGTTGTAAGCCCTGGTTCAACCGCTTCGGTTAATTATGAAGTAGTCCCTAGCAGTGCATTACTAAATAGTGACTATTATATAGAAAGTGCCACTGGGCAAATAGACTTTAATCTAGAAAATCCAGCTAGCTTTATGTTGGAAATTACTATCATTGGGGATACAGAGTCAGAACTGGATAAAGATTTCAGTATTCAATTATCTAATCCAGTTAACGCAGTTTTACCTAGTAACGCTAATGATAGAATCCACACAGTGAACATCCTTGACGATGATGAAAAGCCAGACACTTACCGTCATGGTGAATATATTTCTCAAGAGTTTAATATAGCGGATTCGAATACTGGTGTAATTTTGTCAGATATTACTGGGTTTACAGCACAAACCGGAATTTATCTAGGAGATGATATCACTGATGACCCTAGTAAATATAATATCGATTTCTTTATTAAATTAATGGATGCCGATGGAGTTAATTTATTACCTAACGCAGATGATTTCTTTGAAGTTGACGATGAAGGCAATATCGATTTATCGGGTATCGACATATCATTGGTTGAAAAAATTCAATTCAAAATTGGAATGGAGACCCTTGATTATGAAGACTTTATGCCTTGGGTAGAAAGCATTAGTTTAGACTACACAGTAGAAATCCCAGATGAACTCCCTGACTTTAGCATTGAGCTAACCGATGACAGCCGTACGATTAACCCAGGTGATAGCATTATATTTGATATTAACATCACCAAAGATACTGGTTTCAATCAAGTTATTAACTTTACTTCGGATATATTTACCGATACTAGTTTTGAATCAATTATCGATGTGACCAACTCTGCATTTGATCCAACCGACGGTGTCGCGGGGTTAGATGTTGGCGTAATGGTGCTAAACATCAAGGTATTAGATGAAATAGATAGTGCATATCTAGAATTAGAACACGAAATTACTATAACTGGCGTCTCAGAAGATGGCCTACTTACTCATAATGTAATTGGATACATTACTATTACTGAAGAAGATATCGATTATTACACACTTAATATTACAGCTCCTCTCGAAGGTGGTGTATCAGATGATATGCTTCAACCAGAATTTACTCTTCGGTTGTATCTATCTACCGAGACTGATGCTGAAAACTATACCTTAGAAGAATCTGCTATTCTAGCTGATGCTTTTGATGATGAAACCAGCACAACTACTCTGAGCTTAGGCTTAACTTTTGAACAAGTTGTTGATGGCACAACCTATTCGCCTTACTTAAGAACTAATCGTCACCTATGGGCAGAAGCTAACGACACTATCACCTTTGATGCTAGTACCTTAAGTTACGATGTAATCTTCCCAGAACTTATCGCTGGCGACATTAATACAGACAATCTAATCAATTCCATTGACTTCACTAGAGCTACCCAAGACTTCTATAAAGCTATAGAAAACCTCTTACCAGACTTTAATAATGATGGAGATGTAACCACTACAGACCTAGGCTATATCTTTGGTTCCTGGTTTGTAGAAGGAGAGCTGCCTTATGAAGAATAACCAAATACGTCCAACTAGCTTAATTTTAGTTTTAATTTCAACTATGGTTGTCACGGTCTTTGCCATCATTTTTATGTATCCCGAAGACTTTGATAGATATATGTATGCTGTGTCACCTAATTTATATCAAGATATTACAGACCAAACAGTTCAAGCTCAATCCCTGGGAGAAGATAGATTAGTTTCTATTAATTATCAAAGCGTGAATGTGCCCAAAGCAGCTGATATTCAAGTTTTGTCTCAAGAAGATAACGAAATTATTTATCAAGTATCGGATGTTAATTTAGACCAAAGACTTAGCTATTCTTTTCACTTAGGGGCTCCATCCGGATCGTATATATTAAAAGTTTCTTCTCCGACAGTTAAAACTAAGGTTATGACTTTTTCAATAATCGATGACAATCAAGCTAATATCACAATTGACTTAGGTACATTTAACCTAGTCTCTCCTGATTTTTCTATCCCCGATATGAATGGAGACGGGGTGATTAATTCTCTAGATATGACCTTGTTTAAATAGTAAGTTTAAGCTATAAAAGTCTTGACAGAAATCAAAAAGTATAGTATAATAAGATAATAGGCAATAGAGTAAACATAAAAACCAAAATGAAAAAATTACTCACAATCAGTTTAGCAGTTATTTGTTTAGCAGTTATGTTACCTGTTTCTGAAGCTTCGGCTCAAACCAGGCCTGCTAGCATGTATTACAGTCCTGGTAATAATACAGAAATAGAACTAAACAGTAGCGACGAATTCACTGCTACAATTATGATTAATACAGGCGGTGAGGATTCATCTGGCGCCGACGTCTATATTACATACGACACTTCAGAGCTTGAATATGTCGAAGGTAGTTTTAGCCACGCTTTATACAGCAATTCTTTCATGACCTGGCCATCCAGTAATAGCACAGGAGTAATTAAGGTTGCTCAGGTGGTCCCTATTAGCAGCGAAGATCCAATTGTTTATGCAAATGGAACCGGAGCCTTTGGTACAGTTACCTTTAAGCCTGTTAACGATCTATCTGCTGGCCAAGAACTAGATGTAGATTTAGGGTTTGATTTTACACTAGGTTCAACAACAGATTCCAACGTTACAGGACAAAATGTAAACACTAATCCTGACATCTTGGGCACAGCCTCTTCGGTTTCGTATACTTTAATAGGCTACGAAGCAGATGACGATGATGATGATGACGACGATGACGACGACACCACTGATGGGCCAAATATTTCTAGTATTTCTCCAACTTCTGGTAGAGCTGATGTCGATGTCGTTATGTATATTTACGGTGATAATTTTGGAGACGACGAAGGTACAGTTAGAATTGGAACTAGCAATGCAGAAATAATTAACTGGGAAGATGATCAAATTGTAGTTATGGTTCCTCAAAGAAGTATTACTAGAGATACCACCCCTTATCAAGTTAAAGTGATTAGAGACGATAACGAGGACGATTCTTTTTACGGTTATAGATATTTAGCTCCTCCTAGTACCGACGGTGGCGATGATTTGGTAGATAACGGTCTGCCGTTAGCTGCTTGGTTTGGTTTCATCCCACTTAATGGTGTTGCTGCTTACTGGATAAAAAGAAAATACTTCACTAAAGCTGGAGCGCCAGTAGAAGAAGAGCTGTAAACTAAAAAACATTTTAATAAATTAAACTCTTTCCAAAACCGGAAAGAGTTTTTATATTAGCTTAATAGGTATAATATAAGCGTTATGGCATTTGCAGACGAAGTAAAAATTAGTGCTAAAGCTGGCAGAGGGGGGGATGGTAAGGTAAGCTTTCGGCGAGAGAGATATATTGCCAAAGGTGGCCCAGATGGAGGTGACGGAGGCAATGGTGGCAGTATTTATCTGGTAGCTGATAATAACGAAACCAGCTTGTTTTGGTTTTTGCGCAATAAAAACATCAAAGCCAATTCTGGTGAATCTGGTAAACCTAAAAACATGGCAGGCAAAACTGCCCAAGATTTAATTATTAAGGTGCCAGTTGGTACACAAGTAATTTCGTATAAAGAAAAATCTAAAAATAAAACAGAAGAATTTATTATTGCCGATCTTGATGAACCAGGAGAAAAGTTTTTGTTAGCTAAGGGTGGCGAAGGCGGGTTTGGCAACTCTCATTTTGCTAGAGCTAGTTTTCAGACCCCTAGGTTTGCCGACTTAGGCGAACCTGGTGAAGAAAAAGAAATTATCCTAAGGCTTAAGATGGTAGCTGAGGTTGGTATTATCGGGTTGCCTTCTTCTGGCAAATCGACCCTGCTTTCTGTTATATCTAACGCCAAACCCAAGATTGCCGACTACGCTTTCACTACGCTCATCCCTAACCTAGGTATAGTCAATTTTGGTGATAAAAGGTTTTTGGCAGCCGATATACCTGGGTTAATTAAAAATGCCCACAAAGGCAAGGGCTTGGGTATAGATTTCTTAAAACATATAGAAAGAACCAAAGTGCTTATACATGTCATTGATGGCACTTCGGCTGCAATTAAGCAAAACTTCAACACAATTAACTCTGAGCTTAAAAAATATAACCCAAGCTTGGCAGAAAAACCTCAAATTGTAGCAGTTAATAAAATGGATGTTATTTCTGAAGCTGAACTTAAAGCTTTGCAGAAAAATAAATTTAATAGTTACCCGGTTCATTACATTTCGGCCGTTACCCACAAAAATGTAGATAAATTATTAGCGGATGTTGTTAAGGTGCTAGATAAAACCCCGGATCCAGCTAAAAACATTAGAGTCTACACCTTAGAAGATCTGCCCATGAATCGGTTTGAAGTATCCAGACAAGGCAAAAAGTTTGTAGTTAAAGGCGATAAAGTAGTTAGATTAATTCAAAAAACCGATCTTAATAATCTCCAGGCTTTGGGGCGAATGTATAAAGTATTAAAACGCATGGGAGTTTTAGCAGAGCTTAAAAAGGCTGGCGCCAAAGATGGGGACGAAGTCAAAATCGCAGACTTTATAATTGACTATAAAGAATTTTAATCATGCTACCAGGCCCTCATCTAATTGCTGGTGCAGCCATTGCCACAAAATTGGGCAGTTTTTCTTGGCCCACAATAGTGTTGGCATTACTGTCTCATGTTATTTTAGATGCTATCCCACACGCCGATACAGTTGAAGCCGATAACCCTTTTAATAAACTTCAAATAATAATAATAATTGTCGATTTAATTATCGCTGTCTCAATTATCTATATATTTTTTAGAGATAACTTAGCTTTAGCTTGTTTTGGAGCTTTTTGGGGGCTATCCCCAGACTTTATCGATCAATCTAAGCTCATTTTTCCTGCTATAAAGCAAAATAAATACTGGAAAATTTTTCACCATTATCACGCACTTATTCAATCGATTAAACCCAATTGGTTTATTGGTATCCTTACCCAAGTTGTGGCAGTAATATTAATATTAATCTGGGTTTACTACTTCTAGGGGCTATAGCACAGTGGTAGTGCACTGCATTCGCATTGCAGGGACGGCAGTTCGATTCTGCCTAGCTCCACCAAACACAAAATATCCAACAAAACAGGTATAATAATATGTATGAATAGTTTTATTCATTTTTTCACCAGTTTATTTGTAGGTGTCTTAATTGTAGAGCCATTTTCATTTCAGCCAGGTTCGACTATCGACCAGCTGCAAACTTTTTTGGAAGAAAAAAACAGTCCCATACCCGCCCATGAATTAATAAAATATGATAACTGGCCCATGATCTTAGCTATTTCAGCTGCCGAAAGTAGTTATGGTAAAAATATGGCCGGGGAGTTTAATGCTTGGGGCATTAAAGATTTTAGATCGGGTAGTGATAATTTTGGGGGGACCAGAAATTTTGAATCTTGGAGTGAGTCGGTACAGTATACTTCGGAGTTACTATATAAATACGATCCCGAAGATGGCATGCCTAGCGCCAGAGCCATGGTGGGCAGATGGAAATATGTGCCACCATATCAACATTGGATTAATAATGTTAATTATGCGCTGTTCGACATAGAACAAAATGTATCATTTAGCTTCCGTCGGCCTAGTTTGTTATTACCAATTACTTAAGATTAACTATTAATAAATATTTTATGGATAAAGAAAAAGGCAAGGCAGTTATAAAAGAAAAACTACTCATGAGTTTTTTGGCTGCTCTAGAAAAAGCCTATGGCCATTGGGGTTACCTGGCCGGCAGATCTTTTGTGGCAGGTATTTGCGTTGGCCTAGGAGCTACTATCGGCGTAGCTTTAGTGGTAGTAATTTTAGGGTACGTTTTTAATTGGCTAGGGGTTATCCCGGTAGTGGGGGATTTCTTTAAGCAATTAAACGAATTCATTAATTCTGCTACCCCCAATATCTCTATGATGCAGTAAATGTTAAGAACTCCTCACTTTTTGGTTGGAGTAACCATCGGATATTTTATATCCATGGCTGGGCCAGCAGTTTTAGTAGCCTTATTATCTCATTTTGTACTAGATGCTATACCACATACCGATACTATTGGTGGGCATCATGTTAACTCAGCCAATATTTATCTTAATATAGCGGATGTGGCTTTGGCTTTACTACTATTTTTAATTTTATTTAAAGACTCTAGCAACTTGGTCTATGTATTTATAATTGGGATAGTTGCAATTTTGCCAGATATTATAGAAATCCCAGGACTATTCTGGGCAGGCTGGTATAAGTTGCCAATTGTTAGACAGTACCATCATTGGCACACAGAAGTTTTGCAATATTCTAAACCAAAAGTTAATTGGTTTTGGGGGTTATTGTCTCAAATTGTAGTAATTATTGCGATATTTCTTATAGTTACCATCGGCTAGAAATATAATCTAGGAGCGCAAAAAAATTGACAAAGCCTTATTTTTAAGGTATTTTGTCTATACTGGTCCATTGATAAAATGTTCGAACAAGGAGGTGATGGCTTGTGTTTACATGGCTTGTCATCATATCAATTTCTCCGCTAGTTATTTATTTACTAGTGGCATTCCTCTATCACCAAGACTCAACCAAAAGCATGCCTACTAAAGCCGAAGTAGAAACTTGCATATTTGATTATTTAATAGCATTATCATTTGGCACAACTGCCAAAGATATAATTCTAACAACTAATCGAGATCTGGCTGCTGCGGTGCGTCAACTATTGATTTCGGCTCTAATTAAACACAAAAACTCTTCTGATCAAATCCCTATGCCCAGCGTGGTTGCCCAAGAAGAAGTAGTTGAAGCTTTGCGCGATCAACTCAATGAAAGCGTGTCTCACAGTAACGTTTTTACAATCAATAGCCGGAGTGAAAAAGGGGCTTACATGGGAAGTCTGGACGTCTTGATTGAGGCATTGGAGGTTATAGATGTCTCAGCTCCGCATGGCATTATTGTTGTCCACCCTACCATGTGGCTGCGGGTAGACATGCTAGCATACTCCCTGAGATTAAATCATTTTGAAGTCAGGGTTACAAGCGAAGGGTATGATCATAAATCTGACCAATGGTGGACCCGAAAAGCGCTTTGGATGTGGCTATCTGAGCCAATCAAGTATGCTGTAGATTATGTTAGAGTCCGCAAAAGGTTGCGGCTTATGGAGGATTAAGCTGTCAAAAACCAATTAAAAATTGACCAGTGAATTAAGTAGCTGGTTTTTTCGTACACAAAAACCCAAGAATTTCTTGGGTTTTTGCAAGTTTCAATATCAACAAAAAAATAATTTCAGGTTTACCATCCTACTTACGAGGCATAAACACTTCGTAGAGGCCAAAGATCACATAGATAATACCTAAGACCACTGCCAAAGTGAAGCCCCAGTCGCGGTTAATGAAGACTAAAATCAAGTCTACGATACCGATTAAGAGATAAAGATATGGCATAATCTTCCCCCTATTTAGTTAATAAATCACTTATATTATATCAAATCAGCCTAATTCTGACCCAATAAAGCTTGAATTGCCTAAGATAAAATCTTTAGCACTCATTGGTTTTTTACCTTCTGGTTGGACAGTAATTAATTTTAAGCTTTTATCCTGTGTAGTAACTGCTGGATATTTATCTTCGGCTTGCCAAACATCACCGATCTTGTTTTTGGCATCACTAATTACTTCAGCTTCTAATATTTTAAGAACCTTATTATTAAATTTAATGAAGCATCCAGGCCAAGGGGTATAAGCTCGAATTTTTCTTTCTATAATTTCGGCTGGTTCCTGCCAATTAATTAACCCGTCAGTTTTTTTAATTAAACCAACATAAGTAGCCAATGTATCATCTTGTGCTTTGGGCGCAATATCACCTTTTATATATTCACCCAAATTATTAACCAAAAGCTCAGATCCAATTTGAGCTATCTTTTTAGACAATGTGGCGCTAGTATCGTTTGGTTCAATATTTATTTCAGGGCTTGTAGCAATAGTTGGGCCGGTATCCATTTTTGCATCTAACTTCATTAATGTAACTCCGGTTTTTGTATCTCCGTTTAATATGCTCCACACAACAGGGGAAGCGCCACGATACTTAGGCAATAGTGAAGCATGAATATTTACAGCGCCCATTTTAGGGATATCTAAAAGTTCTTGTGGCAAAATTTTACCATAAGCTACCACAACAATTACATCTGGGTTAATTTGTTTTACTTTGTTTATAAAATCTGGATTGTTTTTTACTGATTCTGGATTTGCAACTTCTAAATTGTTTTCTAAGGCCAGTTCTTTAATAGAGCTAGGCTGCAACTTTCGATTACGGCCCACTGGTTTATCCGGTTGAGTAACAACTAAAGCAATATCAAATTCGTCACTATTCATAAGTGCTTGCAGGGAGGGGACAGCAAAAGCTGGTGTGCCCATGAATATAACTTTGTGTGGTGTATTTTCCATATCTATTAATATTTTACAACAATTATAGAAATCTGCTCTGGGAGCTAAAAAATCATTGACAAAAACAATTTTATTATATATAATGCATCCATTCTTTGACATCAAAAAACTAACTGGAGGTGGTTGCCACAAATGTGGTCCAATATTCTAAGAAGTTTAAACTCAGCCCGTCTGTGGGTGGGCGAAGCAGCAGTCAACGCCTATAATCATCCTTCGTTTTGGAGATGGTTGGGTAACCTGGGCAAAGTAGTATTATTTGCCTATATCCTCTATGACGCATATTTATGCAGAGTAGAGATTCTGACAGTTATCCTAGAAGTCGCCATTCTGGTCTGGATCACAGACTGGGTTATAACGGTGACAAAAAAGGCCGCTGGCCAGAAGAAAGTCAAACACATAATTGGGCCCTGGTTACGGAAATGGGTTTGGTGGGCTATTGCCCGCTACGTTGTTTGGACATTTACCTGGCGCGGTGTGACCCAAGCAGAGGAGTGTGATGAAGATGAAACACTCGAGATCTATTAACCCAAAGTGGATGCTAATTATCAAAAGCGCATTAATTGCGATTTTGTTGATGATGCTTCATTGGGTTGATCCGTACATACCGGACCCGACCGAGGCACTTAGTAACCCATTATGCATTATAGAATGGCAGGTGGCACTATCTGTATTACTAGCATACGGCTGCTTGATCTTATTAGCCGACATAGGTTGGCAGCTAGTACGGCAAGTAAAGGGCTATCCCAGCCCGCATGATTTTTTGATCTTGGCTTGGTTGCTCCGCAAATTGAAACTGTATTACCTTCAATTTGTTGACGGCATCAAGCAAATAATTAAAAGGGAGTAAGAATAAATCTACGGTTCTATTAGAATCGCATCAGATTTATATCGAACTCCCTATTGTTTTACGTAATTTCGTAAGTATATAGCTTGTCGGTGCTATCTAGGTAATCGACAAACAATACTCCATCTAAATGATCTAGCTCGTGTTGCAACACTCTGGCTTCTAAGCCCTTAGCTTCGAACTCAATTTTTTTACCATTTATATCCAGGGCCTTAACTTTTACTGTGCAAGGTCTTTTAACCTCCGCATATAGTCCGGGGAAGGAAAGGCAACCCTCTTCATCTTTCTCAGTTTTTTTAGAAGCTTTAATAATTTCTGGGTTAATTAAAACTCTTAGCGGGATGTTGGGGGTGGGGTCTTTAGAATTTTTAGATTTAACATATTCGTACACCACTACTCTTTTTGGTTTACCAATTTGAATAGCCGACAGCCCAACTCCATTACCCGCTTTCATGGTGTCTAGCATATCTTCAATTAATTTTTTGATGGAATTATCAATTTTAAGCACTGGGGTGCTTTTTTTGCGCAGTTTCTTATTAGTGTATAAAACTATCTTTTTCTTCATGCTTTTATATTACCTCAAAGGTTTCCATATTCTAACTGTATATGATATAGTGAAGCATCTTGTGTCCTTGAAAGGAAGTGATAATTACTATGCCAGGTTATTCAAGAAGAATGAATGCAGCACGGGCACATGCCGTAACAGAAGCTGCGCAATCGGAACGGACACAGAAAGATAGTCGACAGAGCCTTGGTCGTCGTAAAGACGACCTGTTGGCCCAAATTGAGTCCATTATAGATGATCAAGTTCTACCAAAAATTAAGGATGCTGCAGAGTGTGGAGATCCGTATACCAGCGTTTTGTTTGATCATGACGAAGTAGCAAGCGAAGTATGTACAAAGCTTGTTGAACTCGGATATCAAACGCATTACTTCCGAGCAGCCGGGAGTAAAAAATGCGTTGTGGTAATTCTATGGTGAAGTTGGTATGCCAAATCTAATTTCTGGGCTAGGAAGATGTTCCTGGCCCTTTTATTTTTTATCTAATTCTTTTTTTATTTTCCACCAGAATAGCTTAACCGATCTAGGGTCTTTCGATTCTTTAATTTCTCCAAAAATTCTTTTTACATTACTTATACCCAATCTTTTAAAGAAACCCAGGTAAAAACCAAATGATCCGGGGCCCTTTTTAGCAGTTTCTTTAAACCAAGCTCTAATTTCATCAACCAACAGGTGTAGTTCAGAGTGTAAATGATGATTTTTGCGCTGTTTTATGTTATCTATAGATAAATTAAGCTCTTCCATATATACATTGTATCAAAGCTAAAATACCTTTTTATATATAAGGTATTGCACTATAAATGTAGGTCTGATAGTATATTCAAGTAAACAAAATGCAAAATTTATTATTTTAAGTAGCTAATTTGAAGTTGATAAATACAATTGACGCCAGCCTTTTGACTCAGGTATCTTTATATTTACGTTTTTAAACTAACTTAGCCCATTTTTAAGCTGATAAGGGTTAAGGCCCTTATTTTTTTACCCTTTTATATATTAGATTAGACTTGTAACTTAAAAATTTAGTAAGAAACCACGAATTAAACAAATTTAAACAAAAAAATTATTTTTTGTCGTTTCTTGCGATCGCCGATTAAGAACAAACTCTTAATCAAAATTTAAGGTCAAGTTACAAAAGGGCTTTTGGTGGATGCCTTGGAAGAAGTAGCCTAAGAAGGACGTAGCAGACTGCGATAAGCCTCGGGAAGGTGTCAAGCAACCTTTGATCCGGGGATCTCCGAATGGGGCAACCCAATCTGGCAAACCCAGATTACCTGTAGACTGAACACATAGGTCTATAGGAGGTAAGCATGTGAACTGAAACATCTTAGTAGCATGAGGAAAAGAGAAAAATTTTTATTCCCCTAGTAGCGGCGAGCGAAAAGGGAAGAGCCCAAACTCTCATTGTGTTAAAGCCTACTGGCGTTGCAATGAGGGGGTTATAAGAAAATTACATTTTCAAGCAGTAGATTGAATCAGAAGTAAGAAATTATTTTTCTAGCAGAATACTCCTGGAAAGGATAACCATAGAAGGTGATAGTCCTGTACGCGAAAGAAAAATAACTTTGAGTAATTTCTCTTGAGTACGGTGGGACTCGTGAAATCCTGCCGGAAATTGCCGGGACCATCCGGTAAGGCTAAATACTACTTCTTACCGATAGTGAACTAGTACCGTGAGGGAAAGGTGAAAAGTCCCCCGATGAGGGGAGTGAAATAGTACCTGAAACCACTAGCCCGCATAAAAGTTGGAGCTCGGATTTATCCGGGTGACAGCGTGCCTTTTGTATAATGAGCCAACGAGTTAATCTCAATAGCAAGGTTAAGTCATCGAGATGACGGAGCCGTAGCGAAAGCGAGTGTGAATAGCGCGAACAAAGTTTTTGGGATTAGACCCGAAACCAGGTGATCTAACCATGGCCAGGCTGAAGCTGCCCTAAGAAGCAGTGGAGGGCCGAACCCACCTACGTTGAAAAGTGGGGGGATGAGCTGTGGTTAGGGGTGAAATGCTAATCGAACCTGGAGATAGCTGGTTCTCCCCGAAATATATTTAGGTATAGCCCTATGTGGTCCCAGAGAGAGGTAGAGCTACTGAATGGATTCGGGCGGTTTACCGTACCGCATCCAATTAAACTCCGAATACTCTTTGTAAATAGCATAGGAGTCAGACTGTGACGGCTAAGCGCCATGGTCGAAAGGGAAACAGCCCAGATCGTCAGCTAAGGTCCCTAAATTCAAGCTAAGTGTTAAAGGAGGTAGAGACACATAAACAACCAGGAGGTTGGCTTAGAAGCAGCCACCCTTTAAAGAAAGCGTAATAGCTCACTGGTCGATGTGTGTTTGCGCCTAAAATTTACCGGGGCTCAAGCTTGATACCGAAGCTACGAATTCTATTCTTGTAATAGGATGGTAGGGGAGCGTTCTGCTCAGCAGTGAAGTCAAACCGTGAGGTTTGGTGGAGCGTGCAGAAGTGAGAATGTTGGCACGAGTAACGTGATAACGCAGGTGAAAAACCTGCGCGCCGAAAACCCAAGGTTTCCTGGGCTATGTTAATCATCCCAGGGTTAGTCGGTCCTAAGGCGAGGCTGAAAAGCGTAGTCGATGGACAACAGGTTAATATTCCTGTACTACTGTTAATTCGCCCCAGATTGTCTCGGGCTCTGCTTCAAAAAAGGTCGTTCCGACTTGTCGGGATGGACAGTTTGTTGCAGGACTGGTCAATCTAACTATGGGGTGACGCAGGATGGTAAACCAAGCGAGCAGAGGTTTGCTTGTCTAAACTTTTAGCAGGATCTCTTTGGCAAATCCGGGAGATCGCCACTTCGGTGGCAACTGTGATGAGTGATGGGGAATGTCCCAGCTTGCTGGGATGTGACTTGGTTGACCCAAACTGACCGGAAAAACCTCTATGTGAGAATTAATAGTATCCGTACCGTAAACCGACACAGGTAGGTAGGTCGAGAAGACCAAGGCGATCGAGAGAACCCTCGTTAAGGAACTCGGCAAAACAGCGGCCGTAACTTCGGGATAAGGCCTTCCGCTGTAGTTTCTTATTTTTAAGAGTCTATTAGCGGACGCAGCGAAAGACTCCAGGCGACTGTTTATCAAAAACACAGCACTCTGCTAACTCGCAAGAGGATGTATAGGGTGTGACGCTTGCCCAATGCCAGAAGGTCACGTGAGGAGGTTATCCTAATTTATTAGGAGAAGCTTTTGATCTAAGCCCTGGTGAATGGCGGCCGTAACTATAACGGTCCTAAGGTAGGAATGCTGCCTTAGTAAAATCTGGCCATATGCTGGAAAATCTGAGTATCTCTTGGTACTACAAGTGTAAAATTACATTTGTAGTAAAAACCCAATGAGTGCAGACAATCAGCAGGAAAGATTAAAAACTCTAAGAGTTTTTAAAATCCTCAGAGACTATACGCCAGACTTAATTAAGTTAAGAAGATATAGTCCGACCTGCATGGCGACATGCAGAATCTAGTAGAAATACTAGATCGCCATAGAGCATTAGTAAGATATATAGATATGGTTATGCAAAGTAACAGCATTAGAGCGAAATTCCTTGTCGGGTAAGTTCCGACCCGCACGAATAGCGTAACGATCTGGAGACTGTCTCAACGAGGGACTCGGTGAAACTTCATTACCGGTGAAGATGCCGGTTATCCGCAGCAAGACAAAAAGACCCCGTGGAGCTTTACTACAGCCTGATACTGGGTTAAGAAATAACGTGTGCAGCATAGGTGGGAGACTTAGAAGCCTTGGCGCTAGCCAGGGTGGAGTCACCAGTGAAATACCACTCTCGTTATTTCTTGATTCTAACCTATACCGTTATCCGGTATGGGGACAGTGTTTGGTGGGTAGTTTAACTGGGGCGGTTGCCTCCCAAAAAGTAACGGAGGCGTTCAAAGGTTCCCTAACACCGAATGGAAACCGGTGTGATAGCGCAATAGTATATGGGAGCTTGACTGCGAGGCTTACAAGCCAAGCAGGTACGAAAGTAGGATATAGTGATCCGACGGTTGCACATGGGTGCGCCGAAGCTCAACGAATAAAAGTTACCCCGGGGATAACAGGCTTATACCGCCCGAGAGTCCATATCGACGGCGGTGTTTGGCACCTCGATGTCGGCTCGTCGCATCCTGGAGGGGAAGCACCTTCCAAGGGTTTGGCTGTTCGCCAATTAAAGCGGCACGCGAGCTGGGTTCAGAACGTCGTGAGACAGTTCGGTCTCTATCTGCTGTGGACGTAGGAAATTTGAGGAGATTTGCTTCTAGTACGAGAGGACCGAAGTGAACGAACCTCTGGTGTACCAGTTGTTTTACCAAAAGCAGTGCTGGGTAGCTATGTTCGGAAGGGATAAACGCTGAAAGCATCTAAGCGTGAAGCCTACTCCAAGATAGATTTCCAACCCTTTATTGGGGAGAGGATCCAAGTAGACTACTTGGTTGATAGGCAACAGGTGTAAGTTCTGTGAGGAATTGAGCCGAGTTGTACTAATAGTCCGAATACTTGACTTCTTTTTTAAGAGTTTGCACTTAATTGGCGCTCGCAGGAAACGAAAAAATAATTTATGGTAAAATAAATTTGTGTTAATTCAATAAATCTTTATTAAATTATGAAAAAAGCAGTATTTTCGAGATTTAAAATGTTGCGTACAGTCGCTTTAATTTTAAGAATTTTGGCTTGGGTTAGTTTATTGGGTGGAGCCGTCTCGGCTATTGTGATTGGTTTTGATCCAACCAAGCTTTCTCAATTAGGTTTTGTATTAATTTATCAATATGTCTGGCTAACTGTACTATCAATTATGATTATGTCGGTAGTGTATGCCATTATTTTCTTCGCTTTGTCCGAATTAACCTATGTTTTCTTATCGATGGAAGAAAATACTCGTAAATTAAGAGAACTTTTAGATAAAAAATAGACTATTTAACAATAATGAAGGCACTGTCCTGGTGCTTCTAGCGGTGAGGTAACACCTCTTCCCATTCCGAACAGAGAAGTTAAGCTCACCAGCGCTGATGGTACTTGCTGGGCAACCGGCTGGGAGAGTAAGTCAGCGCCAGGACAGTGCTTTTATTGTGCAAAAGTAAACGGCTCAGTCCGCCAGCTGGCGGAGCGTCGTTTAGGAAAATATGATAAAATATAGATGTAGACTTAAAAAATCTGTCATCCTGAACTTGATTCAGGATCTATAGATTCCGAATCCATCCACCGGCTGGCGGGAGGAATGACAATATTGTAATAAGTAATATTTATGAATAAATCGAACAAAGAATTAGATCGGCTAAAAAACTTGTATAGTAATAGTGATCAAGAATCTCAAAAAAAGGATAATCAACCAGATGATAGTAAAACCGAAGACACTTCGGATTCTTTGGTTACCCCAAAGCAAGCCCCAAAACACCAGATTGTTAAAAAAGATCTGGGGTTTTTGATTATCTTGATTGTAGTTATGCTAGTTTTGTTATTCGGGCTAAACTATTTAGCAGCCAATAGTGGTTTGGGCGATTGGATCAACCAAGCTTTTAGCGGAATTTTCTAAAAATCACTTAGATTCCAAACGATAACTTAAAGCCTCAGCCAAGTGCTGGGGCTGTATGGTATCCGAATTATCTAAATCGGCTATAGTTCGGGCTACTTTTAGGGTTCTGGTGTATGCTCGGCCAGTTAAATTCATATTGTCCATGGCCGCTCTCATTAAATTATGGCCTTCTTCGGTTAATCGGCAGAATTTTTTTAGATTGTTCGTAGACATTTCAGAATTATTGATAATTTTGCTTTCTTGGAATCTGGTCTTTTGTTTATTTAAAGCCTGCCCAATTCGGTTTCTAATAGTTTTTGAGCTCTCACTGTTGCCAGGATTAATAAATTTATCATACTTAATATTGGGAACCTGGATATGAATATCAATTCTATCTAAAAGCGGACCCGAAACTCGTTTTTGGTAAGCTTGAATTTGCCCGGCAGTGCAAATGCAGTTTTTGTTTTCATCTCCTAACCAACCGCAAGGGCAAGGGTTTTGTGAGGCCACCAACATAAAATTAGCTGGGAAAGTAGCAGTAAGAGCTGCTCGAGAAATATTTATGTTCTTATCTTCCAAAGGTTGACGCAAAACTTCTAAAACTTGTCTAGGGAACTCTGGCAGTTCGTCTAAAAACAAAACTCCTCTATGGGCTAGAGAAATTTCTCCAGGTTTTGGCCAATTCCCACCTCCGGTAATGGCCACAGCCGATGAGGTGTGGTGTGGGCTACGGAATGGCCTATCTTTAATTAGAGGCTGGCGATTAGTTAGCATGCCACTAACGCTATATATCTTGGTTACTTCAAGCATTTCATTCATAGTTAACGGTGGCAGAATAGAAATTAAAGCCTTAGCCAACATAGTTTTACCGCTACCGGGTGGCCCAGTCATTAAAATATTATGTCTGCCGGTGGCTGCAATTTCTAAAGCTCTTTTAGCGTGCTCTTGACCGGCAATATTTTTCATATCATTAGCCGGATTTTCGTAGTTACTATCTAAATCAATCACTGTATTTGGTTGAGGCGGTATTGAAATTTCATTTCTAAGATGCGCAATTAAGTTTTTTAAATTATCTACAGGAATAATTTCGATATCTTTTACCAAAGAAGCTTCTAAGGCATTGGCAGTTGGTAGATAAATTTTAGTTATACCAGTACTTTTAGCCAATAAAGCGAACAACACAGCCCCATTAATAGGTCGGAGATCTCCGTTTAGTGCTAGTTCACCAAAAAACAATGAATCTTGTGGTTGGGCAATCTGCTCAGAGGCCGACAGTAAGCCTATAGCAATGGGCAAGTCGTAGGCTGGCCCAGCTTTTTTAATATCGGCTGGGGCGAGGTTAACCGTTATTCTTTTGTTGGGGAATTTAATATAGCTATTTTTAATAGCCGATTTAACTCTTTCCTTAGCTTCGTCCACTGCTTTATCGGGCAATCCTACAATTAAAAAAGAGGGGAGCCCGTTACTAAGATCCACCTCTACTGTTACCGTTTTGGTATCTACCCCGACAGTTGTCCCGCTTTTGATTTGTGCTAATCCCATGAATCTATTCTAACAAAAACCTTAACTTTACAACCTAAATTACCCCTAAACTAACATCAATTTCCGTTAAAACTTACTCTTACCAATAGTACACACGGTATATACCGTGTGTGCTATTAAGCAATGATTTTTTAGAGGTGTATGTTGGATATATATATTAAAAAAGCGAACCGGGGTGTGGTTCGCTTGTATGTTTGCCGATTTGCGATCATTCGAGATTGGCAGCTTCAGCTTTTTTCCAGATACTCTCTGTAATTGCAAATACTGGTTCCATTTCCCCCACGGTCAACCCGCGGTCTTGCATAAATTTCTGGATTTTTTGTGCCGCTACCGGTCGGGTTGTTTGGACACCATCGGCTTTCCCTCCAAGGTACAACTTTTTAACCCATCCTTGGGTTTGGGTGACAGAATCGTCTACATTGGCTTTTTTGTCTAAAAGCACAAGGCAAAGATCTTTTGCCAGTTCATCATCAGTGGCTTGTCTTATCATTTAATCGCCCCCGAAATTTTGATTTTAAAGATGATGTTGTATTATACATCAATCCCGATATCCTCTGCCAGAATGGTGGAGAGGTCGTTGATGTGGTTTAGGATTTCATCTATATCATCACCTTCAGCTAAACTGGGTTGCCAACCAGAGTTAATGCCAGTTAATTCATAAGTAAAAGTGCCGTTGGTGTTTAAAGTAATTTCAGGAACAAAAGTGTGTTCTGTCCAGTAACCAAAAGGTTGCCAAAAAGCAAAGTTACCTAACGAGTAAAAGATTACTCCGTCTTTGTATTCTTCTATGCCCTGAGGGATATGGGGGTGGTGTCCCACAATAATATCGGCACCAGCGTCAATTAAAGCGTGGGCTAGATCAATTTTTTCTTGAGTGGGCTGAGATTTATATTCCACTCCTCCATGCATAGATACAATTACCCAATCCATCTCGTCTTTAATATTTGTAATGGCTTCTATTAATTTATCTTCATCTTTCCAGGTTACATAATCTAGCGCTCCGGCATTTTCGTAACCATTAAGTAGCATCGTAAAAGCCAAGAAGGCAATGCTTTGGTTATTGCTTTCTAGCACGGTAGGGGAATACAAGTTTTTAGTAGTTCGGGAACTACCGGTATAAGTTACCCCAGCTTGTTCTAGGTATTCCATAGTTTCAAATAAAGCATCCTTACCGTAATCCCACATGTGATTATTAGCTAGTGAAACAATATCCCAACCAGATTCTTTTAGCCCTTCAGCTCCCCCTGGAGGGCCAGCAAAGCGATATTCATTGGTAGGCGATTGGGTTTCCCCGCCCAAATCGGCTAGCTGGCTTTCTAAATTACCAAAAGCAATATCAAAACCCTTAATATAGTCGGCGATATTATCAAAAGCGTAAGTGTTTTGGCCTTCTAAAATCTTTTGTCCGGTTAATCTACCTAAGTTTATATCTCCAGTAGCAAGCACGGTTACAGGTTTTTTAGTGGGCATAATAACTTCTGGAGTGGGGTTTGTGTTAACAGTTTTTAAATACGACCAAAAACCATAAACTACTAGGAAAACAGTCAGTAATAAATATAGTTTCTTTTGCATAATTAATTAAATCTTTTCTAGCGGCTTACTTGTGCCCAGTAAGAGTTCTAACAATTTTGCCAAAACTTTTTTAAAAGCCGAAATCAAACACAACCTAAAAACTTTTTTATCCCTGTCAGCCTGTAAAACTGGGTTGGTTTCGTAAAACTTAGCAAAAGCATTACATAATTCAAAAGCGTAGTCGGCCAGCAGGGAGGGATCTAATTCTTTGGCTGATAAATCTAACTTGTATGGAAAAGTTTCTATTAATTTAATTAACTCCTGGCTTTCTTTTGAAATATCCTTTGGCGCATTAATAGCTTCGCCTTGGTATTGCCATTCGGGCACTTTGTTTAAAATATTACAACACCTAGCATAAGCATATTGTAAGTAAATGCCAGTGTTACCATCCGAACGCAGGGCTTCGTCAAAGTCGAAAATAATATCTTTTTTAGGGCGGTTTTTAAGCATATAGTATCTAATAGCCGCACTAGCAAATACAGGAGATTGTTTTTGTTTAGCTTCATCGCCCTCTACGTATAATTTTTCTATAGCCAAACTCAAAAGATCATCTACCATCACCCCCACACCTTCTCTGCCCGACATAGTATAAGTTTTTTTAGAAGAATCGGTGCTAGTTGATTTTTTTAAAGATTTATAAGCAGCCTCCGATAGTTTAACTACCCCATAAGATAAATGCTGAGAATTTTCAGCCTCTTTTTTGTGCCCTAATTCACTCAAAACATGTTTAATTACGGCTTGAGGGTAGCTTTGTCTATTATCAATCACGTTAATTACTTGGTCTGCCCGTTCAAACTTATTTTTACCAGTAGCAATTTTGGCAGTTTTGTTAAATTTCCATAATTGATAAGCCAAATCTTTAGCTGTGTAAGTAGGGATGCCATTACTTCTTACTAAAATTTTATCTTCTCTATCGGTTTGCCCAAATTTAACTACCCAAGCATTCTTGTTATCGCCACTGGTGGCTTGGTGAATTAATTTTTCTTTCTTTAATTCTTCGAACAATGACTCCCACAATTTATTTTTAATAATCTTGCTCTCGTAAACTAGCAAATCGTAGTTAATATTAAATTGTTTAAAGGTTTTTTCGTGGGCTTTAACAATTTTTTTAACAATTTCTTTGGCAATGGGGTTTTTAAATTCTTCCATTTCGTGTAAAACTACATCTCTTTGCTCTTTGACCTTTGGTTTGTTCTCATATATCTTTTGAATTTTAGGATAAATCTCCCAAAACTTTTCGGCAATTTCTTTTTCGCTTAATTTAAAAAAGTCTTTTGGTAAATCTTTTTTAAAATACTCAAAAGCTACTACGCTATCGGCTACTTGTAAGCCTAAATCGTCGATATAGTTTTCGATTTCTACTGTATAACCATTAGCCTCTAAGATTCTAGCTAAAGCATCGCCCAAACAAGCATTACGCAAATGCCCAATATGAGCAGCTTTATTAGGGTTAACCGAAGTGTGCTCTACTACTACTTTGCCTTTTTCGGTTTTGGGCTCGTATACATCGTTTTGTAAGATTTTTTTAATTAAATGATTGCTTAGGGTTTTATAATCGATAATAAAGTTGACGTAACCAGGCTCAGTAACAGTAATTTCTTTAATATTTTCGATGTTTTGTTTATCGAGATTATTTTTTAAGGCTTTGGCTAGAACCATTGGGTTTTGTTGTAGGATCTTGGCTAAAGTTAAAGGCAGAGCCGATGATAAATCGCCAAACTCTGGTTGAGGTGGGGCCACTACATCAAAAGGCGGCAGCTTAACATCAGGCCACAAAACTGTGGCCTCTTGCTCAATCATCTCTTGTATTTTTTCAGCAAGGGTCATGTTATTTTATGCGTCTGATTAAAGTTTTAATATCGATGAGCTCTGTTTTCTTAGAGTTTCTACGCTTTAGCTCAATTTTGCCCTTAGTCTTTTCACTAATAGTTGCGCGGTAGGGTATGCCTAACAAATCGGCATCGGCAAATTTTTCGCCCGGGCTAACATCTCTATCATCATAAAATACCTCGATGCCCGCTTTATTTAATTGGTCATAAACTTTATCAGCTAACTTGTTTTGCCCTAAACTAATTAAATAAACTCGGTAAGGGGCAATATTAATAGGCCAGATAATTCCGTTTTCATCATGGCTAGCTTCGATCACTGAAGCTAGTGACCTTTCTAACCCAATACCATAACTACCCATAATTACGGGTTTCTCTTGATTGTCTTTATCTTTGTAGAAAAGTTTTTGAGGAATGCTATATTTTGTACCTAATTTAAATATGTTGCCAACTTCAATCCCGCGCTTAAATTCAAATTTAGTGCTCTTGCATTTAGGGCACTTTTTTAATTTAATTTTTTTGGTGTCGCTATCTTTCTCTATGCCTAAAACCTCAGCATTAACTGCATATTTACAATTTTTACAGACAAAAATTTTATCTTCTCCACTTTCTGCTATCATCATAAATTCATGGGCACCCAAACCTCCCATAGCCCCAACATCAGATTCGATCATTACAGTTTCTATGCCAATGCGTTTAAAAATATTGTTGTAAGCTTTAATGAATTTGTTATATATCTTATCTAAACCTTTTTCGTCTAAATCAAAAGAATATGCATCCTGCATAGTGAACTCCTTGGTTCTAAGCAGACCACCTCTGGCCCTAGCCTCATCGCGTACCTTAGTTTGAATTTGGCCAACCAGTTTTGGTAAATCTTTGTAAGAAGAAATTAAAAGCTTAGCTGCATCTGTTACAATCTCTTCATGAGTCATAGCTAAAACAAAATCTTCTTTAAACCGATTCTTAATTTTCCATAACTCCGGGCCAATTTCGTAAAACCTTTTAGTTTCTTTCCAAACTCGAGCTGGGTGAACCACTGGCATAATCATATCTTCGACACCAATATTATTAAGCTCTTCTACAATAATGTCGTATATCTTGCGATATACTCTAAAACCTAATGGTAGTAAGGAATAAAAACCTGCACCTAAAGGATGAACAAAGCTGCCTCGCAAAAGTAATTTATGAGAAATTGTTTCAGCATCTTTAGGAGACTGCTTAGTGGTTTTTACAAAACTTTGTGAATATTTCATATATTCATAATATCATATCTGGTACTCGGTTAATTTCTCACTATTCTTAGAAGAGAGATATTCCTTTAGCATTGTTTTAATGGTGTTTCTGCCTTTTGTCGATTTTAAGTATATTTCTCTTCTTTTAGCATCTTGTTCTGAGATGTATGCTTCATAGAAAATTAAATCGAATGGCTTAACTTTAGCAGTATATTGGCTTTTACCACTGTTGTGATCTTTAAATCTTTTCTTTAAATTAGATGTAAAGCCAATATAAAAACTATTATTCAATTTGCTTTGTAAAATATAAACATAGTACATGCCTATATTATAAATGGCCCTGAACCATTCGATTCAGGACACATCCCAGCGCAATTCTGTACGGGATAAATCCCGTGCCGTATGGCACTGGGATGGTCGGGGTGAGAGGACTCGAACCTCCGATCTCCGCGTCCCAAACGCGGCGCCTTAGCCACTGGGCTACACCCCGGTTAACGTATTTAGTATATATAAAACCCAAGGTGAGCGCTACTTTTTTCTTTTCCTGGTCAGCACAAAACCAGATAGCAACAACACCAACCCAGCCAAAGATATATATTCACCTATTTTTTCGTAAGATTGTTTAATTAATTTAACACTCAAAGTGTGTTCACCCTCAGGAACATCAATAAATTGCCCGGCTATACCATCTTCTATGTATGTATTAGCCAAATTACCATCTAACCTAATCTCCCAAGTAGGGTACTCGAACTGGTTTATTTTAATTTTCCCATCAGTTTGAGCTTCTATATTATAAGTGTTATCAAAGAAGCTTTCATTTATAGTGTCTATTGTAATATTTTCTGATCCGGTAGTAATTTTTTTATACGAACTTAGAATTAATTTTTCTTCATTTTCATCTTCTTCTAAATATAGCTGAATAGTGTCTACCCAAAACTGTTCTGCGTCTGCGTTACTAATTTTTCTAGGGAGATACTCGGGGGCAATTACTCCTCTGTCTAGACCGGGTATAGTTTTTTTATCGTTAGAATTTTGAACTAGATCGGAGAAATACTTGTTTACATCTAAATTGCTTTCTTTAATAAAATCCATATTGCGATAATCTGTAATTTTTACGAAAGGTAGTGCCAGTACCATCATCACAATAATTAACACGTTCACTGTCCAAATCTTTTGGTTTTTGCTAGTGATCAATTCTTCTAGCAACAAAACGGCTAAAATTGCGATTAGTAATATGCTAATGCCTATAAATCTAGCTGGGAATTGAAATATATCCATACCGGGTATGTTTGTCCACAAAAAATCTGACAGTGGTGTAACTAGAAAGACAAAGAAAGTTGTCAAAATTAAAACAAATAGAATATTTCTTTTCTTAATCCAATTTAATATTTCGCTATAAGTTACCCAGCCAGTAGCTAAAATTAACAAAGGAATAATACCTATTGTTACCCAGCCCAAAGCTTGGGATAGGCTAAGATTTAATAAGCTTAATACAGTAGGGAAGTGTTTGGCAAAGAAGTATTTGTCGCTAGTCCAAGCTGCGCTATTAATTAGGGGTAAGTTAAATAAAACTGGTAGCCAATAAATAGCCGTAAGTAAGCCAGTTACTATAAAAGCCCAAAAAGTTTTAATTAGTATTTTATAGTTATATTTTTTTAACACAAACCAGTATAAGGCATAAATAATGGTTAAGAAGATAGCAATTGCGGCAGTTAAGTTATGGGTTAAAACTATCAAAGCCAAAGAAACAATACTCAAAAGCAAATATTTAGTTTCATTAATTTCTTTAAATAATTTAGTCAAACACCAAAATAGCCAAGGGAGCAAATTAAGCGCCATAAATTCTGGGAAAGCTCCCCTAACATAAACTAAACTTATGTAATAGGGGGCTAATACAAATATGGCCGGGGCCAAAATAACGGTATTTTTGTTAACAAACTCTTTAGCTAGCAGATACATGGAATACGCCCCAGTTAAGGTAGATATTACCAAAATAGATTTTATCGACACAATTGTGCCCAAACCTATAAGCTGGAAACCTAAAACTGAAAAGTAGAAAAGAGGGTTATATATATAGAAGACGGGTAAACCAAAACCATACCATAGTTGGGGTATCCAACGAGGATACCAAGCCCCAGATTTAAACACTTCGAAAAAGGCTTTAGCCCAGAAAAAGGTGTTTACATCATGCAAATTGGGTATAATTTTGTTAAATAAACCATATAAAATTATCCCCATTGACAGTACTAATAATATGGGTGACAGTATATTTGAGAGAGAATTATTTTTTGGGGGCTTTTTAAGTTTTTTCATCACAAACATCTTAACACACAAAGGTATTGACAGAAACAGAAAAGTGTAGTATAATGATATAATAAGTAAGTTGGTAATTAGTAGAAAATTTAAAAGATACTAAAAAGGCAAAAATTATTTATTGGACAATGAAAAACAAAACACTCTTACATAAAGTTAAAGAAAACGTAACTCATAAGTTACAAGCTGGGCTTGTGCTATTGGTTGCTGTAATCATGATATTTAATACCAGTAATTTTGTAGTAGCCGATAACAATGACTCTACAGTATTAAATATGGTGGTAAATGCCGGTGTTTTAGAAATTGTAAACTTAGATGCCACAGCTACATTTAACTCGCTTGATGCAGGTGATAATGGTACAGTTAACACTCTTTTAGAAAATGGTATAATTCGAGACTACAGAGAAAGCCCTGCTGAATATACAGTGTATGCCTACTCTGCTGCGTTGGCAGGCCAAACAGACAGCAACTACGAAATTCCTAATACCGCAATTACTGTACACCCCGACACAGCTACTATTGTTAATGTAGACCAATATGACACTAACTCGTTTGGTGCTCTTGCCGATCATAACTTAAGCGTTAACTCTGGCATGTTTAACTCAACTTACAATGCAGTTGGTGCAGTTGCCTTTAATGAGTTGCAACTAAACCTTTACATCGATGGTAGTTATCCAGCTCAAGAGTACTCTGGGACAATGGTAGTATCGGTAATTGCCGACTCTTAATAAATAAATTTTCCATATTAAAAAAAGACTCCCATACCTAAGTTAAAAGGTATGGGCTTTTTTAATTAATAGCATAATCTAATATGCTATTATTAGTATGTAATGATAGAAAAAATACTTTCTTACAAAGCATTTTATCCAATCTATTGGGGGGTTACAGCCGCCAGTTTAATTTTGAGCCGGTGGTTTTTAAAAGCTAATTATTTGTATCACTGGGATTCGGTCCAATTTGCTTTAAGTTTAAAAGATTTTGATATTTTGCATCATCAGCCACATCCGCCCGGGTACATTATATATGTGTACTTATCTAAGGCAGTTAATTATTTTGTTAATGACCCCAACATTGCCTTAATTACTGTTGGAGTGTTATTTTCGCTTTTGGGTTTGGTGTTAATTGTTAATTTAGCTACCCAAATTTTTAATAGGCAAGTTGGCTATTTAGCGGGTATTTTATTTTTAGTTAACCCAGCAATTTGGTTTCATGGTTTGGTAGCAGAAGTATACATAGTAGAAGCAGTCTGGGTTCTGTTAGTTTTATTGTTGGCATATAAGTACCAAAGCAAAAGAAGCCAAAATAATTTAATTTGGTTGGGTGTGGCCCTAGGGCTTTTAGGTGGGATTAGGCAAGTGGCAGAAATATTGTTGTTGCCATTAGTTATATATTTAGTTTTCTTTAACAAAAAATATAAACCCAAAGAATTAAAAATATTTTTGTGGTCTTGGATTGGTTCTAATTTAATTTGGTTTGTGCCAATAATTTATTTTACTGGTTTTAGTAGTTATTTTTATGCCTTATCTACAATAACTCAGGCAACGGTTTGGAATTTATATACTACTAAGGGCGTCAATTTATTAATAGATAACTTTTCTTTGCTGTGGCAAATATTAAAAATATCTTTATCAATCCAGATCCCTATATTAATTATGGCGTTATTGCCATATATAGCGGGGGAGTCTAGAAATAAATATAAAGTAAAAAAACCAAAAGTTTGGTTTTTTGCCTTAGCCATTATTCCTGGTGTTATCTTGCTACCTTTAATGATAGTGAGAAATCCTGGTTATGTTTTGTACCTAATTCCTATATTTATTATTTTATCTGCAGCGGCTATTAAATTTTTAGGCCAAGTTACCGCCAACTGGAACTTAAGATTTGGGCAAGTAGTGTATGCCACATTTTTTGTTGGGGTAGTTTTTGCTGGAGTTGTGGGTTTTTATATAACTAAGCCGCTGGACTTTAAATACACTAGCACTTCTCTAGCATCGGTTAAGGCAATAGATTCAGAAATAGGGCAATTAGTTAGCAGTGTTAACAGTAATTTTAACTCAGAAGCAGATATTATATTTGTTAACCAAGATTTAGTTTTTAGAGGATTAAGGCATTTTCAGTATTATTTACCAGAATTTGATGTATATTCTTATTCACCATCAGCCATAATCCACGACCCAGATAAAATTATTTGGCACGTTAAAGGGCCAAGTATTTTTGAATTTAAAAATAGCATTGCTATAGATTTGAATAAAACTGAAAAAATTATCATCTTCTCAGAAGAATTAAATTCAGCCTCTAACCAATATTTATCAGAAGAAAATTTGGGTGATAACCACCCTATAAAATATTTTGATCTTCAAAACAAAGAAACCTTAGATTATCTGAAACAAGATATCCGATTTGTTTTTAATGAATAAACACTATGTCTGAAAAAATTGCTAAATTAAAGCTTACAGTTTCTCAAAATTTAACTTGGGTTTGTTTAATGTTATTGTTGTTTGCCTTGTCGCTTAGATTCCCTAGCGATCCGGATATGGGCTGGCATTTAAGAAATGGACAAGACTTGTTGAATAATTTTAGCTTAATATTTGCTGGGGATCAGTATTCTTGGTCGATGGCAGGTTACCCTTGGGTGCCACACGAATGGCTAACCGATATAACTATGGCTGTAATTAACAACCAATTTGGGTTGATTGGTTTAGTTGTGTTGTTTTCTGTTTTGATGACATTTTTATTTTATTTTGCAGCTGGCATATTTAAAACCAATAAGATAACTCAGGCTATTATAGCCATTTTAACTTTGTCTGTTTCGTATAACATTATTGGAGTAAGGCCGCAAATGATTACCATTTTAGGTGTAGTCATCATTTTATATTTGTTATTTAAAACCCGAAACGATAACCCTAAACTTATTAAATGGCTGCCAATAATAATGTTGCTGTGGGCTAACTTGCACGGTGGCTTTGGTATAGCTTTTGTTATTATTGCAACTTTTGTCTTTGCCGAATTTATCCGTAAAATTTTGATGGCCAAGGCTAAATATAAAAAAGGTGTGGGTAAAATATTGTCTTTTGCTCAAATGAAAATGATTGGCTTGTATACTGGCTTAGGCTTTTTGGCTACTTTAATTAATCCCAGTGGCTGGAAAGTGTACCTGGAAATCTATCAAACCTTTAGCGATAGAAACATTTTAAACAGTATTTCGGAATGGCTTGGAGTAACCTTATATCATCAGGCTAGTTATAATTTAGTTATTTTAACCTTAATAATTTTATTGCTCTTATTTATTAATAAATGGAAAGTAGATATTACCAAACTCATTTTAGTAATAATTATGTTCTATTTTAGTCTTAGCGCTTGGCGCCATGTTCCAATTTTCGCTATTGTTGCTACTCCGTTAATTGCTGAACAGTTTTCGTATGCTATTAAAGATGGAGTTTTGGCTATTTCTAAACAATTTTGGATGCCACTGGTAGTCTTGATAATGGCTGTCTTTGTTGGTTTTAACTACTACACTAGCTCTAAAGATGGATTAGTTAATGAAGAGGCTTATGCGGCTAAAGCCCGGTTACCTTACGGAGCAATTGAATATATAAGAGAAAACAACTTGGGGGATAAATTACTTAACGAATACAACTGGGGTGGTTATTTAGTTTGGAAATACCCAGAAGAAAAAGTGTTTATCGATGGGCGTATGGCCATCTGGAAATGGAATGGCATAGAAATATTTGAAGAATCTAGAAAATTATTAAGGGTTAAAGATCAGATGTTAGTTACAGAAGGTTTAGAGGAATGGGGGATAGATCATATTTTAACTTTTTCTAACGGTGCTATTAATAGTGCTTTGTGGGGAGTAGAAAACTGGGAATTAAAATACCAAGACAACATAGCAACTGTGTGGGCTCTAAAATATTTGCCATAAGAGGAAAATTGTCCGAAAATGGTTATGTATCTACAAGCTTTATAATCTTTTTTAAAACAAAAATTTATGGGGATGACAACACGTTTTAAAAATATAGCACTAAGCTTATTGGCGCTTTTTCTGATACTTGGGGTTAATAATGTTCAGCCATCTCAGGCCTTGGGTAGTTTAGCGCTAGAACCATTACATTTACCAGATGAGCCAGTTAGACATGTATTTAAATACGTTATCCAAGAAGGAGAAGAAGTAGAGGATAGCGTCCAGATAATTAATAATTCGGATAACGAAGTTACTGCTCTAGTATTTTCGTCTGGGTATGTAGTGGAAGAAGGGGAAATAATAGAAACAGAGCCGGCTGATGCCGTGGCTGCTATGGACCCTGGTTATTGGGTAGAATTTTCTGAACCAGAAATAGTTTTACCAGCTCACACTAGAAAAATAGTGCCTTTTAAAGTTAGTGTGCCCGAAAGTGCTGACGTTGGTGAGCATGTTGGCGCAATTTTAACCACCGAAAAAAAAGTTGCCGAAAAAGGCTCAACTGGCGGCAGTGGTATGAGTATTGTATTTAATATTGGTTCTAAGCTAACAGTAACTGTGCCAGGAGATGTGCACAGAGAATTGTTAATTAACAACATAACTCACAAAATTGACAGAGAAAAAGACAGGCTTTTTAATTTTGTGTTTAATCTAACCAACAAGGGTAATGTTACCCTCAAGCCAACCATCGACATAGAAATGAAGGGTATTTTTGGACAAGTTGGTAGCATGTCGGGCGAACCGCTTGCATCAATTTTGCGGAGCGAAACAAAAGATGCCTATAAAACTTGGGTTAAGCGAGCGCCATATTTTGGCAGATTTGTAGCAGATTTTAATATTCATTTGGGTGAATATACCCAAACTAACAAAGATGGCACAACCACTATTTTACCGGATGAAGTCATCCCGGTTAGATACGTATTTTGGATATTCCCTTGGCTAGAGCTACTGTATCTATTAGTTTTCTTGCTAATCATGTATGTTATCAGGTCGATTTGGCTATATATCATTGTAGTTAAACGCCTTAAAACCAAAACTGAAATATATACTGTTAAAAAAGGCGATACCTTAACCCAAGTAGCTAGAAAATTAGGTATCGATGCCAAAATGCTAGCCAAATTTAACATGCTAGCTTGGCCTTACGAATTAACTCCTGGCGATCATTTACTAATTCCTGTAGGGGTATTATCTAGCCAAGAATGGAGGGCCAAAGAAAAAGAAATAATAAGAGATGGAGAAATTATGGGGGGCATTTTTGGCCACTTCTTATTCCCTAGAAAAAGTATGCACAAAGTGGCTGGTAAGTTAGATAAAGCTAGTAAGCCGGCCGAAACTAAGATAGATCTTAAAAACACTCAAACAGTAGTTGTGGAAGAAGGAGATACTATCGAAGATGTAGCTAAGTTTGCCAAGACTACAGTTAAAAAGTTGGTTGAAATGAATCGACTAGAGCAGCCATATACTTTAGAAGATGGGCAGGAACTTATAATCCCAATTAAAGCCAAGCTCAAAAAACGCAAAACTACTGGCAAAAAAGCTAAGCCATCATCTTCTAAGTCAACCAAATCTAAACCCAAGAAGAAAAAACCTAAAAAGTAGTTGGGAATCTTAATTTGGTCTAAGCTAGTAATGAGAAACATTAGAAACAAGAAAAAAAAGCTGGAATTAGTTACTCGATTATTTTCATGGGGGATGTGTTTGATTGTGACACTATCTTTCTCATTAGGTTTATTGCCTTTAGGTTTATCAAAAATTACACAAAATGGATCTGTAAAGCTTGAAGATATAGCATCTAAAGCAAAAGCCGATAGCTTAACTTCGTATTACGACGACTCTACTGGCATCACTAGCACTACCAATACCAGCACTTACACAACCAAGGTAAGCGTTAGTGGTTTAACTAGTGGCACAAAATATTTCTTTTATACTACTATGGGTTTAACTCACAGTTCTGCTACAGGTGATGTTGACTACAGAATATTATTTAACAGCACAACTCTTTATTCTGGCGATATTCAGCCTTGTGAAACAACATATAACCATTCTACCCAAATTGACTGGATGGATGTTTATACTGCACCGGCTAACGGCACGCTTTATGTCCAGTTTAGGGCTGGTTCAACTGGTACAGCCACTGCAGCTAACGCAGTTTTAATGGGCATGAGCCTAGACAGCAGGCTTATAGAAAATTATGACTATTATTTTGCAGAAGATGCTACGCCAAACCAAACTCATGCAAGCTCTGGTTTTGCTAGCCATGCAACTTTCACTATGAACCATGCCGATGGCCAAAAAGATTGGCTAATATTTGGCTCAGAGCATGTTGAGGTTAACAGTACCTCTATAAACCATCAGGCTAGATTAAGAATAGGGGGAAGTTACCCAATGACTAGGTCTATGGAGGGGGAAGACACTGCCGATGATTATTCTTTTGTGCTTTATACCTCTTGGAACGATATTGCCCGAGGCACTGTTGTGGCAATGCAAGTTGGAGATGATTCCACCGGTGTTAACCAACACACAGCCAGTAGGCTTTTTGCAATAAACTTACAATGCTTTAGGGATAGAGCAACTTGGTATGCGGATATTAACACAAATATGGCTACATATACCAGCTGGTCTACTTTGCGTTCTACCTCATACTCTGCTTCAAGCACAGGTAGTACAATTATGTTTGGTGGTTATATAAATGACGCAAATGGCACAGAGGCAAAATCGAATTTTAGGCTTACCACAGATGGCACAACCAGGCCTTCAGGTTGGCAGTGGCACGATGGGGCTGGCAATGGGGGTAAAATTACTTATGACACTTCTGATCAAACTAGCAACAATGTCCCGGCGGTAGCAACCTTAAGTGCAGGGACTAGGACTATTGTTATACAAGGCCAAGAAATGGTCTCAGATGCACAATATGCCGATGAGGTTACATTAACTGTGTTTAGTGCGGAATTTAACTATATGCCCAGAGTTAACAATTGGCGCTGGTATGCCGATGAAGGCGACGAAACACCAGGCACCGCATATGCAGATATAAATGCCGAGCCCAATCAAGAGGAAGTAGGCCTGGGAATAGTTATGAAGCTGCGGATAAATTTTGATGAAGTAGGGGGGCTTGCCTTAACTAATACTAACAGAAAAAAGATGTATTATTCTACAGCTGATGATGGCTCTGTGGCCTGGACTGCTGTTGATGAAACAGATGAATCTGGTGCTGCTTGGAGATTTTATAACGGAGCTGGCACAGATAGTGCTAGCTTAACTGTTGTTACATCACCTTCTGTTCTAACTGGCACCACAGAGGCTGGTAATTATAATGAAAGTAATGATAGCAGCAATGCGCATGATCATAGCGCAGATGGTGTGGCCGAGTTTGAATATTGCATACAAAATATTAGTGCCACAGCTGACACACCTTATTATTTTGCATTTTTCGATGAGAATGTTGGCCTTATTCCTCCAGCCTCTGGTAAAAGTTTTCCATCAATAACTACTGCCAGTGCATATGACTTAAGTATTTCTATGGATGCTAGTAATGTAGATTTAGGTACTTTTCAAATTGGTAGTGGCACATACCACGAATACGATTTTGATACAGGAGAAGAAATTACAGTGAGAGATAATAGGGGTGTGGATGGAGGTGGAGATAGTTCTGGGTGGACTTTATCGGCGGCCATAACAACAGAAATGAAGGCCACAGCTGCCGCCGGGGGTTGTAGCGCTGTATCTTTTACGGGATCTGGCTTGGATGATATGACTATTTTTGATTGTTCAGATAATCAGGTTTCGTCTGAAGAAGATTATACTGTAACTGTTATAGATACTCCTGGCAGAGGGATGCCAGATCTGTGTGAGTGGACTAGCCCTACATATGGTGGAGGCATAATTTTTACACAGGATATACAATTGATTGCCCCAAATATCCTAGTATTTTTTGCAAGTTATGATGGGCATACCGTAGGAGATTATTGGGAATTTACCGCTTTCCCAACTACTTATTACACTATTGAAGATGGGGATATGTACTGGATAACCAATTCTCCTGATGGAATTTATGATGCCCCAACTGATAATATAAGCACGGAGTCCGGAGATTATATGGGAAGTGCTGTAACGGCTGCCGAAGTAACTGGTAGTGGCACAGATGGTCTTGGGGGGTTTGAGTTTTTGCCAACCTTACGGATTTATAACATTTCTAATGTGGGAACGTATTTAAATGGCGTGCTCCAGCTTACTTTGGTTAGTGGCTAATGAATTTATAGTATGCAAGAAGCAGATATTCTAAAAATGCAAAAGCAAGAAAAAAACTATTGGTGGCATGTAGGCCGCCGATTTGTTTTTCAATCAGTTTTAAATAAGTTTTTAGTTGATAAAAAAGATTTTAAAATTGTAGATGTAGGTTGTGGCACGGGCGCTAATCTAAATTGGCTTAAAAAATTCGGGGATGTAGTAGGAGTTGATAGTAATCAAACTGCCATTGGTTTTGCTGAAAAGAAACACAATGTAACTTGGGGGCTAGCTAATAAACTGCCCTTTAAAAATGCTAGCGCTAATTTAATTACAGCCTTTGATGTGTTAGAACATGTTAAAAACGATAATGATGCTTTGCAAGAATGGAGCAGAGTATTATCCCAAAATGGGTATTTATTTATATCAGTTCCGGCATATCAATGGTTGTATAGCCCGCACGACAAACAAATGCAGCATTACAGGAGATACTTACTATCCAATCTACTAGAAAAGATAAAAAAAGCTGGATTTAAGCCAATATTTAGTTCATATTTTTTTATGTTTGTCTTCCCGGTCTTTATTATTCAACGACTGTTGTCTAAAATATTTAACGCAGCCCCTGGATACACCGAAGCTAGCCCAAGGCTTAACAATTTCTTAATTAGCTTATCTAAGATAGAAGCTTGGTTAATGAGGGGTGTTAGTTTACCATTTGGTAGTAGCTTATTAATTTTAGCTAAAAAAGATGATTAAACAGTTAGCAAAATTTTCTATCACTGGCATAATTAATACTTTAATCGATTTTGGCGTCTTGAATTTATTAGTTCAGGTATTTAGCTGGTCAGTTTTGCCAGCTAACTCCATCTCTTTTTCACTAGCTGTTATCAATAGTTACTTTTTAAATAAATATTGGACGTTTAAAGACAAACAGCCCATTCATGTAAAACAATTTTCTATTTTTTTAGGGGTGAGTATAATTGGCTTAGGCTTATCTAATTTACTTATATACGAGGGTTTAGAATTGTTTAAAATCCATGACTTTGGCCTAAACTTTGATTGGCATTATAATATAGCCAAGGCAGTTTCTGCTGTAATTGTATTACTCTGGAATTTCTTAGCTTCTAAATTTTGGGTATTTCATGAACACTAATCAAGGCATATATCTTTCAGTTATTATCCCGACTTATAACGAAGAAAAAAATATTGGCAAAACGCTTACTGGGGTAAGAAAGTTTTTAGATGCCCAAGGATACGGTTATGAGGTAGTGGTAGTAGATGATGGTAGTACAGATACAACTTGCAGCATTGTAGAGATTATTGCCGAAGGCTGGCCAGAACTAAAAATTATCAGCAACGAGATTAACCAAGGCAAAGGTGCAGTAGTAAAACAAGGGGTGTTATCTGCTAAAGGTAAATACATCTTATTTATGGATGCTGATAGCGCCACACCTATAGAAGAGGTTGATAAACTACTTGCTCATGTTAAAAAATATCCAATTGTTATTGGCTCCAGACATTGCCCTGGGGCTAAAATCCACATTCCTCAAGCTAGACACCGAGTTATATTAAGCCGAGCTAGTAATTTGTTAATTAGGCTTCTTATCCTACCTGGAATTTATGATACTCAGTGTGGCTTTAAGTTATTAGAACGCAATGCTGGCCAAAACGTGTTTGCCAATGTGCAACTTAAGCGCTGGGGGTTCGATTTCGAAATGTTAGTGATCGCTAAACACTTAGGCTATACTTTTAAAGAGGTGGGAGTAAATTGGTACGATGACCCAGACAGTAAAGTTAGAGCTGGTAAAGAAGCCTTAAAAACCTTAGTAGAACTATTTAAGGTTAAAGCCAATTTAATGAAGGGTGTTTATTCTAGTACCGGTTACATCCGAAATTACGAAAAAAAGTAATTTTTATTTATTAAGAAAGGTTTTTATCAGCTTTTCGGCTTCTGGGTATTTTTTAACCCAGTTAATTCTCGTGTCTTTTTTAAACCAAGTTAGCTGTCTTTTAGCATATTTTTTGGTGCTTTGTTTCATAGTATACAAAGCTTTTTTAAGGGTAATTTTATGTTTTAAATATTGATATATTTGTGGGTAACCCAATGCCGACATGGCAGGGGAGTTAATGTCATAATCCATATCAAGCAATTTTTGGGTTTCTTTAATTAAGCCTGCTTTATACATCTGGTCAACTTTATTTTCGATTCTCTTGTAAAGCTGGTCTCTTTCTACGTCTAGCCCAATCTGCAAAAATTCATAATTTCCCAATACGTCATTCCGGGCTTGACCCGGAATCTTTATAGATCCTGAATCAAGTTCAGGATGACAGGGGGGTATTTTAGAATGATTGCGGGAGGTTTCTGCCCTGTTATTCCCAAGGTGTGTAGCAATTTCTATAGCCCTAATTATTCGCCTTTTATTTTTCAAGTCAACCTGAGTGTTAGGGTCTAGTTTTAATAATTTCTTAACTAATTCATCTAAAGACAAATCATTTAATTCATCTCTTAACTTTTTATTAGGCGGCACCTTAGGAATGCTATAGCCATCAATTATAGCTTTGACGTATAAACCAGTGCCGCCCACTATAAAAGGAACTATTTTTTTACTCTTTTTAAAATTACTTTTGGCAATAGAATCTAGCAGGTTATAAACAGTTTTTTGATACTGGCTAACTGTAAAATCTTCATCTGGCTCAATTACATCCAGCATGTAGTGGGGGATATTATTTTGTTCAGATTTTTTTATTTTAGCTGTGGCAATATCCATATGTTTATAAATCTGTCTGGAATCGGCAGAAATTATTACTCCATTAAATTTTTTAGCTAAACGCAAAGATAACTCTGTTTTACCAGAGGATGTTG
>Ga0272441_10002290_pt1 | contig 38988 bp, 36 predicted proteins | sample SSMProp6N_FD_193582 | JGI IMG/M metagenome (GOLD analysis project Ga0272441, IMG submission 193582) | Marine sediment archaeal communities from Little Sippewissett salt marsh, Falmouth, MA, United States - SSM-Prop-6N | ecosystem: Environmental > Aquatic > Marine > Wetlands > Sediment ... | reverse complement strand
CGGGGTGGGCCGCGAGAACCCGTGCCTCTCTGATGATAGATGCCTCGCTCCTCCAGCTGACGGTTGTTCCTTCATGGACCGCTATGGCGCAGAAATTACACTCTCCATAGCACCCCCGGTGTGTCGCAAGGGAAAATTGTATTGTTTCAAGGGCCCTCACGGGGCCCTCCTTTTTGTGAAAGGGATGAAGGTCTCGTTCAAAATCCATATCATAGATGCCGTCGAGTTCCTTCGTCGAAAGATGGGGCGCCGGGGGATTGTGGACGAGATACCTGCCGTCGTGCCTGAGGCACATGCCTTTCGCCGTCACCGGATCATTATTCCGGTAAAAGGTATTGAACATCTCGATAAAGGCCTGCGTGTCTTTCTCCAGCACCTCATAGGGAGGAAGTTCCAGATAGCCTTCCGGTATGTCTTTCCCGGCATAACAGATGCCGGGAAGGTCCGTTGCCGTGACCCCCTGTGCCAGTCTCTTGGCAAGCTCGACCACTGTCTTTTCTGCCATGCCGTAGACGATATAATCCGCCTTCGCATCGAATAATATGGATCTGCGGAGGCGGTTCGACCTGAAATCGTAGTGGGGAATTCTCCTGAGGCTTGCCTCCATGCCCCCCAGCACGAGGGGCGTTGTCTCTTTGAAATATTTTCGTATAAGGTTTGCGTATGCAATGACTGCGCGGTCGGGTCGGCGGGTATTGTTGCCTCCTGCCGTGTAATCGTCTTTTTGTCTTCTCTTGTTCGTGGCCGTGTAATTTGCAACCATTGAATCGATGCACCCGCCCGTGATGCCCCAGAAGAGTTCTGGTTCACCGAGCCTGGAGATATCTGTGTCCGAATCAATATCGGGCTGCCCGATGATGCCTGTCCGGAATCCCTGCTCCATAAGCATCTTGCCTATGACCGATACACCGACAAAGGGGCTGTCGATATAGCTGTCTCCCGTTACAAGGATCACATCGAGCGATTCCCAGCCCCGTTGTGTGACTTCCTCTCGTGTGGTCGGGATAAACATGTCAATCAGGCTCCTCGTGCAGGGTTTAAAAAATGTTAAGTATTCCGGTCATTTTCTATCATAACCGCGTTGCATATTCAATCAATAATATGGAAAGGCCTCACCGGATAGATATCAGATTATTGAAAATCAAGCGGAGATGCAAGTTGACGAGGTGTACATGATTGTTTTTCATTGGAGACACAGATACGTCACATTATCAGAGAGACAAAGGGGACTAATACCATGCGTGAGGAGGTTTGATATGCAGGCATTATTTACACTGACACCATCGGAATCGAAGCGGCTCATCGCCAGGGCGGTGACCTCTATGCCTGAAGTGGTGAAGGCAAAAGAAGAAGGGTATCTCATTGTAACGAGGGGTTCAACGAGTGCCTATATCGCCGAAGAATTGCTGGGTGAGATCATAGAAAAGGAAAAATATGTGGCAGGTCAGGTCATTCGAGGGGTCCTGTGCGCCCTTCACGCGGGCATCAGGAGTCAGCCCATCGCCTTTCACAAGGGGAAGGTTCTGTCCGTCGATCCCGGGACACTGATTGATAAGCTCGGTCCCGACGATATCGTCATCAAGGGGGGCAATGCCGTCGATTGTGAGGGGAAGGTGGGGGTCCTCATGGCAAGCCCAGTGGGAGGGACAATGGGCCAATTCTACATGGCCATGAAGGTCCAGGGGATCAAAACGATCTATCCCGTGGGCCTGGAAAAGCTTGTCCCCTCCGTTGAAGAGGCGGCACGCGCAGGCGGACGGCTGAAGATTGAACGCACTATCGGCGCCGCCGTAGGACTGGCCTGCCTGGCGGATGGAGAGGCATTCACGGAAATCGATGCGCTCTGTTCTCTCTTCAGTGTTGGAGTAGTGCACTATGCCTCGGGCGGTTTCGGGGGAGCCGAGGGATCGGTGACCATTATTGTCGAGGGTGAACCGGCGGAAGTCAACCGGTGTATGGATTTCATCGAGACCATCAAGGGAGAACCGCCACTGGTTGCTCTCAAGGGTCCCTGCAAGACCTGCGGGACCCTCTGCAGTTTCCAGGGAAAGGAAGAGGACGAACTGCCCGCCTATCTCAGATAGTCTGCGGTCTTTCGTGCCGGACGGAACGCGGCGGGCATGTGCCCGCCGCATGTTCCTCTTCCTTAGGCAATCTTCAATACCTTGCCCCCCCTGATGTGTCCTTCTTTCAGTTCCATCAAAGCCGCATTGGCCTCCTCCAGGGCAAATTCCTGGACCTGCGGTATGATGGGTATTCCTGCGGCGATCTGAAGAAATTCCTCAATGTCTCTTCGTGCCACATTGGCCACGCTCTTGATCTCCTTTTCGAGCCACAGGTGCCTCGGGTAGTCGAGCCGCAGCAGGTAATCCCTGTCACGATCTTCCTTGCGGATGGCGTTGATGACGAGCCGTCCCCCCGCCTTCAGGTTCTTCATGGCCTCCACCACGGGTTTCCATGCCGGTGTCGTGTCGATGATACAGTCGAGCCGCTCGGGGGCATCCTCATGGGTGTCGCCTGCCCAGCGGGCCCCCAGCTCCCGTGCAAAATCCCGTTCCCGCGGATTCCTGGCGAAGACGAAGACGGGCGACCGGGGATAGAGGTGTCGTGCCATCGTGAGGACCAGGTGGGCCGAGGCGCCGAACCCCGTCAGTCCCAGGATCTGGCCGTCCTGCATGCCCGTCAGGCGCAGTGACCGGTACCCGATGGCACCGGCGCAGAGCAGGGGCGCCGCCTGGGTATCGGTGAAGGCCCCGGGGATGGCATGGGCGAACTCCTCTCCCACGGTCATGTATTCGGCATATCCCCCGTGATGGTCCCGCCCCGTTGCCCTGAAGTGGTCACAGAGATTTTCAGTGCCCCTCCGGCACTGGCCGCAGGTACCGCAGGCGGAGTATATCCAGCCCACGCCCACCCGGTCACCCGGCGTGAAGCGTTGTGCCCCTGTTCCCCGCTCTTCGACCCGTCCCACGACTTCGTGACCCAGGATGATGGGAAAGCGGGGAGGCGGTGTCCGGCCCTCGATCTCGTCCAGTTCGGTGTGACAGACACCGCAGGTCGCAACCCTGATCAGGATTTCTCCCCTTCCGGGTCGGGGGTCGGGCATGTCGCACCGTTCCAGGGGTGTGCGGTGCTCCGAAAGATTACAGATATGCCTCAGTACCATTGCCTTCATGGTGGCGATCCTCCCGTTATGATGAATTCACCTCACGGTGTATGGACCTGCAGGCCCGCCTGCCCGTCGTGCCTGCAGGGGGCGGTGGGACCCTGTCCCGGACAGCGGGCACGGTCACACCAAGGGATCTCAGTGACCTCCAATCACTTTCCTCTCGTCCGTGACGCCGTCAATCATACATGAAAGCAATGGAAAAGGTAACCCCCGGCGGGGCACTCCTGGGACCCGGTGACGGGCAGCGGAAGAATTGTCGTTGACACCGGGGCGTCAGTTGCCTATGATGCACCGCTCCGGGGGTATGAAAGGGAGGGACCATGGAAAGGAAACAGGGGGAACGACAGCGGGGATTGTTCTGGACGGTGGCCACCGCCACGCTCTGCCGCGTCGTCCTGAATACGGCGCGCCGTTTCGTCTATCCCTTTGCCCCGGAGCTGGGCCGCGGTCTGGGGGTTCCCCTCACGTCAATGACATCACTCATTGCCGTCAACCAGGTCACGGGCCTCCTGGGTCCCCTCTTCGGCCCCCTGGGCGACCGCATCGGCTACCGGATCATGATGATCGCCGCACTGGGGCTGCTGGCAGGGGGGATGCTGGCCGGCGGCATCTTCCCCGTCTACGGCATGGTGCTGGTCGCCCTCGTCATGGTCGGTCTCGCAAAGAGTATCTTCGATCCCGCCCTGCAGGCCTACGTGGGAAAGCGCGTCCCCTATCACCGGCGGGGACGGGTCATCGGGATTATGGAGACGGCCTGGGCGGGGAGCACACTGGTGGGCATTCCCCTGGTCGGTATCCTCATCAGGGACTTTGGCTGGCGTGCCCCCTTCCTGGTCATCGGCGTGCTTGCCCTCGTGGGCATGGTCATGCTCGCGTGGATCATGCCGCCCGGCAGGAAGGGGTTCACTGACCTTCGCAGGGGGGAACGTTTCGGTGCCATCTTCCGCAAGATAGGGGGCAACCGGCGGGCCCTGGGGCTCCTCCTCTTCGCCTTCTTTGTCAGTGCGGCCAACGACAATTTCTTCGTCATCTATGGTGCCTGGCTCGAGGGTTCCTTCAATCTCGGCGTGGTGGCCATTGGCATGGTAACCATCGTTATCGGGGTGGCGGAGCTGGCGGGTGAGGCCCTGGTGGCCTTCGTGTCTGACCGTCTCGGTCTCTGCCGCTCCGTCGGTCTCGGCCTCATCCTGTCGGGGGCGTGCTATCTCGTCCTGCCCTGTGAGGGGTGTTCCATGCCCCGGGCCATGGGGGCCATCTTCTGCGTCTTCTTCGCCTTCGAATTTTCCATCGTCACGGCCCTGTCGCTCTGTACCGAGATCCTTCCCGGTGCCCGCGCCACCATGATGGCAGGCTTCCTGGCTGCCGCCAGCGCGGGGAGGGTCGCCGGGGCGTTCATGGGAGGATTCATCTGGCAGGCGGGGGGTATCTGGGCCACGGGTCTCGTGTCGGCCTCCATTAGTGCCTTGGCCCTAGTCTCATTCATCTGGGGTATGTACGGGTGGCGTCCGGGGCAGTGACGGCTTTGTTCCGGGCTTTTTCTGACAATCGTGATCAACGGCAGGGGTGACGTGCCCCTGTCCGTCTGAAGGGAACAGCAAGCGATAAACAATAGAACCATTCCTTCGTAATCATTGACAGACAAAATAGTTTTTTATTATACTGATAACAAAAAGGGGATGGGAATCTTACATGAGAACAGATCTGCTCGTGTGCACCATCAAGACGAATCCTGCACCCTCTCAGAGACATGGTCTGATTCCCCTGAGCTTTCCAGGTATGTTACGAGCCGTGAACTACAAAGACGAGAGAATATATGATGGTACTATCCGGGATGAGAAGGGTGGGCACCTCATTGAGACGTCTGGACGATAAACCCGTTGTTTCAACGAAAAACAACAGAATGGAGTTCTATCACTGCGTCTGATAACATCATACATATCTGAATCGGTCTGCTTCAGGTAAAGAAAGCGGCAGGAATCGAAGGCAATGAAGATAACACACAAATTGATATTCGGTTTCCTCTTTATGTCCCTCCTGATAGTCTGTGCTGGCTATCTCTATATAAAAATATATAATGATATCAAACTGAAAGTCATAAAACTGAATAAATATTCACTTGTCGAATCGGGTGCATCTGATGAGGTGTTGCTCGTGATGGAGCAATGTCAGGAATCCATCCAGGACCTGGTCAACAAGAAATACCGGATTATATACACCTTTCCCGATAAACACCAACACAAAGAGGTATTTGACCGGGAACAGAAAAACATCAAATCGAATCTGCAACGGCTGGAGCATTTTCTCTCTGCTTCTATAGAACCAAACACCAATATAGTATCAATGGGGGAAGATAAGTTTGAGAGAACCGATTATAGCGGCTATGATATTGATACCGACTTGCAGCGATGGGTCAGTCTACGCAAACGTGAATTTTATTACCACTGGAAGTACCTGTCTCACTTTATAAATCTTTCAGACACCGTGCCGGACCAGGCATATGATTTTTTCAGAAAAACTCTGGAGCCTCATTATAGAAAGAACATATATCCTGTCATAAACCAATATAGAGAAAAAACCAAGGAGGAGATGGAGGTTCACCTCTCACGAATCATCGATGAATCCATTCCCAATGCTACGCTCATGATAATCCTCTTGACCATGGGGACCATTTTTTCCGTGGTTATCATGGGATACTGGACCTCTCGCTCCGTTTCAAAACCCATCAACAGACTGGCCACAGCGGCCATTGCAATAGGCCGTGGGCAACGGGATATCCAGATACCCTATGCCTCTTCCGATGAAGTGGGGGTACTGGCGAAAGCGTTCAATGAGATGGCGCAAAGTCTGAGCAAGACGACGGTCTCAAAATCATATATGGATAATATCATCAAATCCATGCTCGACACCCTCATTGTCGTGGATCCTCAGGGGAAGATCATCACCGTCAACCAATCGGCTCTCAATCTTCTTGGATATGAACAGGATGAACTCGTCGGGGAACCGATCGAAATAATAGTCCGTGAAGATGCGTTAGCAAAGGATGCGGTCATGAACAGTCTCGCATCGACGGGTGCCGTCGTCAACGTGGAAAAGACCTACGTTACAAAGGAGGGGAAACACATACCCGTGCTCTTCTCCGGTGCCGTCATGAATAAAAACGGCGGTAATATTGAGGGCATAGTATGCGTGGCCCGAGACATCAGCGAACGCAAGAAGAGCGAGATGGTCCTTCAAAAAGCCCATCATGAGTTGGAGAATCGGGTCAAGGAACGAACGGCCGATCTATCGAAAGCGAATACCCAGTTGTTGATGGAAATTGACGAACGGAAAAAGATAGAGAAAGCCCTGAGAGATTCCAGGAACGAACTGCGGATCCTTTCATCACATATCCTGACAGCTCAGGAAAAGGAGAGACGAAAGCTTTCTTACGAACTGCACGACGATCTCGGGCAATCCCTGTCGCTCTTAAAAATGCAGATCAGCTCCATACGAAGGAAATTGAAGGGTGATCAACCCAAGTTGATGGCGGAATGCGACGACGTGTTGGACTATATCCACTGTGTTATCGAAAATGTGCGAAACCTTTCCCGGGATCTCAGTCCATCGATACTGGAAGACATCGGACTCTCGGCGGCAATTCAGCGGCTCCTGGATGATTTCATGAAATATTACAATATCGATGGAGGGATCGATATCGAAGAGATTGATGATTTCTTCTCATCAGAGCAACAGATCATCATCTACCGGATCTTTCAGGAGATACTGACGAATATCGAGAAGCATGCCGGAGCCAGCCATGTGTCCGTCACCATCAAGCATGCAGGCGGATCGATCTACTTTACCGTGAAAGATAACGGAAAAGGATTTCATATCAAAAGACATTTCGGCAAATATTCAGTAGGGAAAGGTATCGGACTGGCGGCCATGCAGGAACGTGCGCGTATGCTGGGCGCAGCCTTCAGCATACGGAGCATTGAGGGCGTGGGGACGGAGATAACATTTTCTGTTCCCATAGAGAGTGGAGGCAACCGGTAATGGAACCCTACAGCATTATACTGGCCGATGACCACAAGATGTTTCGTCTGGGCATACGAAAGATCCTCGAGGAACTTGATGATGTAACAGTCATTGGAGAGGTAAGCGATGGCTTGGAGCTTCTTCGTATGTTAAAAGAAAAGACTCCTCACATGGTCATTCTTGATATATCCATGCCGAATATACGGGGCATTGAAGCAACACGGGAGATTAAAACGGTAGATCCCCATATAAAGATTCTCATATTGACAATGCATAAGGCCAGGGAATATCTGTACCACTCAATTTCGGCGGGGGCCGAGGGGTATCTTTTGAAGGAAGATGCCGACACGGAACTCTATATGGCGATAGAAAAGATCCGGGGAGGAAGGATTTTTATCTCCCCCATTCTCGCAGACGATCTTGCCGATAATTTTGTTCAGATGTGCCGGGGGCATGCCGTGCACAATTCTGAGATTCTTACTGCACGAGAACGGGAAATCATCAAATTAGTCGCCGAAGGCAAGACAAACAAGGAAATCGGTTCCGTTCTGTGCATCAGTACACGAACCGTTGAAAATCATCGGGCACATATTATGAAGAAACTGCATCTCAGGAACACCTCGGAACTTGTCAAATATGCCATCAGCAAACACTACGTCTCCATCAGTGGGTAGGCGGAGTGGGGCCTTACGCTTAGGTAATTCTACCTATGGGTAAATGAGTATATGGTGTTATTGTCTTTCTACCTATTTCCTGTATAGCCTTACAACACTAAAAAGTATGTTCTGCTCAACGGTGTCTCTTTGAGGATTACGATACTTGTTGTTGACCCTACAGGTACTCGATTCAGACACAGAAAAAAGCAATTGAGTGAAAAATGATCTATCGCCCGGTATTGTTGCTATCATGTCCTCTGCGGCACCATGATGCTCCAAGAACGGGAGGATTGCTGAGGGAGTTCATCGTCTCCAGGGCACAAGACCTTTCGACAGAGCAGAAGGAAAGGGTATCTGCATACCATGATGGGGGGGCTTTTTCAGGCAATGTAACAGGAACGGTCAGTTACCACCATATCATCACAACGAGAGCGGACATCGGTCGGAGTTGTTGTCCGCAGACATCGGTGTGATCGTGCCCTTCAGACTGGTTTGTAACAAAGGCAAGAGGGGTTGCAGGGTGAAGGAAATATCAACCGCACGGTGTATGATCGCCTTCTGTGTCCTGGGATGTCTCATCATCGCAGGGGCGCGGTGCCTGTGTGCAGATGACCGGTGGAAAACCCCCGATACCCTGACATTTTCAATCATACCCACCGAAGAAACCATCCAGGAACTTACCATCTACAAGCCGCTCATAGACTATCTTTCAAAATGTACGGGAAAGAAAATTAATTTCTATATGCCTGCCTCCTATTCAAGCGTCGTTGATGCGCAGGTGAACGGGTGGGTGGATGTTGCCGTTCACGGACCCTTTTCATACGTCATAGCCCATAAAAAAGACCCCCGCATCGTGGTATTCGCCACCTACAAGAAGCAAGAGGGATATATCAGCAAGAGTGGCCCGGGGTACCAGTCCGTCATCATAACAAAAAAAGGGAGCAACTATAGGACTGTTGCATCCATCAAGGGGGCGACGGTCGTCTTGACTGATCCAGAAAGCACGTCGGGAAATCTGGTGCCCCGCGTGGTCTTCACACAGGAAATCGGAATGCCACTGGAACAATATTTCAAGAAAGTGGTCTATTCCGGGGGACACGATCTTTCCATCATGGCCGTTTATGACGGCAGGATAGATTGTGCCTTTATTGCCTCCCATCGATTCGACAATGTCATAAACCGCAGCGTCGTGCAAAAGGAAGATTTCAATTACATCTGGTGGTCGGCAACGATTCCTCAGGATCCCTTTGCCTACAGGATGGACCTCCATCCGCAATTGAGAGAAAAAATCAGACGGGCTTTTCTCACCGTCCATGAAGAACCTACGTGTCAGGCGTGGCTCGACAATGTGAAGGCAGAAAAGTGCGTAAGCATGAAAGATACGGACTATGACGTTATACGGCGTTTCAACAGGATCTACGAGGCAATGAAATCTCGGAATGAGAAGCAATAAAACGATTCGAATCGACAGACAGCGACACCGTCGGACCGGCGGACAGGTATGATGCGTTATCGAATCAGCACCCGGGGAAAGAAGACGTTCTCCAGATGGTATCAAATATAAAGAGAAAGGAGGTGGAGACAAGGTATCGTAGGAAGGTTTCTCAGAAGGACCTGACGTATAAAATGCTGCAATAAGGAGGAATAAAATGAATAAAAGATTGTTAGTTATTCCGTTTGTGGTGGTTGTTGCCTGTGCTTTGACCTTGAGCGTTTCCTGTCTCACGGTGCCTGCTCAGGCGGCACAGTTCAACTGGAAGCTGCAGAGTGCGAACCCTGCAGGGGCCCCTCAAATTGTACTGTTGAAACGGATGGCCGACAACATCGAGACGATGTCGGCGGGGAGGCTCCATATCGAGGTCCTTGCGAGCGGCGCCATCGTGAAACCCTTTCAAATTATGGACGGCGTCAAGAAGGGGGTCATCGAGTGCGGACAGTGGTGGACCCATTACTCGATGGGTAAAAATCCGGCCGGCAGTCTCTTCAGCTCCCCCTTGGGTGGTTCCGGAAGCGGTCTGGACCTGATGAATCATCTTTCCTGGTATTTCCAGGGGGGAGGACGGGATCTCTACGTGGAGTATTATCAGAAGATCGTCAAGGCCGACGTCATGCCCTTCCTGATCGCGCCGGATGGTCCCGAGGCCTTCGGATGGAGCAAGGTTCAGCCAAAGACACTGGCCGATTATCTGAAAAAGAGATACCGCATGTCCTCGGGTCTGTCGTCGGATGTTCTCAAAGACATGGGCGGCATCCCGGTGAACATGCATGGTGCGGAAATCATCCCCGCGCTGGAGCGGGGCCTGCTCGACGGCGGCGAGTGGATCAACACGGCCAGTGACCTGAAGCTGGGACTCTGTGACGTGTGCAAGAACTACTCTCTCCAGGGGCTCCATCAGGCGATCGGCATCATGGATGTCATCATCAACGGTGAGTCATGGCGTGCACTGCCCCCGGATATCCAGAAGATCATTGAAAGCGCAACCACACAGTCGATTCTCGAAGGGATGATGTACTTCGTGGAACAAAACGCCAGGGCCTTGAAGATTCTGAAAGAGGAAAGGGGTGTCAATGTCTTTGACGCCCCCGCCGGCTACTCCGAGGCCTTCATCAAGTCGTCGAAGAAGGTGATGGCCGAGATCGAGAAGAAAGATCCCTTCTTCAAGAAGGTTATCGAGTCACAGCGTGCCTATGCCAAGCTGGTGGTTCCCTTCACCAAAGAGACCAACAAGTTGATGCAGTTGATCTCCGGAGCTGCGGAAATAGAATAGAGGCGTGCAGCATCGACGGGCGTCTTCTATGACAGGCCCGATAATCATCAACGCTTGCCTGTGCCGGCCCTCCGGGAAGCTTCCAAAGGGTCGGCCGGGTAAGCCGTTGCGGGCGAAGATCGCGAGAAAGAGTGGGAAAAACGACCATTTCAATCACCAGTGACGATGCTGGGGTGAAACGCCCTGAAAATTTGGAGTGTGATGCTATGAAGAAGATAGATCGGATCATCAAGGTGATCGACCAGATCAGCATATGGTCAGGGAAAACGGCTGCCTGGCTGATTATACCGATGGCGGCTGCGCTGGTCTGGGAGGTCTTCATCCGCTACACCTACCGCCCAACGCTCTGGGCCATCGATATATCTACCATGTGTTACGGCACTCATTATTGGCTTGCCGGTGCCATGACCTTGTATGTGGGAAAGCATATCCGGACCGACTTTCTGTACCAGGGCTGGAAACCGCGGACGCAATGCTGGGTTGACGTGTTTTGCTATCTCTTCCTCTTTCTCCCCGGGATAGTGATGTTCATCTGGTTGAGCTGGGGATACGCTGCCGATTCCTGGGACTTGCGGGAAGAACTGATGACGACGTGGAGACCTCCCGCATACTGGTACAAATCGACTATCCCCTTAGGCGGTGCCTTGCTGCTGCTCCAGGGGATCTCGGAACTTCTCAAATCGATTAAGATGTTACTGACAGGAGTGGATATTCGCCACCGTGAAGAGGAGCCTTCTGAGCTTACGTAACTCCGTTATTCTTCCTGTTGCGGCATGCCGCCCTTTATTCGGAGAATCACGGAATTTCTTGAATGTCTCACAACTATTTAGGAGGAAGAAATGAGCTTGGAACTATACGGTTTGGTACTTCTGGGGGGGCTCTTCGTATTTATCTGCTTTGGCTTTCCTATTTCCTTCACGTTGATAACGCTCGGCGTGATATTCGGTTATATCGGGCTGGGCACCAAGGTGTTCTACCTGATGACTCTGACGTGGTTCGACACGATGCTGGATACGGTTCTCGCGGCTGTGGCACTTTTTACGTTCATGGGCTATATCCTTGAGAAGGCAGGCCTGATGGAACGTCTCTTCAGGGCGCTTCTGCTCCTTTCCGGTCGGCTCAAGGGTTCATTGTATGTGGGGACTATCTTTTCGGCGACCCTGTTCGCGGCGGCAACGGGCATTGTGGGTGCCGCCGTTACGATCATCGGACTGATGGCCGCGCCGGTTATGAAAAAGTCCAATTACGACGCGGGGCTCAGTGCAGGAGCCATCACTGCCGGTGGAACGCTGGGTATCCTCATACCCCCCAGCATTATGCTGGTGGTCATGGGACCGGTGATGCAGGTTTCCGTTGCACGGCTCTTTGCCGCGGCACTTCTGCCGGGGCTCATGCTTGCCACCCTGTACACCCTCTATACGATGATCCGGGTCTTGATCAATCCGAAATTGGGTCCGCCTCTCCCTGATGAGGAACTCGATGTTCCCACAAGTTTTAAGTTTCGTGAGTTTTTCTTAGGGCTTCTGCCGCCGGCGGTCCTCATCCTGGCGACACTGGGCACCATCATAACGGGACTTGCCACACCCACGGAAGGAGCGGCCCTGGGATGCCTTGGGGCCCTGATAGTGACCAAGCTGAACGGAAAGCTGACCTTTGCGCTCCTCAAGGAATCCGTGTTCCGAACGGCCGAAACGACGAGCATGGTGATGATTCTGCTTGCCGCTTCCACATTCATGGGGGTCGTCTTTTCCTCCATGGGGACGCCGGCCTTCATCGCCAAGACACTGCTTTCCTGGAACCTGCCCAACTGGGTGTTTCTGGTCGGTATCCTGATAGTCTGTTTTATCCTGGGGTGGCCTCTGGAGTGGGTGCCCATCGTTGTTGTCATCATCCCGATTTTTCTTCCGGTTATCATGGATATGAATATAAACATGATATGGTTCTGTATGCTGCTCGCCGTCGTGCTGCAGACGTGCTGGCTTTCCCCGCCGGTGGCATTATCGGCCTATTATATCAAGGGGATCATGCCTGAGTGGGAACTGCTTGATATCTATAAAGGTATGATGCCATTCATGGCTCTGCAGGTTATTGGTGTAGCTGCCGTGTATATCTTTCCGCAGCTTTCGCTTTGGCTTCCCGGCCTTCTGTTCTGATACAGGGGGACCGCGAGTAATCGTATCACCCGTCGCGATGTTGTGCGTGGGTAATTTCATGGAAGGAGGAAATGTTCTATGAACGACAGTGCACGGGCGGCCGTCATGACTGCCCCCCGGAAAGATCTTGAATTTGTCGACTATCCCATACCGGCTGTCGGGCCTGGATGCATCCTCGTTAAAATAACCTGCTGTACCATCTGTGGGTCCGATATTCATTCATGGCTGGGACATCGCGTCTGTCCCGTTCCCATCATTCTCGGTCACGAAATCGTCGGTACGATAGAAGTGCTTGGCGAGGGTGTAACCCACGACAGTGCCGATACGGCGCTGAAGATCGGGGACAGGATTACCTGGACGATTATGGACAGTTGCGGGAAATGTTACTACTGCCGTGATAAGGGTCTGATGATGAAGTGCCGGAACCTGCAGAAGTACGGCCACGACAGTTGCGAGAACCCTCCCCACTTCAAGGGCGGCTTTGCAGAATATTGCTACATTACGCCGGGGACCTGTGTGTTCAAGGTGGCCGATTCGCTGACCGATGAGGAGGCGGCGCCGGCCAACTGTGCCCTGGGTACGGTTGTGTCAGCCTGGGAGGCGGCGGACTTGAGGCCTTTTGAAAACGTCCTGATTCAGGGTGCCGGGGCACTGGGAGTCTATGCGGCGGCGCTGTCGGCTCACTACGGCTGTACCCGGATAATTGTCACAGATATCCTGGAGCACCGGCTCGATTTCATCAAACGATTCGGGGCGACGGACACCATCAATGTAGGTTCCATGAGCGATGACGAGCTCGTGGAGACGATCAGGGGACTGACGGATGGTCATGGCGTCGATTGTGCCCTGGAAGTGGCGGGTGTCCCCGCACTGATCGGACCGGGACTCAAGTGCCTGCGAATGGGCGGACGATATGTGGAAGTGGGATGTGTCTTTCATGGTGCGGATTTTTCCTATGACGCGGGCGATCTCGTCTTCAGGAGACTGACACTGAGGGGCATTCATAACTACGATGCGAGACATTTAAGGGCCGGGCTTGCATTGATCGAGGCGCGGAAAGATGATTTTCCCTTCTCGGAGATCGTGACACACCGGGTGAACCTCGATGACATTAATAAGGGTTTACACATTGCCGCATCGGGCGAAGCGATACGAGTCGCCGTTATTATGTGAAAAGTTTAATAGAGGGGGGAATTGTGTCCATGTATGTGTGCCCATAAGATGTGAGTCGACGTTCTAGGGGCGGTGCGAACGTGTTGGAAACAACTATCGAAAGACAAACAAACACAAGCATGCCGGAGATCTCGGGTGAGTGATATTGCTCTTGTAATAGTAATAATGGCTGCGTTCCTCCATGCGGGGTGGAATTTTTTTCTGAAAAGAAGCCTCGATAAACTTGCCTTTATCTGGTCTTTTTTACTGGTGTCGGTAATCGTTTATACCCCGATGTTCTGCTATTACTGGTTCCGCGTGGACATACCGATACAGGGGTGGGTGTGTATCATAGCGACGGGGCTGCTTCACTTTTTATATTTTGCCTGCATGGGAGGAGCCTACGAGCGTGGCGATCTCTCCCTGGTGTACCCCATATCCAGGGGCTCGGGGCCGATGCTGGTGCCGCCGTTGGCCGTATTGTTCCTGCACGAAAAAATTGATCCGCTGGGGGGACTTGGTATCGCACTCATTATCTGCGGGATATATGTCATTCATCTCAGGTCCTTCGCCTTCGTTTCTTTTATGGCGCCCGTGCGCGCACTGAAGCATGGTGCGTCATTCCTGGCGCTCATGACAGGTCTCTTCATCGCGGCCTATTCACTGGTCGATAAGGTAGGTGTGGGATATGTGGAGCCGCCCCTGTACATCTATCTCATGCTGCTGATTGCCATGGTGCTGCTTGCTCCCGTTGTGCTGACAAAAAAGAGGGCGGCTCTGAGGAGAGAGTGGAGCTGTAATCGCTACAGCATACTTGCCGTGGGAGTGGTTGTACTGCTGACGTATATGATGGTGCTCTTTGCCTTTCGCATGAGCAAGGTGAGTTATGTTGTTGCAGTCCGCGAGGTGAGTATCGTTCTTTCGGCCATGTACGGTCTGATCTGGCTGAAAGAACAGTATGTCGTGCAGAAGTTGACAGGGTCCATTATCATTGCTTCGGGTGTAATCCTCATAGGAATGGGTCACTGATATGATTGTGTGTGACAATCAATATCATGGTTATCGGGAGTGTAATCCATATATGCCTGACAATGAGGGGCAGTGCCTGAGAATGCAGCCGGCTGCTGATATGTTGTCAGAAAGAAAACGCCATAAGGAGGAGGAGTTACTATGAAAAGAGAACCGTGCTTCCGCAGGAAAACATCGATTTCCTATAAGACGGAAGAAAAGACCGTTATGCGGGGGTATAATGTGAGCGATCTGGCCGAGGCCGGATATACCTTTTGCGATGCCATGTTTGTCCTCTTTCAAGAGAGGCTTCCCGCCGAAGAAGAGGAGAAGATGCTCGAATATGAGATGGGAGAATTTCTGGAGCATTCCATGTCACCCTCGGCGGCATCAGCATTTGCTGTAATCAGCGGGAGACCCAATATTCCGGCTGCAGCCGCAGCCGCCGTCATGACCTTCGGCGGAGCCCACGGACCGGGAGCGGCTCATGGATACCTGCTGCATAAGTATATCGAACGTGCCCGTGTGGAAGGTATATCGCTGGAGGAGATGGGGAAGATCCTCGTTGATGAACACATGGATGCGGGGCTCGCCGTCATGGGTATGGGACAGCCACAGCATTTTAATGGAGACCCCCGGGCGGAACCGACACATATCAAGCACGAGCAGCTGGGTATCAAGGGTGTTTATCTGGAGCTGCAGCGATCGATAGAAAAGCACTTCAATGAACGAAGAAAACAAGAGGGAAAGTCCTATGTGTCTGTCAACATGATCGGCGCGGGCAATACCGCACTTGCCGAGTTGGGCTTTTCGCCCAATGCCGCCTGGTGTATCGGATGCGTGACAAGGGGATACAGCTGTGCAGCTCACGCGCTCTACCAGATGAAAAAGGGGCGCGCATGGGCCGCCTCCAGAAGTGAACCCATGGTGCAGATGCTGGATCTTTCGATGATCAAGTACGTGGGTCCCGAGGACCGAGAGGTGCCGACCCAGGAAGAACGGCAGGAATATGCCAGGAAACAGAAAGAGGAAGGAGAGTGGAAGAAATGGGCGTTATAGGTAATTTAGATAATCCACGGTTAAATTATGATTATTCGAAGAGGGAACGCGGCACTGTTCCTCAGGACACGACCAGGGCGCCCTTTCAGTGGGTCTCCGAGGTTGCCTACAAGAACGTTCACCGCATCGTGGCACGGGGCTACGATACGACCGAACTGGTAGAGGCGGGATATGGGCTCCCCGATATCATCTTCATCGATTTCCAGGCCAGGATTCCCCTGATAGAAGAGACCCAGATGCTGAACTATATCATGGTCCTCTCTCTCGATGACGGCCTGTCTTCACCGGCGGCAATTGCGCGGATAACGGGAAGCGCTTCTACCCTCCTCACCCAGGCATGCGGCGCTTCCATACTCGCCTTCGGTCACACCTACGGCGCCTTTGACAGTTTCGGAAAGATGCTCGACAGTTATCTCGTCATGGCGGAGAAGGAGGGAAAATCCGTCACCGAAGTGGCCCGATTGCTGGCACAGGAAAATCTCGATGCCCTGCACCTCGGTGTCTCCGATCTGATGCTGAAGGACCCGGCCGCACAGCGGACCTTTGCCCGGGCGGTAAAGCTGGGGGTCGCCGGTAAATACATTGCCTTCATGAAGGAAGTCGTGACGGCAGTTCAGGAGCTCAGCGATACACCCGTCGACCTCGATCTCCTGGGAGCAATCGGAGCCACCATGATGGATCTGGGATTTTCTTCCGATGCCACATGGGTGATCGTGGCGATTACGAGGGCCTTCGCCGCCGGTGCTCACTGGTGTGAAGAAGTGGAACGGGAACCGCAGCGCAGATTTGGTGAAGATCTTACCCCCAAAGAGGACTATGACGGTCCGGAAGATCGGCGGGTACCCTCTCTCGAGGAACGGAAGCAATTTGCTTCCACTGCCGAGTATAAGACACCGGAGGAGTGGAAAAAGGGATTCGAAGAAAAGCAGACGATGTATGGAACGGGCTGGCGAATTGTTGAGGATATCGTAGATCCCCGCGATTTTCTGAAGAAGCAGGATAAACGGTAGTATATGCCCGGGAGGGACGGCGAGGGATATTCTTGCGACAGTGCTGCGTGTAATGTGTGGCTGAAGGCGAGAGCTATCGGCCCTGTCTGTATTACTTTTATCGGGAGGTAATAAAGATCATGGAAGACAACATTCAGGAAATGTACCAGAGGGCGCGAAAGGCCTTTGAGATCGTAGAGTTCTGGCCACAGGAGAAGGTGGATGAGATGTGTCAGGCGGCAGCCTGGGAATGGCAGAAGGAAGCAAACAGGAAGCTCATGGCCCGCCTTTCTGTAGAGGAATCCGGCATTGGGCGGTATGAAGACAAGGTAAATAAGATACGGGATAAGTGTCTGGGCACACTCTGGGACCAGCGGGATGTAAAGACCTGCGGTGTCGTCGAAGACATACCGGAAAAGAATCTCAAGATCCTGGCCAAACCTATCGGTGTGATTGCGAATGTTGTCCCCTGCACGAATCCGGAATCCACCATCTGTGCCCTCGGTCTCAGTATCTTGAAGACGCGGAACGCCATGATTGTTTCGCCGCATCCCCGGACACCGCAGAGCTCATACAAGACCGTTGAACTCGGCAGGAGGGCCCTGAAAAAAATTGGCGCCCCCGAGGATCTCATGCAGTGCATTCGCAATCCTGCCAACGAGAAGACGCAGGAACTGATGGCAAGCTGTGACTATGCCGTTGCAACAGGCGGGGCCGCACTGATCAGGGTCGTCTATGAGGCGGGGAAACCGGCTCAAACGGTGGGTGCGGGGAATGTCATTTCCTTTGTCGATGCCACGGCAGACCTCAAGACCGCCGCCCACAAGATCATGATGTCGAAATGTGCCAACAATTCAGCATCATGTTCGTCGGAAAACGCCGTTGCCATCGAGGAGCGTGTCTTCGATGATATGGTGGGATATCTCAAAGGAGAAGGCGGTTATCTCTGCACCACTGAAGAACGCGAACGGCTTCGGCAGTGGATGTGGCCCGACGGCAGGACATTGAATCGAGACTGTGTGGCGCGGCCCGTCGAATATCCCGCCGGGAAGGCGGGTATCGATATTCCCGATGGTACGCGGTGTCTCATGGTTATGGGAGAAAAGATCGGACCTGAAGACCGGTTTTCCGGAGAAAAGATATCCCTCGTACTCACCATATGGAAATGGACGGATTTCAGCGATATGGTGGAACGGTCAAAACGGATGCTCAGGTTCTCAGGTGAGGGGCATTCGATTGCGATCCACTCCACCCGGCAGGATCGGATGATGGAACTTGCCGTCAAGTCAAATGTGGGGAGAGTCTGTTGCAATATGCCTCACGGGGCCGCAAACAGCGGTGCCTGGTTCAGCGGCAATCCCTTTACCGACACCCTCGGGTGCGGCACATGGGCCGGCAATATCTCCAGTACCAACGTGAACTGGCGTCACTTTCTCAATTACACGAATCTGGCGCAGCCCATCGCCGATTATCATGTACCCACCGATGAGGAACTCTTTGATACTTATTTCAAGAAGTGGGGGCGGACATAGGGAACGCAGCATAGAGTCATACCGATGGAGGGCTTCCAGATAGTGTGTAATATCAGATCTCAGTGTGACAAACAGGTCGTTTCATGGTATGGTCCAATATCGCAGGGAACATGGATGCGGTATGCACGGGGAACGTTCCTGTCGATCCGGCATGAAGGGAGCAATGCCTGCCGGGATTCGGTACCGGCCATGATCCAGGGGGAAGCGGGACCTCAGCGAGAAAAGGGCAGGCAGTCACAGTGTCAGTGACACGTGACGAGAGGATGGAATAATGGGATTCAGGCTGTTAAAGAGGACATCGGGCATCGAGAAGGACCTTGACGATTTTCTCGACCAGGTGAGCAGATCGGGTCTGCTCTTCAAGAGTGGCATCGACTGTTACCTGCGGGGGAATCTGGAATCCTTTGCGAAGAAGACGGAAGAGATGATCGGCATAGAGCACCGGGGAGACGCGTTGCGCCGTTCCCTGGAGACACAGCTCTATACGAAGACCCTCATACCGGAATCACGGGGCGATGTGCTGGAACTCCTTGAAAGCATGGACAGACTGCTCGATCACTTCAAAGGGGCCCTGTGGCGCTTCGATATCGAACACCCCGAGATAGGCGTCGAGTACCACGACGATTTCCGTGAACTGGCATCCTGCGGCGTAGAGGCCGTCGAGGCGACGGTCCTCTCCTGCCGGGCCTTTTTCAAGAATGTCGACACCGTTGCCGATCATATGCACAAGGTCATATACTGGGAATCGGAATCGGACAAGGTATCGACGGAGCTTCAGCGGAAGATATTCGGACGCGAGGACCTGCGGCTCAGCCACAAGCGTCACCTGCGTGACTTTGCACGGTACCTCGAAAAGATAGCCGACGAAGCCGAAGACGTTGCCGACCGTCTCAATATCTATGTCATAAAGCGGTCCATATAACGTATAAAGGGCTCCTATGTTTGCATTTTTCCTGTCAAGCGGCCTCTTCCTTGGCTGGTCACTGGGGGCAAACGACGCGGCCAATGTGTTCGGTACGGCGGTGGGGTCGCGGATGATCCGGTTTACCACCGCCGCGGTGCTCTGCAGTATCTTCGTCATTATCGGCTCGGTAGTCAGCGGTGCGGGCGCGTCGGAGACACTGGGAAAACTGGGGTCGATCACCGCCGTTGCCGGTGCCTTTGTCGTGGCCTTTGCCGCGGCGGCCAGCGTCTACCTCATGACCAAGGCCGGTTATCCCGTCTCGACGTCTCAGGCCATCGTGGGGGCCATCATCGGCTGGAACCTCTTTTCGGGGTCCCTTACCGACTATGAATCACTGACCAAGATCGTGGCGACATGGATGGTCTGTCCCCTCCTGTCGGCGATCGTGGCCATCCTCTTCTACAAGCTGATTGTCCCCGTCATCAAGATCTTCAGCGTCTCCATGTTCAGACTGGATGCCCTGACCCGGTATCTCCTCATACTGGCAGGCATATTCGGTTCCTACTCACTGGGAGCCAACAATATCGCCAATGTGATGGGGGTCTTTGTCCCCGTTGCACCCCTGTCGGATATCTCGCTCTTCGGGATAGTGACACTGAATGCCGCACAGCAGCTCTTTTTCCTCGGCGGTGTGGCCATAGCCGTCGGGGTCTTCACATATTCGAGGCGGGTGATGATGACGGTGGGTGAGGGGATCTTGGAACTGTCCCCCGTGGCGGCCCTGGCCGTCGTATGGGCCCACTCCATCGTCCTCTTCCTCTTTGCCTCGCAGGGGCTGGAGGGTCTCTTGATCACGCTCGGTCTCCCCACGCTCCCCCTCGTCCCCGTCTCCAGCTCCCAGGCCATCGTGGGTGCCGTCATCGGCATCGGTCTCCTCAGGGGGGGGAAAAGCATACGCTGGCGACTGGTGGGAGGCATCGCAAGCGGGTGGGTGGCAACGCCCGTCATCGCCGCCGGTGTCTGCTTTATTCTCCTCTTTTTCGTCCAGAACGTCTTTCAGCAGGAGACCTATCGTCCCCTTACCTACCGGGTCACACCGGAGAACGTGGAACTTGTCGGCCAGGCGGGCATGGATACGGGCTATCTTGCCCCCCTGGCGGGAAAGGAATTCTCCCGCGCCGTTGACTTCCGGGATGCCCTGTCACGATCGAAGGGGAAAGCGGTGACGGCCAGGGAAACGGCCACGGTCATGCACTACACGGAAGTAGACGAACTGGAGATCACAAGGGAGGGGATCTCCAGGCTCGACACCGCCTGTATCACGGCGGAACAGAAGGGGGCCGTGGCGGCCCTTGCCGGCAGGGTCTTTACCCACACCTGGTGCTTCGACGAGGCCCTCGCCCGCCTGTCCCCCCAGTGGTGTCTCCGGGATAACGACAGTGACTTCAACAGGTATTGACAAACAAACGGCTATACATGTACAGGATATTCAGGCGTCACGATACCGCTACGCACTGACCGGGGGGACGGCGGGCCCTGCCCCGTGCCGTCCCGTGGAAGGGGATCGACACCGTGTCTCCCGGTGCGGCGGTGTCCCGTGACCGAAACTGGTATCGAAACTATCATAATCGGGAGTAATGAGCATGACTGCACAACTGCTTGAAGGAACGGTGGTCGCCGAAGCGGTACTGAAAGACGTGTCGCGGCGGGTGGCCGCCTTACAGGACAGGGGGATAACACCGGGCCTCGGCACCATCCTCGTCGGTGACGACGGCCCCTCTGTGAGCTACGTGAAGAAGAAACATGAGACCTGCACGGCCGCGGGCATTGCATCCTTTCACCGGACCATCGAAAGAACGGCATCACAGGCGGACCTCTGTGCCGCCGTCGATGCATTCAATGACAATGACGAGATCGACGGGTTCCTCATCCAGTATCCGGTGCCGGAGGGGTTCGATTTCAATGAGGCGATCACGCGGATCGATCCCGCCAAGGATGCCGACGGCCTCCATCCCGTCAATCTGGGGAAGCTGGTCCTGCAGCAGGAGGGTCCCCTCCCCTGCACCCCGGCGGGTATCCGGGCCATGCTGCACCACTACGATCTCGACATATCGGGCAAGGACGTGGTCATCGTTGGGCGTGGCCCCACGCTGGGAAGACCCCTTGCCCTCATCCTGACACTGAAACAGGCCTTTGCCAATGCCGCCGTCACCGTCGTCCACACGGGGGTGCCCGATATCGCCCGTCACACGAAACGGGCCGATGTCGTCATCGCCGCCGCGGGTATCCCCGGTATCGTCACACCGGACATGGTCAAACCCGGTGCCATCGTCATCAGCGGCGGTATCTCATGGGAAGGACGCCGCCTCATCCCCGACGTGGACGTTGCCGTGGGCGAGGTGGCGGGATGGATCACGCCCCGTATCGGCGGCGTGGGACCGACAACGGTGGCCATGCTCCTCTTCAACACGGTGCAGGCGGCGGAGCGGCGTCGCCGGTAACGAGACAGCGACAGGCACAACCATACAGTGACGCAGTGACAGCGACAGGGGGATGACATGGTGAAACTAAAGGCACGGGGAGTTCGATGGCTCAAGGGGATGCACCTCATTACCGTTGCATGCTGGGTTGGCGGTGCCGTCGCCCTCATGATGCTCTATTTCGTCAAGGGGGACGTAACCGACGGCAGGGTCCTCTACGGGATCAACCGAAGCATCCACCATGTCGATATGGCCGTGGTCGTCATTCCCGGGGCCTTCGGCTGCCTCCTCACGGGCCTCCTCTACGCTACCTTCAGTCACTGGGGATTCTTCCGGCATCCTTGGCTCATCTTCAAGTGGATCGTCACCATCGCGGCCATCCTCTTCGGGACCTTTTTCCTTGGTCCCTGGGAGACGGCCATGATGGAGATCTCGGGGACGCCGGGCATAGCCGTCCTGACCGACGAGGCATACCGCTATAACGAGCGCATGAATCTCATCTTCGGCGGCATCCAGTGCCTGGTGCTCCTGTGCACCGTCTTCGTATCGGTCTTCAAGCCCTGGAGACGGAAACGGTTGGCCGCGACGGGAGACTGACAGGCCGGGATTACGCCTTTCTCCATGGCATGCCCGCCGATTCGATGGACTGGATGATGTCGGCCAGACCCGTCTGCACGTCTTCGGGGGAACCCGTGAGACCGAGGCGTATCTCCGTCCCCCCTTCGACGAACCGGGGGAGACTGGACAGGCGTATAGGGAGATGACGCCGATTGAAGGCATCCATCAGGGGAATGATGTCGGATTCACGAACCCCCGGCAGAACCAGCGTCCCTGTGATGATCTCTGTGCCCTCTTTATAGCGGGTATCGAGGACCCAGGCCATCATCGGTTCTGCCATGCTGGGGAATCCGGGGAGAAAGTGACCGGTGCCGATGGAAAATCCGGGTACCTGATTCACGGGATTGGGAATGAGCGTGGCGCCGGCGGGAAACTCGACCAGCCTGAGCCGGTGCGGCGTCACCTCCGTGCCGAAACGTCCCTCCATGATGGTGACACCCTCGGGATGATAGGCGAGAGTCAGGCCCGTTGCATCGGCGGCGCACTGCCTCGTGTAATCATCGGGTGTGGCGCCGATCCCGCCGCAACAGAAGAAGGGCTCCGGCCGTGACAGCGCCCAGCGCAGCTGTTCCGTGATGAGACGGGGGTCATCGATGAGCGTCATCGTATATGCCAGGGAGTGGTGACGTTCCGCCAGGAGCCGCTGCATGTTCACGAGGTGGCTGTCCCGGACCCGCCCGTCCAGGATCTCGCTCCCGATGATGATAAGACCAAAACCCCCCGTACCCTTCTCTTCAGACATTGCCGTCCCTTTCATGGAGCGTGTTGTATCTGGAAGCCGCGGATCGTTATGGTCATGCAGCGAACCGTGCCGGTTCACCGTAGGCCCTCTTTGAGCTTGGCTATCCTCCGGCAGGAGTCACCGATTCGCGCGGCACTGATGACCCCTCTGTGTACCAGTTCCCTGATGATCGATATGGCACGCCGGGCGATATCCTCTTCATAGACCGAATTGTTGGCAAAGACCAGCAGATCGCAGCCGGCGATGAGTGACCGCTCGATGGCCGTCTCAAGGCCGTAGTAGTCCCTGATGGCCTGCATCTGCATGTCGTCGGAGACGACGACACCGTCATAGTGCCACTGGTCGCGCAGTATCCCCGAGATGATCGTCCGGGAGAGCGTGGCGGGCCACCGGTCATCGAGTCTGTCGTTGCATATATGGGCCGTCATGACCATGTCGCATTGACCGGTGTCGATGATCGCCCTGAAGGGTGTCAGTTCCACGGGCGACCAGGTGGCGGTGACATCGACGAGACCCCGGTGGGAATCACCCGTTGAGCTCCCGTGACCGGGGAAATGCTTGATCGCAGAGAGTATCCCCTCTTCATGCAGGGCATCGATGACCATGAGTGCCTGTCTCACCACCACGGCGGGATCGGCCGAGAAGCTCCGTCCCAGCCTGCCGATTATGGGGTTGTCCCGATTGGTATTGAGATCGACTACGGGGGCAAAATTGATGTTGATGCCGAGATCTGCAAGTGTCTCGGCCGTCAGCCGGGCATATCGCTCCGTCGTTGCCCCATCGTTGCTTTCCCCGAGATACTGTTGCGATACCGTTGGCGGGAATCCGAAGCGCTCCTTCAGCCGGTTCACCCGGCCTCCCTCTTGGTCGATGGCAACGAGGAGGGGGAGGGATGCGGCCTTTCGGAGGTTTCCGACGAGCCGCCTCACCTGTTCCGGAGACGCGATGTTTCTGACGGGAGATCGCGAGGGCACGTCATAATCGAAGAGTATGACGCCGCCGACATGATGCCTCCTGATATTCCTGATTATGGGATGGTCATTATCGACGGAACATCCCCTGAACCCCACCATGAGCATCTGCCCGATCTGCACATCCAGTGACATCTCCGCATCGGCGCCGGCAGGGGCGATCAGGATGGACAGGGCAGTCACGATTGAGACGATGAGTGAGAGCACGTTCCGGCATGTGAAGGGTCTGCAAAGTGTCATTGCAAGGGTTCTCGTGTCACGGAGACGTGCCGGCCCTGAGACCGACACGCTCCATCACGGTTCTATTTCTGGGGCGGTTTCGACACAATGGTCAGGGCTGCCCCCAGGAGACAGGCCACACCGGCTATGATGAAGGGGGTAATCCAGATAGACGGATCATTGCCCCCCGTGGCGGCGTCCTTGAAGAATCCCGCGATCTGGGGACCGATGACGCCGGCGATGCCGTAAGAGACGAAGACATAGCCGTAGTTGAGTCCCACGTTCTTGTTGCCGAAGTAATCGGCGGTGATGGCCGGGAAGAGGGCGAAGTTGCCGCCGAAGTTGAATCCGATGATACAGGCCCCGATGATGAGGGTCACAGCGGTCCCTCCCATGTTGTAAAAGAGGAGCATGATGATTCCCTGCAGGAGGCACATGAGGAATATGGCCATTTTCCTGCCGATCTTGTCGGACACGGTACCCCACACGATGCGACCGAGACCGTTGAATATGGCATACCATGCCATGGCCGTTCCGGCGATGGCCGATGCCGCCGCCGTCTCGATGCCGCCGGCGGAGAGTTTGTCGATACCGAAGAGCTTGATACAGTAAATCACCATCAGGCCGGCGATGGCCGAGAAGAGAAAGGTTGCCCAGGTCATGTAGAACTGGGGGGTCTTCAGCATCTCTCCGGGGACGAAATCGACCAGACCCGATGCGGCGGCCCCCTTCAGACCCGCGTTATTCTCCGGTGGTGTCCAGCCCTCGGGGCAGTAGCCCGCCGGGGGATCGACCATGACGATACTGCCGAGCACGACGGCGATCAGAAAGATGACGCCGTAGAGGAAGAAGACGCTCTGTACGCCCCCGAGACCGAAGAGGTCAAGGGTGTTGAGGAGGTTGAACCAGGACCCCGCCGATTTGACCCAGATGGTGGCACCAAAGCCGAAGCCCGCCACGGCCAGACCGGTGACCATGCCCTTCTTGTCGGGGAACCATTTGACGCCCACGGCAATGGGCACCACGTAGGCGAGACCGATACCGGCACCGCCGATGATACCGATAAAGATCAACTGGGCCGCAAAGCTGCTTCCGAATAACCCCCCCAGCATGTATCCCGCGCCGAGGACGATACCACCGAGCATGGCAAGTTTTCTCGGACCCATCTGCCCGATGATGCGCCCCGAGATTATCATCACCACGGCAAAGACGAGCAATCCCACCGAAAAGATCCAGGCCGCCTGACTGGCACTGAATTGGTACGCCCCGCCAGCGGCAGTCAGCTTCGGTGTGAACACGGACCATGCGTAAATGGCTCCGAGACACAACTGAATGAGAATAGCACCAACAACTACATACCACCGATTCATAACGTTTTGATCAGACATCGTTCCTCCTTTTTTATCCTGCATACGTAAGTCGTGTAGAATAATGTGTACACAAATCCTCATATATCTAAAGGACATGATGAGAGATGTCAATCAAAAAAGGGAATGCTGTATCACAGTTTCAGGAGATCATCGGGTGTGTTGACATTGAAGAACATCGCTTCCGAGGGATCGAAGGAGGCGATGGTCTCCTTCGGCAGTATGAGTGTTCTCGACTTTCTGAAGATGGCATTGATCTTCAGGGCATCCCTGTCGATGTGTCGCTTCATAACGGGCATGCATCGTCTGGCATAGATGGCGTGGAGTGCCTCCACACCGCCGGTGGTCTGCGGGACGACGATATCGTAGGTGCCGACCTGTTCCATCATGAAGGCGATGAAGTCGCGCCGTATGAAGGGCAGGTCACAGGGCGAAACGAAGGCGTGGTCATGCGATGCATAAAAGAGGCCCGTGTAGATGCCTCCCAGGGCCGCCTTTCCCTTGATGATGTCGGTCACGATGCGGACATCGTAGTCGAGATAATCGAGGGGGGCATTGGTAACGAGGATAACTTCGTCAAAGAGATCGCGGAAGATACGGATGGTCCTGTCCAGTATCCGTTCTCCATCGACCTCGAGAAAGGCCTTGTTGGTCCCCATGCGGGTGTTTCTGCCACCCGACAAGATAATGCCTGTCATGCCCCGATCCTTTCTGGGGATCATATACATGAGCACAAGACGCCTGTCAATGACGGAGAAAGTTGTTTTGACTTAATCCCGGCAGTGTTGTATGTCTCCCTGTCATACCAGAGTGAACGAAGGGGGCGGTGTGCGTCCCGGCACGGTACCGGAGGCCCTCCTCCCGGAGGAACGTGCCCGTCTATGGCAGCAGGTGTCGCTATGCAGCATATATCCGAAGAAGAGAAGGGGTCCTGGTGGACAGCCATCAGGGACGGGACCGTGGCGGCGTGGCCCATCTGTCTCGGCTATCTGGCCATCGGTCTGGCCTTCGGGGTGATCGCCCAGAAGGCGGGGCTTCGCCCCCTGGAGATCGGTCTCATGTCCCTCCTGGTCTATGCGGGCAGCTCGCAGTTCATCGCCATCTCCATGCTGGCCGGAGGAAGTGCCATAGCACCGATCGTAGCCACCACCTTTATGGTCAATCTGCGGCATCTCCTCATGAGTTCCTCACTGTCTCAATATCTCAGATCCCTGCGTGGCCCATGGCTTGCGTTCTACGCCTATGGTGTGACCGACGAGAGCTTTGCCCTCAATCTTACCCGGTTCAGGACCGGCGGCTGGGACTGGCGGCGTGCGCTGGTTCTCAATCACGTCACCAATCTCGCCTGGATAGGAAGCACCATGCTCGGGGGTGTGGGGGGGCAGTTCATCCCGCCGGGGGCCTTCGGCATCGATTACGCCCTGGTAGCCATGTTTATCTGTCTCCTCATCTTCCAGTTGCGGGGACCCGTCTTCATCCTCGTCGCCCTCATCGCCGGCGGTCTCGCCGTCGGTCTGTCACTGGTGATCCCGGGGAATTCCTACATACTGATTGCCTCCGTCACGGCCGCCACACTGGGGATCTTCCTGGGGAAATTGAAGTGCCTGCAGGGCGGGGAGGGGGCACGGTGATGGACTTCGAGTATCTGGTGCTCGTTATCGGTATGGGCATCGTCACCTACATCCCCCGTCTCATTCCCATCCTCGTCCTGTCACAGCGCGAACTTCCGCGATGGCTTGTGCAGTGGCTCGACTATATCCCGGCTGCCATACTGAGCGCCCTCATCTTTCCCGCCCTCCTCACGTCGGGTGACCCGAGGACCGTTGTGGTCATCAGTCCCGAAGTGCTGGTTGCCATTCCCACCGTTATCATTGCCTGCAAGACCCGATCGCTGGCGGGAACGGTCATCTCGGGCATGGCCCTCTACTGGCTGGCACAACGGTTCTTTTTGTAAAAAGTCCTTGTCAAATGAAGGATTACTTGTTACAAAATCACACCGGAACACCGAATTTTCCCGCAGACTGAAGCGGGACCCCATCAATCTAACTTCTTATCTGAGGCGATGCTCATGGAAAACATATCGGATGTGACGAAAGGGTTTGTGGATCTGAGGCGGCATATGTGGATGGCCGGCATAGAGGTAAATCTGCGCCGGCTGATCTGGCAGATCGCGGTAACGGGGAAATACATATCGGCCAAGATCCATGAGTCGAATCGTAAACTCGCCGGTTTTGAAAACATGTATGGCGAAGAGCAGCTCGCCCTCGATCGGACTTCCGACACGATACTGGAGAGTCAGATGAGGCACTCCGGATTTGTCAGGGAATACGCATCGGAAGAACGCGATTCCGTGATCCAGATCGGGAAGGGTGACGAACAGTATTTTATTACCGCCGACCCCCTCGACGGCTCTTCTCTCGTCGACACCAATCTGGCGATCGGGACGATTATCGGAATCCACAACGCCCCTGTCCCGCACGAGGGCCGAGGGAGCTTGGTGGCGGCAATGTACATAACCTACGGTCCCCTCATTACCATGGTCTACACCGCAGGCAAGGGGACCCATGAGTTTGTCCTCAACAGGGAGGGAGAATATGTCCTCTCAGAAGAAAATATAACGTTGAAGGAGCGAGGTTCCATATACAGCCTCGGCGGTCTGAGGAAGGACTGGCTGCCGGAGCACCTCTCTTATATCGAATATCTGGAGCGTGAGGGATACAAACTGCGCTACAGCGGGGGCTTTGTCCCCGACATCAACCAGATCCTGATCAAGGGGGGGGGGATCTTCTCCTACCCGGCACTGCAAAAGAACCGGAAGGGCAAACTGCGGCTCATCTTCGAACTCCAGCCCATGGCCTTTATCGTGGAGGGAGCAGGCGGCATCGCCACCGACGGGTACCGGGACATACTGTCCATACCACCCGAATCCCTGGATCAGCGGAGCCCCATTTATATAGGGAGTCCTTTCGAAGTAGAAAAGGCACGCGAGTTCCTGCATAAGACATGAATCCTGCATGGCATATCGGCATGCGGGGAGTGAACATAACAATTTCACATCAAAGAACAGGGGGAGACAGATCATGATATGCACGGACATGGGTGAACTGAAGAAAGGCGCGGCACAGTGCCTGACGGTTGTCAGTGGAGATGTCGAAGTGACAGACGAGGAGACATTGCGATCCCGTCTCATTGACGATCTCGTCTATACGGCCGTATTCAGTCCCGACGAGGCGACAAAGGATGCATCCCGCTGGCTGATCAGACGGGCAGGGGTGGCACTGGGGGTATACCCCGCATCGATACAGTCCCTCTATGAGGCGATGGGACGAAAAGAGGAGTCGGGCTTTACCGTCCCTGCCATCAATCTCAGGGGTATTACCTACCACGCGGCCCAGGCGGTCTTCCGTGCCGCCATCAAGAGAAATGTGGGGGCACTCATTTTTGAGATCGCCCGATCCGAGACGGGCTATACCGACCAGCGCCCGGCGGAATACACCACGGCAATCACGGCCGCCGCCATCAAGACGGGATTCAGGGGCTGTCTCTTTCTCCAGGGGGACCACTTCCAGTTCAATGCAAAGAAGTATGCGGCAGACCCCGACAGTGAAGGGGGTGCCGTTACCGATCTGATCAGAGAGGCCATCGACGGGGGATTCTACAATATCGATATCGATGCGTCCACCCTCGTCGATCTCAGCTGGCCCTCCATCCGGGAACAGCAGGAAAAAAATTATGTCCTCACCGCCGCCATGACGGCCCTGATACGACAGATCGAACCTGCCGGTGTCACCGTATCGGTGGGTGGTGAAATCGGAGAGATCGGTGACAAGAATACGACGGTGGAAGAATTCACCATTTTCATGGATGCCTACCTCGAGGAACTGAATAAAGGAAGAGATAGGCAGAAAGGTATCAGCAAGATCAGCATTCAGACCGGCACGGCCCATGGCGGGGTCCCGCTCCCCGACGGCTCCATCGCACAGGTCAAGATCGACTTTGCCGCCCTGGAGGATATATCCGAGGTGGCGCGATCCACCTATGGCCTGGCCGGTGCCGTGCAGCACGGGGCATCAACCCTCCCCGGGGATGCATTCCACCAGTTTCCCGAGACAGAGACTGCCGAGGTCCACCTGGCCACGGGGTTCCAGAATATCATCTACGACAGCGCCCATTTCCCCGCCGATCTGCGGGATCGGATCTACGCATTTATCAACGCAGAACTGAGAGGCGAAAAGAAAGACGCCGACACGGAAGAGCAGTTTATCTATAAGACGCGGAAGAAGGGTTTCGGACAGTTCAAGCGGGATATGTGGGAGCTGCCGCCCGAGACACTGGCGGCGATCGGGACGGAACTGGAAAACCAGTTCGCCTTCCTCTTCGACCAGCTCAACGTGAGGGATACGGCGGAGGTCGTCTCCCGGCAGGTGAGGCCCGTCGATGTCCCGATGGCAGTGCCTGACGCCCTGAAGGCGTAGCTTTTATCTTCGGGCGGGGGTTGACCCCCGCCCCGTTCTATCTGATCCTGGCCCCCACCGTGGCGTCGCCATCGAAGGTGAGAAGGGTCAGTCCCTGCTCCGTATCGGTGGCGAGGAGCATTCCCTCGGATTTGACTCCCATCAGTTTCGCCGGTTTCAGGTTCACCAGGACGGCGATCTTTTTCCCGATCAGGTCATCGGGACTGTAATCCTTCCCCATGCCGGCAACGATGGTGCGTTCCTCTCCGATATCGACCTTCAACTTCACCAGTTTGTCCGACTTGGGCACCCGTTGGGCCTCCAGGACCAGGGCAACCCGCAGGTCGATCTTGCCAAACTCGTCGAAACCGATCTCCGCCTTGATGTCGGACAGGGGGGGCTTTTCTTCTTCACCCCGGTATTCGACGCGGGGGAAGAGGGAATCGCCCCGTGTAATCTCATTGCCGGCAGACAGGCCGCCCCAGGGTCTGATGCTGTCGAAGTCCTGCGATGCATCGTCGGTAATACCCAGCCGCTTCATGATCTCTCCCGAGGCGTCGGGCATGAAGGGGGCGATGACGACGGCGATGACCCGCAGGGCCTCCAGTGTGTTGTATATGACCCCTGCCAGCCGTCCCTTCGATTGGGGGTCACGGGCCAGTACCCAGGGTTCGCTGGTGACGATGTACCGGTTGGTGGTGTTGATAAAGTCCCAGATGGCAATCAGTGCCTTGTGAAAGGCGAGGGTACGGAAGGATCGTTCCACCTCAGGCAGGAGCGCCGCCGCACTGTCGATTAACTGACCATCTGTACCACCCCCCGTATCACCGGGATCAGGGACTTTTCCGTCACAGTACTTGACGGCCATGGACAGTGTCCTGCTCACCAGGTTTCCCAGATCATTGGCCAGATCGGAGTTGATGCGCTGGACAAAGCCCTCTTCACTGAAATTAGAATCGAGGCCGAAGACCATGTCACGCATGAGAAAGTAGCGGAAGGCGTCGAGGCCGTACTTGTCTTTGAGATCCAAGGGTTTTACCACCGTCCCCCTGCTCTTTGACATCTTGCTCTGGTCGATATTCCAGTAGCCGTGGACATTGAGATGCCGGTAGGGTTCCACACCCGCCGCCTTCAGCATGGTGGACCAGTAGATGCCGTGCGGCTTCAGGATGTCCTTGGCTATGAGGTGTTCGGCAACGGGCCAGAATTGTCTGTAATTATCACCCTCGGGATAGCCGATACCGGTCAGATAGTTTATCAGGGCATCGAACCACACATAGGTCACGTAGTTTTCATCGAAGGGGAGGGTGATGCCCCAGGTCAGTCGGGTCTTGGGCCGCGATATGCAGAGGTCTTCCAGGGGTTCCTTCAGGAAGGCGAGGGCCTCGTTTCTGTACCGTTCGGGTCTGATGAAATCGGGATTTTCTGTAATGTGCCTGATGAGCCAGTCCTGATACTTGCTCATCCTGAAGAAGTAGTTGCTCTCTTTCCGGTGTTCGGGCAGGGTTTGATGATCGGGACACTTCCCGTCTACCAGTTCGCTTTCCCGGTAGAACCGCTCGCAGCCCACGCAGTAAAATCCTTCGTATTCGCCGAAATAGATATCCCCCGCATCATAGACCTTCTGCAGGATGGATTTCACCGTCTTCTTGTGATCCCTGTCGGTGGTCCTGATAAAATGGTCATTGGTAATGGAAAGCTCCGGCCAGAGCGTCCGAAACTGTGCGCTGATCCTGTCGGTATATTCGACGGGGGTCTCACTGGCGGCCTCGGCGGCCTCGGCGACCTTGTCGCCGTGCTCATCGGTGCCGGTGAGGAAGTAGGTCCGGAACCCGGCCATGCGATGATACCGGGCCAGGACATCGGCCACTATCGTCGTGTATGCGTGCCCGATATGGGGTGACGCGTTTACGTAGTAGATCGGCGTGGTGACATAAAAGGATTTCTGCATGATGTATACCCCAGTAAAAATTGTTGTGTTTGTAATCGTCAGTTGCCGATTCGCCGGCATATGCACGACAGGATCGGGCAACGACATGGTGCGACGGGATGCTCCTGTCCACGGGAATGATAGATGCCGGCGGCCGTGATGTATGACAACACCGTCACTGCCGGCCGAGACAGTGCCAAGACTCTCGATTGCCGGCATGCCGGAGAAGGAGGCGTCTGATCTGACGGCTACCCCTTCTTGATATTGTGGGCCGACACCACCACCTCCGACCCTTCTTCCAGGCCGACAACGACCGTTGAATCGAGAATATTCTGTCTCAGGACCTTGCCGCGTCCTTCGGGGGTGATGACGCATTTCCCGCATTTGGGCATGATTTTTTTCGCGTCCCGATAGGTGTCATACTCATAGGAGAGACAGCAGATAAGCCTCCCGCACAGGCCGGATATCTTTTCCGGGTTCAAGAGCATATTCTGTTCTTTTGCCATCTTGATGGTGACGGGGACGAAGTTTTTGAGAAAACTCGTACAGCACAGCTCCCTGCCGCAGATCCCGATGCCCCCGCAGATGCGGGCCTCGCTTCGTACCCAGATCTGTCTCAGTTCGATCCTGGCTTTATACTTCTGCACAAGATCCTTGACCAGTTTTCGAAAGTCCACCCGGTCCTTGGCGGTAAAATAAAATATGATCTTGCTCTTATCAAAGAGGCATTCCACATCGACCAGCTTCATGGGAAGCCCCCGCTTCGTGATCCTGTCACAGCAAAAGCAGAAGGCCTCCTTCTCCATCTCGACATTGCCTTGCTCTATGGCGGCATCGTCTTCCGTCGCCTTGCGAAGGACCTTTTTAAGGTTCGGCGGCAGTTTGTTGTCGCGAGAGAGCCTGATTCTGGTAGCGACGTACCCGACGGCCATGCCGTCTTCCGTGTTCACAATGACCTTGTCGCCCTTGCTGAGGATCATGCCGCTGGCGTCGAAGGTGTAGATCTTGCCCTTTTCCTTGAACCGAACACCCACTATTTTCTTCATCGGTTTTGTTTTCGGCTGATTATCCATCGTTTCACACACTCAGTTCATTGATACCGGTCATCTGCCGGATTCTGGCGAGTTTAAACATCATTGCCTCCAAAGTCAACTGTTTGTTGGCATTGTCTTCGATGGCGTGGCAGGCGCGGTCTATGATCTTGATACTCTCCAGGATGACCGGCCCTACCATCTCTCCTGACAGTCGCGCCGTCATATCGGCACAGTCGGGGTGAATCAGCGAGGCATGAGTGCCCCCCTCACTGAGTATCAGCACGTCCCGGTACCAGCCTTTCAGTACCGCCATCTTAGCCAGTATATCGTCTCTGTCCCCTCCCAGTCCCTGTGCCAGCGCAAAGAGATGCAGGCGGTCACTCCCCGGCCGGTAGGAGGCAATCCCTGCAATGAGATCACCTTTGATCGTCAGGGCGGAATCGTCCCGCATGGCCAGGGCCCGCCCGATACTTCCCTGGGAGGACGAGGCAAGGATCACTGCCGATGCCTCATCCATGGACAGCCTGTCCATCAGGAAGCCGACAATCACCTCCCGTGACAGGGGATTGAATCTCACTGTCTGACACCGCGACGTGATGGTCCGGGGGAGCAGTGAGGGGCGCGGCGTAATGAGGATGAAGAGATTGGAGGGGCCCGGCTCCTCGAGAATCTTCAGGAGGGCATTGGCAGCGTAGATATTCATCCTGTCGGCATCGTCTATGATGAAGACGCGTTTTGTTCCCTCGAAGGGTCGATATTTGACCTGTTCCTGCAGCTGCCTGATCTCCTCGATCTTGATCACGATGCCGCGGGGTTCTATCATGAAGAGATCGGTATGGGTCCCGTGATCGATCTTCCTGCATGACCTGCAGGTGCCGCAGGCGTCGGAACCCCCCTCGGTACAGTTCAGCGTCTGTGCCAGCGCCAGGGCCGTCGTCCGTTTCCCTATGCCGTCCATGCCGCAGAAGCAGTAGGCATGGGGCATACGCTGGTTGGTACGGGCCTTCTGCAACCGGTCGATCTGTCTGTCCTGACCATGGATATCCCTGAACGACATGGCTATCTCTCTATCAGTTCCCGGAGGTGACGGCAAATATCATTATGGATTTCGTCGATTCCCCTGGAACCATCGATGACACGAAACCGTGCCGGTTCCTCTTTGGCGAGGTGCAGATATCCCTGCCGCACCCGTTGGTGGAATGATTCCTCTTCCCCTTCAAAGCGATCGTCAGGGGGCTCCTGCGCACCCCTGCCCGCTTCGCCGGACCATGGCCGGCCTGCCACTCGTCGCAGGCCTGTTGCAACGGGGACATCGATGAGCAAGGTCAGATCGGGTTGCAGGGACTGGGTCGCAAAGGCATTCATCTCTCTGATGGCATCGATATCCCATCCGCGGCCATATCCCTGGTAGGCAAGGGTGGCGTCGCAAAATCGGTCGCAGAGGACCACCGTTCCCGCCCGTAAGGCCGGTACAATGATTTCTTCGACATGCTGGGCTCGGTCTGCGGCAAAGAGGAGAAGTTCTGTCTTGATGCCAAGGGTGAGCGTCGTTCCGTGGAGGAGAAGCTGTCTGAGTTCCCGTCCCAGTGGGGTCCCGCCCGGTTCACTGGTTATGATACAGGGGATGTCCCGTGCCGCAAGGAACGCTCCCGCCTTTTCGATCTGCGTCGTCTTGCCGGAACCCTCGATTCCTTCGAATGAGATAAACAATGCCATGCCATCTTAAAAAAGATAGAGGAAGACCCGATCAGGTGATCGAATCTTCCTCATAATGGGTACAGCCTTTTCAACTCCCCGGTGATATTGCTTCTACCGGGCACACGTCCACACAACTGCCGCAATCGGTGCAGAGGTCAGGATCGATGACGTACTTGTCGTCTCCCTCACTGATCGCCCCAACCGGACATTCGCTTTCGCATGTTCCACAGGTAATGCACTCATCAGAAATTACGTGAGCCATATCTCTTCCTCCTCTATTCAAATTTAATAATACATCGACCTACCCCCGTTACGGGCGATAGGTGCGTTCACACAACTGCTTTCTCTGAGAAAGCACAACCTCCAAACACACCGCGGAGGCGTGTTACACCGCCACAACTTCCTTGACCCCGGGAACGACCTTCTTGAGATGTCCCTCTATGCCTATCTTCAAAGTTATCTGAGACATCGGACAGTTTCCGCAGGCACCCACCAGTCTGACCTTGACGATCCCGTCCGGGCCGACCTCAACGAGCTCGACATCACCTCCGTCTCTCTGCAGATTGGGTTTGATATCATTGAGCGCTTCTTCTACCTGTTCTCGCATTGTGTTACTCCATCGCTGCACACCGCATCAGGACATGATCAGTGCGGCATGTCGTTAATCATCATGGCGGAAACCTTCTCTGCCAGCTTGGCAAGATCAGGTTTCATGAGCCAGTAATCTTCTACCTCGTGATGCCCGGCCTTCCACAGGACCTTCCCCGTGTTCGCCTCTATCAGTACCATGGAAAAGCCGACCTTGGCCACCTTGTCGCCGCCCTCTTTCGTGTAATTCCAGAAATCGACGCCTGCAACGAGAAATGCCTCTATCCCATATTGTTCGCCGATCGCCCTGCTCAGGGCGGGATCGGAAAAGTTGACCGTTTCCAGCTTTGTCAGGTAGCCGACCATAGTCTCTCTCAGTGCGGCATCATGATCCATCCGGCTCTTCATCGTCGCGGGAGACACCACATCCTGGAACCATTTCTTTTTCACGATGGCACCGGCAATGATCTGGTCGGCTGCGTCTCGTGCCTCCTCGTAGGCGCCCGCGTTGACGGGGAGCACCCCGATGGTCTGGGGCTTGAAATCCTCTGCCCCGGGCATGACCTGTGCGTAGCGCAGTCCTCCACAGGCCGACAACATAGCGGCCATGACCACGAAAACCGTCAGTGTGACAAAGATTCTGTTCATGGTGAGACTCCCTCTTCTATATGCTACGCCATGTACCGTGCAGCGATAAGCCAGGTTAACGCGCCGGCGCCTGCAATAAGATAATTTGTTCCCAGAAGACCTTCAAGCACAATATTCGAAAATCGTGTTTTTCTATCATAAAATCCAAAACAAATCCATATATAAAATATGGAACCCAGCAGCGCCAGACTCAACAAGGGGGCATATCCGGTGACCGCTGCCGTTATCAGGATGACACCCGTCAGCATCGATATCACCTGGAGCAGTTTCCGTGTCGGTTTTTCTCCCATGACGACGGGAATGGTCTCGCGTCCCACCAGCCGGTCACTCTGGATATCGAGCATGTCGGAGAGGGCGGACTTCACAAAGACGATGTTGAAGACAAAGAGAAAGGCCACGACGGTCCCCATTGTGACGTCCAGATTGACGGCGCTTTGTGGGATGAGAACCGTCACGAGCCCCCAGGCCGCCGCGGTAAAGACGTTTTTTGATCCCGGAATGTCGGCCAGTCTCTTGGATCCCCACCGCGCCGGGAATATGGTGATATTATAGAGTATGCCAAAGAGGGACATGAGCATGAGCAGCACTAGGGGAAGGGCACCCTTCACCGCGGCCAGTGCCAGTGCGACCACCAGTGCCAGTATGGCGATGGTCTGGTAGGCGCCCCGGTGCCTGATATAGGTGGATTCACGGAAACTCCCCGTGATTCGTCCCAGGTTTCTGTCCTGCAGCCTGTTGATGGTGTGCATGGCATAGACGGAGGTGGCGGCGATCATGACATTGATAAGACTGGTCCCGATATCTTGGAAGAGCATGCCCACCAGTGACAGGCAGCCGGCGCCGATGGCGGAGTAGATATCTGTCCGCACACCCAGTATCCAGAGGGTATAGAGACCCTGCAGTCTTCGTGTCCCCTTCCCGTCCCGGTAATTGAGGAGATAGTCAACGACGCCGTCGATGATCCAGTTCGGTGTCGATGCGCCTGCAGATATGCCCACCCGGTCGTAGCGGCTGAGATCGATGGCCTTAAGTTCTTCCGCTGTTTCGACATGATAGGTAGGCGTGTCCTCTTCCCGGGATATTGCCGCCAGACGTTGCGTGTTGGCGCTGTTCCTGCCGCCCACGATGATCATGGCATCCATGTCGCGGGCCAGTTCCCTCACCTCGCTCTGTCTCTTTCCCGTGGAGCGACAGATGGTGTCAAAGACCGTGGCGTCGGCATATTTCTCGTGGATTGCCTCCGTTATATTTTGATATTCCTGCAGATTCTGTGTCGTCTGGGCGACGACGCAGACCTTGTCATAGGGAGGCAGTTCATCGACGGCCTCGCTGTTTCTGACGACCACACCCCGGCCCGCTGCATACCCCATGAGGCCTTTGACTTCGGGATGTTCACTGTCTCCCGCAATGATAACGGTATACCCCGACGAGGCATGCTTCCTGATAATGGACTGGACGCTGGAAACCCGGGGGCAGGTGGCGTCACAGAGGGTGACGTCCTTGTTGCTGAGCGCTTCCTTTTCCTCCGGGGTTATCCCGTGGGCCCTGATCACGACGATGCCCCCGTCGATGTCCTGCATCGTATCGGCCGGAGATACTCCGCGCCGCTGCAGCAGTTCCACCGTCTGGGGATTGTGAATGATCGGTCCATAGGTAAAGACCCGGTCCTTGCCCCGGTGTCGGGCTACGTCGAGGACGGTGTCGACGGCCCGCTTGACACCCATGCAGAATCCTGCCGTTTTTGCCAGTTTGATTTCCATAACCTGTTGATTCCCAACATGCTCTCACTGCGAGCAGGCCCGACCTGTTACCCGGTCACCTTTTTCGCATAGAGAAAAAATTCCCTGTTTCCCGCAGGGCCCGTGATGGGGGATTCACATATCCCCGCGACCCCGAGGTGTATCGATCCGGCAAAGGCTGCTATGTCGTCACACACCCTTCGATGGACCGTCTCGTCTCTGACCACACCCCGCTTGCCGATATCTTCCCGCCCCGCTTCGAACTGGGGCTTTATCAGTGCCAGGACACGGGTGTCGTGCCCTGCGATCCGGGCGATAACGGGCAGGACCAGCTTGAGTGAAATGAAGGATACGTCGATGGTGACGATATCGATGCCGTCATCGATATCTCCGCCGGAAAAGTACCGGATGTTTGTCCGTTCAAAGAGGATGACCCGGGGATCGGATCGGAGCTTCCAGGCGAGCTGGCCGTACCCCACATCGACGGCATAGACCTTCCGTGCCCCTTCCTGGAGGAGACAATCGGTGAATCCTCCCGTCGAGGCCCCCACGTCGAGGGCCACGAGATCCCTGACGGATATATCGAACGACTCCAGCGCCCCCTTGAGCTTGATCCCCCCCCGGCTGGCATAGGGATTGTCCCCTCCCTTGATCCTGATCGGTGCAGTGCTGGGGACCGGTGTTCCCGCCTTGCTGACGATTGTTTCATCAACGAGGACGGAACCAGCCAGTATCAGGGCCCTGGCCCGTTCGCGTGACGGAACCATGCCTCGTTCAACGAGCAGCCTGTCCAATCTGATCCGGGGATTCTTCTCTTTCATCGGACTTCCATGGGAGACACGAGACTAACGACCTGCCATGTCCCGGACCGCCCGGGCAATACCCTCGGCATCGATCCCACACTCTCGTCTCAGTTCCGCCTGTGTGGCATGGGCCACAAATTCGTTGCCGATTCCCATTCTCCTCACGGTCACGCCTGACAGGCCCCGCTCCTGCAGCAATTCAAGGACTGCGCTTCCAAATCCTCCCATGAGGGAGTTTTCCTCGACGATGATCATCTTCTGCATGGCCGATGCGGTATCGCAGATGAGCT
>Ga0272441_10002289_pt1 | contig 39015 bp, 36 predicted proteins | sample SSMProp6N_FD_193582 | JGI IMG/M metagenome (GOLD analysis project Ga0272441, IMG submission 193582) | Marine sediment archaeal communities from Little Sippewissett salt marsh, Falmouth, MA, United States - SSM-Prop-6N | ecosystem: Environmental > Aquatic > Marine > Wetlands > Sediment ... | reverse complement strand
GTTCGGTGTCACCCGGTGTGGGAGCTGCGGCTACGAGTTTCCGATCGTGGGCGGGGTCCTGATCATAGCCGAACCCGGACAGCTGATTGGTGTGGAGGCTGAGGCACCAGCCTTTCGCAGCGGTCGTGGCGTCGCGGCACGATCTCTCTGCCGGTTGATCGCCGCTCGGCGATACACAGACGCCTTCAGTCGACTGCTGAACCCAGCCACGCCAAATGCTGATCTGCTCGTGAGCCCGCGCTCGCCTGCAGGTACGACCGGGCCAATGGGACATTCCGACCTGACGCGTCCCGATCCGCACCGGGCGACACGGGTATCCCCGGATTTGCAGGCACGCCTGAATCGGCTCTCTGGTGGGCGACTCCTGATCAGGGCGCGTCGCCGGATCGGCGAGTTTCTGTTGGAGAACAGAGAGGAACTGACCGCACTCGAAGCCATGGATCTCTACATGGCGCAGTATTCCGGTGCCGAAACCGCCGTGCATTTCGCCTTCGGCTTTGGACAGCCCCGACACCTGGCGGCTCTATCCGTAGCTTCTCTGATCAAGGAGCGAGGAGGGCCGATCCTGGACCTGGCATGTGGCCCCGGCCACCTGACTCACTACTTCTGCACAGGGGACAAGGGCCGACCGGTTGTGGGAGTGGACCGTAACTTCTTCCGCTTGTGGGTAGCGCGGAACTTCATGGCGCCCGGGGCGGGCTTCGTGTGCCAGTGGGTCGATCGACCGCTTCCGTTCAGCACGGGGTCATTCAACAGTGCCTTCTGCTCCGATGCGTTCCACCTGGTCTTGAACAAAGCCGGCTGCGTGCGGGAAGCACGTCGTGTAACCGCGCCGGATGGGTTGATTGGAATCGTCAGGTTCGGAAACGCGGCACTCGAGCCGCGAGAGGGTCATGAACTCACGGTCGACGGATATTCCCACCTCTTCAGTGACGTTTCCAGTGTTCTGCTGGGCGAGGACGAACTGGTAGCGTCCTATCGGGGCCGGGAAGGGCCGGACCTGCGTCGCACCGAGATACCGAAAAAACTCGTAACCCAGAAATGGCTGTCGGCCGTGCTGTCCGACACGGAGACGATGTTTCGAAACCATGGCCCCGTTGACGGTTGGTCCCACGCCGAGGGGCGACTGGTGCTGAACCCGATCTACCGCCTGGAGTCGGCGGATGCGGAGGGCAACATCGCGCTCCGGTTCGAGTTTCCGAGCGAGTGGTATGAGTTCGAGAACGCGGGCTACCTGGAATACGCGCCGGAGTCGATCACGGTATCTCGCGAAGTATTGGCCGATGTACGGTCGGGTTCGCAGACCGATGCGGTAAGAGACTTGATCGATCGTTTCGTGGTGGTTGGCGTTCCCGATCGATACATGCAGGAGCGGTGACCATCCGACTGAGCCGACGAAGTCAGGGCTCGATGACGGCCTTGGTGATCTTTAGAGCAGCCACGTCCGCGAGGGCCTGGCCGGCATCGTCCAGGGCGTAGCGCCCACCGATGATGCGGGACATGTCCAACCGGTCGTGGTGCCGGGCCAGGACCTGGAGGGCGCGATAGACGTGACCGAGATCCGTGCCCCACTGCCCGCGGATGTCCGCGTGCTTTCGGTTGATGTCGATGTGCGGGTTGACGGGGGTCTCGCCGGTGTCGGTGTAGTGGCCGGCCACTACGTACGTTCCACCGTCTCTCAACAGGTGCAGTCCCTCGGAAACGGCCGCCGGATTGCCGGATGCCTCGATTCCGACGTCCACGCCTCTTCCGTGCGTGAGGTCACGAATCACGGCCTCCCGCTCCTCGGGAGAGTCACCTTCCACCGAGAGGACCGCGTCGGCGCCAAGCACACGGGCTATGTCGAGGCGGGCTTCCGGGTCACCGATGTTGATGACGAGGCTGGCTCCCCCGAGCACGGACATGGCCACAGCTGACAGCCCGACGGGTCCCGAACCCTGGACGAGCACCGTCGACCCCATCGGGAGCCCGCTGCGATCCACCGCGGCGAAACCCGTGAACAAGCCACACCCGCCCCCGATCACGTCGTCCGCTCCGAGCGGCTCGGGAAGCTTGAAGACGTGCACACCGGGTTTCAGGTAGATCCGCTCGGCCCAGCCTCCCAGCGGTCCGTCGTGTGCCGAGTAGGTGATCCCGTACACGCGGCGACTCGGGCAGCGGTTGGGTTGACCGGCCACCAGGCAGAACCAGCAGGTGTTGCAGGTCTCGTGCACGTCGTAAAACGTCACCACGTCGCCAGGGGTGAGCGGGTCGCCGATGAAATCCGTCACGACGCCTCCGGTCTCCAGCACTCGCCCGACACTTACGTGTCCGGGAACGATCGGATAGGGCACGCCCGCGAGCCGTCCGTGGCTCAAGTGCACGTCCGTGCCGCACACCTCGCTGGCTACGGTCTCCAGGAGAACGGCGCCCTCTTCGATCACGGGGTCGTCGAGCGACCACATTTCGATCGGCTTGTGCGGGCCCACCATGACGGCTGCTTTGATCGGCATGCTCACAAGTATAAGGGAGAGAGAGGCGAACGACACGCCACGGTCTGTTCGTCTCCGCGGGCGTCAGATCGTGGAACAAACGCGGCCACACTCCCTAGATAGATGGACAGACCCCTTTCCGAGGCTGTTCGTGAGCAAGCTGAGTTCGAAACTCGTGCCTCTCTTCGAAGAGGTTCGTCGTCGCCGCCTGTTCCGGGTCGTGATCCTCTACGTCCTGGTCGGGCTCGCTGCACTGGAAGGCGCCGGCAACCTGGGTTCCGCGCTCAACTTCCCGGGCTGGACCGACACGCTGGTGGCGCTCGTGGTCCTGGCCGGCTTCCCGGTGGCGATCCTCGTCGGCTGGTTCTTTGACTTCACGGCGAGTGGGTTCGTTCGGACGGATCCCATGGCGGCGGCGGTGCCCGCACCGATTCGGTCCGCCACTCCGTCGCGTGGCACTGCTCCGTCCACCGTCGACCATCCCCTGCCTCGCAGGCCCCCCGACCGGAAATCGATCGCGGTGCTCCCGTTCGTGGACATGAGTCCGGACGGAAGCCAGGAGTACTTCGGGGACGGGATCGCCGAGGAGATCATAAACGCCCTGACCCGGATCGAGGACCTGAGGGTGTTGGCCCGGACTTCCTCGTTCGCCTTCAAGGGCAGGGAGGAGCAGGTCCAGGAAATCGGCGCTCAACTGGGTGTGGGTTGCCTGGTCGAAGGGAGTGTCCGCACGGTCGGCGAGCAGGTCCGGATCACCGCACAGCTGATCGACTGTGAGCACGGATACCATCTCTGGTCCGAGCGCTACGATCGCGAAATGAGCGATGTCTTCGCGATCCAGGACGAGGTGGCCCGCGCCATCGTGGACACGCTCAAGGCGAAGCTGGTCCAGGCCGATGAAGCCATCGTCCGCCCGGGCACGGAGAACCTGGAGGCGTACACCCTGTATCTCCGCGGCCGGTACCACTGGAATCGGCGAACGGCGGCCGAGTTGGAGAAGGGGATCGAACTGTTTCGGCAGGCGATAGCCATCGACGATCGGTATGGCCTCGCATGGGCGGGCCTCGCCGATTCGTATAGCATCCTCGGGTGGTATCGTCACCTGTCGTCGATCGAGGCATACACCAAGACCGTGTCGGCCGCCTCGTCGGCGGTAGCCGTGGACGACTCATTGGCGGAACCCTATACGTCGCTGGCCTACGCCCGGTTCATGTACGGGTGGGACTGGGCAGGAGCGGAGGAGGGGTTCAGGGCGGCGCTGAAACGAAATCCGGACTATGCAGTGGCGCGCCACTGGTTCGGGGAGTTCCTGGTGGCCATGGGGCGCTTCGATGAAGCCCTGGAGCAGCTCGACACGGCCCACGCCCTCGACCCGCTCTCGCCCACGATCGGGTTCGGCGTCGGGTGGGTGCAGTACTTCCTGGGCGACTACAGGGCGGCGATTCAACGGTACGAGCAGACGCTCGAGCAGGACCCCGAGTTCGTCCTCGCTCCTTGGTTTCTCGTTCCCGCCCTGGTGCAGGCCGGCGAGTACGACCGGGCGATCGAGGTCTGCGAGGCCTGGATTCCGAGAGTGCGGCGCAGGAACGGACTGACGGCTCTTCTCGCCTTTGCTCAGGCCAGGGCAGGGCTCCGCGACGATGCGCTGTCGACTCTGGCAGGGCTCGAGAGGCTGCCCATGGGCAAGGAAGTGGCGCCGGACCACCTCGCTCTCGTGTACATCGGCCTCGGCGACCTGGACCGGGCGTTCGAGAGCCTCAACGTGGCCCTGCGTCAGCGCTCCTGGTACCTGGTGTTCCTGAACGTCGATCCGGCCTTCGAGCCGCTTCGCGCGGATTCCCGCTTCACTCGCCTGGTGGCCGAAGTCGGGCTGGACGACGTGCCCGGCCCGGCAACTTCCTGAGGCCACCCCGGCCATCAGAACCGATAGTTCATACCCAACATCAGGATCGGCCGGAACGTCGGTTGTCCGATAGCCGCGTCAGCGTCCGAGTACGTATAGTCCTCGCGGGGATTCACGGCCGTGCCGTCGGGGTCGTAGGCCGTATCGTGCCCGGTGAGCGTGCTCGAGAAGTAGTAATCGAGGCCGGCATCCAGGACGAGATCGAACCGCCCGCCCATCGGAAAGTAGCTCTGCAGCGCAGCACCCAAGCCCCAATGACTGCTCTTCACGTCAAAGTCCTCGTTTCCACCCACGTACTTGAAGTTCCCTTTGAACCGAGCGTAGCGAACCCCCCCCACGAGAAAAGCCTGCTTCATCGAGAACAGGTTGACGGGATAGCCCACGTCGAGGCTGAAGCCCCAGGTCTGTCCGTTCTCCTCAGGGATTCCGTTGGTGGCGTTGTTGATGAACACTCGTCGCGCGTCCGGCGGACTGCCCGCGTCCACCGATGTGAAACCGAGGCCGAGCCGTGCCTGGAGCGGGAAGCCCTCCGCGAAGTTGGAGGCTACTCCAAACGCCTGCAGTCCGAAGCCGGAGCTGTATCCCATCAAAAGGCCGGACGAAAAGCGTGCGCCCGGGGAGGCCGACGCCGGGGAGTCCTGCGCCTGAACAGGGGCCGCCACGAACAGAAGGATACAAAAGCTTGATGTCAGGATTCTGCGCATAACCGCTCTCACGACTGCGGCAAAACACGTCATTGTGTTCCGCCAGGTTAGACTTGGTGACCGCACAACCGCATAACGCATGATCGAACATGCGGAGGACACCGGTTTCCGCGACGGAGGTAGCCACTTCTGTGCCCGACCCGAGGGTCCTGTGGGACAGTGACTTAGGAAATCCTGGAATCGGCTGACCCGAAACATTTTGCCGTATGTTGACAGTGCCTATCCGGTTGACCTCAATCCGAATGCGCATCCAGAGCTGGGGGCGGGAGGCTGCGCGGCGGACGGTTGCGGTTGGGACCGGGGCAGCGGATCCTTTCTTCTGGCACTCACCCGTCACCAGCGGTCCAGCATGAGCCACGAAGGCGTCATTCAGTTCGAGGCGGAGCACGAACGGCGGGAGCTGGAAACGGGCCGCTACCGTGAGCTGATGTGCGAGCTGATCGCGTGGCGGGAGATCATGGCCCTGACGGGGTTGGTAGGGCAGGAGCCTGCACGATACGAGGGCGCCGGGTACGGCAACGTCAGCGCCCGGGTCGGTCCGCATAGCGCGGCGATCGGCAGGCGCTCGTTTCTCATCACCGGCTCGCAGACGTCCGGTAAACGGTGCATCGGCCTGGGCGACTTCGCCGTGGTGGATGGATATGACTACCGGGCGAACCGGGTGCGAAGCCACGGCTGCGCAATGCCTTCGTCGGAGTCCATGACGCATGCCGCCGCATACGACGCGAGCCCGCTCGTCCGCTGCGTACTCCACGCCCACAGTCCCGTGCTGTGGCGACGCAGGCGGGCCCTGGGCCTCCCCGAAACGGATCCCTCGGTACCGTACGGCACACCGGAGATGGCCCTGGAGGTGGGACGCCTGTACCGGGAGACCGTCCTTCCCGAACGGCAGATCTTCGCCATGGGTGGCCACGAGGACGGCATCGTCGCGATCGGGCGGAGCGCCGAGGATGCGGGCGGCGTACTGCTCCGCTGGTTGGCCCGGGCGTATGGTACCGCGTGTGGTGAGGGCGACGGCGAAGTCTGCCCCACCTGACCCCCAGTGCTGCCGACCGGCTGGCCTTTTCGTATCCTGTCACCGATGAAACGGCCCTGGCTATACCTCGTTGTGGTGAGCACCGCACTCACCCTCGCGCCGAGCCGATCCAGAGCGCAGGAACCGGTCGACCTGGAACTGGGCGACGAGGTGAACTATCCGTGGACGTTCTCGACGGCGGACGGCGGTTTCGGCTCCGGCTCTGCAGGAGATCAGAGCAGCAGGGTACTGACGGTCCCGGTGTCCATCTGGATTCGGAGGCTCACCGACGGCCGGAAGATGGGACTTCGACTCCGGATCACGGGTGTGATCGGGTACCAGGACTTCGAACGCCTCGAAGAATTTGACGTGGAGAGCATTCGCCTAGGCGGCGTGTTTCCCGGAATCGAGTTCCTGGTTCCGCTCAGCGATCGTTCCATGCTCCGCCCCTTCGTGGACATCGGAGTCGGCCTCACCAACACGGAGATCGATGAACTGCTCCTCACGACCTTCGGTTTGCGGACGGAGTTCGTATTCCCCTGGAAGCGATGGGAGCTGGGACTTGAGCCACGCGCACAGGTCGGGATGTCATGGGCCAACACCGACCTGGTGGACGACCAGTACGCCATGATCACCGGTCACATGGACGCCCGCTATCCACTCGGCTTCACGATAGGCGCCCAGCATCCCGACGTCGGCGTGTACTTCACTCCGGGCTACTTTCCGAACCGATTGAATTTCACGGACGCGGTCGGCGGCCGTGAATCAGTCCGATGGCAGTACGAGGTCGGGGTCACCCTCGGCTTTCGAGAGCAGGCGCCCAAGATCTGGTTCATTCGTGTGCCGCGGCTCGGGGTCGGGTATCGATTCGGGGACGGGTTGTCGGGCCTGAGCATCCGGATCGGCGGCGACCGGGTCACCAGGCTGCCGTTGCCATGACGCCTGCGGACCCTGGCGCGATGCGAGTGCTATTCGTGGTGGACGGACTGGCCGGTGGCGGCGCGGAAATGACCGTGCTCAGGCTCGCGCGCGAAATGACCGCTCGGGGCCACAACGTGGCGATCGCGACACTAAGGGCGGAACGGGCGTACCCGGTGCCGGATGGCGTCACGTTGATCGAATGTTACGACACCAGCCCGAGGCGTATCAGGAAGATCGGAGAGGTGCGCCGCCGGGCCGGAATCCTGGATCGTGCGCTCGCCGGCAGGCTGGCATGGGATCTCGTGGTCTCGACTCTCTTCACCAGTGACCGAATCGTGCGTGCGAGCCGGCTGGCCGATACAGCCTGGTATCGCGTCCCGAACACGCTGTCCGTGGAACAGCTGTCGGCCACGACGGGCTTCAAGAAACGCCGCCGCCTGGCCCGACTGAAGACCACCTACGACGGCCAGAAGGTCGTGGCGATATCGGCCGGAGTCGGTCGGGACCTGGTCGAAGCCGTGGGAGCGAGACCGGCGCGTCTCGAGGTGATTCACAACCCGTTCGATGTCGAGGAAATCCGCCTCCTGGCCGACGAGCCGTGCCGACTCGCGGGTGATGACTACCTGGTATCCGTGGGTCGTTTTTCCCGCCAGAAGCGCTACGACAGGGTTCTTGGCGCGTTTTCCCACTCCCGCTACACGGGAAGGCTCGTCATCGTTGGCACCGGCACGGGAGAGCAGATCCAGGCCGTGGCCGAGCGCGCCCGCGAGCTTGGGATCGCCCATCGGGTAGACCTGGTCGGTTTCGAGGACAACCCCTACCCGATCATCAAGCACGCCCGCGCCCTGGTCCTCGGCTCCGATTTCGAGGGGTTTGGTAACGTCCTCGTGGAGGCACTGGTCTGTGGAACTCCTGCCGTGAGCACCCGCTGTCCGCACGGTCCGGAAGAGATCCTGACCGGAGATCTGGCCGTGGGTCTCGCAGAGCTGACCGAGGAGTCTCTCGCCGAGGCCATCGATCGGGTGACGCTCCATCCGCCCGAGATCACCGACGACGACGTGAGCCCGTTCCGGGTCCAGACGATCGCTGCTCGCTACCTGGCGCTGGCCCGGGACTGAGTCTGACAGGGACCGATCTGGCGAGACGGGCGTAGGAAGGAGCTGACTAATGAAACACGGAATGAGTTTCAGGCCTCGAGGGCCATTCAGTATCAACAAGGAGACAATTGTGCGGACTCTGACTCTTGCTGCCGTAGGCGCTGCTTTCTTCCTGAGCGCCTGCAGCGGCATCTCCACGTCGACCGACTACGATCCGGCGGCGGACTTCACGAAGTACTCGACGTTCACCTGGCTCGATACCGACGGCGACGACATCGATGCCATTACCGATTCGCGGATCAAGGGCTCGATCGACGGAGCCCTCGTCGGCAAGGGCTTCCAGAAGGGTGGCGAGGGCGCAGACCTGGCCGTGGGCTACCAGGTCACTACGTCGGAGCGTCGTTCTTACAACACGGTGAACACCGGCTGGGGCGGCGGTTACGGCTACGGTGGCTATGGTTGGGGTGGCTACGGAATGGGCATGGGAACGAGCACGACCTACGAGAACGTGTGGGATGAAGGGACTCTGCTCATCGGCATGTTCGACACCGCTACGAAGAACCTGGTCTGGACCGGAACGGCATCCGCCGCTCTTGATGGCAGCCGCTCTCCCGAGCAGCGCCAGCAGCTGGTGGACGACGCAGTCGACAAGATGCTAAAGGACTTTCCGCCGGGTAGCTGACGGCCGATCGAAATGGACCGAGTCATGAAGACCTCTCGGGGCAGTGCCCTGGGAGGTCTTCGCCATTTCAGGTGAGTTCGTCCGCGATATCCGCCAGGGCCCACTCGACCAGTACATCGACATTCGCACCGTCCACATCGAGCGCGCCCCTCGCCCGGGCAGCCAGCACTCGAAGGATCTCCGACAGGATCTCCGCCGCCTCCGCCATGTCGACGCCCGGCTTCGCGTCCAGGTGGACGTGGCGCCAGTTCTCGGCCACGACCAGCACCTCGGCCAGCGCCACTCGCAGGGCCTGGCGGGCCGCCGCGTCGGGGCTCATGTGTTCACCGCCGGTGGTTGTGCTCATGTCTCTATGTACGAGGCCCCGGCCGCATGGGTTGCGACCGGGGCCAGAATCTCGGCTTCCAGAAGCGGAGCGGGCGCGACGCCCGCCGCGCGACTACTTCCCGCTCGCCGCTTCCCGCATGAGCGCGCGTGCGATCACCAGACGCTGGATCTGGTTCGTACCCTCGTAGATCTGGGTGATCTTGGCGTCCCGCATGTACTTCTCGATCGGGTAGTCCTTGCAATACCCGTAGCCGCCGAAAAGCTGCACGCAGTCGGTGGTCACCTTCATGGCGACGTCCGTGGCCAGCAGCTTACACATGGCCGACATGCGCGTGATGTTCTTGACGCCCATGTCGATCGTCCGGGCGGCGGCGTGTACCAGCTGACGGGCGCCCTCGATCTGCGTCGCCATGTCGGCCAGCATCCATTGGACACCCTGGAACGAACTGATCGACTGGTCGAACTGCTTGCGATTGTGCGTGTACTCGAGCGTCAGGTCGAGCGCTCCCTGCGCCAGGCCGACGGCCTGGGCGGCCACGCCCGGCCGCGCCCGGTCCAGCGTGATCATAGCGTGCTTGAACCCGCGTCCCTCCTGGCCGCCCAGCAGATTCTCGGCCGGTATGCGGCAATCCTCGAGGTGGATCTCCACCACCGGCACGCAGCGGATGCCCATCTTGTCCTCATGCTTGCCGACCGAGTAGCCGGGAGTGTCCTTTTCGACCACGAAGGCGGAGACACCCCGTGCCCCCCGACCCTGTTCCGTCACGGCGAAGATCGTGTTGTAGCTGGCGACCGAACCGCCCGTGTTCCACTTCTTCTCGCCGTTCAGGACGTACTCGTCCCCATCCTTTTCCGCGCTCGTCGTCATTCCGCCCGCGTCTGACCCGGCGTCCTTCTCGGACAGGCCGAAGGCGACCAGTTTGTCACCGGCCGCGATTCCCGGCAGCCAACGTTCCTTCTGCTCGTCGGTACCGCCGACGAGAATGGGGAAAGACCCGAGCGCGTTGACCGCGAACCCCACGCCCATCCCACCGCACGCGCGAGAGAATTCCTCGACCACCATGCACAGGTCGAGCACGCCGCCTCCCATGCCCCCGTACTCCTCTGGAATCCACACGCCCGAGAGTCCGGCATCGCGGATCGCGTGCTGTACCTCCCACGGATAGGTCTGCTCGACGTCGTACTTCGCCGCCACGGGTCGCATGACCGTTTCGGCCAGCTCGCGCGCGAGGTTCCGAAGCTCGACCTGCTTGGGTGTGTAGAGTTCCTCGATCATGGTCTCACTCTTGGTTCTGGAGTCAGCGCCGCCGAGGCCTACCCCGGCGACCTCGCATGAGAGCGGAGCGCTCTGGCGCGGGCGTCTCGTCCTCATCGGGAACGGCAGCCACGATGTGCGCGTCGGGCGGAGCGGAACTCGGCTCGAAACCCTCCACGAACTCTCGCGGAATGGCTTCACCGGTCAGCTGCTCGATCTGCCTCAGGGCCTGCCAGTCGTTGGGGGCGACCAGCGTGTACGCCTCTCCGGTCGCGTCGCCCCGGGCGGTTCGACCCACCCGGTGCACGTAATCGCGGGGATCCTCCGGAGCGTCGAAGTTGATCACGTGTTCGATGCCCCTGATGTCCAACCCGCGGGCGGCGACGTTCGTGGCGACGAGAATGCGCTTCTCGGATTCCCGGAACGCCTTGAGGTTGCGATCGCGTTCTCTCTGCTGCATGGCTCCGTGCATGCCGGCAACGGGAAGTCCCCTCTTCTCCAGGTACCCCGTCAGATAGCCGGCGGTGTCGCGAGTGCGCGTAAACACAAGGACCTGGCCCGTTGTCCACTTGCCGAGAATATGGAGCAGGAGCTCGTGCTTCTTGGGCCAATCTACAGGATACACGACCTGGCGGATGCCATCGGCCGCGGACTCGAGGCCGACGTTGAGGCGCTCGGGATCGCGCATGAGATCGTTGGCGAGCCCGGTGATTCCGTTGGGCATGGTAGCCGAGAACAGAAGGGTCTGCCGCTCCCGCGGCGTGGCCGCCACGATCTCCTTCACATCGTCGATGAACCCCATGTCGAGCATGCGGTCCGCTTCGTCGATCACCATGACTTCGATGTACGAGAGATTCACGATGCCCTTGCCCACGTAGTCGAGCAGCCGCCCGGGAGTGGCGATCAGGACATCGCAGCCGAATTTCAGCTCGGCGATTTCCGGTCCCATGCGGGTCCCGCCGTGCACGACGACAGCTTCCAGAGACGACGTGGCCCCGTAGCGCCGGACAGCTTCGCCGATCTGCTGGGCCAGTTCTCTCGTGGGCGTGATCACCAGACCACGCGGATGGCCGTGTGGCTCTCCGTTCGCCAGCCTCTGGATCATGGGGAGTGTGAAAGCGGCCGTCTTTCCCGTACCCGTATGCGCCGTACCCAGAACATCCGCCCCGGCGAGAGCCGCCGGGATCCCGAGGCGCTGGATCTCCGTCGGCTGGTTGTAACCGACGTTCACGAGTGCCTCTACGAGCAGGGGAGAAAGGCCGAGTGCCGCGAAGGGTGCTCCCGGGTCTGCCATAGCGTCCATTTCAAGCGACGCCTTCGAGTCTGCTTCTTCTGTGCTGATAAGTATAGCCTCTTGTCGATTCCATGCGGGCGCCCCAATTGACACCACCCCGGAAAGAGACACCGCCGGACCGGCGAGGGCAAGTTTTCAGCGTGGATTCGCCGAAGAGTCGGATCTCCGGGGACGGCGAGGCCGAAACACCCGGGCGCGAAGCGCGTATGGCACTCGGGTGGACACGCGCATCCGAAACCGCTCGATTCAGCACGGCCTGATTCCGAACTTCACCGACCCTGTAGCCGCCCGAGAGTGACGACATGGCATTGATCGAACTGCGCAACGTAGAGAAGGCGTTCGAGTATCGAGGAGGTCAGACCTTCGCTCTGCGACAGATCACTTTCGATATCGAATCAGGCGAGTTCGTCACCATCATGGGACCATCCGGTGCGGGCAAGAGCACCCTGCTCAACATCCTCGGAATGTTCGACGGCCTTTTTGGAGGCGAGTTCTTATTCCAGGGCCAGGCCGTTCACGACATGAAGCCAAAACACCGACAGGTCCTTGGACGGGAGAACGTAGGCTTCGTGTTTCAGCAGTTCCACCTTCTCGACGATCTCACGGTAGCCGAGAATCTGGACATTCCGCTCTCTTATCGGAACGTGCCCCGTGGTGAGCGCCAGGCGCAGGTGGCCGACATGCTGGACAGATTTCAGATTGTGGCCAAGAAGGACCTGTACCCGAGCCAGTTGTCAGGCGGCCAGCAGCAACAGGTGGCCGTCGCGCGGGCGCTGATCGCTTCTCCCAGTGTCATCTTCGCCGACGAGCCCACGGGCAGCCTGCACTCGTCCCAGGCGCGGGAGATCATGGAACTGATGACTGAGGTGAACGCCGCGGGCACGACCATCGTCCAGGTGACGCACGACGACAAGGTCGCCGCCTACGGGCGAAGAGTGATCGAATTGAGGGATGGAATGCTCGTCGAGGATCGAGCATTGGCGTGAGTGGCTCGTCCGGCGACCTCTTTTGCGGTGGCAGTGCCACAATACCCTTAGATTGGTGTAGATAGATGTGACCCTGCCTCCGGTTTCCTGTCCAGGATGGCGAGAGGTCCAGATGTCGCTGTCTTTCAGTGACCTCGAATAATCCGTGGAGGTCCGTAATGATGTACCGAGTTCTTCCCACGGCTGTGGCCGCCCTTCTGTTCGCGTTGCCGCTCCAGGCCCAACAGCCGTTTTCTTCCAGCGTTCCTTCGGATGCGAAGGACGCCGCCCTGGCCGGGAACCAGGAGACGCCTCGCGAAATCCAGCGTGCCCAGCACTATCGGCTGGCCCTGGACGAGTTTCTGGTGCTCATCCCTTTCCGGCTCGAGGACGATATTCAAGCCGACATCGATGAAAGTCGCGAGGACGAAGCGAGGGCCAAGGAGAAGAAGCGTGACGCCGAGGAACTGGAGCGCCTGGCCCGAGATCAGATAGACGCTCAGAAGGCAGAGATCGACGCGATCAAGGCACGGCTCAAGGTCGCCAAGAATGAAGACCGCGAAGCCGACGTGGCCGTACTGGAATCGGACCAGAAGCTGGCCGAGGGCGCTAAGAAGCTTCTCGAGAAGCGCCGCGAAATGCGCCGCAAGGAGATTGATGGCTGGGATACGGTGGCCAAGCTCGCCGAAGCGACACGGAAGGCCGCTGAGTTTGAACTGGAGCTGGCAGCCGCTCGGGATCAGTTGCGTACACGTGGACCCCAGCAGACCGGGGAGGGATTGCGTCGACTCGAGGCGCGCGTGAACGAGTTCGAGAAGCGGACACTGGAGGCGCAGAAGGATCGTGCCGAACTCCGGGCGAAGGTGGCACAGACCGAGCGAGACGTGGTGAACAGTCGCCTGGAACTACTGAAGACACGCAGCAAGATCGAGTCGGGAGGCTGAGTCCGGTCGAGCGATCAGGGACGCCTGGGCGCCCAACAAGGAGGGGCGGACCGTGTGTTGCGGTCCGCCCCTTCGTTCGTCAGCCTGGTGGTTGAGAAGTCAGGCTACTGCCTCGCTGCGCGCGACCAGGTAGCGCAGCCGCGCCACCAGCATTCCGATGGCCACCTCGTTCTTGCCACCCTCGGGCACGATGATGTGAGCATGTCGCCGACTCGGGGCCACGAATTCCAGATGCATCGGACGCACCGTCTGCTGATACTGTCGGACGACCGACTCCACCGTGCGCCCGCGCTTCTTCGTATCACGTCCGAGTCTCCGGATGAAGCGGATATCGGCGTCCGTGTCCACGAACACCCGGATATCCATCAGGTCGCGCAGCTCCGGATCCGCCAGTACGAGGATGCCATCGATGATAATGAGCGGACGCGGCTCGACTCGGCGCGTGGCAGGCATCCGCCTGTGCACCGTGAAGTCATACTCGGGTACCTCGACGGCCTGTCCGGCGAGGAGGAGCCGCACGTGCTCCGCCATGAGTGAGGTCTCGAGGCTGACGGGGTGATCGTAGTTGATCGCCGCCCGCTGTTCGAGCGTCAGGTCCGGGTTGTCTCGGTAGTAGGAATCGTGGTGAAGCAGGCTGGCCGATGCTGGATCGAGACCCTCGAGGATCTTCCGCACCACCGTAGTCTTGCCCGACCCACTGCCCCCGGCGATGCCCACGACCACTGTCCTTCGGTCGGGCGCGGTCGTTTCGCCGGGTTCAGACTCCGACCCGGCAGAGGCACGCATCGAATCCTCGGTTTCGGCGATCCTTCCCATGGCCTCGATCTCCAGGTGTTGAGCGATACGAGAAGGATAACGTCTGCCTCGTAGCGGCGCGAAGAACCGCACGCGCGGGTCGCATAATACCGAATCGCGCGCATGCGTATATTGAGGAATGAGCATCGTCGCGTGGAGTCGGGGACTGGCGGCTGCGGGGGCCGGGCTGACGGCGTGGGTGGCTGTCGACAGCCTCCTGGGCGGTGGTTCGGCGTCCGGACCGGCGGACGCGTCACAGTTCCTCCTGCTCTGGGGCCTGCCGTTCGCGGCGGCGGCCGTCTTCTCTGGCTGGTATGCAGCAAGAGGCGGTCGCGAGGAAGTCAGGGACGCGGCCAGACACGGGTGCCTGGGCGGACTCGTGGCAGGCGGCGGCGCGTTCCTGCTGGTTCTGGCCAGCTCTCTGTTTCGGCCATGGGATGTTCTCAGCGGTGTGGTGGCCGGCTTCGTCTACGCACCCATCGCCGCGGTGTTCGGGCTGGGGGCAGGCATCGCATTGGCCAGGATGCGAAAGCGGCGCCCCTGAAAGCGCCGCCTTCGATGATCCGCTCTGGCCGAGCACGGCACCGTGCTCGGTGCGACCCAGAAGCTATTCCACTATCTGAACTGCCTTCACGAGTGGCCCCGCCGTCGGTCCACCCCCCCCCACCAATCCCTGAATGGATGCGATGTGCGCGTAAGCGCTCTGCTGCCCTGGGGGGCCAGGCGGCCCGCGCACGACGAACAGGCCCATGAAGTCAGATATCTGGAAATTAGTCCCGGAGCCCTGCTTCGTGTACGTATTGGGATTGAACAATGGAACGGCTCGCAGTCGCGGAGACACGGGAAAAGCCGATCCCTTCACACAGTCGCACCCGTCATCCCAGTAGGCACCCGGATCTCGATCGACCAGTTCGTTGAACGCTTTCTGGATACTCTGCGTGTTCCCGTTCTTGTCCGTTACCCAGTCGTCCACTTCCCAGGGTGTCGAGGGCTGCGGGCAGTCGAGGACCTGCTCCCGCAAGGTTTTTGCTCCTCCCCCCCCTGTGGGATACCACAGGTACCACCACCCAGCTTGAAAGCGATTGCTGTCCGGAGGGTCGTCAGTGCTGTCACCGCCACCGTCATTTCCGTGTGCGGCTCCCTGAGCGGGCTTGAGCGTGATTAGGGTGCCCAGGTCACCCTCGCCGTAGCCCACCCCGCCGTCACCGTAATAGTCACCTTCGTCGGGATCCCACGTGTCGTTCTTGTCCGCCCGCGAGCCGTCCGCTTCGTACCACCGGTCAGCAACCGCCACTGGTAGCAGGCAGTCCACGGCCCCGGCAGGTCGCGCGATAGCTGCGGCTTTGGCCCGTATGTTGACTGCATCGACACCGAACACGCGGGCGAAGAAGGTCCCGATCGGACTGCCGCGACTCACGGTCCGATGGATGGTCACCCGCACCTTGGACTCGTCGAGCATCACTTCCACGTCTTCAGGGAGCACGATCGACGCCTCGCCGCGAATGCTGTTCTTCGCCGCGAAGAGGATCGCCTCCGATCGAGCTGCCGCTTCGCTGTTCGGGCTGAGGATCAAGGCGGACGCACCGGCATGAGCCGCCATGTCAGCCGTGCGCTGGGCTTCGGTGCGAGCCGTGGCCAGTAGGCCGACGTCAACTGCGAGAGCCGCCGCCGCAATCAGGAGCAGGAGGGAGATTACTACGAGCGCGAGCGCGGCACCGCGCTCATCGAGGGAACGAGGACTTCGTGACGCTGACATCTTAGCCTCCCGAGAGACCAACGGGTGCGCGCCCGGGGGTCGGGTCGCGTAATGAATCCGTTCAACGGGTGGCAGAGCGGGACTCCGGCCGGGCCGGGACAGGGGCACTCCGATTCTGCCTTTATAGTATACACGATTTGCCCAATGCAGTGGTAGGTCGGTCGCACCCCTCACCCGTCTTCGAGACGACTCGCGACGCGACCCTGGTCCTACCCCCGCCTCATGCTGTCGCTATATTGCCGGCCGACGATCACGCCGCTGTCACCGCCTCGGAGTTAGGATATGAGCCAGACCATCCGCCGGATCGCCATCAGCACCGGGGGCGGCGACGCGCCCGGACTGAACGCCGTCATCCGTGCCGTCGTACTGGCGGCGCTGCAACGCGGTTGGGAGTCTCTCGGGATCCGCGACGGATTCAACGGCCTCATGACCCCGGACCTCTATCCCGAGGGTGGGGTGATGCACCTCACGCGCGATTCCGTTCGCGGAATCACTCACCTGGGAGGGACGATCCTGGGCACCACCAACCGCGGGAGCCCGATTGCGTATCCGACCCTGGGAGACGACGGCCAGTGGTACGAGCGCGACCGCTCGGACGAGCTGGTGGAGAAGCTGAAGGAACTCGAGGTGGATGCGCTGGTGGCGATCGGCGGCGACGGGTCGCTCGCCATCGCGAACGTCCTGTCACAGAAGGGCGTCCGGGTGGTCGGCGTTCCGAAGACCATCGACAACGACCTCGCAGAGACGGTGGTGACCTTCGGGTTCGACACGGCGGTCAGCTTCGCAGCCGAATGTGTGGACCGACTGCACTCGACGGCCGAGGCGCACGACCGGGTGATGGTGGTCGAGGTGATGGGCCGCTATGCCGGTTGGATCGCTCTGCACGCGGGGGTCGCGGGGACTGCGGACGCGATTCTGATTCCGGAGATCCCTTACGATATCGAGAAGGTGGCCGCCAAGATCCGCGAGCGCGCCGCAGCGGGGCGTGACTTCGCGATCGTAGTGGTCGCCGAAGGGGCGCACGCGGTGGACGGGGAGCGATCGGTGGTGGCAAAGGAGATCGGCCAACAGGAGCGACTGGGTGGCATCGGCCAGCGGGTGGCAGACCAGTTGGCCGGCCTTACGGGCAAGGAGGCGCGGGCCGTTGTTCTTGGGCACTTGCTGAGGGGGGGCAGTCCGACGACCCGCGACCGCATCCTGGCACTCCGCTTCGGGTCGGCAGCCGTACGGGCGCTGGCGGAAGGCTGCTCCAGCTGTATGGTAGCCCTCGATCCGCCGATCGTGCGCTACGTGCCTCTGTCGAGCGCGATCAAGCGGATGAAGACCGTGCCGCTGGATTCCGATACCATGCTGACGGCGCGAGAACTGGGCATCAGTTTCGGAGACTGACCTACGGCCGGACCACACCCACCATCGGAGCCCGATCCTGCGAGGTGCCGTCCCCGAGTTGGCCGGCGTAGTTACCACCTCCACAGAACGCCCAGCCCTCGGTGGTGACGCCGCACAGGTGCTCCGCCCCGAGCCCGAGATTCCGGAACCGGATGCCTGCCTCAACCCGAATCGGCCCGTCGGTCGGGCCTTCCCACAGGCCGCCCCGGATCGTGCCGCCCCAGCACCACGCCTCACCGCTGGAGGTCAGGCCGCAGGCGTAGGCGGGAGCGCTCGGAAGAGTGAACGCCCCTCCCGCGCCGTAGATCCTCGTGAGTTCGGGGAGCCCCTCGACCTGAACGGGCGTGGCCTGGTTCGGTATCGACGGCTCACCGAGTTCGCCATTTCGGTTGCTGCCCCAGCACCATGTCGATCCGCCGGTCGTGATCCCGCACATGAACGCGTCACCCCCACCCAGCGCCCGGAAGGTGAGGCTGCCGGCCACCGCCACGGGCGTGAACCGGTTCTCGTTCGAGCCATCACCGATCTGGCCCTGGTCGTTCCGGCCCCAGCAGTATATCTGTCCGGAAACTGTCAGCGCGCATGATTGGTAATAGCCTGCGACTACGGTCGTGAAGCGCACGGACGAAGCCACCCGAACCGGCTCGAAGGACCTGGCGAAGCTACCGCCGCTTCCAAGGTGTCCGGTGACGTTGTCTCCCCAGCACCAGGCGGCCCCGTCGTTCGTCAGGGCACACGAATGATCGTGGCCCGCACTCACCTGGACCCAGAACTGACTGCCCGGAAGCAGGTGCGGTTCCTCTATACCGCGCGTCACCCAATCCGCGCCGACGTGACCTTCGTCGTTGAGTCCCCAGCAGTACACCTTGCCGGACTCGGTGACCCCGCAGGTATGTCCCGCCCCCGACTCGATCATCGTGTACCGGAGTCCGCCGGCCACGGCGACCGGCCGATTGCTGGCGGTTCGAGAACCGTCGCCTAGAGTTCCCCAGGTGTTCCCGCCCCAGCAGTAGGCCCTGCCCGCCGGGGTCAGGCCGCACGAATGGAAATATCCGGCCGTGACCGAGGCGAACTGGATGGCGCCGTCTGGCGCCGGGGGACCGGTGAAATCGTCTGCGCCGCAGCCGAAGACGCCGCCCAGCAGGATGGCGACGCCCAGGCTCGACAGAGCTCCGCTTCCGCGCAATCCTCGCATGCCTTCCCTTCGCCACTCCCGGGGTCTTGCAGGGTTCGTTTCCTCGCAACACGAAAACACCGGGGAATCGGGAAAGATCCTCCTCTGCGTGTTAGATTCAGGTCATGAGAGGAGCCCTGGCGTCAATGATCGGCGGCATCGGAGCCGCGTTCGGTTCAATGCTGTGCTGCACAGGACCCCTGGTCCTGGCGTCAGCGGGCATGTCCGGCGCGGCGCTGTCGGGCTTCCTGCCCTACCGACCGTTCTTCGTCGTAGCCTCGGTCGGGCTGCTGTGGATGGCCTTTCACCTGGTAGAGAGAGAGGATGCGGTGGCCTGTGAGCCGGGAACGACCTGTGCCCCCTCTGCGACCCGCAGAAGGGTGAGAGGACTCCTGTGGATCGCAACGGCGATTTCCGTGGTGTTCCTTTCGTCTCCGTTGTGGGCCCGGTTCGTGTTCAAGGTGTAAGAGGTACCGCGACCTCATCCGCGGTTCTGAGGCCCATCATTGAGTCTTTGGGACCGGGAAGGGTGCTGGTGCCCCGGGCTGCACGGCGCCGTGCGGGATCGTCCGGTACACGGAGCGGGTAGGAGTTTGCCAGGCGGAGCGACACACGGCACATTCGTCGCCCGCGCCAGAAGAGATCGGCGAACGAACGCCGAATAACGCAACAGGAGAAGTCCCGATGAAGAAGCTGTTTGTCGTCCTCGCCCTTCTGCTCGTGGCGAAGACCGCTTATGCCCAGGAGCAGTACGCCGAGTTGTTGATGTCGGACCTCAAGACGCAGAAAGTGGCGGTCATCACGGAGGCCATGGGGCTCGAAGAGGGTCAGTCGGACCCCTTCTGGGCGATCTACCGCGACTACGACTACGAGCTCACGGCGATCGTCGATCAGCGCATCGCACTGATCAAGGACTACGCCAGCAGCTTCAGCAGCATGACCGATGACAAGGCCGCCGAGCTCGCCAAGACCAGCTTCAAGGTGGAGAGCGACCGCGCGAAGCTGCGCCAGAAGTACTACAAGAAGTTCGCGAAGGAAGTCTCCCCGCTGGTCGGAGCCCGCTGGCTCATGATCGAGCGCACGATCAACAACCTCATGGACCTTCAGATCGCGGCTGAGATGCCCCTGATCCAGGAGGGATGGGAAGCTCCGCCGGCTGAGGACAACTAGTCTTCAGGCGACCGGCCGCAGAGCTGGAAGAGCAGGTCAGGGGCCGTCCAAACGGGCGGCCCCTTCTGCATCACCCTCGCAGCATGCTCCGCAGTACGAAGCCCACGTTGGCAGGCCGCTCGGCTAGCCTCCGCATGTACCACGGGAACCAGTATGCGCCGTAGCTGATCAGAACCCGCATACGGTATCCTGACGCGGAAAGACGCGCCTGCAGGTCCCTCTCGATTCCATACAGCATCTGGAACTCGTAGGACTCTCGCGGGCACTTCATGTCAGCGGCCCGGCGGTTGATCTCGGCGATCATGGTCGCGTCGTGCGTGCCGAATGCCACGCGCGCGCTCCCGTCGCGGGCCGCTTCGAGCAACACATGTGACAGGCGCAGGTAGCTGGCGTCCACGTCGGCCTTCTTCGGGTACGCCAGGTCCGCCGGCTCCTTGTAGGCCCCCTTCACAAGCCGGATCATCGGAGACAGTTCGATCAGTGCTTCCAGGTCCGCGTCGGTGCGGTACAGGTAGGACTGGAGGCAGACCCCGACGTTCTCGTGTTCCGAGCGCAGTACGCGGTACAGGTCCAGCGTCGGATCGCAGTACCGGGTGGATTCCATGTCCACCGCCACGAGCCGCCCGTGCCTGGCGGCCGCAGTCGCCAGCGCCCCGAGATTGCGCTCCGCGACGTCGAAACCGAGGTCGAGGCCGAGATGGGTCGGCTTGACCGAGATGTCCATGTCGAGGTTTGATTTGGCGCCGCGCTCGAGGAGAGCCGAGAGTTCCTCGGTCACGGCCGTGGCGGCTTCCGCGTCGTCCACGTTCTCGCCGAGAAGCGTGAGGATCGACGTGATCCCGCTCTCGCCCAGGGAGCGTGCGGCCTCCAGCGCGTCGTCCATGGTCTCGCCGGGCATGAATCGAGTCGTGGCCCGCCGAACGAAACGGCGCCGCGACATCTGATCCGCCAACCAGCGGCTCTCGGAGCCCTTCAGCAGCAGTGCCCGGGCGAGCCCCATGCGTGTCGTCTCCTGTGAACGGGAACAGCGTTCCGTCTCACGGACCGCGAACGGATCCAATGTGCCCGTGACCCTCGAGTCGGGCAACGCGCGATCCCCATGGTGTGCGGCCTCGCAGGGCCTTCCGTATGTTCGGGCGGCGAACCGAGGCTGGCCGCGCCGCACGGTCATTCACGAACGGAGACTCGATGGCTTCGCGTACCCCGGCAAAGATGGGCATGTGGATGGCCGCCGCGCTGGTGGTCGGAAACATGATCGGCTCGGGCGTGTTTCTGCTTCCCGCCTCTCTCGGTTCGTTCGGCGGGATCAGCCTGTTGGGCTGGGGGTTCACGTGCGCCGGAGCCATGCTGCTGGCCCTGGTATTCGCTCGCCTCAGTCGTCTCGTTCCCCGAGCCGGCGGTCCGTACGCCTTCTCGCGCGCGGGATTCGGCGACTTCGCCGGATTCCTGGTGGGCTGGGGCTACTGGATCTCGATCTGGGTCGCGAATGCTGCGCTGGCCGTCGCCTTCACCAGCTACCTGTCGTGGTTCTGGCCCGCCCTCGCCACGGACCGCATGCTGGCCTCCGCGGTAGGAATCGCGGCGATCTGGCTGCTGACCTGGGTCAATGTCCGGGGCGTACGCACGGCCGGTTCGGTGCAGGTGGTGACCACGATCCTGAAGCTGGCACCGCTGGTCGCAGTCGGGACGCTCGGCCTCCTGTACCTGGATCCCGCCAACTTCCGCCCGTTCAACACGAGTGGCCAAGGTACGTTCCCGGCGATTACGGCTGCCGCAACCCTTACCCTGTGGGCCTTCTTGGGCTTCGAATCGGCCACGGTCCCGGCGGAGGAAGTCGTGGATCCGGAGCGCACGATCCCGCGTGCCACGATCCTGGGGACGGTGTTTGCCGCGGTGGTATACGTGCTCGGGACCACGGCGGTGATGGGAGTGATCCCTGCCGCCGAACTCACCGGCTCCAACGCTCCGTTCGCGGACGCCGCGAGCCGCATGTGGGGCGGGTGGACCGCACCTGCCGTTGCGGCCGGAGCGATGATCGCGGCCTTCGGCGCCTTGAACGGGTGGATCCTTCTGCAGGGCCGCATTCCGTGGGCGGCGGCGCGCGACGGTATCTTCCCGGCTGTTCTCGGCCGTACCTCGAAAAGGGGAACGCCGGCTTTCGCGCTCGTGTTTTCGAGCGTCCTCGTCACGGGCCTCATGATGCTTAACTCGAGCGAAACGCTGGTGGATCAGTTCACATTCGTGATCCTGCTGGCCACGCTGACCGCACTTCTTCCCTATGCGATCTGCGCCCTCGCCGAGATCATGATCTACGCGCGTGACCGCGAGAGATTCGAGGGACAGCGGCTCACGGGAGCCATCATCACCGCCCTGCTGGGGTTCGCCTACGCCATGTGGGCGATCGCGGGTGCGGGCCAGGAGACCGTGTATTGGGGCCTCATCCTGTTGTTCTCCGGACTGCCGATGTACGTGTGGGTGGTGTGGCGACGAGGGTCGCAGCCTGACGAGTCGACGGAGGTGGTGAACTCATGAGCGCACTGGGACAGTCGGACGTCCTTCCGCTTCGGAGTGTTCTGCTGAAGCACGCCCGCGACGCGTTTGGCGACCAGCCGACCCTCGATGGGACATGGGAGGAGCTCGCCTACCTGGCCCGCCCCGACTTCGCGGGCGCCGTGGCGGAATACGAAGCGTTCCAGAAACTCCTCAAAGGGCTTGGGGCGGAGATTCACCTGGCCCCCGTCGATCCCGCTACGGGTCCGGACTCCGTGTACGTCAGAGACGCGACGGTCATGTGCGATCGCGGCGCCATCCTGTGCAACATGGGGAAACCGGCTCGGGAGACGGAGCCGGGCGCGGCCGAGAGATCGCTTCGTGCGATCGACGTCCCCATCGTCGGGCGTATCACGGGTTCCGGGCGTCTGGAGGGCGGTGATGTTGCCTGGATCGACGAGCGGAACGTGGCGGTCGGGCTCGGCTATCGAACGAACGCCGAGGGAGTCCGGCAGCTGCGCGCGCTGCTTGGGAGCGGCGTGGACAGAGTCGTTCCGGTGCCTCTTCCGCACTGGCGCGGCCCGGACGACGTGTTTCACCTGATGTCGATGTTCAGCCCGGTGGATCGGGACCTGGCGGTGGTCTACTCACCGCTCCTCCCGGTGCCTTTCCGCCAGCTCCTTCTCAAGAAGGGATACGAGCTGGTCGAGGTCCCGCACGAGGAATTCGAGAGCATGGGCTGCAACGTGCTGGCCGCGGGGCCCAGACGCTGCGTTGCCGTAGACGGAAACCCTGTCACACGCCGCCGTCTGGAGGCTGCGGGTGCCGAGGTACATACGTATAGGGGTCGAGAGATCAGCACGAAGGGCGGCGGCGGACCGACGTGTCTCACCCGCCCGCTCGTGCGCTCCGAGTGAAGGTCACACGAGAGGGAGTTGGAAGATGAAGAAGAACGTGAGTGCGGCTCTTTCCGCCGTGGTGATCGTCCTTTCCGCGGCGGCATGCAGCAACGGCACGGGAGACGGTGGCGAACCCGGCCCAGGAGTCGACAAGGAGGTGTTCGTCGCTCACTTCGTGTCAGACTGCGTGGGTGTCGGGCCGCAGAAATGCCTCAACGTGCGGGAGAGCGCAGAGGACGACTGGACTTTGCGGTACGATCCGATCGAGGGCTTCGAACACGAGGTCGGATACGACTACCGGCTCATCATCAACGAGACCACCATCAGCGATCCTCCGGCCGACGCCTCGTCGATCCGATGGACGCTGGTAGAGGAAATTGAGAAGACGCCCGTCGTGACGAGTGATTCGGATGGAAACCCGATTCTCAGACCCTGGAAGCTGGAGTCGTTCGGTCCGGCCGCGGACCTTGGAAACGAGGCGACGGCGGCCCTGGTCGAGGGAGCGCTGGCCTCTCTGGCTGCGGACAATCCAGTCACGCTCGGGCTGAGAGAAGAGGGGCGGGTCGGCGGTTTCGACGGCTGCAATCGGTACTTCGGCGACTTCGCGATCGAGAATGGCCACCAGATCGTCCAGGGACCGAAGGGAGCCACCATGATGGCCTGTCCCGATGGCCGGATGGACCTGGAACAGGCTTTCCTGCGGAACCTCGAGGCGGCGACTCGACTCTTCCTGCGAGGTGAAGCGTTGGAGCTGGAGAATGATGCCGGGGTCGTGATGGTGTTCGCGCCATGGGAGGGCAGCGAGTGAGAAGGACCGGTGTCGCAGCAGCGGCGTTCCTCGCTCTGATCCTGGCCGGCTCGCCCGGCCGGCTGGTCGCGCAGGAAGCGGAGGCGATGCATGCCGAGATCGACCGCCTGGCGGCCCAATTCTCGGGCGCCGTGATCGCCTGGCGTCGGGACCTGCACCAGAACCCGGAGCTCGGGAATCGGGAATTCCGTACGGCCGGTATCGTCGCCGAGCACCTCCGGTCGCTCGGCTTCGACGAAGTCCGCACCGATGTGGCGCACACGGGGGTGGTCGGAGTTCTACGCGGCGGCAGGCCGGGGCCGGTGGTCGGTCTGCGGGCCGACATGGATGCCCTGCCGGTGACCGAACTGGCGGACGTGCCATTCGCGTCGACGGTGACCACCGAATACAACGGCCAGGAAGTGGGCGTGATGCACGCCTGCGGACACGACGCGCACACCGCGGCCCTCATGGGCACAGCCAGCGTTCTGGCCGAGATGCGGAGCGACCTGGCCGGCACGGTGGTGTTCCTGTTCCAGCCGGCCGAAGAAGGAGCCCCGGCTGGTGAGGAGGGAGGCGCGGAGCTCATGATCGCGGAGGGGGCGGTCGAGTCACCCCGACCCGAGGCTTACTTCGGGCTGCATACTTCGCCCTTCCCGACCGGACTCGTGGGATGGCGTTCCGGCGGGATCATGGCCAGCGCGGACGAGTTCACGATCGTCGTGACAGGCAAGCAGACGCACGGCGCGGCTCCGGAGATGGGCGTGGATCCGATCGTGGTGGCGTCACAGATCGTACTCGCGCTGCAGACGATCCCGAGCCGCCAGGTGGCTGCGACCAACCCGGTCGTACTCTCGGTCGGGAAGATCGAGGGAGGCGTGCGCTTCAACATCATCCCGGAAACCGTCCAACTCGACGGGACGATCCGCACACACGATCCGGCGGTGCAGGACGACGTGCACGAACGGATCCGCCGGACGGCCGAGGGCATCGCCGAGAGCGCTGGCGCCACGGCGGAAGTGGAGATCCGCCGCTTCTACCCGGTCACCTACAACGATCCGGAGCTGACCGCGGTCGCACTCTCCAGCCTGGAGCGCGTCGTCGGCCAGCAGGGCCTGGTGCAGATCCCTCCACTCATGGTGGCCGAGGACTTCTCGTTCTTTGCCCGCCAGGCGCCCGGCTTCTACTTCATGCTCGGTGTGAATGCGCCCGGCGTGGCGTACGGGGAGGCGGCCTCGAATCATTCGCCCTACTTCTATGTGAACGAGGATGCTCTCGAGGTCGGAGTGCGGGCCATGGCGACGCTGGCGGTGGACTACCTGGAGCGGGAGGGACGATGACGATCCTGGTGACCGGTGGAACCGGCACGGTGGGCAGTCATGTAGTCGCATACCTGACCGCAGGCGGACACGAGACGAGGGTGCTGACCCGTTCGCCCGAGAAGGCCGCAGCGCTACCGGACGGAGTGAAGGGGGCGGTGGGCGCTCTGTCTGAGCCCGTCACCCTGGGGGCGGCATTCGAAGGAATCGAGCGGCTGTTCCTCCTCACGCCCCTGGCGCAGGACGAGGTGGACCAGGGCCTGGCGGCGATCGAGGCGGCAAGAGCGGCCGGCGTAAAGCGCATTGTCTTCATGTCCGTGCACCAGGCAGGGGAGGCTCTCCGAGTTCCTCACTTCGCCAGCAAGGTCGAAATTGCCCGTGGACTCGAACGGTCGGGAATCCCCTACACGGTGATCGAGCCCAACAGCTTCTACCAGAATGATGTGTGGTTCCGGCAGCCCCTGATGGAATTCGGCGTGTATCCAAACCCGTTGGGATCCGTCGGTCTCAATCGCGTCGATGTGCGCGATATCGCTGAGGCAGCCGTCACCGCCCTGACAGAGGATGGACACGAAGGAGAGCACTATCCGGTGGTCGGTCCGGAGGTGTGGACGGGCGAGAGTTCGGCGCAGGCATGGAGTGCGGCCCTTGGCTCCGGTGTGATCTACGGCGGAGATGATGTTGACCGCTGGGGGCAGGCGGCGTCCGCAATAATGCCCGATTGGCTGGTAGCCGATCTCAAGATCATGTTCGTGGACTTCCAGGAGCGTGGCCTGCTCGCCAGCGACGACGACTTCGCCCGTCAGCGCCGCATCCTCGGAAGGGACCCCATTCCGTTCGAACGCTTCGCGACGGAAGTGGCCGGGATGTGGAAGGCGCAGGCTGCCGGGGCCTGAACTGCACGGCTACGGGCTGGCGGTGAGAGATTTCCCCGTCCAGCCGGTGAACGCCCACAGCCGGTAGTCTGCCGTCACGCCGCGGCCGCGCTTTCGCTGCGTCGGTCCGATCTCGGATGTCGCGTCGAATCTCACCCCGAGGTCTTCGACGATCTGACGTGCCCAGCCATCATCGATATCCACGAATACCAGGCAGTCGCCAACGCTCGCCGTGTCCTCAAAGCCGGGCCAGATGGCGTACTGGTTGCTTCGCCGGCGGACATTCAGAGAAAACACAGCCGGATGATCCGGGAGGTGGAACGCGAGTTCCGAGGCCTCCTGGTAGCGGTTGGTGGCGACGTAAACCGACGGGCACCCGGCACCAAGCAGCCGGTTCCGCGCGTCTTCCGTCTTCCCTGCCAGTGACTCCCATCCATGCCCCTGTGCGATCGGATCGCGTCTCGCATCGATCGGAATGGCGGGCAGAAGGGCCTGGACGTAAATGACGGCGACCACGGCGGCCCCGAGCCACATCCCCCACCTCAGCCACCGACGTCCGCGATCCTGCCAGGCCGTGGAAGCCAGCAGGACGACGCCCGCCACGTAGGCGGGCGCCGGCCAGTTGGGCTCGACATGTCTACGCAGCGCGCTCAGCGCGAAGGCTCCGAATACGACGAGGCCGATACCGGCGAGGACCGTCTGCCGGGAATCGCCCTGGCCGCGCACTCCAGCGCGCAAAGCCCGCAGGGCCCCGATCCCCATCAAGACGAAGAGGATCGGCGAAACGAGGCCGAGCTGACCGCCCAGGTACTCGAGTTCCCGGTTCACGGCTCCAAGCGAACGCACGACGATCCCCGCGTCCGACGACCCGCCTCCCAGGCCGTGATCCAGCTGAAAGGCGAACGAAGGCCAGCCGAGTTCCGCGTTCCACATGATGACCGGCGAGAATGCGGCCAGTCCGAGTCCGAGCCCAACCCACGGCCCTGGGGTCAGGAGACGTCGGCGAAGCCTGGGGTCCAGCAGGAGCCCGAGCGCCGCCCCGGCCGGAAGCAGCACGGCCGTGTACTTGGAGAGCAGTGCGGCACCGAGGGCCAGTCCCGTGGCGGACCACCAGCCGATCTCTGACAGGCTGCCCGCTTCCTTCTCCACCGCGCGCACGAGCGCCCAGGTTCCGATGGCGAACGCGGCCAGCAGGGGTGCGTCGGGGGTCGCGAGCAGAAGGCCCGCGGCCGCCATCGGCATGACAGCCAGGGCCACCGCGGCAATCAGCGCGGCCCGTCCGTCGCCCAGCCGCCTCGCGAGCGCTATTGCGGCCAGGGAACCCACGAGGCTGAGGAGAATGGCCCCGAAGCGTACCCCGATCCGAGTGTCACCGAACAACGCTGTGCCGAAGGCGATGACGGCCGCAATGGCCGGGGGGTGATCGAAGTAGGATGGCGCAGGCCGGCGAGACCACTCCCAGTAGTACGTCTCGTCCGGGAAGAGGGGGACCAGTCCGGCCAGGACCAGGCGAACCGCGACGGCGGCCAGTACTACGACGAGGGCGAGACGCCAGGCCCTGACGTCGTAATCCTCCGCGATCGGCCGGTCGCTCGTCATCGTTCTGGAATCAGTCAGTCTGTTTCCAGCGCTCCGGCCGCGGCTGCGAGTCCGGCCGCGGCGTCCAGCTCAATACCCTGCTGGGCGAAACCATCCGCCAGCGCGGGCAGGAGGTTGAGCACGTTCCGCGGCTGGGCTGAGTGTCCCATGCAGCCGATCCGTATGATCTTTCCGGCGAGGTCGCCCAGTCCTCCCGCGATCTCCACCCCGTGCGTGATCAGGATGTGCCGGCACAGGGCCTTCGCGTCGATGCCCTCCGGAATTCGTACCGCATTCAGGCTGGGAAGCCAGAACTCGTCCCTCGGGTTCATCTGCAGGCCCATCGCCTCGACCCCCGCCTTGAGGGCTCCAGCGACATGGAGATGCCGGGCCCAACGTTCCTCGATGCCCTCCTCGGCCACCAGTCGCAGCGCTTCACGAAGTCCGTAGATAGCGGTGATCGGTGCGGTGTGGTGATACGAACGATCCTCACCCCAATAGCTCTCGAGCAGGCCGACATCCAGGTACCAGCTGCGCACCAGTTCACCACGATTTCGGACCTTGTCGAACGCCCGATCGTTGAGTGTGAGCGGGCTGGCGCCGGGCGGGCAGGAAAGGCACTTCTGACCGCCTGAGTATGCCACGTCGATGTCCCACTCGTCCACACGAAGCTCGACGCCTCCCAGCGATGTCACCGTGTCCGCGATCACGAAGGCCCCAGCTTCGTGCGCGATCGCCGTGAGCTCCGGTACGCTCGGCTGCAGGGCCCCGGTGCTGGTTTCCGCGTGCACAAACCCGAAGACATCCGGGCGGTGTTCTTCGAACGCGGCCCGCACGTCGTCAGGGTCCAGGGGCTCACCCCAGGGTGCGTGCACGTGCACGACCTGGCCGCCGGCGCGGCGCGCCATGCTGTCCATGCGGGCACCGAAGTAGCCGTTGGTCGGTACGAGGACCACGTCGCCGGGCTCTACCACGTTTGCGAACGCCGCTTCCATCGCCGCCGAACCTGTCCCGCTCACCGGAATCGTCCACCGGTTGTCGGTCCGGAAGGCATATCTGAGGAGTGCCTGCACCTCCTGCATGATCTCGATGAACGCCGGGTCCAGGTGACCCACGAGGGGCGTGCTCATCGCTCGCAGCACCCTCGGGTGTACGTCGCTGGGTCCGGGCCCCATGAGGATCCGATCCGGCGGATTCAGGTCTCCGACTTCGGGTCTTCGCATAGTCTCAGTCTCCTTGAACGTCGACCCGGTCCGCCGGGACGGATACGCGCACGACTCCCCGGAAGTCCCCCACCGCGTATCCCATGGCCAGGTCCCCCGGGTAACGTTCGTCCAGGATCGACTGGATCGCTGGATCGATCTCACCCGGCGAGCCATGGCAATTGAGGCACGGTGGGGCGACGGTCAGGGGCCTGTAGAACCTATACTCGTCCCGTCCCGCCTTCTGTACCCAGGGGCCGGGCAGGACACCGGTCTCGGCCAGGGCGGACTCGTAGTACCGGAGCGCTTCCGTTTCATCCTCGTCGGGAGCGTTGGCCGGGTTTCGGTACTTCATGCTGGTTCGCTTGACATCCAGGCCCTGCTCCTGCGCGACCCCCGCAGTCAGCTCAAGGGCGCTGGTGGAGCAGAAATCCACCGCGTTTACGGCGCCGCCCTCCTGCATTGCCGTGGTGAGCTGGGTGACCAGAGCGCCCATGAGGGCCTGGGATGCCGCGTTCCCCAGTTCGCGAACCGCTGCCTCCACTTCCGGGCCCATTTCCTCGTCTTCAGAGCCGCCGCATGCCGCTACCGACATGGTCAGCATCAACGCGACCACTACCCTGGCGAACCGATCCATACACGAGCCTCCCTCTGAAAGCACGTACCGAAAACTCCCTGAAGATCTTGCACCCTGCGGAAAAGTGCCACCATGCCCGGAGCATGCCCGGGGTCGGCGTATTTCGGGTGTTGTTCGGGTGCGCGTGAGCGACCTCACCCGAGCCTGAGCCGTAACTCAATTGTCGACAGCACGTTGCAAGTCTATGAGCGCCGGCCGCCCTAACGCAATCGGGACGCCAGGACCATGATGTGGACAGCATCGGCGGTTGGTCCACGAATTGCGCTTTCACCGTGCGAACAAGTGGGTGCCCGGTGCACCCGAAGATGACAACAGCATACGAACGGATCTTATGAACCGTCTTCGCAGAGGCAATCAGAGAGGCTTCACGCTCGTCGAATTGCTCATCGGCATCACGATCATGAGCATCGTGGGGCTGATGGCGAACACGTCGTTCCGGAACTTCAGGCAGCGAACGATTCTGAATCGGGCGGCCCAGGTCGTCGCGGCCGACGCCGCGTTGACGCGGACCTACGCGATTCGGGAGCGCACCAGCATTTCGCTGGTCGCCGACGAGAACACCCAAAGCTACCAGATACGCGACGCGAGCGGGACAGTGTTGAAGACCCGTCAGTTCGACGGAGATTCCGATCTACCGCTCGATTCACTGAACATCGTCAATGCTGGTGACTCCCTGACGTTCAACTCGCGCGGAATGCTTGTGTCGGCTTTCGGTGTGATCGATATCGGAAGCGATGCCGGCTCCAAACGAGTTATTGTAAACGGGCTCGGACGTCACCGGGTCATCACCAACTGAGGCGGACGAGATGAACCGATTTCGCAGGTGCATAGCCAAACTGCGGGACGAACAGGGTTTCGGTCTTGCCGAAGCGTTGATCGCCCTGACGATCCTGGTGGTCGGCCTGGTGGCTGTCAGCGGATTGAGCCTGGCCTCTGCCGACCAGGCGAGGATCGCGACCTGGAGAGCAGAACAAGCCACTGCGGGTCAGATGGTACTCGAACAGATCCAGACCGGCGGGTTCGCTTCGGCGGTGGCCGGTGTCGATACGGTGAGTGTGGGTGGGCACGACTTCGAGGTAACGCTGACCACAACGAGCGTATCCTCCAGGGTGCGCGAGGTCACGGCGGTCGTGCAGGCCGTCGGCGACGTCGACTCGCGCACATTCACCACCAGGGTGTATCAGCCGCTCGCTCTCCCCAGCGCGGTGCCCGCGACCTTGCCTGGCGGCGGGGGTGGTGGAGAGACACCGACGGATACCACGGGCACGCCGTCTGACACCACGAGCACTCCGCCGGACACGACCGAGGTCGTGTGCAAGAACAAGAACAAGTGCTGAAGGACGGGGAGCCGATGAACCGAGGCCGGGTAATGTCGTCGAACGAAGCTGGATTCACGCTTGTCGAAGCGATGATCTCCCTCGTGATTAGCGGTCTGATCGCGTCTGCGCTCCTCTCGCTGATGTTGGGGCAGAGCCGATTCTACGAGCGAACGGACGACCAGATCTGGGCGGAGCAAAGCAACCGGGCGACGTTCGACATCGTGTCTTCCGAGCTCCGAATGGCCTCGACCGCAGATCTCCTCGCGGCCGAGTCCGACTCGATCGCCGTTCGCTTCGACATCATGCGCGCGATCGTGTGTGACTCAGTGAATACCGATGAGGCGACGCTCATGGTGTACGATACCGTGGCGGCATGGGGCCTGGACGGCGGCTTCACCGGTACGTCGTACTCGGATCCGTATGTCGAGGACTTCGAGTTCGCGGATTCATGGCTGCCCACTACGGTATCGACGGGGTCCGGCCCGAAGGCCACATGTGTCGCCAGCGGAGCGCCCACCAGCGTGGCGGACAACAACTTCGCCAGCTTCTCCGGTTGGGCCGGCAACTTCACCGACGGGGTGCCTGACCCCGGCGCCATGGTGCGCTTCTACAGCCGATTGAGCTACCACTTCGCTCCGTCCACCTTCTTCCAGTCACGGACGGCACTCTGGCGTGGTGCCCAGGAGTTGGTCGGTCCCTTCGAGAACACGGCTGCGTTCAGCTACGTGATGGCCGACGGATCGGTCCAGAACAGCGTAGCGTCCGGTAACTTCGGCCAGGTACGAGCCATTCGGGTCACCGCGACGGCCGTGGGAGACGGAGCGAATCGCTACGGCGTGGAGCGAGACATCCAGTTTGACGTAGCCTTCCGCAACTGAGGCCTTCCTGACATCCAGCTGATGCGCAGGTAGGCCGCGCGGCGATACGCCGCGCGGCCTTTTCGCGCACTGCCTTGTAAGGACACGAAGGCAGGTCAACGTACTCGGGGCGGAGCTGCCTGATGTTCCGTTGGGTGCGAGCTCTGAACTTCCCCGAGAGACTACGCCAGTGCCCCAGCGCGAGGGTGCTTCGGGAACGGCCCCTGCAGCAGGGGGAAGGAGGGGGCAACCGGGGAAGCCTGTGCGGCGGCGCCCCTTACTGCGACGCCGCCGTGCGAGTCAGTGGGCCTCCTCTATTGCCAGCGCTCCGCCCAGCTGCCCGGCACCTCCGCCAGCCCGCCGAACGCGGCCTTGGAGGCGAGGCTCAGATAGCAGGAGTGGTACTTGAACTCCTTGTTCCCGTTCCCGAGATCGGAACTGGGTGTAACCTCTCCCAGTAGTTCGTTGAGCCCGGTGATCGTGGCGCCCTCGACTGTCTGGTAACCGTTGCTCGTGACATATCCGCCCACCAGGAGCAGCCCTTGCCAGTCGAATGACCCGTTCATCGTCACGTTCCTCCGCGCGATGATCGTCCCCCGACCGCTGTTCCCCGGGGCCAGCGTGATGTCATTCTTTACGTAGATCACCGGCCACTCATCGGCCGGGAGCGTTCCGAAGTTTGGCCAGCTGTCGGGAGGAACCGTGTAGTCGGGGGCGATGAGTCCCTGGTTGACCATCTTGTTCCACGGAACGCCGGTTGCCTGCAGTAGCTCGAGTCCCGAGGGGGCCTCCAGGATGTCAGGAGCGCCCTCAGGCACGGGGGATCCGCCGCTTTGCGTGTATCCGCCTGGCGGAACCGCGACCCCCGCGATTGTCGCCCCCGGCGAGTTGGGGCAATTCGGATTGCCCGAGGGGGCGTGGTCCACACCCGAGATGGTACCAGAGCCACCGTTCTTGAGCAGCCCGGATCCCGAGGCGAACGAAGCCTGGGCCACGACAGAGCCGGCGCTGAACAGCGCGAGACGATTGACGGTCCGTGAGGCTGTACCGCCCTCGGGGGGAGTATAGCTGGAGGTCGATCGGATCCGGTAGAGAACTCGGTCGTTTGCCAGATCGAGCACCTTCTCGCCTTCCACCACCGCCGATCCCACGGCATAGGTAAAGGTATCCGTAGTCGTGCCGTCCTTGGTGCCCAGGTATTCCTGCATTCCCGCATCAGCTGCGTAGAACGCGTTGGCTCCTGCCTCGAGGTTCTGACTCGCTCTGAGGTCGGTTTCGGTAATGACCATTCCGGCCGCCGCCAGGGCCGTAAGTCCGACCAGGGCGATCAGCACGATCATGAGTGCGGCCCCCCGCTCGTTTCTCGCAGCGGACAGCCCACCAGGTCGAGCATAGTGTCGACGTATACTCATCGTCCGTCACCTTCCTCATCAGTCACCGGATCCGGGAGCGTGCCGCATGCGCGGAACGCACTACACCGGCCCGAATGTGTGCAACCCCGGGGCCACCACGCGCGCGAGAACGCGCTTCCACGTAACATGTTTTGTGGTGGATGGTTACGGGCGCGTCTCGGTGGGTCAGTGTAGCGCGTCGTCAACAACCTTAGATGCAGGGATCACCCTGATTCGCCACGTTTTGCACGACTCCCGGCGGTCTTTGCGGTAGAAAGCGATTTCGACCCTCCACTGCAAGAGTCCGCTACTCCGCCGCTCCCGCCATCGAAAGCGCCGAGTAGTCGCCGCTGTCCAGGGCCATGTCCTCGATCGGCGGGCAGAAGCAATCCCGGACCACCTCGTCGTCCGTCATGTGCAGCTCCCACCACTTCGCCGCCCGGGCACGAGTCCAGGGAGCCTCGTCGGGCACGGCGCGCAGCGCATCTTCCAACTCGGCGACGGACTGGTATCGGTCGTCGGGATCCTTCTCGAGGCATTTCATCACCACCTCGTCCAGTTCGCTCGGGATGAAAACCTCGCAGATCTCCGACGGGCGCGGCGGCACGGTCTTCACGTGATCGATCATCAGCGCCACCGCCGAATCGGCGCTGAACGGTGGCCTCCCCGTCAGCATCCAGTAGGCCACCGCGCCGAAGGCGTAGATGTCCGCTCGTGGTCCCACGCCCGCGGTGCCGTACACCGTCTCTGGAGCCAGGTAACGGGGCGTCCCGAACACCACGCCCGTCTTCGTGAGGTCGGAGGGCGTGTCGGCTCCCTCGATGCGCTTGGCCAGCCCGAAGTCCAGCACCTTCACGAAGTCGTACAATCCTCCGCGCATGGTGAGAAACACGTTGGACGGCTTCAGATCGCGGTGAACGATCGCTCGCGAGTGCGCCTCGGCCAGGGAGCCGGTGACCTGGAGCAGAAGGAAGAGCACCCTGCTGGCGGGGATCGGACCGAACCGTTGGACGAACCGCTCCAGGTCCATGCCCTCCAGGTACTCCATCGCGTAGTAGAACGTGTCCTCGGCGGCGCGCCCGAAATCGAAGATCGTGATCGTGTTCGGGTGCGAAAGGCTGGACGAGAGCCGGACCTCGCGCTCGAATCGGCCGAGGGCGGTGTTGTCGCCTGTGGCGGGCGTCTTCAGGACTTTGACCGCGCTCGCTCGGCACATGAGAGCGTGCTCGGCCACGTACACCTTCCCCATGCCTCCCTCTCCGATTTCCCTGTGGAGCACGTAGTTGCCCAGACGCTGGGCCCGAAAGGCTGTCTTTCGCAATCCGTACAGCGTGCGGGTGACGAATACCGACGTGAGGCCGAGGAGAAGCGTGCCGACGCCGTTCATGAGCAGTTGCTGGCTGAGCCCCCGGGCCTCGTCGACCGCCCAGAACTCGCGGATCTCAGGAACCAGGCTATACGCGAACACCGGTGGCAGAATGGCAGCGAGGAAGGCGACGGCAGAGAGCGCTGCCTGGTAACCAAGCCGCCACGGGATGAAAGCCGCGGGCACGAACAGGGCTAGGCCGATTCCGAAGCCCGGAATCATGTCAGGTTCGGAGAAGGCGACCTGGACCAGGGACGCGATCACGTTGGCGGCGATGACCGCGAACGCCGTGATCTGCAGAGCCCTCAGGCCGGGCCGGGCCAGGTACAGGTACGCCAGGCCGAGGCCGAACGAAGCGGGGTACAGCAGGTCGAGCCAGTTCTTCCATTCCCACGCGGCGTAGTCGGTCACGGGTTCCGCGACCGGGACGAATATCGTGAGAGCCCACATGAGCACGTTGATCGCGAGACCGATCGTCAGCACCAGGACCACTCGTCGCCAGAGCTGCTCTCGCTGCTCGCGCTCGAACGCCGATCCCAGCTGCGTCGTCCGCAAGCCCAGGGACCGACCGATTCGCATGTCCGTGTTGCGGCTCGCGCCGTTCCCCGTCGGCTGCTGTCCGTCCGTTTCTACGTCCGCCACGCGCCCCTCCGATTCATGGATCCCACGAATGTATATTGGGTAACCTTGAAAGCGGCCACATCCACCCGGTCATCCCATCGGGCATTTCGTGTGTCCAATAGTCAAAGGGTAGTGCGCGGGTCGGGGTGTTCGCTGGTTACCCCCCTGCCACTGGAATAGCTTGTCCTCCGACGGGTTCTAATGCCCGGGGGCGGACTCACACTAGCGCCGAGTATCGATGAGCTGGTTCGAACGACTGCGTGACAGGCACATCTTCCGGACTGCCTTCCTCTACCTGGGCGTAGCCTGGGCTTCGATGGAAGCGATCGGCTTCTTCGTGGACAACTACGGTTGGTCCAGGAAGGTGCTGGACGTGGCCGTTCTGCTCATCGTGCTTGGCTTTCCCGCCGCGCTGATCATCGCATGGTACCACGGCGAAAGTGGAAAACAGCAGGTTCAGCGCACGGAAGCCTCGCTTCTCCTCACGCTGGCCGTACTGGCGGCGATTGGCACGTTCAGGCTGAGCACGGCTGCCGAAAACCCCGCGGCTCAAATGAACCGCCAGGGAACGGACGCGATCCCGGTCGCGACGGCTGACCTGGGCCAGCGATCAGTGGCGGTGCTGCCTTTCGTGAACAGCACGGGCGTGGACAGTCTGGACTGGCTCGGGCCCGGCATGTCCGACATGCTCACCACGAACCTGGCGCAGACGGGCGCCCTTCGAGTCGTGAGTCCGCAGCGCCTGTTCGAGTTGCTCCGGCAGGACGGTCACGAGGAGACGGACCAGATCCCCCAGGAGCGAGCCATGGATATCGCGGCCCGGTCGGGGGCTCGGACCATGGTGCACGGTTCCATTCTGGGTAACGCCGATGACATGGCCCTGGACGCGCAGCTCATCGACCTGAGTGACGGAACGATCATCGCCGCGGAGCGGGCACGGGGTTCAGATGTCTTCGCCCTGGCGGATACGGTCGCTGAGCGCCTCGCCAGTACGCTCATGCGCGGCGTGGAGTACCAGTTGGCAGCGGCTCCGGAGAAGTCTCCCATAGAACTCACCGGTGACATGGACAAGTTCCGCGAGTACCAGGCCGGGGTGCGCACGGCGTGGAACCAGATGGACAGCGACAGTCTCGAGGTACGCTACCACCTCGTGGACATGCTGGAGATGATGCCGGGTCGGGAAGATGAGGCCCGACAGGTGCTCGAGGGGATCATCGCGATTGCGCCTGACGAGGCGAGGGCTGTGGGACACCTCGCCAGGATCGCGATCGTGCAGGGAGATACGGCGGCGGCCGACAGCCTGATCGTTCGCTACGTGGGCCTGGAGAAAGACGAGTTCAAAGTGCATGCGGGCTCGGGGCAGCTGTTCGAGCGTGCGGCCCGTTTCGAAGAAGCTCGCGAGTCCTACCGTCAGGCTTTGCGGGTCGAGCCTGACAACGCTGTGCTCCTGGACCTGTTAGCCCGCACTTACCTGCGAGGCAACGATCCTGCGGGTGCCCGCATCGAGATGGAGGCGTTCACATCCAGCTCGATTCCACAGATCGAATCAGAGGCGCACCTGCTGACTGGAGACGCCTGGGCGTGGGAGGGACAGTTCGATGAGGCTCGTGCGGCCTACGGCCAAGCGGCCGCCGTCGGCGTGCGCGAGGCCCTTCCGGATCTCGAAGCCGCGGGCCGTGAGAGTAGCCTGTGGGTAGACGCTCTTCTCGATCCCGAAGTCGGGGTAACACGTATCAACAACTCCGTGTGGACCCTGCTTGAGTTGGGTCGCGGGGAAACGGCCCTGAATCTCGTCGAAGCCGCGGACCGACTCTACGTGCGAGACTCAGACCGACTCTATCCGGTAGAGTTTCACACCATTCTGTACCTGAAGGGCAGGGTTTACGAACTTCTCGGGAAGCCCCGGGCCGCAATGGCCGCCTATGGCCGGCTACTGAAGAACTGGGGCGGCGTGCTGAATGAGATACCGCGCCTGTCGGACGCGGCGGAGCGGATGTCGGCCATCCAGGCAGAGTGGGTGGACAAGGGCAGCCGCCCGCCGCCACCTCCGGGGGGCACGAGGGCTGGCTCCCGACCGTAGTATCCGCCGCCTCCGGCACCAACAGACGACTGATTTCCGCCGCAGCAATCCAGGTCCTGAGCCGGGACTTTGTTGCCTGCACAATCAAATGGTTGCACAGACAATCGGTACGGTCGACATTGGGTCATGGGCAACGACAAGAAGGGAAATAGGGCCCCGGACGGGAAGGGTCTACTTCAAGCCGGTCGAGCGGACGACGCACCGGCGTGGCTGATCCAGCGGACGGCTCGTCTCCTCCGGGTGTTGTTCCTGCGCCTGGTCCAGGTCGAAGGGGGCGTGGACCTGACACCCGAGATGTGGACGGTGCTGACGCGGCTCGTGGCCCGGGATGGCCAGTACCAGTCCGAATTGGCAGCGGCCACCTACCGCGACCGCCCCAACATGAGCCGGATCCTGGCAGGGATGGAGCAACGGGACCTGGTCTTCAGGCGTCCCGACCCCGAAGATCGTCGGAAGACCCGTATCTACCTTACTCCCAAGGCCCGGGAGGTGGTGGTTGCGACCGCGCCGTTGGCGATGCGCACGCGCGACCGGCTGTACGAGGGTCTGAAGAAGAAGGAACTGAAGGCGCTGCGCCGAGCGTTGCGGATCGTCGAGGCCAACACGCTGTCCGTACTGAACGATCTCGAAAACGAAGCGCCGCCCGAGTAGGGCGGCGCCAGGTATGCGTTCCGGATAGCAGCTGCACTGCTGCGTCAGCCGCTGCGGGTCAGCCTCCGCTCTTCAGGTGAATCGATCCGTTCACAGTCTCCATCTGGAGTTCCCGTCCTCCGTCTCCGATCGTCCCCTTCATGTTCTTCATCGAGAACTTGCCCTGCACGGTGAGCGGGAAGTCTGTGTTCATGCTCCCGTTGACCGTGGACGCCGATACATCCGTGCTGGCGCTGTCCGGCAGCTTCACCGTGATGCTCCCGTTCACGGTGTTGAAGCTCGTGGTTCCGCTCCAGTCGGCCCGTCCCATCGAGGCCTGGATCGACCCGTTCACGGTCGTGGCGCGTGCCAGGCCGGACGTGGACACCTTCACGTCACCGTTGACCGTCGTGGCCTTCACGTCCGCCCCGATTCCACCCGCTTCGATCTCACCGTTGACGGTCGACGCCACCAGGCGCACACCCGCCGGTACCTGCACGGTGAAGGCGACGCTCACGTCGTTGTCCTCGCTGGACAGCCGCCCTCCATCGCCGGGGGCGCACTCGTTCTTCTTGCCCTTCGCGTCGGGGTACACCGCGCAGATCGTCACCCCGCCCGAGTGCTCAACGACTTCGATCCGCACATCCGCCGGATCGTTCTTCTTGCCCTTCTTGACGGCCGTCACCGTGACCTGGCTGCCAGATGCGCCCGAGGCCTCGATGGCGCCGTTGATTCCCTTGATTTCGATTGCGTCTCCGCGGTCCACCGTGCCCTGCCAGTCCCAGTCCTGTGTCTGCTGCACGCCGGGAGTCGCCTCGAACAGATCCCCCACTATGGGTGTCTCGAGCGAGCCTGCAACTGTCACCAGTCCCGCCGCTGCGAGAGCCAATGCCCCTATCGTCTTCATCATCAAACCCCTTGTCTACTCTTGCCTGAGCGAGATCGTGCCGTCGAACGCCGACAGCTCGACGAGTGCCTTACCGGTTCCCACGGTGAACGAGATCCGCTTCTTGCCGAAATCACCCTCGAGTTCGACGGCGAAGTCGGTGTCCAGTTCTCCGCTGAACGTGTCGATCGAAATCCGTGCGTTCGCACCGTTCGG
>Ga0272441_10002288_pt1 | contig 39027 bp, 30 predicted proteins | sample SSMProp6N_FD_193582 | JGI IMG/M metagenome (GOLD analysis project Ga0272441, IMG submission 193582) | Marine sediment archaeal communities from Little Sippewissett salt marsh, Falmouth, MA, United States - SSM-Prop-6N | ecosystem: Environmental > Aquatic > Marine > Wetlands > Sediment ... | reverse complement strand
CGGGACGATAACGTATTTCGAACTCCGGGTATCAATGCATTGCCCTGATTCTTGTATGTGATTGGACGATGAGGCTCATTGCCTTTTGTGACCTCCCGCTGCCGTTTACTTGGCCAGCAGTTTATCCTGTGCGGGATGGTGGCCCAGCCATGTGACTTCACCGCTCTCGATATCGTAAATGGCACCTATAACTGAAAGATCGCCCCATTTGACCCGATTCACGGTTATGCTACTCTGCTTGAAGAGGTCCTCAATGGCTTGCCACACGTTGAGTATGACGGCTTCTTGGATAAGTGCATCACCGTGTAGATCCGGATGCTGTTCCTCGGCTTTGATGACTGCGGGTATTATGTTGTCCACGAGAGGAGGAATCTTGCCGTGCAATTTTTCTTTATGGGCTACCGCTGTGACTGCCCCGCAATGGGTATGACCCAATATTACCAGGACGGGTGTTTCGAGGTGATCGACACCGTATTCAATAGACCCCGTCTCGTCAATGTCGACGACGTTACCGGCCACCCTCACAACAAAGATGTCGCCGATCCCCCTGTCGAATAGGATTTCAACGGGTATTCTTGAATCGGAACAGGCCAATACCGTTGCAAAGGGATGCTGGCCGCCGGACGTTGTCAGCTTCCTGCGATCTTTATCCTGGTTCGGGTAAGTCGAGTTCCCGGCTGCATAGCGTTCATTGCCTTCCTGTAGCAGCCCGATTGCCTGATCGGGGGTCAGTTCCGAACCAATATCTGATATCAAAAATTTTTCATCGGGTACGGCAAGCAGAATAAGATACAAGACAATAATAACACCAAACAGAACATATACCTTCTTCATTGACATCTCCTCCCTTTTCTCAAGTGTGATCGTTTCACTTCCCACCACCAAGCAACACTATATGATCCAATGGCACGATACATCACCTTGAGGTTGCTGAAATCTTTGCAACGCGCACGTGTGAGGCCTTTCAGAAAGATCCCTTCTTTATGCGGTTCGATACTTTGATGGCTGTATACGTCGAGAACGAAGGGTTGTCAAGCTGTTTATGGCGGTCGTCGCTGCTCTTTCACCATTCGTCGAACGAGGTGAGATGTCTGCAGAAAAATTGCCGATCGTCTGCGGGCACAATGCTCTTACACGCCACGTTTATGTATGCGATCCGATCTACCCTCGTGCCGTTGCCGACTGCATGGGTGCTTCGCTCCGGCATGCGCGGGGAGAGTCTATGGCTTCGGGCGATTCAAGACCTTGTCTGTGTATGCCATTCCATGCCCTGTATGATCCTTGTGTCGCAATAGAGAATCATGTGAATGCACACACGCGTCGCACGATGTATTCGCATGATGGTTTTATATCTTCACGCGAAGGTCAATGCGGCAGGAGAGGATTCTGAAAACCGGTTGATCGTAAAGGCTCCATGGTGTAGGCTGGAATATATACATTGCAGTGCGAAAAAAGACCTTCCTCGTTCCATACATACGGAGAATCAAGAGATATTTCTTTCCACGACCTCGATTGCAGCAAATTCCTCCATTGTCGCTTCTTTGAACCTTGCGGTTGTGTCTCTCGCACGGTGTGGTACCGATTTAACCTGCGATCCATAACCTAACAGACCGTTCCTTTATCGCCCCGATAATTCACTGCAGGGTACCGGCCGGGCAACAGCGGAAAGTGCACGTAATGTGTGAATAAAATTACAGGAGAGCTATACATCATGCCATTTAATACAGCACTGCGTGTGTATGGGGCAAAACGGCTGGAGGAAATCGAAACGGCCGACATACTGGTGGGCATTCCCTGCTACAATAATGAAATGACAATCGAACACGTCATCCAGATGATTACGCACGGTATTGCGCAATACTATAAGGAAAAGCGTTGCGTCATATTTATTGCGGATGGCGGATCGACGGATGATACCCGGGAAGTGGCCAAGGAATTTGAGATCAAGCCCTGGCAGGAAAAGATCGTGACAATTTATCGTGGTCCCGGCGGTAAGGGGACTGCGTTGCGGTCCGTGTTTGAAGCTGCCACCAGGTTGAAGGTTAAGGCCTGTGCCGTTGTAGATTCGGATCTGCGCAGCATCACGCCCGAGTGGGTCCAGTACCTCCTTGAGCCGGTTTTGTGCAAGGGATATGACTATGTGTCGCCCGTGTATGTGCGGCACAAGTATGACGGGACGATAACCAATAATATTGTGTATAACCTCACGCGGGCCCTGTATGGAAAACGGATACGACAGCCCATCGGGGGTGACTTTGCGCTGTCACGGGATGTGACCAAGTTCTATGCCGATCAGGATGTGTGGCATACTGACATAGCCCGCTTTGGTGTCGATATCTGGATGACAACGAGTGTCATTACGCGCGGGTTCAAAATCTGTCAGTCGAATCTGGGTGTTAAGATTCACGATGCCAAAGATCCGTCGAAGCATCTGGCGCCCATGTTCAGGCAGGTAATATGGACGGTGTTTGCCATGATGGAGGAGAACGAGCACTACTGGAAAAAAATCAAAGGCAGTGAGCCTGTCGAAACGTTCGGGTTTGAAGGTGAATTAGAACCGGAAGCGGTGATGATAAATCTGGACGCAATGATCGAGAATTTCAAAATCGGCTTTCAACAATTTTCCGTATTATGGAAGGATATCTTTAGTGCGGACTGTTTTGACCACATCCGACGTGCCGCGGGACTCGATGTATCAGATTTCCATCTTTCCACGGATGCCTGGGTGCAGATACTTTATGAACTTGCCGCAACCTTTCATATGTGGAAAATTAATCGGTATAAGTTGATTGACCTGATGACGCCGCTCTACTATGCGCGGGTTGCGTCATTCGTCAGGCAGAGCTGGGAAATGACGTCCCGTGAAGCGGAATTGCTTGTCGAAGAACAGGCACGGAAATTTGAGGAACAGAAAGATTATCTCATTCACCTGTGGGATGAGAAGTCGCAACAGATATTGGCTCCCAGAAAGTAGTTGCATATCCGGGGCACCCTCGGCGGATGGTCCCGGGACTTGTAGCGCGGGTTTTAATGTGCTGTTTCCCAAATGGTTCTGGGAGACCGAACAATACCGGTGTTATGACAACGGGTTTTCCCCGTTAAGCCGTTCATAGAGACGGACATACGCGGCGATCATGGTGCCGAGATCATAGGATTGCCGGGCCTCGCGCATAATCCGTTTAAGCTGCGCTTCTCTGATGGCAGGCGCAAACCGATGAAACCGGACACTCTTTTCCAGCCCGTGCCACAGGCCCCCCGGGTCATAATCACGGAAGAGAAACCCGTTGCCGACATCCTGCGGAGCCCCATCGATTTTAAGCCGCAACTCTCTGATCTTGTCATGATATCCACCCGTGTCGCGGTTAGTGGCGGTGGCCCCGAAGAGATTTCCCACCTGATCGATTTGACCGCATGGTTCATACAGAGAGGTACCGAATACGTCGCCGGCGGCTGCAAATCCGAGCATCGATAGTCCTTCCTCAAAGCGGTGATAGGCAATTTTACTTCCCGAGGTCCAGGCAATTTTTCCAACTATCTCCTCATGTGTCCGATCATGGCCCACGCCGTCAGCGACAATGGCGATTTGTACATCGCTGTGTTCGATAACGAACCTCAGCATAATATCTTCAAGAATTTCAATACCCTTTTGGATCGGATCGAGTCTTGACGGCCAGTAGAAGAGGATTGCCTCGGGATTTACTTTCAGGCCCATGCGTTTCTGAAACTCAATCAGGTTTTCCCGTTTGGCCCGTATCACCTCATCATCGGGCCCGTAGGGTCTCGCAAGGTATGGACAGCTTTCGGGATACATGGTGCGTGATGGTGCGTTGACAATTGCCAGGGCGGATCCGACATTGTATTTTTCCTTGACTTCGTGTCTGATGCTGGGTGGGATGATGTACCGGTCGGAAAAATAATCATTGACCACTTCTTCCAGAAATCGTTGTCCGACAAAATTAATCAGTGTTGCATTCTTGATTGCCGTTGCCTGACAGTCGATACATCGTTTTCCGCCATCATGCGAAAAATATAATTGATTCGATAGTTGATCGAGGTCTATCCCGAACAGCATCTCCAGCGGAATGTGTCCCGTAAAACTGTTGTGAACGGTGTGAAGGATTGGAATATTTCTTGAGCGGGCATATGCCGAGATGGCGCCGCCGGCCATCCAGTCGTGAGTGTGGACAAGCAGTTTGCCCTTGCTGCGGGCACTCACCGTTTTTATGACGGTATTGATGACCGCCTTGTGGAACTCGGCGGCATTCAACCGGGGATCGCCGGCATACGCACCGGAGAGTCCATCAAAGACAGCCGAGCTTATGAGATGTATCTTGTCCGATTCTGTGTGATACCTGATCTGCCGCCACGTACTTTCGTCAACATCAGATTCCTTCTGAAACCGTTTTTTCAGATTGAGGGTCGTCAGGTGAACATCGATGTTGCGCTCGATAAGGCCCTCACAAAGTGCGGAGACAACCTCCCCCAACCCGCCGCTTTTTCCCGATATGAAGTGTGAAAGCGGTCCCATTCCGGCGGGCAGTCTGCCCGTCTCGGGGGCGATGAGCAGTACCGCGGTGCGTTCACTTTTCTTCAGGATTTCGAACCTCTTGAGAGCGGTTTCGAAGTAATCGGTCTTCTTGGCCAGTACATAGGCTGCCTGAATCGGCGAACCGCCGTATGACTCAAGATACGAGCGGATTGTAGGTCCCGTATCACGTGTGTTGTCCAGGAGATACATGTGGTCGACGGTCGTCAGGTGTCGCCACTGGACCAGCAGTTCTCCACTCACTCTTTTCGCATCATTTTCAAGTTTCTCAATATCCCGGAACAGGGAGTGCGGGGCCGGGGCGTGAAAAAGCCAATACGTGTCTGCCATTGTTTCCAACGCTACTAACGAAGAAAAATCAATGAAGGGCCAGGGATTGTCGTCGGATCGCGCAACTATTTCAGAGGGTGTGACCAGTTCGATGGACGTGTGCTTCAGAAGTGCGTGCGGGAATGTTTTCCAGAATTCTAAAAAGTTTCGGTTCTTTCGAATTCTGATTCCCACGGGTTCGACATAAAACCCGAGCATGATCGATTTGTCATCCCTACCGTCGATGGCATCGGCATATGCATCGGGAGAAAGCTGTGATCCGGAAAAGTCTGACACAAGATCGTGACTCAGTTTCGTGTGCCGCATCATGATTAAGAGAGGACTGTTTTTTAAACGAAAGACAGTGCTGTGCGGCAGGGGCGCTCCGGTAGTATCTGCCTGACCGTTTCTGCTTTCGCAGAGCATGGCGGTAAAACCCATGTCGGCGACAGCCCGGATTATATCACTATTGAAGATAAGGTCGGTGTTCCTGAAGGTGGTGGGCTTGATGCCGAAGAGCGATCTGACTTTGTCACGGTGGAGCGAAACCTGGTCTCTGAATTCCTTTTTGTCGGGATCGGTAAACAGACTGGTCAGGGAATGATAGTAGGTCTCATCAAGAAATTCAACCTGGTTATTCCTGCTTCCGGAATCGAGAAGTTGCTGCAGTAATGTGATGACCTCGGGCCTGTACAGTTCGGCCAGGTCCAGAAAAGTGCCCGATATGCCCAGTGTGATCTTGAACCACGGGTGTTCCGTAACAAGCTCGTTGAACAAAAGGAGGGTCGGTTCGTAACAGTTTGCGGCGGCCTTGACGAAAACTTCCTGATTTATTGTATCCCAGAGAAATTGTTCATTTCCCGGGTAAAGCCTGAACGGCTGATGAAATTGAAAATACAATGTCAGGCAGGGCATGATCAACTCTCTTTCCGGGTGTGGTGACCGTTATAACCGGTACCCGAGACGTATGGCATGACGGCCCGATCACAACATACACGCGAGGTACTGCGCACCCTGGTGGTCTCAATATTTCCATATCACATGTGACGGGTACCCTTGATGAGCACCCATTATCCCCAATGAACCAGTCCCACTTCCTGGTATCGCAACAAGTCAGGATGGGTCGGCAGGACCCGTATGCCATAGACAAACCTGCCGGATCTGACTGTAGTATAGGTTCCTGAATAAATGCTGATTCCCTCTGCCTCGACTTCTGAAATTTTCGACATGGCAATGATTCGGGGATTCACAATGCGGTCGTCATCTCCCGTCTCACCAATGACGAGTTCAACCCTGATCTCATCATCATGGAGTTTACCGGATTCTATGCCGGCCTCAATTTCAAATGTATCTCCCAGATTCAGCGTATCGCCTCGTACACCCTTGGTTTTGAACCACCGTATATGATCGGTCGAAAACCTGGAGGCAATTTTCAATTTCCAGTGTGCCAGTGCCTTGGCCCTGGCAAATTTTTCCTGCTGCAGGCGGGCGCCCCTCACCGCCGTCGGCAGGTACATTTTACTGTAGTATTCACGGAGCATTCTATGGGTGTTAAAGAACGGCACAAGAGTGCGGATGGATTCTTTCATCATATGGACCCATTGATCCGGGATACCTTCGGCCGTGCGCTTGTAGAACAGAGGGATGACAACATGTTCCAGAAGGTCATACAGATTCTGGCTGTCATACAGATTCGATGATTCGATATTAGAAAATTCCCTGTCTTCACCGATTGTCCATCCGTTGGTGCCGGCATATGCTTCATCCCACCAGCCGTCGCGGATACTGAGATTCAACCCGCCGTTGCTGACCACTTTCATGCCGCTGGTTCCGCTTGCCTCGCGTGGTCGAAGAGGATTATTGAGCCATACATCGATACCCTGCACAATATGCCGTGCGATTTCGAGATCGTAATTTTCGATAAAGAATATTTTATCAATGAACCGCTCATCCATGGAATATTCATGAATGGTCCGTATTATGCGCTTGCCGGCTTCATCATTGGGATGCGCTTTGCCGGAAAATATGATTTGCACCGGCATGTCTGCATTGCTGAGCATCTGACTCAGCCTGTCGATATCTGCAAAGATAAGGGCGCCACGTTTGTAAGTCGCAAAACGCCGGCACGAACCGATGACAAGCGCATGGGGATTCAGACTTTCCGATTTTTTCTGAATGAGCTTTGGGGCAATACCCTGTCTTTCGCAGTCACTGCATAAGCGGTTTTTCAGGGACTCAATCATTTTGAGCTTGAGATCCATGTGTCGTTGCCACAGCAGGGTATCGGGTATTTCATGAACTTTGGCCCATACCTCTTCGTCGAAGTTTTCGGCATACCAGTCGACGCCTATGAAGGTTTCATACAGTTGCCTCATTTCTGGTGCAATCCATGTTTGAACGTGAATGCCGTTTGTGATGTGGTCGATGGGCGTTTCGCTTTCATCAAATCCCGACCAGACATTTTTCCACATCTTTCTGGCAACACTACCGTGAAGTCTGCTGACGGCGTTGGAAAAACTTGAAAGCTTCATGGCCAGTACAGGCATGAAAAACGGTTTGCCCTCTCCGGGGATCTCGCGCCCCAGTTCCCAGAATGTTTCCCACGATATACCGAACTCCTCGATGTAGTCTGAAAAATAGGCCTTCATCAGATTGGCGTCGAAGCGTTCGTTGGCTGCTTCAACGGGACTGTGGGTGGTAAAGGCCGAGGTCGCTTTCACCACTTCACAGGCCTCGAAGAAGGCCAGGCCCTCATTGTGCATGAGCTGCCTCACGCGTTCCAGCAGCAAAAACGCACTGTGTCCCTCGTTCAGATGGTACAGCGACGGCGTGATGCCGAGGGCCTCGATCAGACGTGCGCCGCCTATCCCGAGCATGATTTCCTGCTCGATGCGCAGTCGCTGGTCGGCACCGTACAGGCGGGACGTGATCAGCATGTCCTGGTTGCTGTTGTCGGGGATGAATGTGTCGAGGAGATAGAGGGGAACCCTGCCCACATCCGCCTGCCAGACCTGGGCATGCAGTTTTCTGCCCGGCAAGGTGACGTGGATCTTGAGTGGTTCTCCCTTTTTTCTTTCAACCACACGAATCGGCATGCGGGAGAAATCGTTGTCGGGGTATAGGGCAATCTGGTTTCCGTCCTTATCGATTCTCTGGGTAAAATACCCGTTTTTGTAAAGCAGGCCGATACCGATGAGTGGTATGTTGAGGTCGCTCGCAGATTTCAGATGATCACCGGACAATATTCCCAACCCCCCGGAATAAATGGGCAGACTTTCGTGCAGCCCATACTCGGTAGAAAAATAGGCGACAGGGTTCGTTAGGTTCAGGGATGGTTCCGCCGGTCTTTCGTCCCGGTGTGTAAAATTTTCGAACCATTGCAGGCAGCTGTTGTAGAGCCTCAGGTAAGATTCATTTTCGGCAGCTTCCTGCAGATGCTCGGGACTGATCTGTTCGAGAAGTTCGACGGGGTTGTGGGCAACATTTACCCACAGGTGTGCATCGAGTCGTGAAAATAGTTCCTGCACCTCGGGATTCCATGTCCACCAGAGGTTGTGTGCAATATCGCGCAGTTTGTTTATATTCTCAGGTAATTCCGCAATGATGCTGAAATGCCTGAATCTCGGCTGGGTCGAATCGGTTCCGGCAAAGAAACGGTCTACGGTGTATGCGCTTGCATCCAGTGTACGCATGCGGTCCTGTGCCATTTTGGATGCGATTGAATATGCCGTCAGATAGAAGGGGAAGAATTCTCTCCAGTCGGTCTTGACGGCGATTTCCAGGGCATGCCTTTTCTGTTCGGTGATTTCATCGGCGGACCACTCCAGTACGCGACCCAGGTGTTTCGTGAGAGCCTCCACGATCTCTCGATGGCTCTGCCGGTAATAGTCCAGGACGATGACACCTTTAGTGTTGTTTTCGAAATTGCTTTTTACCCACAGCCCGAACCCTGCGAGGTCCGTCGTGATAGTTGGTACGCAGTGAGCCGCACTTTCAAGGGGAGTATAGCCCCAGGGTTCATAGTAGGATGGGAATATACCGGCGTCACAGGCACTCAGGGTGTCGTAGTAGGGAAGGTTGAGTAATCCGTCGAGTCCGTCCAGGTACACGGGCATAAAAATTATGTGTACGCGATCTTCTTGCAGGTTCAATAACCCGGTTTTGTGGCACTGGTTCCAGATCGGATCATGCTGGGGATCCTGCAGGCTGTGTGTGCAGATCCGTGAGATGCCGGTGCGCGCGATCTCATCGCCCTTGAGGATACTCCTTGTTTCGGGGGATACCCCCATGTGTCCTCCGATTACACTGAGAAATACCACAATTTGATGTGGGCTGTTGTGTGCTTTCAAGGCGGTGTTCATTGCTGCCAATGATTCGAGGAAAAGATCTATGCCCTTGTTGTGGTACTCATATCTGCCTGATATCAAGAATAATTTTGTCATGTCCGGCTGCAGGTCTTTTTGGAGGAATTTTGAGGCAAACTCGAACACCGTGTCACGATACGTCTTTATTGTTTCGGGCTTTTCATCACACCCTGGCATTTGCGCAATGTTGATACCGTTCGGAAGAACGATCTGAGGGTCTCGGCTGAGAAAGTGACGTGCCTCGCGTGCCGTTATCTCACTCACCGTGGTGAAGCAGTCGCATTCACGAGTGACGGTGGTTTCCATCGAATGCTTTGCAATGATATTCATTTGTGCCGCAGCATCGCGTGGCGAGATGCCTTCGAGGTCCGAATAGATATCTATCCCATGACCGGCAAGTGATCTGCCGAGCATGGTTGCATGAGATGTAAATACTGTTCCGATCTCAGGGGCGTGTTTTTTCAGATACAGCAGACCGGCTCCGCTCATCCACTCATGAAACTGCGCAACTGCCGTTCCATCTTCTCCGACAACATGTGTGTTGATTATTTCGATTATTTCGCCACAGGCCGTGCTGAACAATACCGGTTCTATGTAGTCCCAGCCGCCCGTCAGGGAATTCACTCCGAAATCTTGCCATAATTGAAACAAGAGTTCATCCTGCTTGTATTTGTCTTGAAATCGCACAAGTATTACACGTGGTTTCCCGGGGACGTTCCAACGGCCGCATCTGCAGATCAGGTTTCTACGTTCGAAGGCGGGTCTTATGCTGTCCCATGTGTCTTCGACGGTTTCCTCGAATTCGGGATTGTTTCCGAAATCGGGACCGATCATATAGTACCGGTCTTTGAAATGGGTGACGGCACTTTGAATTTTGGTCTTCAACACGGTATGGATCCCACCGACTTTGTTGCAGACCTCCCAGCTTACCTCAAAAAGATACCCATTGTTCTTTGCGAGCATAATGTTACCCCTACTATCCTGCGCCTGTGAAGCGCTGTTGACGTTGTTCGTGACCTTCGAACCGGGAATGTATGAACGCAATGTTGCATGAAGGTCACCACCGGTTGTGCTCTCAACGGCAGATACGTTCTTCGATATCCGCCATGATATTCATGAAATTAATGTACATATCGTACGGGCTACCATGGAAAGGGGCGTCTCCCTTCAGCCCGTGTCCGTCGGGTTGCCCGGGGGCCATGGCAGTGAAATGCTCTACAGCCTGGAGCATACGACATGTCGGCAGAACATCGGAGGCGCCGGCGGTTTTCGCCTTCTGCGTAAGGTCATACACCGTATGAAGTGCGTCATGCTGCAACTCGCTGGTTATCCAGGCCGAAAGGTTGTGGTTTCGGGGGCGACAGAGGCTGGCGGATTTGCCTGTCTCTGGCCGGCTTTCGGCGCAGTGTGCGCCGATTTCCGACGGTAAGGTGAAGATCGTGTCGCGACACCCGTCGATACAAGTCGACACGCGGTCCAGAAAATCGATGATGCCACGCTGGCCGCCATTCGAGTCGGGGCCGGGCATATCATATCCGGTCAGGACATTCACGAATCCGTCGAGATTCGTGTGCGGTGACACAGACCGCTGCACGGCAACACAGGCGAGCCTCCGGCAGCCATCCGTGCGAAACGCGGGGTTTGCATGAATGTCGCCGGGCTCCAGGCAGGCTTCATCGATAATCATGACAGGGTACTTCAGTCGTTCCAGAACGCGGGCGAGTTTGGCATGATACATCAGCTTCGTGTTGCAGACCGTCTCCGGTATCCGGTTGAACAGATTCCGCACCTTCTTGCGGTGAAGGTCGAGCTGTGCCGTGAATTCCGAGATGGAAAGGAACGAGGCGAAACTGTCGTAGTACGGAACCGCCAGAAATTCCACACACCCCGTATCTGCGAGCTTCCGGAATGATGTCAGGACGCGGGGGGCGTATCGCTCCCACTGCTCCAGGGTGATGCCGCTGATCGACAGTGCCACCTTGAAGCGTCCGTTATTTTTATCGATCATGCGCAGCATCTTTTCATTCGCAGGGAGAAACAGATGCGTCACCCGCTCGTGGGTGAGGGCCGCGTTGACGGCCGAATCTTCATAGTCATGCACACGACCGATGTCGAAGAACGTGTACCGCTTCAGGCGGCATGGCTGATGGGCATGCAGGCAGATACTGTGTACATTCATGGTTTATGTTCCACACATTCGGTTGTAAACGGCGATTAGTTCTTGGGCGCTCTTATCCCAGCTTACGCCGGCCAACGCCGCACGGCTCTCGGACCGTAGGACACTTCTGAGCGGCGCGTACCTGAGAAGTGCGAGAATCTTATCGGCAATATCCTCGACATCCCAATAATCAACCCGAAGACAGTGCGGCATTATTTCCGTGACACCCGCCCACCGTGAGACAATCACGGGCACACCGTGCCCCATCGCCTCCAGGGCCGAGAGGCCGAAGGGCTCCGACACGCTCGGCATGACGTACACATCGCTCATGCGGTATATTCGATCCAGTCTGTCGTTATCGAGAAACCCCGTAAAGTGTACGCGCCGTCCTATTCCGAGGGCGGCCGCCCGTGCGATCATCTCCTCCCGCATGTCTCCCGACCCCGCCACGATGAAGTGCGTGTCCGGTGCGACGGCGAGTACCCGCCGGGCCGCCTCCAGGAAATACATCGGCCCCTTCTGATGGGTGATGCGTCCGAGAAACAACACATACCGCTTCATGCCGTTGTTCCGGCAGGGCGACTCGTATGCCGCTGAGGGTCGCGATACGGCATTATGCACGACGGATATTTTATCCGGATCTATGTTGTGCGCGTCGACGATTTTCTGTTTCGTATAATGACTGACGGCAATAATGCGGTCTGCATTTTCGAGGCCCCTCTGTTCGAGGGCGTGTATGTGGGCATTGCCGCCATCGGCACTGCGGTCGCACTCCAGGGAATGCACATGCAGAATCAAAGGTTTCCCCGTTGCTTGCGTGGCCTCCAGCCCTGCCGGTATAGTGAGCCAGTCATGTATATGAATGATATCGGGGCACTCGCTCGGCGCGACGAGTGCCGCCTCTCGTCCGTATCGGTAGACCTCCGCCACGGGATCAGGTAACCTGTCCCCGTCATATACCGTGTGCCATGCCGTATCGTAAGGGCCGATTGGCGAAGAGGGCCTGAGAAGGGACTGTGCCTGTACAAGACGAATGTTCGGGGGATGGACACATAGGGACTCCTCTTCCCCTGGGTCGTCATGCAGGGGGCAGGAACTGCCGGTGACGTGCGGCAGCACGAGTGTCAACTGTATGCCGCACCCGGCAAGGCCCTCGACAAGGCCGGCGCAGGCAGTGCCGAGTCCACCACTTATACGGGGCGGGAATTCCCACCCGAACATCAGTATTTTCATCGCTGCGGCCGCCCGTCGTGCACGGTTCCGTCGGCATACATACAGACGCATGTATGCCATGGCACATGTGCGTCATTCATTTTTCCGCGTTCAGTCCTTCGCATAGTGTCGCATCAAAGAACAGAGCCTGAGCACTTCCGCCACACTCCACGCCTGGGCAATACACCCTCGTGGTTCAAACGGAACATCACCACTGAAGATTTCGGAGATCGAACCGAGCCCGGCCTGCAGCAGGTGGTCCTCCATATTTTTGAGCACAGGCTCGAGTATTGCAGCGGCCGCGGCATAGGCATGCGTTTTTAAAAGCGCGTCACCGTAATGTCCCAAGAGCCATGGCCAGATGGTTCCCTGGTGATATGCTGCATCGCGTTCCTCGTGAGTGCCGTCATAACGTCCGCGATAGCGAGGATCATGCGGGGAGAGTGAACGAAGTCCAAAGGGAGTAAGAAGATGCCTGGTTACGTTGTGAATCACCGTAACTGCCTGACTGTTGTTTACTATACTATACGGGAGGGAAATTGCCAATATTTGATTGGGCCTCAATGAGGTATCCTGTGCGGCAGTATCAGGCAGCCATACATCGGCAAGATAGCCCGGGTCTTCAACCCAGTAACATGCCATAAAGGAGGTGCTGATGTTGTGGATTACGGCGTCGATATCGAATTCAACAGATGTGCCCAATGTGCGAGCAATATCTCTTACAAAACAGAGTGCATTGAACCACAGGGCCGTAATTTCGACGGGGCATCCGTGCCGTGGGGTGACCGGCTGGCCCTGGACGGCGGCATCCATCCAGGTGAGTTGGGTGTCCGGACTGCCGATTCGCAGCAGCCCGTTGTCCAAAACCGCCACATGGGCGGGCAACCCTTCGTAGTACGCGGTAATGATATCGGCCATGACGAGCCAGAACTCGCGCTGCAGCAGCTCATAGTCCCCGGTCACGTGCAGAAGTTCCTGCAGGCACCAGAAATACCACAGCGCGGCGTCGACGGAGTTATAGGCGATCTCATCGTCGCTGTCGGACAGACAGTTGGGGATCAGCCCGTCTTTTCTGAGCGTCGCCATGTGTCTGAGTATGTCGATACACTCCTGAATCCTGCCCGTATGCAGAGTCAGTCCCGGCAGGCTGATCAGGGTGTCTCGGCCCCATTCGTAAAACCAGTGGTAGCCGGCAATGACGGAAAGGCCGTGTGCCCGGTTTGTGATGACGAAATGACGGGTCGCCGACCGGAGTTGTCCCCCAAGGTCAAACGCGGTGGTGGCAGTGCCGTCATGCGAGTCCCGGAGGTATTGCTCCTGCCGTCGCCGCAATTCCCGTGTCCACAGGGCATGGGGCCTCTCTTCCTGTTTCCTGAGAGACACGGAAAGCAGAACGTCACCGCCGGGGGATAACGAAACCTCGAATGTCCCGCAAGAGAAAAGATCCTCCCGGTAGGGATAGCCCCGGGCCGCTTCTTCACCGTATTCGAAATGTTTATACCAGACGGGGGACTCTGAAAAACTGAGTTCCGCGGCCGACTGAAAGAAAAGGGCCGGCATCCCCTGGTAGGGACTGATGCTGCACCCGGTGTCCGAGGTGCGAACCGCCATATCGACGGCGGAATTTTCGAATGTCAGGTCATGAATATTCCGGTAGGCGCACAGCGGCCTCAATCCGAGCCGCACGGGCCCCGGGCCCTCGGCCAGATAATATCTCATCAGCAGGGTATCCTGACCATGGACAAGCATCAGTTCCTTATGCAGGATGATGCCGTCCATGTGATAGACGAACCGGTGGACACAGTCATACACATAGCTCTCCAGATGCGTGTGCCTCCCGGGGACCCACGTGTCGGGATACCTGTGAACGTATAGGTAAAAAACGTGTTCTGCCGTGCTGACCGTGTCTTCAAACTTGGAGAGGAGAACGAAGCGACCGGGTGGCGTGGCGAGATTCGCAATCAAAAGGCCGTGATATTTGCGCGTATGACATCCCAAAAGTGTGCTTGAGGCATAGCCGCCAAGACCGTTTGTGTCGAGCCATTCGTTCGAAAGCCAGGCATCAAAGTCAGCACCATGATCGTGTGTGACTTGCAGCATTATGTCAACCTGGGCTCTTTCTGATTAATGGCATTATGCTAAGGCACTTTTGAAAAATGAGCAAGGTAATTTTGACACTGTCGACCCTCGGATAACAATAAAAAAAGTCCCCCATGCAGTGCGTTCAACGCTATTCCTGCATGGGGGTGTGTGCCGGTATGGACTCATTTTCTTATTGAATGACAGCATCTGACTGTTGGCATAGCAGATTACTTTGGATATTGGTGGCCCGGTGTGTAATCGGGCCGTGATCGCAGGGCGCTCAGGGCATACAGGAGGATGGCAATAAGAGTCATGACCCCGCCGGCGGCGAGGGCATAGAGGCCGTAATCCTTTCGGACGATGATTTTGATGGTGTTGCCGGGATTGCTGTCCTGGTGCATGGCAATGTGGAAGGTATACCCCAGCGCGCATGCGGGCTGCATGGATGCGGGCCGGATCGCCACCGGTGTGCCGTCGTCGTGCCGGATCAGCAGATTGGCGGCCGTGTGGATCGGAGCGGTTGTACCGTTGACCTGAATCGTCTGCCGGGCAATGTCCTCGACCGCGAGGGCCAGGCCGGTCCGGCGACTCTCAGCATGTATGCCCTTCTCCAGGGTCAGCGTGTCGGTGGTCCCGGTGAATTCATAGAGACAGTGTCCGAGCAGACACAAAAGAAACGAGGCGTGAAATAACAGGATGCCCGTGCGCCGCAGGACGTGCCGGCCATCGAAGATACTGTGAAAATATGTCACGATGCAGGCGAGCGTGTTCAGCGCAAGGACCGCCAGGATACAAAACAGCAGCGGCATCCACAGATACATGACGGGTGATGCGAGGTGCCGGCCGAACCAGACGGGGAGGTGCATGAAGTTGAGGGTGCGGAACTCCGTAGAATACACATCCGCCGTGATCGAGCCGACGAACAGGACTGCCGATGCGGCCAGGAGCAGATAGACACCGAGTTTGATATTTGCCAATGACGCGAGCAGGCGTTTCATGTGAGTACTCCGATGATGAAATTGAATCCGTTGGTGAGTTCGTGGTGGTAGATCATATACACGAGGGGAAGCATCCCGCCTGCCACCAGAAGGGTTTTGACATTGCTGCCGAGCCTGACCAGGTGGATATGCAGCAGCGCGGCATAGAGACACCATATCGATGTCGAGAGCAGATGTCTGGTGCTCCACGAGAAGGGGTATGACCATCCGAGAAACGCCCACACGGCGCCCGCTATCTGACACAGGGTAAACATGATGAAGCCCCACATAATCAATCTGCCCATCAGGTAGTCGTTGTCGACGCCGTGGATGCGTGTGTCCAATGCCAGCACGCCGGCCATGAGAAACAGGGCCGCACTGACCGATTCCGTCAGGAAAAAGAGGGGCGACGTGATGGTCATGCCTTTCACAGTCGGGATCACGGGCTCGTACGGGGTCGCGACGGCGACGAGCGCGGCAAGCACGAGGGGTATGAAGATGATGCCGCGGCCGTATCGCCCGTGGCGGTGGAGCAGCCCGAGGACGACCAGGGCAATCGCCGCGGGGAGGGCGTAGACCTCTTCCGTCATAAGGTAGACATACCACCGGCCTGCCACATACCCGCGTGAGACGAGGGCCAGTATGTTACACCCGAGTCCCGCGACAATGAAGACGCGGGACCAGTTTGTGGAACCCTTCACTATCAGAATCGCACCGCCCATGTAGGCGATGGACGCCAGAATCAAAATCGTTTTAAACAGCATAGTATCGTTTTATACCTCTGCGAGCTATCGTGCGTCGGATCTCAGGGAGGTTCCGATGAAGGCGCCCGTCAGGTTCCACCAGTTGTCGTTTTCCGCGTTGCAGCGTGCCACCACATCGGCCATGGTGGTTTTTACCAGTTTTTCCTTACCCGTGTACGTGGATGCGTAGATCAGAAATACCGGTGTCGAAGTGAGGAAGTAGTTGTGGAGCGTTGCCCCCAGCGCGCTGAAGTCGTTGGACTGCATGCCGATGGCCAGGGTGTCGCTGTGCTGGGCTATCGCCTGCAGTATGTGGTCATACCCCGCGATGCCTGACGAGTCGGCGGCCGCAATAAGGCCGTCATGCGTGATATGATGCTGGCCGAGGGCGTGCTGCAGCCGGGTGACAGGGGCGCTTGCCGGTGCCATGTGTACGGTGCAGGCCTTGTATTGCGCAACGCCGAAAAAATCCATGTTTACGGTGGTGTCGTCGCCGATAACGGCGATGCATTTATTGTCCTGGAGGAATGCGGCGAGCTTTTTCTGTGCGTCCGCGTGCAGTGCGGGTACGACCTCCTTCCCGCTGGCGGCCTTAAATTTCAATTGGTGGGACGGAGTGTCTGCGGCCACCTGGCGCAGGTCGAAAAGGACGGGTTTAGTCCCCAGATAGGATGCAAAGCGGGTACGAATTGCCTGCGGACAGATAAAGGCGTCGGCCCTGTCCAGAGCGGCAAGCACATCGATGCTGACAATATCCGACCCGATGAGGTCCCGGCTCATGACGGCAATCGTGGGGGTTTTTCTGACACTGACCACATTGATTTTATCGATGGCCTTCACATGGCGGTCGGCCGACAGATCGTCGGGTATGATGACGGCAAAGTAGCCCCGTTTCTTGGCCCGTTTGTGGTTCATCAGGTCCGCAACAATAATATTCTTGCCCGCAGGTGAGAGGAAGAGTTCTCCATAGGAAAGTAACGCGCGGTAGCCGTCCGGCGCCGAGATCACAACAGCCATGTTTTGATCGTGGCGCATGCCGGCCTTTTCGAGGAGTGCCACGAGCGGGACGCCGCTGAAGTGGCGCATGCCATGGAAGCCTTGGCCGTCACCGACCTCTCTGAACGAGAATTCACACCGATCGATGTCGGGCAGGTGCTGTATCTCGGTGGGTGTGTGCACGTCGCCGGTGATCACAAATGACGGCGAGAACAGTATCTCCTGCTTGACGGTATTGACGGGTGCGTGGAGGTCGACCACTGTGATGGCCATAATGTTTTCCAGTGATCTGTCGCAGTAGAAATCATGGGACACCACGAGCTTGGGAAACCCCACCCGGCGATCCAACTGGTCCAGATAGGGGTAATATTGTTCCGGTATATGTTCTCTGTCGTGATGAGGCATGACGGGTGTCGCCTCATGCGCGACGAGGATCTCCGACGGGTTGCGGTAAAATATTTCACCCCACGACAGGACGGTGCTGTGCCCGTGGCTGTCTTTGACCACCACGGCGAGATCGACGGGTTTGTTGAAATCTGTCTCGCTTTTCTTGATTTTGGCAAATTCGAGGAGCAATCTCAGCGAGGGGCCTCGATAGCGAAACGCACCGTGGTAATGCTGATCCTGCGATACCTCGTTCAGGCGCGCACGGGCCGGCTCAAATTTCCGGAGATCTTGCAGGCTGAGGTGCAGGACATGCTCCACGGCACCGTCAATGGTAAGGACCGGCGCCTCGGATGCCCACGCACCGGCACAAGACAAGATTATAATACATGTAATGATACATACCGCTTTCCTAATCATCAGACCATCCTTTCAGATTAAAGATGACGGCACCAGAGAACCACCATCTTTAAACAAATTCTAAATTCTTAAATCTAAACCTAAACCTAAACCTAAACCTTAAACCTTAAACCTTAAAACTATATCTCCCCCTCCCTCTCCGTCACGATACTGAAGCTCTCGGCGTCGGACAGCTTCACCTCATCAATTATCTTCACCAAGAGACCGAGGACTATCGTGTTATCCGCCTTGATGGTGACCATTTTGCGGCCGGTTCTGGCAAATTCCATGGGGAGCAGGGAACGGATGTCTTTCAGGGAAATGCGCGTCTCCCCCAGGTACAGTTCCTCCTTTTCGGTGACGCACAGCATAATTTCCTTATTGTCATCACTGACCGCGGTCTTTGATTTGGGCAGGTGGATCGTGATTGCAGGCTCTGCCACGATTCGCGATGTGACCATGAAAAAGAGCAAGAGCAGAAACACCACATCCACCAGCGGGGCGATATTCGTATGGAGCGACGACCGCTTTTTCCGTCTAATTTCTATCATCATCTTTTCCCCCGAACTGCAGCGACAGCCCCTGCATGGCCAGGGCTATCTCGTCCAGACAGCGCTGCAGATAGTGATAGGCGCATTCAACGGGTATGGCAACGAGCAGTCCGGCAGCGGTCGTAATCAGCGCTTCCCAAATCCCCTTGGCCAAAAGCCCCACCTGCGCGCTGCTGCCGTGTGCTGCAATGACACGAAAGCTGTCAATCATGCCCAAGACGGTCCCGGTCAGGCCGAGCAACGGTGCAATCGCCGCAATCAGTGAGAGCGCCCCGACACCCTTTTCGAGGCTGTTCAGGTCCTGGCTGGCGGCCAGTGAGGTGTGTTCCTGATCCGCTCCATGGGCGAGCGCGTGCAGATACGCGGCAAGCTGTTGTACGGGGGAGTCCAAAAGATCGGATGCTGATCGGCGCATGCCCTTGAGCACCACCTTGAATTGAATCGTTTTGTGGATCGTAATGGCCAGTGCCAGGATAGAACACACGAGTATGGGCCACATTAAAGGTCCGCCCTTCATGAATAGATCAATCATTTACTCTACCTCAGTTGAAATTTTATCGGTAAAAGAGCACGGCAGGGCACGCATCTGCCGTTGTGGTGTGCGGCGGAGAAGGCGGATTCCCTGACTGCGGTGAGAGCAGCCTCATCGAACCCGAAGCCGGCTTGTCGCACTATTTCGACATCGATGAGAGTCCCCTTCGCGTCGATCGTCAGCAGCAGGAGCACGATACCCTGTTTGTGCAACCGCTTCGCTCTCGCCGGGTATCGGGGTGCCACGCGGCGTGTAAACTGCGGGCCCTCCGCCGACCCGAACTGCACCTGCGCGACTGCGGGTTCGGGGGTTGCTTCCGTCACCGCGGCCGTGCCGACTGTGGCCGCCACGTCCGACACCTCCTCAACCGGCTCTTCCTGTGGTTCCTCCGGCTCGCTGACAACCACCTTCTCAGGTTCGATCCTGTCTCTGGTAAGGTCTTTTTCGATTACCGGTTGTGGCTGCTTCGGTTTGGGTTTTTTCTTTTTCCGTACCACAGGCTTCGGTTTTTGTATTTCGGGCTTGGGCGTTGGTGGTTTCTGCACGATTACCGGGAGATTCATCGGCGCGGATTTCGCCTTATCCTTGATCACAAGGGCGATAACCTGTCGTGTACCACTGATGTGGGTCTGTTGTGTCGGTATTCCCATGATGGCAATGTGTATACCGGTGGCAACCAGGAGGCATTGCCAGAACTTCATTTCGTCTCACCACTGTTCGTTGTGGGTACGTGTTATGTAGAGGGTCGGCGGCCTTGTGGCTGCCGACCCTCGTACGGTTTTGGATTTGATTCCGGATGGTCCTGTAAAAAGCTTCCCCTCTGCGTTACACTGCAGCCATCGTCACTGCGACGGCGGTATCAGCGCGACTCAGGCATGATAATCTCAGTGCCTTAAGTGTGAACCTTTCTGCCGCACCATCCGAAGTATGACCTTGTGCGACGCTCTCAATACTTGGCGGTTATGCCGACCCAGATGTCTCTGCCGCGGCTCGGATATCCGTATTCCGACTCATAATCGTTGTCGAAGAGATTGGTTCCGGAAACATAGGCCTCGAAATACTGGGTGATGGGCTGGGCGATGCGCGCATTGAAAAGCCAGTAATCATCCGATTCGGTTTCTTCCACGGACGGATCCGCCGGTGTCGGCAGGTCGGAATAGGTCCTGGCCATGTAGAGCCCTGTCACGTCGAGTTTCGTCTCTACGTAGGGGATCGTGTAGGCGACCCCCACGTTGAATTCATGCTCGGGCACATTGACGACCAGATCCGTGACCCGGTTGTCGGCCTTGTTGCGGGCGTAGTTGTACGTATAGCCGAGCCTGAGGGTGAGATCGTCGGTCGGGAAAAATTCCGAATTTACCTCCACACCGTACATCTTTACCTTGTCCCAGTTCTGGTAAATATCTTCACCTGCGATGCAATCTCTCGTAATCCAATCAGAAATGTCGTGATGGAAGAATGCCAGCTGGGCCCAGACCATCTCGGCAAATGTACGCGATGCACCGAGGGTGTAATTGATGCTCTCTTCTTCGTTGAGGTTCTGATTGCCCGAGCTGCTGGAGTACAACTGATCCAGGGTGGGGAAGCGGGTTTTCTTGGCGACCGAACCGAAGAGCTTGGTGGTGTCGGCAAAGGTGTACGCCAGTCCGAGCATGGGGTTGATGGTATCCTTGGTGTCGGGTGTCGTTTCTTCGACAATGACGCCGCCGCTGGTCGATTCGGCATCGGTTACTTCAAACCATTCGTAACTAACACCGGCAACGATGGAAAAGTTGTTGAATGGTGTGATTTCATCTTCCAGGGCAAGCGATCCGGTCAGCGAAACAGACTCCTCAAAGGGCAGGGTGGCCTCATCCCGCTGTTTATGGGAATCCTGCCGGTAATGGAACGCTGCCCGCAGCGTGTTCCAGTCGACCGGTGCGTAATCCGCCTGGAGGCTGCCGCCCAGCATGTAGTCTTCATACGTGCTGGTGGCGACTTCCGTGGTGTATGTCTCATCATCAAACGAGACATAGTCGTCTTCGTGTTCGTGGTAGAAGACCTTGGCCTTCATCGTAAAGCTGTCGGTGATCTTCTGCCGACCGCTCAGGTCGACCCCGTAATTGTCGTATTTATCCCAGCGGGCGAGCTGCGTGAAATCGGAAAACGCCCGATTCTCGTAGATTGACGGGGGTTGGCCTTTTTCGGATGTAATGTAATGAAAGTTTACGTAATATTCCGCATCGTCGTCGAATTCCAGGCCGACCTTCGCCCAGATACTGTCACTTTTCGAATCGGAGTTGGCACGAAAATAGCCGCCGTCCTCGAAAACCACATCGCTGGTGCCGCCCGGTCGACGTATCAACCGCCCCGTCGTCGGTTCAAAGTCGTCGGACAATTTCCAGGCGTCTCGTTCGGTATGCACATAATTCAACCAATAGCTGAGCTTGCCCGTTTTCATCCCGTGACTCAGTGAGACCCGGTTGTAGTCCTGTTCACCGAGCTCCAGGTTGACCGAGGCGGAGGGTTTCTCGGTGGCGTTTTTGGTGATGATGTTGATGACGCCGACCTCGGCGTTCGGCCCGTAGAGCACGGATGGCGCCCCTTTGGCCACCTCGATTTTGGCGATATTGTCCGTCGGGATCTCGTTCATATGCAGTTTACCGTATTTTGTTTCGTAATACGGCACACCATCGATAAGGATCAGGACCTTTTTCTGGCTGAATCCATGGATAGATATTTCGGGTTCGTCCTTCCGGCCGGTCGATACACGAACACCGGGTACATGCTGCAAGACCTCATCCACCGTTCTGCTGTTGGTTGCCTTGATCTGTTCGGCCGTCACCTCGTTGATGATGGCCACATCCTTCACCACGGGGTTTTCTTCGCTGACGACAATTTCGCCCAGATTGTAAACGGTGTAATCAGCCTCTGCAGGATCGTCCGCCGACCACGCAAACACCGGCACACTCAAAAGCGCAAGCATGAGCAATACTACACACACAGGGTGTTTCATTATAATACCTCCTTCATTGAATCAAAACATTTGTCAGAACCATGATCGACCATATCCCCGGGTCATCGGAAGACGTATCGGGTTGGACTGCATCGCACAAACGGGTACCTAATATATCATTGTGTGCAAATTGCATATAATAGCATTATGCAGTAAGAGGCATATGTCAATATTGCCGTATTGTCAAGTGAAAATTGCGGCGACAAAGGCGTGTCATTTCCTTTGCAATGATCAGCGATGAAAAAATGGAATGCCGAAATGAAAAACGCCCTTATCACTATATGTGACAGGGCGTTCCGAGTGGATTGTCATTGTTTGTGCCGTTCATACTACTCAGCGGCAGCCGGTGGGGCAGGGGACGGATCTGCAGGCATTTCGACATCGCCGGCATCATCCGGTGTATCCGCCGTGAGCGATGCGATCTTTTCTTCCTGGGCTGTGATCCGTTCCGTAATGTCTTCAATGTGGCGCATGGTAATCGCCTGCTTGGCCTCCAGATTGATACGGTCTCCTTCGGTATCGTGTTTTTTGGTTTTCAAGCCGGCGATGCTTTTCAAATTTTTATCCTTGTCGCCGAGTCCGGCCCTGTCGATGGCTTCCAGCCGCACGATATCGTAGGAAAGCGCGGCGGCTTCATGGTAGGTCTTGATGAGGTCGGCTTCATAGTTGGCATAGTCATCCTGCAGGGCTGCAAGGTCTTTCTTGAGTTCGGCGAGTGTGAGTTTTTTCTCGGCCACACTCAGGTTGAACTGGGCCTCACGGACTCCGACACGTTCCTCCTGGGGTACCTGGGCGAAAAGTTCCTCATCCACATCGGATGTGATCGATGTCACTTTGGAGGTGATTGAATGCGTGATGTCCTGCGTTGTGGCACAGCCTGTGAGCAAGCACGCAGCAAAAACAATCGTCAGCCCCATGTATATTACTCGTCTCATAATAACCCCCTTTGAAATTTGCAGATATGATTTTATCTTTTCCGAACAGAATACGGGCACGCGTATCACCACGTACAGTGAACGTAACACGAAACGATACGCCGGTAAAGATCAAAGAACTCTTTCGGCCAGGGCATCCCTCATGCACGAAAATGAGCGTAACGATAGATGACTGCCCGAAGCCACGGCGAAATTACACACACCGCGGACGTGTGCCGCAGGGGACATCTTTTCGAGTATGACATCACGACGAAAATTTCCGGCACATCACATGATTCCTTCAGCCACATCCATGATTTTTCGGTGAACGTCGGTACTTTCGAATATTTTGTTCACGGCGGTCGAAAGGGCGTCGTTTATCACCTCTTCGAGCTTTTCTTCTGAAAAGCGAATATGCTCGAGGGACGGATTCGATTCAACGCTAATCCTGTAAAGAATCCGACGGTCTTCGACACTGGCCACGATAAACGTGAATTTTGCCTTTGCCCGGTAGGTGCGGATGGGCGTGGTCTTGATACACTCAATGTCGAGCGCATCAATGGTACCACCGATCACCACCTTGCCCCATTCGGGGTTGATAGCGTCTTCGCGCAGGTCCCAGACAGGCATCACCTTCGATACATTGTAGCCTGAACGAGTCAGGTAATCCTTAAAGGCCCGTGTCACGGCGTCGCCGGGCGTGACGAATTTCGGAAGCACCGGGATGCGACGGCCGTCGGATGTGACGACATGCCCGATCAGGGTCTTGTCGTCTGTCGAGCGTTCATCGTTAAATCTGGTGACGGTGATAAAAAATTTGTGAGACGTCTGTTTTACCGTGGGGATAGTGTGCGCAGCGTCGTACCGGAGATCGATACTGTACAGGCTGACACCGGTACAGGCAGACACACTCAGTGCAAACAGTATGTATAGAATTGATCGCAGCCCTGCATGCCGCGGTTCACGGGCTGAGTTTCTCTCTTGATGGGATCTGAAGCGTATTGTCATGTTGAAAACTCCAATTGAAAATGTAATTTGCCTGACATTGTTAAATGTATGAGCATCTGCTGTCAACTCTTAATATTGATGGCTTTGTAAAGTCCAACTTCTGCGTTCTGCTGCATCCCTCGTCATTGCGGCGTACACCTAAGTTTATGAGACCCACCGTTCACAAGCCTTCAGCGTAGTGAAGGGTGTAAGCAGAATTAATCCACGATAGCGAAGCGCATCGGGATACGTTTCATCCCTCGTGATTTGCGTGCCTTGAATTTGAAGCTTTTTACCTTGCCATCTGAAATTAGACTTTTGCGACTTTGTCTCGAATCTCGTGCTTTGAATTTCGGATTTAGGTCAAAAGGTTCTTTTTGCCCCTTTAAGGGGCCTACCTGAGCCCTCCCGCTATGCTGGAGGAGAATCACTCTCTACAGGCCCTCCTTTTCCGTGGTCAGCAACGGGACACACATCGATCAGCTCCTGCGGCGGTCTTCCCGCCTAAAACGGTCTTGACACGTTTCGGGTGTGGCCGTATTGTTAAAAAGGATGGAGGTGGTCCCGGAGATGCAGGGCACGGCGACAACAAAAGGGGAGGTGCTGGGATGGCGAAACTGAAGAAGGAACGAACCGGCAAGGGAAGGCTTCATATCGACTCGCCGCTCATGGGTGAATCCCTTGTAAGCAAGGAGTTTTTGAAACGGACCGAGGCACAGGAGTATTTCCGAATGCACCCCGATATCAATGTGCTCAAGATCGGGGGGCAGAGTATCATCGACCGAGGCAGGGCAGCGGTAATGCCCATCCTCGATACCCTCGTCAGTGCAAAAGATACCCATAAGATGATTCTCATGACAGGTGGCGGAACACGCACCCGCCATATATTTAGTATCGGAATTGATCTGGGCATGCCTACCGGTGTGCTGTCAAAACTGGCCGATAAGGTCTCGTGGCAGAATGCGGAAATGATCAGTGTGTTGCTTGCGAAATACGGTGGTGTAAAAATCGGTCACGGCGACAACTTGGAGCAGCTTACCATGTTCTGTCAACTTGGGTATATTCCTATCACCTACGGTGTGCCGCCCTACGGATATTTTGAACATCCGGCGCTAATAGGATCGGTTCCACCGCATCGGACAGACTGCGGCGCCTTTCTCCTGGCGGAAAATATCGGGGCACGTTCCCTCATCTATCTAAAAGACGAACAAGGTCTTTTTGCCGATGACCCCAAAAAGTATCCCCGTCAGCAACGGCAAGATCTTCAGTATTTCAGTAAAATTTCGGCGAAAGAACTGCTCGAGATGGATCTGGATGACCTCATTATCGAACGGGATGTCGTCACATTGCTACAGCGCTCAAAGACCATCGGGGAGCTGCAGATTATCGATGCCTTGCGTCATCCGGAGTATATTCCTGCGGCGCTCGCCGGCGAGCATGTCGGCACGATAATCTACAAAGAGCAGTAGTGCACTACACCGTATCCTCTTCCTTGCCGGCCGCGAGAATTACCAGCTTTGCGCCCATCTCCGACGCGATCTGATCGAGTTCTTTTTTACGCAGGTGCAGCGCATAAAGCTTGAGATTGGTTCCGCTGATACCGCACACGCGGTACCGGGGCTTTTTCTCGCCTTTCTCGATTTTTCGTCTTTCTCGTACAAAAATTTTGGCTTCCATGATTGCCTCCCTGTGCTAAAGATGCTACGTTATACGCATGTATAAACATTAACAAAATATATTTTATTCTAATATATATCCTTGAAGGATATATTGCAATAAAAAAGGGTCGCCATGAGACGAAAACATCATCCCGCAGGAGGAAAACCGGAACGATACATCCAACCGTCAATTTTATTGGGGCTTCATGGAAAACCGTCGTACGGTTATGAATTGATTCAAACCATTCAGCATTTCGGTTTTGTTCAGGGACAGGCGCCGCCCGGTATGATATACCGACATCTGCGCCGACTGGAGGAAGACGGATTGGTAACGTCCGAATGGAATACCGATGGAACGGGACCTGCAAAACGAATCTACCAGATAACTTCCGAAGGTTCGGAAATGCTTGCCATGTGGGTTGAATATATGGCGCAGCAGTCGCAGAATCTTCTCCATTTCATACGGCGGTATCAGGATGAGCTGAATTCCCGGCAGGATGCCGAAGAGTGACCGGTGCAGACGGGCCTGAAACCACGACGCAGGCAGAGCCGGGGTGCACCGCCCTCATACAGCGACGGCTGGGAGTGGCGGCGTATCGGGTGCGGGATAGCTTAAAAATCATGCACCGCTGTCGTCTTAAAGGCAAGGTTTACCGTGAGACCTTCGCGAAGATTCAGTTCGAACAGCGAACGCTTCGTCACGATAGCCGTGAACATGGTAGCCTTAATTTCCACGGCGACTTCATAATACAGGCCCATATCGGTGATCCGTCTGATGGTTCCCGTAAACACATTACGCATGCTCGATACAAATTGTTCCCGGCTGAGGACTATATCCTCGGGTCTGATGGCGACAAAACCCCGGCTGTTGGCAGGCGTTCGTTCCAATTCGAATTCGAGTCCTTCAGTGTGGGCTCTCGTGTTGTGAAACTTGACGGGAAAGAGGTTCTTCATGCCCACAAAATCGGCAACGAACGTGGATTGGGGTTTCTGAAATATTTCGTTCACACTGCCCGTCTGCCGGATTTGTCCCTCATTCATAACCGCCGCACGGTCCGCAAGCGAAAGCGCTTCGGCAAAATCATGGGTCACCATGAGAAATGTGATGTTGGAATTGGCATGCAGCTCTTTTAAGCCGTGCCGGATCTCTTCTCTGAAGCGTGGATCAAGGGCGGACAGCGGTTCGTCAAGAAGCAGTACCTCGGGTGCGACCATCAGGGCCCGTGCCAGTGCAATCCGCTGGTTTTCGCCTCCGCTGAGATTTTCGGGCAGTCGTTGCAGTAAGTGGGAAAGATCCAGCAGCTCCACAAGGCGGTCAAAGCGGGCACGTGCCCTAGCCTTGTCGATGGAGTGGTATTTTGCACCGAAGGTGATGTTTTCCTGCACTGTCAGGTGCGGGAAGAGACAGTAATCCTGATATACAATCCCCACTTTTCGTTTTTCGGGGGCGAGTTGCGTGACATCACGACCGCCAATGGCGATAGTGCCGTCAGTCACCGGGATAAGGCCGGCAATGGCTTCTAGAAGGACCGTTTTACCGGCCCCCGTCGGCCCCATGAGGACAAAAAATTCATGTTCTTTGACTGTCATTTCAATATTGCTGAGTTGAAACTGGCCGAGCTTGATGTTAACGTCGTGAATCCGTATCATATATCCTTCCTGTTGCGCAGCGTAAGCACGCGCAAGATCAGAAAAAGTATCAAACAAATAGAAACAAGCCACACCGCCACAGGCTGAGAATACTTGAGGCCGTATCCTTCGAAACGTTCATACAACATAACGGGAGCAATCATGGGATGGTAGGCGACGATAACGACAGCACCGAACTCACTGATTGCCCGGGCACTGCACATGATGATTCCGATCAACATGCTTCGCCATGCAAGGGGGAACGTAATCCTGAAAAATGTGCTGAATATGGAGGCGCCCAGGCTGCGCGAGACGTTTTCAAGCCGGGGAGAGATGGCTTCGAAGCCGTTTTTGGCGGCATTGACATAAAACGGCAGCCCTACGAATACAAGCACCGTCACGATGCCGGTGACGCTGCCCATGATGCGTATGCCCAACTCATGGAATATCTGACCGATCCAATGATTTTTACCGGCCACGCTGAGTATGGCGATTCCCACAACCGGGTGAGGTATGACAATCGGCAAATCGATAATACTTTCAACCAGTCGTTTGCCGACGAAATCGGTCCTGGCCAGGAGGTAGGCAAACGGCGTGCCGAACACGAAGGAAATCAACGCGGCCAACCCGGCGGTATAAATGCTGAGCCAGATTGACCGCATGACATCCTTATCATTAAAGGTTTTTGTGAGCATCTCCAGCGAAGGCGCCGTCATCATTTCAACGAGCGGAACCAGGATAAACGCGAGAATCACCAGACCGCTTGATATGGTTACCCAGAAAAACAGCTCCTTCTTAAACATGTCCCACCGACGTACCTTTTAATTTTTTATTTCCACGAGCTTTTGCAGACCGGCAGGGAGCGTGGCCTTCATTTGTGCCGTCGGGACCCGGCAGGGAATAAACGGAGGCTGTCCCATGTCTTGCAGGATCTTGAGACCGCCGTCGGGATCGAGCATATATTCCAGAAAGGCCTCTGCCGCCTCCCGGTTGGGGGCGTCGTTGATCAGGGTGATCCCGTAGGTGCACGATTTTCCCTTTATTTCCATGAATGTGCCCGGCTCTTTCCCGGTTACTTTTACAACTGCCTGGGCGTAACGGCTATCGAATTTATAATTTCCCAGGTTGATTTCATCAGGCAGCACAACATATTTTAAGCCGTGCTGCACGGCCACGGAAAGGTATTCCCATGCGTAGTCCATATTACCTGTCTGGAGCAGGGATACAAGCTCCACGGATTTCGGACGAATGTTCTCCTTGGGCCGGTTGGCAAGAAGCTTATCATAAAGTCCGGCAATTTTATAGTATGTTTCAGCCAGCTGCAAGACCATCAGTGACCGGTATCCGCAGGGATCGAGGTTCGGGTCGGAATGGCCCCAAACCACTCCCTTCTTCCGGAGGATTTCATGCCAGTTGTCGGCGTTGACTTCTTTCGCGTATGCGCTCTTGTCGGTATAACAGAGGACGAGTTGATTGGTTGCGAACCGGATGTTCCATTGTGCATGGGAGGGGATCAAGAGTTTGTCGATGACCTTGTAGTCGGCCGATGCCATAATGTCACATGGTTTGCGCAGATCTGAAATCTTGCGGGCTGCCTTCTGGCTGCCGCTGGCCTCCCGCTGTAGATCGACATCCTGATATTTGGCCTCAAAGGCCTTTTCCATGGCAGCAAAAGGGACTGAAAGGCTTCCGGCATGGAACATGGTCAATGTGCCATGGGGTGCCGCACATGCGCTGGTTGCAAAAAGGACTGCAGTGAAGAGTGATAACACACACACGATCATACAATAATGGGTTTTTCGTGCCTCCATCTTGGCTCTCCTTTACATTTCTGGTCATAATTAGTGATGATGCTGTGAAACTTACGCAGTCTTTGTTGCGCTGCGCTCCTCCAAACCGAACCTTTTATGTGATCGAATGAACACAGGCTCTTGTAAACAGGGCAAGATTCGTTTCCTGCTTCAGTATGAACGCCCGGTATACGTCACGCCAAGCATAATACAAAAGACGATATCCTAATTGTTATTATGTGTCAATATGCAATATTTGTTGTCGGTATCGGGTATATATCGTTACGATATTACTCGTATTGACAGGGACTGTCTTCCATGTTAACAGACGATATATGGAAGAATTGTTGACGACACGGGAACTTGCGGATTTTCTCAGATTGAACGAGAAAAAGGTATACCAGCTCGTAAGAGACGGGAACATTCCTCATGTGAAAATAGCAGGAAAGTGGTTGTTCCCGCGACAGCATATCGCGCGCTGGATCGATGAGAACGTGCAGCGTGAAAAGGATCTGCAGATAGCCGGCAGTGACGACATGCTGATGACCCAGTTGCTCTCGCAGTACTCGCGGGAAAATTTTCCGGAATCCCTTGCGTATTATTCGTCCGTCGGGAGTATGAAAGGAATCAAGGCCCTGATGCAAAAGAAAGGGCAGGCCTGCTGTGCGCACCTGCTTGATCTTGAGACGGGTGAGTATAATATCCCCATCCTGAACCGGGTGCTTGCCCGGCAGCGGTATGTTGTCGTGAATCTATGGTATCGCCAGCAGGGGATTGTAGTGAAAAAAGGCAACCCACTTGCCATAAAAGGCTTTGAAGACCTCGTCGCAAAAAGGGCCAGGTATATCAACCGAAACGAGGGGACGGGTACGCGAACATTATTGGATTATTGCATGCGACAGGGGGGGCTGAGTGAAAAAGACATTGTCGGGTTTGACGATGCCGTGAACTCACACCTGGAAGTGGCTTTGAAGATCTTTTTCGATGACGCTGATGCAGGCCTTGCGATCGAATACGTGACGCATCTTTTACCGTTGGACTTTATTCCGGTCAGGGAGGAACGATTCGATCTCATCGTGCCACGTACCCTCTGGCCGACACACCTGATTCAGAATTTCATTACGTATATAGAGCCGGCAAAAATCAGGGGCCTCATCCGCAAAATGCCCGGATACGATGTGCGGGATACCGGCACGATTATCTATGAGAGTTGAGAAAGGAAAGGTTTTAGGTTTTAGTTCGGAGTTAAAGAAGAAGGCCGTTGGCAGACGGTATCAGACCGCATTCCCGATTATATCTTACCATCGATTTACCCATACCGGATTTTCATGATGACAATATACAGGGCAAAGGTGAGACCGACGGCATTGCCGGCAATTATCGGCAGGGCCTGGATCAATATGCCGTATACAAGCCACAGGAAAAGCCCACAGGCCAGCACCAGAAATGCCCAGAGTGAAAGATCGTCAGTTTTTTTTGTCCTGTAGACTTTTATTACCTGTGGGGCCATTGACACCGCTGACAACAGCGCCGCGCCGAAACCGATTGTGTTGACAAGATCCATTATAGCTCTTTCGTGTGTCTCCGGTGAGAACGTGAACACCCATGCTCGTGATTCGGTGTGCAATGACCTTGGGTGGCAGTTTCGATGTATCATCACTCACATGGAGCGACGTGGTATTTTAATGAGAGTCTGTGTATCCGATGGTTCCATGGTCTCATTCATCCTGAATCGTATCCGCCTGATAAAACGGTATGGTCAGCTCATATACCCCTTCACTGACCGTGGCGCTGATCGGCACGGGTGATTTTTCGTACACCTTCATCATCGGCTTGTTGGCGGCCAGGATATCCGCCTTGAACCCCCGGACACCGCGTTGCTGCGCAATACGGAGCAGCATGTCAAAGAGGAAGGACGCGATTCCCATGCCCTGAAAGCCTTCGTCGACGACAAAGGCCGTGTCTGCGTAGACACCGTCTTCAAGGATGACATATCGGGCTTCGGCGATAATTCGCTCGACACCCGCCTCCTCGATTAAGCCGACGATCGACATGGTTCGTTTATAATCGGTAGTGACATATTCCTGCATTTTCATGTGCGGCATTGTCTTGATGGGGCTGAAATAACGATAGTAGACGGCCTGGTCGGAAAAGCGGTAGAAGAGACGCCGCATAGCATCCACATCCGACGGGCGTATTGCCCGGAACCGAACCGTGACATTGTCTCTGAAGGTATGCGTGCACGCCAGATCGTGAGGATACAGTGCACCGGGATCGGTGAGGTAAATCTGATCCTGATAGATAATATTGGCCTCTTTGGCCTGTCTGATGAGTTCCCCTCGGTCATCGGGATGGGCGATGTCAATCAGCGCAAGTGCCCGCTCACGTACGCTGTGTCCGGACAGATATGCCACCCCGAATTCGGTGGCGATCATGTCGAGAGCCTCACTGTTCGAAAATTGATTCGGGAAGTCTTCGACTGACAACAGGATATTGGACTTGCCCTCCAGATTGCGACTGGGTAGCGCAAAGATCGTCCGGCCGCCATAGGATAATGACGCGCCTGCAAATAATTCCTGAATTTCACCCGGCCCTGCAATAACATTGCCTCGTCCGACATGAAGGGCAATTCCCCCTGTCAGGGCTGCCTTGCGTGCCGGTATGATCACGATAAACCGGTCATTCAGCCCGATGCTTCGCGGGTCAGTCACCACATCGATGCCCTGAAATTCGACGAGCGGATTACCGTCAAGCCAGCGCATGAGTTCCTGCGATCCCTGGGCATAAGCGGTGAGACTTTTGCCCCTGAAACTTCGTTTGCGCCGGTTTGTCACGGCACCGCTCTGGATAAGCTCCATGAGTGCATCGGTCATTATGAGGGAGTGCACACCCAGGTGCCGTTTTCGCTGGAGATGTCTTCCCAGGGCTTCAAATATGGAACCGACAAAAAAGGAAATACAGCTGCCGTCTTCAATGGTTGATGTGATATGTACCGCAATCTTATCGAAGACGTCGACGTCGGGCCAGCGCGGAAAATAGAACGGTGCTTCCGTGGCGTCGATGACATAGTCAAAATCGCTGATATGGACAAATGTATCGCCCATGGTGCGTGGAAGGGCACGGTGAATTTCACCGACAACCAGGGATGCCTGCTCCATGGCCAGTGTTGCAACATCGACAGCCGGCCCGAGGCTGCAGAATCCGGCCTCATCAGGAGGGGTAATCTGCACGAATGCCGCATCCACCCTGATTGCGCCGGTTCTGAAAAGTCTTGGAATGCGGGCGTATCTGCTTGGAATGATGTCCATCCTGCCGGCCGTGATTGCCTCACTGGCGGACCATCCGGGAAAGAAGGTCTTGAGCCTGTATTTTCTGGAATAGCGCTCATCGACGGGTATCGCATCGCCGAGACTTAACAGTTGGATAAGTTCAAGATCGTTCAGATTGATTTTGTTCGATGCCATCAGGTGTTTTACCAGCGTGCGGGGCTCGGTAACCCCGGTGCCGAGAAAGATATTCATTCCGGGTTTAATCTTGTCGAGCACATCTTCCGGGGAGACCATCTTTTTCTGCCAATCGATGTGCGCTGTTCGAATCATAGTGGGTCCTTTCTCTTTTTCTTCAAGAGTTTTAATGAGTTCATCACTGGCGATTCTATACCAGGTCGCATCCGGTTCGCAAGTAGAATCGCCTGCCGGGGGTGATTCCGCGTATGCATTACGGAATTTCCGGCGGAGAGGCGGTCGTACTCCGGCGTGCGTGAGGCCGGCCGGCAGGCATACCGTGAGGTGGCGGGTGCCGGAGTTTTGTCCTCCTGCCTGATGCCTTACTCGCCCGCTTCGATAAAAAGGAAGCGAACGAATTTCCCGTCCGGTATTTCTTCCGAGAGCCATTTATATTCGTCATGAAAGTCATGCCATACCACCGCAAGTGCGTCACCGAGTATTGAGCCATCAGGGAAATCGTCAGGTCCTGCGATATGTGTGAAATATTCTGAAAACATTCTTTCGGCAGTATGCATGGAGTACGGAGGATCCGCATCATCCTCCCTGAGGAAGGTGAAAAACTTGTGTGCATCTTCCGGCGAGAGCTCCGCGAAGGACAGTGGCAACCCCAACACGTGCCGTGCCCAGAACGTAAAAATGAAGGGATGAAAGGTTGTCTGTTCCCTGAAAATGGCGACCGCAGTGGCCGTGTGACAGCAATCCAGGTGACGCAGAAGCAGATCAAGCGTTTCAATATATCCAAGCGTACGTGACACGGTGTCATATTCAGCCAGGTTTTCGAAGTTGCGGTATTCATGTTCCGGCGACCCCGCGTAATACAGCGGTCTTTTCCTGCGCAGACCGGAGAGGGTCATGTCCCAGCGCTCACCCCAGAAATCTTCTCCAAATCCATGATCCTGGCCCCAGCTCTTTTCGATCCATGATTCCGCGCGCCACTTCAGTTTCATCACGAGGCCGTAGCCGGCACGGAAAAGGGTTTCCAGGCAATTGTCTTGCAGGCGTTCGAGTGCGCCTGCCGGGGACCCGCCCGATGTCTTTTCGAGCGCAAGGTTGATGTACCCGGCCGCCTTGCGGCATTTATCAACCAGCGTGTCACGTTCGAAGTTCGAAAGGCCGTCGGCCGCTGCAAGTTTATTACACAGGCCGGCAAATTCAATCCTTATCCTGTCGAGGAATCGAATATCGGCAATGCCTGCGACAGCCTCGGCCAACACAGTGCCCGTACCGGAGTTGAAGAGCGGCAGGACCGGAACCATGGTGCCTGCGTTGCCGCTGGTGGCGGCGGGTCTTGGTCGTGAAACCTCCGTGCGTGTGAGTGATTCTGTGTCTGAGGGTGCATAGACGGCCACTGCCTCGTCAAACGGGAGAAATCCATTTTCTGCGATACGAACATTTCTGATGCGATACAGTTCTTCCTCGAGTTCGGCGGCAATCGAACCGGCCAGATCTTCGAGCAGCACGGTGGTGCGTATTAAGTTCTCCCGGTAGAGACTTTGCAGTATAGCTCGTATGAGATCATTATAGCGGGGGTCTATGACCCGTATGTAAACAGTTCCATCGAAGGTGAAAAAGTCATGTGGGAGATCGAGGGGCTCCTCCGCTTCCTTCTGTATAAGTTCGATGGTTCCCAGAAAGAAAAGGCGTGCAAAATATTCTCCCTCACCCAGCAGCCATTTCCCAAGCCCCTGTTCATCCGCTTCTTGCAGCCGCTTAATCCATAGCAGGGCTTCGGAAAAGGTAAACCGGTCGTTCTGCCACAGCTCAAGATCGAGAAGGTACTGCCGCTGCTCCCATGATGCAAGCCTGAGGAGCAGACGGCTATTTTCATCGCCTACTTTCTTGACAAGCCAGAAAAAATCTTCCTCCGACAGGGCCTGGACCATCTTATGCGGGTGGTCGTGATCGAGTATTCGGGTCATCATCTCACTGCCGGAGAGAAGATAGAGATTTTTTGTTCTGAGCCCCAGATCCATTAATAACGGCGTGTCGGTTCTTTGATCTGAATTGCACCCGAATGAATGTGATCGCACCGATATTTCCTTTTCGTCGATGATGAACATTTTAGTGAAACGCCGTCACAGGCTGCCGGAAAAGTCTGTGAACAGACGGAACCTTACCATGCGAAGGAACGCCTGCATATTAAAAAAATACTGTAATCCCGCATCGTGATATTCACATACAGGACCAGCCGAATATAGATTAATTATGGAACGTCCATTGTCAAGGCCTCAAAAATACTTTTGATCGAGCGTCCGTTCGGGTGGATTGCTCCCGCCCGGTTTGTGAAGGCACCAGGGGCTCGTGACAGTCAGGGGCGTATGTTGCGCTGTGGAATCGTCACGGACGCTGTTACCGTATGGGGTGGCTCCGGATCGGAGGAACCGCCATGAGGGATCGATGCCGCGGGTACAGGATATGGCTGTGTGTGACGGTCAAAAAAATCAAGCCGGATGTTTCGTCTTTCTGCTTCCCGGATACAGGTCATATTCGAGGAGTCTGCATTCGATATTACTGTTGAAGAAAGGTTGCCGCCGTGTCGTTCGAAGTCCGACATGTTTTGCCAGGGTGAGGTTGCCGGTAAAAATAAATCCCCGGTAGCCGGTACATTTCTGTTTAAAGAAATCTCCGATTGCCCGGTACGTATCCTTCAGGTGCGTGATCTGTCCCAGACGTTCACCATATTCGGGGTTGAGCACGATAACGCCATGGTCCGACGGAACAGGTGTCTTTGAAAAATCGCACGTGTAAAAATCAATCAGGTGCGCGACACCGGCCGTCATGGCATTCTTTTTTGCGGCGTGTATCGCGTCATGCTTGATGTCGGATGCAATAATTTTCCACTGCATACTTTTTTTTGTTCGCATTCGGGCTTCTCTGCGCAGGTTTTTCCATGCGAGGGCATCGAATCCCTTTACATGCATAAATCCGAAATTGGTTCGCAGCAGTCCCGGCACTTTCTGAACGGCAATCAACGCTGCCTCGATTGCAAGGGTCCCACTGCCGCACATGGGATTGATAAAATGCCCATCGCCATTCCAGCCGGTGGCGAGTATCGTTGCCGCTGCCAGGGTTTCCTGCATAGGTGCCTTCAATGAGATTTTCCGGTACCCGTGCCGCGCAAGCGGTTCCCCGGACGAGTCAATGTAGATACGACAATGAGAATTCTGCCAGAAGATGTGGAGCACCGTTCTGTGCCGATTGGGACCCGAATCCGGTCGAACCCCGAAAATTTCCATGAAACGATCTGCAATGGCATCCTTGCATCTGAGGTTGACAAAGCGCGGATCACGCACGGTGTGGGTATCGACGGATGAGGTGACCGAGATATAACCGTCTGTTGCAATATAGTCTTCCCACGGAAGCCGTGCGGTTTGATCATAAAGATCATCCGGAGTGTGCGCATCGAATGCTGCAACAAGATACAGTACCCTGTGGGCAGTGCGCAGCGAGAGATTGAGCGTCATCGCATCTTCGAGAGTGCCGGCGGTTTCAACTCCGGCCGTCAGTTCAAAAACGTCGGGAAACCCGAGGGCCAATACCTCTTTCTTCAGATAGGGACCAATTCCCTTGGGACAGGTAATGACAATGGTGCTTTTTTGTGTGAAGCGTGACATGGGGTAGCGTACCTCTCCAATGTTCGTACCGCTGTATGTAGAATATTTTGTATCATAACACAATACCAAAGGGAGCGGCTTCGTCGAGTCTCCGCCATATACGTGACTCTCGTTGCCCGGCCGGGTGCCACGCCCCGTGATCGTGATTCGCCTCCAGCATGGCTGGAGGTCTCGGGTAGTCCCCTCAAATGGGCAAAAAGAACCTTATGACCTAAATCCAAAATTCAAAGCACGAAATTCGAGACAAAGTTTAATAACCAAAATTCGAAATCATAAACCGCATACCACGCTCATGATATCACGAAACAAACCCTATCGGAATAATGCGAGGGACTTGCTGATGTGTTTCGAATTTCGATATTCGCGTTTTTTCCATTTTATTATTATATTTTCCCCGGATCGGTAATACCTGTCCGGGACCACGGCCAGAGGTGGTGCATCCGTGATAATTGATTTTTAAGGACTACTGTGCCGCGGTTAGGCAGACTTATACACTGCCATCCGAAAATTGAGCCTCTGTAATGGGTAGAGTGACCCCGTGATTTTCGATGCATATACATGTGGGTCACCCGAGAAAGTGCCGACGCGTGGGAATGGTGCCGAATTTATGCTCTTGATATATTCTATCGACCTGTTATACTTCGCCTAACATGACATACCGGAGGGTTTAGGAACATGTACTGGGATGCAGATATTGAGACAATCCCGCGGGGGAGGCTTGAAGAACTGCAGCGATCAAGACTGCAGAAGACGTGCGTACAGGCATCATCCTCTCAATACTATGGCGCGCTTTTCAGGGAACGCAATGTGCCGCCTGAATCCATTTCCTCACTTCAGGCGATTGCCGATCTTCCCTTTACCACCAGAGAGGACCTGAGGGAGAACTGGCCTTACGGGTTTGTGGCAGTTCCGAAAGATGAACTGGTGCGATTGCACTCCTCGTCGGGGACCACGGGCATGGCGACGGTGATCTTTCATACAGCGGGAGATATTGAGACCTGGGCGGATAGCGTTGCTCGCTCCCTCTACATGACCGGTATGCGAAAGGGAGATGTCTTTCAGAACATGATGTCCTACGGCCTCTTTACCGGGGGGTTTGGATTTCATTACGGTGCGGAAAAACTGGGGGCTTTAGTGATACCGGCCGGGGCCGGCAACAGCAGGCGCCAGATTCAGTTCATGCGTGATTTCGGAACTACGGCCATCCATGTGATTCCGAGCTATGCCCTGCATCTATGCGGGGTTTTTGACGAGCTTGGGTTGGATCCGAAGACCGACACGAAGCTGAAAACGGTGTATCTGGGAGGAGAGCTGCACACGGAAGAAACCCGACGCAAAATTGAGGCTTTCTTCGGTGCAAGGGCGTACAATTCCTACGGGCTCTCAGAGATAAACGGTCCGGGAGTAGCCTTCGAGTGTGAAGTACAACAGGGTATGCATATCTGGGAAGATCACTTCCTGGTGGAACTGATCGATCCTGTGACAATGGTACCGGTGCGCGATGGTACGGAAGGTGAGCTGGTCATAACAACTCTCGTGAGAACGGGCATGCCGCTGTTGAGATACCGGACCGGGGATTTAACAAGGGTAATTCCCGAGCCCTGTCGCTGTGGAAGGACCCATAGGCGCCTGGAACGCATACGGGGGCGTACCGATGATATGATGATTATCAAGGGCGTCAATATATTTCCTATCCAGATTGAAAACAAGCTGACGGGTATACCCGGTGTCGGTAAGAATTTCATGATTATTCTCGAGCGTGAGGGATATGATGACATTATGCATGTCAAAATTGAGGTTGAGAAGGAATTCTTTACCGGTGATCTGAAACAGCTCGAAAATTTACGACGGCGGATTGTTGCTGAACTGAAAAGCGACATTCTGATTACCCCCAAAGTGGAACTTGTCGAGCCGCATACCATAATTCATCCGGACGGAGAATCGACACGTGTTGTTGACAACAGGACAAGGCAGTAACGAGACACTATTACACGACGGGAGACGGTAAAATGATCGCATATCAATTGTCTGTATTTGCCGAGAATAAACCGGGACGTCTTGCAAAAATTACCGGTATTCTGGGAAGAGAGAAAATCAATATCCGGGCCATTACAATTTCGACGTCGGACGTATTCGGTGTCATCAATATCCTAGTTGATGATCCCAGGCGGGCACATACCGTATTGACGAACGAGGGACTGACTGCCAGTCTGAAACCGGTCATTGCCGTCTTGATTGAGGACAAACCGGGGGGGCTCGATAAATTGATTCAACTGCTCGCCGAGGAAGAGGTCAACATAGAAAACGCCTACGGGTTTGTCATTGAAAGCTGGAAAAACGCCATATTTGTCATCGATGTGGACCAGGTAGAAAAGGCGCAGGAGCTCTTGAAACTTCATAAATTCGAAACACTGAATGCCAGCGCACTGCAGGAGATAGAGCCGTTTCATTACATGAAGTACTGACGATCGGATACCACAGGCATCTCGCACACCTTCAGGTTCCGGCAGGTGTGATAAATGACCAAAACACATTATCAAGTTCCCGCATTATTCCGATAGGGTTTGTTTCTTGATGTCATGGGCGTGGTCAATTTTTATGATTTCGAATTTTGGTTATTAGAATTTGTCTCGGATTGCGTGCTTTGAATTTCGGATTTAGGTCATAAATTTCTTTTTGCC
>Ga0272441_10002287_pt1 | contig 39031 bp, 42 predicted proteins | sample SSMProp6N_FD_193582 | JGI IMG/M metagenome (GOLD analysis project Ga0272441, IMG submission 193582) | Marine sediment archaeal communities from Little Sippewissett salt marsh, Falmouth, MA, United States - SSM-Prop-6N | ecosystem: Environmental > Aquatic > Marine > Wetlands > Sediment ... | reverse complement strand
GAAGTCGTCAATCTTCCGTGTTTCAAGCGCCAGTGCGTCGATGTTCGCCTGTGTCGGGCCCTCGTCGGTAACGATGCCGTCTTTGATGTCACCCAGACCCGGTACGCTGGCGTCAATACCCTCCGTGACGGTGGTGGTCACATTGACCTGTGGCTGTTGCACTGTAGCCTGGAGCACTTTCTCCAAGTTGCTGTTCAGCTCCTTGAATAGTCCTGCGAGTTCCTTTAGTTCATTGCTCATCACTGTTCTCCTTCACTGTTTTGTTGGGGGTAGGGGGCGCCCGTCAGGGCGCCCGGTACAAGGGAGATACGACCTACCCATCGCTGCATCTCCTTTCGGTAAGCTCAAAGTTGTTTTTCCGCCAAAAACCCGGACCAGTCCGTGTTGTTGGCTCTCGGTATCGTACTTCGCGGCTCCGAAATTGTCAAAGTCCGCGGTATCCGGATGCCAGTTGTTTGCATAGGCACACCACAGCATTGTATCCAAGGTCAATATCGGAACGTTCACCATTTTCGACAACCAGGCAAACGACTGTTCTGCGCTTGCGTAGTCGTCGTGTACGAAGTTGAAACGATCCAGTGCCTTATGTATGTGCACATCGATAATGGGATACGCACTGGTCGACCGGCTCAGACCTACATTCCGCATGAAGTGCGACGCCGCCTTGAGGCCCATACCCTTGATATGTGTCGTAAGCCACTGCCGCATCCCTGGGTCTGTCTCCGCTACCTTAGGCCACCGCCGCGTCTGCGCAACAAGGGCGTCCCACTTTCGGAGACCGCCGCGCACGTAGTTTAACTTCGTTTTATAGAAGCGTACAAACGGGCGTATTACTGATTGCAACGCTTCCCAAAGCGCATCATTGTCAACACTCTCCGGATAAAACGCATTTCGTGTCGTCATGATGTCCACCGCTTCACGGGCGCGATCGGCACGTCCGCCAGGCACCATGAGCGTGAACGCCAGGTGTTGCTTCAGTACCAGTTGATCATCCGGGTCCTTGGAGTCGAACCTGAAGGCATTCCGCCGCAAACCGCACAACGCATCGCAGAGACGCAGAAACGTATCGGCCTCCGGTATTGCGTAGCGTTCAAAGCCCAACAGGTGAAGCACCCGGCACACCGCCTTATAGGTGGGCGACCTTCGAGCGTCTTCTACCGATACTTCGAACCCGGTACTATGATCTTTTTTGGCCGGATACTCTTCTCCCATTCATCCACCTCAATGATTGTTGATTTCTTTAGTCCGGGCTGACAGACGTTGCAGCCCGTAGAGTGATAAACTGTCTTTGGCCGTATGTAGAACCCATTATCCAGCACTTTGGGTACCAGGCGACAGATAGTTACTCGGCACTTCCAGCATACAACACGTGCCGCGTCCTTGTAGGTCTCCCAGCATTCTGGGCAGATCTGGTCAGGGTCGCCGATGAAAGGGCGCATGAGGAACGGTTTTGCACACAGCAGGCAGGGTACGATTGCACCCGGCAGCGGTGCACTTGCCGTGTCTTGGAATACCAGCGCGTTATCCTGGAGTTCGCGCAAGCTCTGCAAGCTTGACATGGTAGTTCTCCTTTTCAAATACAAAGGACCAATACCGACTGTCGGAATGGCCTTGTTTTCTGTCCCAGTAAAGCCACCGGGCTATCACGGGCGGCACGCCCTTGGCGCGGCACACGGCAACCCAGTGACCCTCAACAGTGTCCATTACGCGCTTTGGGACACCACGTGCATTGATTTCCTTGGGTGTGAATCCGTAGAGCTGAAGCACGTGGGTATCTACGCAGATGACGTCGGCCGCGATTGGGTACGTGAGTTCGACCCAGAATGCTGCCTTTGCCTGTCCGATCCCCAGCGCGGCACCTTGAAGCCTACGGCGGTATGCCATCCAGTCTTCGTGTCGACTTTTTCGAAACCAATGTGGGTGTGCCCAATAGAATTCGCTAAAGTCATAGATGTACCTTGTGCGATTGTTATGCATACCGGCCCGACTGCCGACGATACGCTGCTTGAGTGCCTCCTCGTTGCCGAGCCACGTGAGGTCCTCCAGGCATCGGTACAGCTTGCAGTTCATCTGCCAACCTGTGTGGACGCTGGCATAGGTGAACAACCACCTACGAAACTGGTCCTCCGGGGACTCCGGCATGATGCTCTGCAGGTAGCGGGTATAGCGTTCTACTTCATGGTCCTGTACACTGTCAATGTGCTCTACTGCTTGTTCTGTCTTCATGCACCTATGAGTTGCCGGGCCTTGATCTGGTCGTAGATCGTAGCCACGCGTATATTGAGTATGTCCAGCGTACCGTCGTTGACGATATTGTAATCCCAGCCCTCGTAGTAAAGGAGTTCCCTTTCGCTGGAATGGCTTAACTGATTTGGTTTTGCACCCGGTGGCGTCCAACCGGGCCGTGTGATGCGGATCGCATGTCCACCCCACTTCCGCACGGACTCAATCTCGTTGAGAAACCGCACGTCGGGGACCACGATCTTACCCTGGTCTGAGTCTTGGATGCGGCGCTGAAGCGCCTTCACCCAGATATCCTTACGCATGATATCCCGGCACGCCTCGGTGCCGAAACGCTGTAGTACTTCCCGCGGCGTGGTACGCCAGAATGGATCCTCGGCCATCTTGAAGTCGAGGTCCTCCATCTGTTCGCGCTTCCAGCCGTAGATAGCGCAAACGGCCTCCTTGAGGGCGTCTGCGAACCGCATTTTGACGAAGCCGTGCTGGGATACCAGCATATCGGCGACGGTGTCTTTTCCGACGCCAATCTGGAATCCCAGCCCGACTATCTGTTTGTCCCGTATCGAACTCATCTAGTCCTCGTCGGGCCCCTTGAGCTGTTCGAGGTATTCAGCGATCTCCTCCTTGATCGCTTTGATATTCTCCCCGTGCAGCTTGTTGTCCCGCTTCTTGGCGGCTTCTGCGTCAATCAGCCGCCTGTTGGCGTCCCTGAGGGCCTCCAACAATTGTTCACGCGTTGCCTCTTCCTGCTGTGTTTTTTCCGGTTCGGCCATTTCGTGTCCTCCGTTCGTTTACTTCGCGTAGTATTTATGAACCGCATCCCGCATATCTTCGAGGTACGGTTCGATGATGTCCACCGCCTTCTTGGGGTTCGTACATACCAAATCGCGTACGTTGTCTGGAGGCAGGTGCCTCCGCGAACAGTCCGCGGGGTCATCGAACCCCCAGTATAGGAGTACATCTCCCAGCGCCGGCAGCTTGCGCATGCTCATGTTGATGCCCTGCGTATAGATGTTGCTGATTTCCAACAAGCCGTCGATTGTTGAGAAGCGCTGAAGCGGATCTGTCAAGAGCCCACGGGGCATATTGTAGCCGTGGGCAAATGCCTTGTTCACCAGCGTTGGCCACAGGTCGGTACGGATCTTCCAACCACCAAGGACCACGCGCCCCAGGGGCACGCCGTCATGGGTCTCAGGACAAAAGTCCTGGATCGTTCCGACCGCAGCGGCGACCAGCCGTTCTTCGGAGTCGACGACGATAAGGTCTCGGCCTATACCGAGCTCGTTTTCCGTCTTGACTTCCGGGTCGTCGCAGTACATCAGGTGGGTGAACTTATCCTGATACAGGAAAGACACCTGTACGATGTCCTTGTACATGTCATAGTTGTGGGCGCCGCTCTTGGCATTGTCCAGCAGTTCGCGCCGGCGGTCCGGGTCTTCGACTGCAAAAGGGAGCAGGGGCGGGCAGTCAGCGATGCGCTCATGGTTCACCATAGTGGTCATGTAGACGGTTGCAAATTGGTTTAAGTCGAGAGTTTGCATAGCATATCCTTCACACTGTCAATGGAAACCGGTAGGTTGATGATCGTAAAATCCGGCCAGGATGGAAGCATCACGGCCGGCAGAGGATTGGCGATTCTCTTGTTAATTTCCTCGGCCACCTTGGTATGTGCATATATCCAGGCAGACAGGCCGCAGCAAAGTATGTCACCGACACCTACGGGCCGGCGGCTTCGGTTGCGCCATTCGGGGCTATTCGTTATCTCGACGATATCCTCCGCAAGCTGTGCGGGATCCGGGTGCAACATCTCTGCCAGAGGCATCTGGCGCACAATGTAGAACAGATCCTCGTTCCAGTTCCCATCGTACAGGATCACCTGGGGATACTGCTGCTGCATATTATCAGCGATGTATAGCAAGGTCATGAATTTCTCAGCGTTCATCCTGACCCCACGTTATAGGGGCCCAAGCGCTCCACGTACTGCGTTGTGTCCTGGGTCACTATGAATAGACCGTTTACCAAGGCAACGACCCAGAATGGCGGTGTGTTTTCGCCCAGACCCTCGGACGACTGTGCGCTGTATGTAATGGACTGTGTTGTGCCCCTTATCCGCGTCATAAACACCGGTTTGGGCCATGTGTCAGAGTCGATCAGCTCGAATCGGTCAAGCACATCTTTGTGCTTGTCCTTCTTCGGTATCTCCAGTACCTCCACCTGATGCAGACGGAAGTACCGGCTGTTCGCTGTGTTCACAAGCAGCTGATCCCAAGCGCGCCGGACCCGCGGCCACAGGGCCTCATCAAAGTCCGGCTCACAGGAGAACAAGAGGCGCTCGATATACGGTAGCTGGCGTTGTACCAGACCCAGGCCCCGCAACACTCTACGCGCCACCAGGTCCTCAGTCTTTTGATCCGCCAGCGTCTGTTGACTCTTGTACCGTTTCTGGGCTTCCTTCCACCCCATCGATATCACTCTCCTCTGAGTTTTTGTTATCCTCGATCTCCTCAGGAGACGGTATGTACTTCTTTTCGAAGTCGAACCCGAACCCGCGGATGCGCAGGGCAACGCGGCATGCTTGCAGCAGTTGCTCATTAGCATAGAAGGCCCGAATGAACTCTTCATCCGTGTGGAACGTTCCATCGCCCAAGGGTTCACACTTGATACCGGGTGCACGTCCACCAATACGCCTGGTAACCTCCCTTAGAGGAGACGCCTGATGATGAAGCAGAAACTCCGTATCGGTTGTGACCAAGTCAAAACCGTGATTCCAGTGAAGGTACAGGTCCAGCACACGGCCCTTTGGCGAGAGCTTGTTCTTCGACGTTGTTAGCGTGATAATGTCGCCGTAGCGTTCGCCCCGATCCTTATTCATCCAGGTTTTGGCTGCGAGGTCCAGGATGTACGTAGCGTGGATGCCAATGGCTTCCTGTGCCAACGCGCTCTTCTGGGGACCGCCAAACGATTTCCGTCCCGACTGGATCTTGGCCGTTTCGTGCGATGTGAGCATCAGCAGCGTCTGTGTCTGCTTGAAGCGCGCCACACGCCGACGCAAGTAGTCCCGGACTTTTCTCGAATGAGAAGCCAGTGCCGGTGTACCCGTCATGTCGGCCACGTCCTCATCTACATAGTCCGCCAGGCCCAAAGCACTCAGCGAATCGATACCGGCCACAATCGGCGCGGCCATCGCCTCGTCCAGTGGGTTGACGAACTTCGTCTTGATGGTACGTCCCTCTTTGTTCTTACTGCCGCCGAATCCTCCACGGATCTCAGCCACCACCTCGTCCAGTCGAGCGAAACACTCTTCCAGTGAGGCCATTTCGTCGACAACCAGGTTCTCCGGATCGCAACCGAAGGATGCGATATAGTCCGGGGGTGAACCGGCGCCTTCCGTCTCCACGTGATAGCAGAAAGCGTCACTCAGCATCTGTGCCGCCGCATAGATCAGGTACATGAGCGAACTCTTACCCTTACTGTACGTTGCACGGAGCTGCATGATGCGCCCCGCCAGCAACCCCCGACAACCTAACAGCCATTCAAGGGAGATGCTTGGGATCTGCATCAGTGGATTGTGGAAGTCGATGTAACGCCACATCTTCATCATGTCGGCGGCCGTATACACGGGTGCGCCCTCATGGTTATCCCTCAACCGCTCAGCGAGGGACCCAGCCCGCGTCAACGGCGGGCTGGGTTTCAGGTCTGCTTTCTTCTTCCGTGGCGCCATGATTATTTCGCCCTCTTGCTCAGCACATCCAGGCGCATGGCCGCGGTTTCCCGGGCACGCTTCATTGCCGGGTGTGCGCTGTCAAGGCCAAGCCCCTGTTTGGCACCGGTCACGAATGCTTTTACCAGATCGATGGCCAAAGCCTCATCCTCTTTCCACTCGGGGTGCAGCGCGAACATCATGTCGATACTGCCCAGAAGCGAAAGTGACGCCGCCTTTGCCAACGGTTTGTATTGGGGCTCAAGCATCTGGTTAATAACCTTCACCAGTTCCGGATACACGACCTCCGTGTACGTTTTGCCGGCCGTTACGTCATCGGCCTTCGTGACAATGGTATCCACGATTGTCTCAACTGCCGCAATTTCCTCAGCAGTCGGGTTATCGGCCGCGATCCAGCCCACGGCAGCAAACAAGCCTGTTTGTTGCGCAATGGTTTTCGACTGTTCCGGGGTCAACTGGCACCCGGGCACAAAGGCCAGGGTCGCAATGAGAATGGCGCAAAGCGCCGATGCACTGGTCAGTAGCTTCATCTCGTTCTCCTTCAGCAAGGGGCGGGTGCGTACCCGCCCCTGGTTTTGCTTACCGTATCCTATTTCTGTCCCATGCCCTGGAGCTTATCCAGAAAGGCCTGGGGGTTGAAGTCAGGCCCCGCACTCACGTCGCCGGGAACCACGGTCGCTGTCGCCGGAGCCGTGCCCTCGGGGGCCGCAGGTACCGACGGCGTCCCTGCTGCCATATTGGCCATTGCACCCTGCGCCTCAGCCGCCGGGGCAGCCGCCGGGGCAGCCGCCGGGGCAGCCGCCGGGGCAGCCGCCGGAGCCTGTGCGGCCTGTACAGGGGCTACAGGGGCCGCAGGAGGCGCTACAGGGGCCATTTCGGTTGCAGGGGGTATGCCAGTACCAGCTGGCGGTACAATCGGCTGAGTGGCTACAGGGGCTGCCTGCGCAGGAGCCGGCGGAACCGCCGATGCTGGGGGTATACCTGTTGGGGACACGCCCGCTGGGGGTACACCTACAGGGGCTGCCTGCGCCAGACCCGGAATCTGTGCCGGGCTGACACCAAAACCACCCTGAATTTGTGGCGTTGTCGCGGCCGCTGCTGGGGGCTCCGGCACTTCGAACTGCGGGAATACCTGCTTCAGCAACGCGTGCTCGTGATACCCACGTGGCGAGCGCATATTGAGCAATTGCACCAGAGTATCCACGATCTCCTGTTCAGTCGGGACGTTGATGAACGTTTCCGCCTGGGACAGGTTGTAGCGTGCCGCCATCATCCCCTGCTGAAGGGGCCGGCGCATGACGAAGTTCTGTCCGTCAAGCGCACAGGTGATCCGGTACTTCGAGTATTCGCCCCGGTCGTTGCCCTTAGCACAGACCAGGATTGGCCCGTTATTTGGATCAGTCAAGTCCCCCATTGCGTAGGATTCCAGGTAGTTCTGTGCCACCCGGTCGGGCGTGGCGTTTGCGTTACGTTGGAACACTAGACCTTCTTTCGGATCCAGCAGTGAGTTACACGCGCTGGACGAGAAGACACCAAGCTGTACTCCGACAGTCGGTTGGTTCAAGTCCCAGATGTTGGCTACCAAATGTGCAAGCGGTCTACCGATCGCTGCGCGTTCCCGGCCTTTGCCTTCACCCTGGTCCTCGGTCAGATAGCCCCAGTCTCCCGACATCTGGCTGATCGACCGGAGCAGGTGCTCGATCGGATCAAAGACGTCTTCCCCCTCCTTCGCAAAGGAACGGAGAGACAGGACATCTTGGCGCGTCCCGAATTTCCCGCGGCCATGGCCGATGAAACGGCCGATGTATAGCACAAGCGCGAAATCGGTCAGTTTACCATCGGGTAAAGCAAACGGCAGCCACGACGTGTTCATATCCTGATTACTGGGATCGATCGCCGGTAGTAACCTGAATGCCATTGGCTGGTCACCAGTCATGTGGTTGAAACGAACACCGTCCTTGAAGATGAACCGTCTCCGCCCCTGACTTGAGCCGATACCTTGTACCTGATCATTCAGTCCCATTGTTAGTCCTCCTTTTTCTTCTGTCCCCACCGCGTCAATACATCAATATCGATGTTCAAACGTAGCGGTTGTCTGTGTGGTATTGGTATGTCGATGTTACCCATTGTTTCATTAAACATGGTTCTTGTCCTTTCGACTTCGTCTTCGGGTACTTCGACCATGATCGCATCGTGGATTTGGTTCACAAGCCTGAACTTCAGGCCGTGCTGCTTTCGGTATTCACACATGAGCCACATCGCGATCATACATGTATCGGCTACGGTACTTTGAATCGGGAAGTTTTGTGCCTCTCGTTCCTGCCCTGCCTCCTTTTCTTTCGTTTGCGCTTTCGTAAATCGACGCTTGCGTCCCCACGGGTTCGTCAGATACCCGGGATCACTTGCCCCCGCCGCGCAGGTTGTCATGAAGTCCCAGGCTTGTTTGTAGGTCGTGGTTTTCCAGACATCCATCATCTGCTGGATTTCATCCTGGAGTTCCGCAATCGGTGTTTTAGATCCCGTTTCTGCCTTGACTTGCCGGGCAATGTCCAGGGCACCACGCCCGTAGGGTATGCCGAAGTTCAGGTTCTTCGCCGACACCCTGATACCGTTCTTGAACTCACCACGCGACATCCGCTTACCACGTTGGTCCACGTAAATCAAAGTCTTCTGATAGTCTTCAAATGCTTTACGATCTCGGGCCGCCAGGTCGAGAATGTGTTCCTCCGATACCGGGTGTCCGTCCTTGTCCAGGACAGCCAACCCGAACGACGTTATGGCCGTCAGATCGTGCATGTCCTTGCCGGGAGTCGTCAGCGCTTCCCACATATGCTCGTCGCCTGACAACGCAGCAAGTACAAACAACTCAGCCTGCACAAAGTCGGCTTCCATCAGATAGTAGCCTGGCGTTGGGACAATGATCGATCGAATCAGTGGCGGCACCTTTTCTTTGGCGCCAAATGCTTCGACCATCTCACCCTCCACCTTTTTCGGCCAGTTCTGACAGTTCGGTTTGCTGGTCCGAAAACGACCGGTTTCCGAGAGCTGGGAGAAATGGGGATGCAGACGCCCGTCCGCCCACACCTTGGCCTTAATGCCGCCCCCCGAGCTTGCTTCATCTGCCTCGTCGTCGTCCCGCAAGAAGTACTTGACGGCCGTATGTACTCGACGCACATTCAGCAGCGCCTTTGCAGCGGGGTGCTCCTCCTGCAGGATTTCCAGTGTCACCTTATCGGCAGCGGGCGCATGTAAGGCCTGCTGGTCCGGGCTCTGGTTCATCACCATCTTCCAGGGTTTGCCCTTCGTGGTCTTGATCGGCGTCAAATGCAGCGTGTCGTACAGCAGCTTCCGCACGTCATATATCGACCGGTGGTTGAAGTTCTGTAGCCCCTGATCGGTTGCCATCGTAACGAGTATGCCCTCCAACTCCGTCAGGCGATCACGGTAGGTCTTGATCAATGACTCCAGTCTATCCTTGTCGACGAGCTGCCCCGTACCCTCTATCTCATAGAGGATACGCTGGGTCTGCATCACGATTGCCCACAGGCTGGGATAATTACCGCGTGGCTGCATAAATTCCGCCAGCAGTGGCATCTGCTTCCGAGCAATCCGAATAGGCGCATCCACGTCCTTGGCACCGTACGGGATCAACAGGTCCCGGGGCACCGGGCCGTAACCATGCACGCACTCCAGCTTGTGGTCCTTCACCCATCGCATTACCGGTATATCGTAGCGGCCGAGTTTCGTGTACTTGACTGTTAGGCGCTCCAGGCCGAAGGGCCCAGTCTCCCGGATCAGGTGCTCGGCCAGCATCGTGTCGAATACCACGCGGTCCCGTATGTCGATGCCGTAGGACATCAGCCATTGACCGTCTGCGATGATGTTCTGACCCATGAGCTGCACGGTCGGATACTCAAACAATTCTTTGATAGCTGCCCAAGCACCTTGTTCGTCGCCCATGACCCTGCGCTTACACGCCGGCGTCCAGAGTTCGCCCTCGGGCACTACACCCTCATCGTACAATTCGATTACGGCCGCATAGCCGGGCTTGAATCCGATTTGGACAAGCCTCACATAGCGATCGGGCGACATCCAGGTCGCACCATTCCACTCACAGTCAATAGATAGCAGCGGACTCGATTGCTGTAGCATCTCGTCCTTGAACGCCCGCACCTGATCGGCGGTCTGCAATACGACGTATTGTGTATCTTGCTCTTCGACCGCCTGACCTCTCTGTAAACGCACCACCGTACGCCAGTCTTCCTCGTAGATATCGATTGCCTCGGGGTTGCGCAATACGTATGCCGGATTGTAGGCCGCTATTACCTTCACGCCGGAGCGCTCCGGATGTTCGAGGACCACGCCCCGATACTCGTTCAGCGTGTACGAACGGCCCATGATGGCCTTCAGTGCGTTGGCGCCCAGGCACACAATGACCCGGGGTCCCGCACGCTCGATCTCGTCCTCCAGCACGGGTTTGCAGCGCTTGATATCCCCGGCGTTCACCGCTCGCTTACCCGGCGGCTCGTATTTCACCGCATTCGTGAAATAGGCCTTGCCCGGAGCGTAATCGAATCCCAGCTTGTTACAAGTCGGCCACAGAACCTTTGTCCCGCTAGGACCCCGAAAGACGCTACCGTCTCTGGTCTCCTCGGGACCCGGATGGTCTCCAATGACCATAGTCTCGGCCGGAAGCCCGTCCTTACTGGGTTCCGGGTATCCGCGAACCCACTTCAGTCCTCCGATTACACGTGTGTGATCCAACTGGGTCGGTATCTGCTCTTGTTCTTCGGTCATAGGTGCCTCCTATAGTCTAAATCTGGAATCCCGTCCTCAACGGGTTTCGGATTTATGATCATGCGTCTACAAGGCTGGTGCTCGTAGGAAATGTACGGCCGCCATTGCTTGGCGAACGGCCCTGTAAAGTGTATGCTTTTGGCCGTGCATAGCTGATCTGCCGCCCACCCCGTCACGTTGTAGTACTGTGGTATCGGAGGGCTGCCCACGCCGGCGCTGATAGCGCTCCAGATCACTGACCCGGGCGCAAAGCTGCCTCGATCTATTGCCGGATCGTTCAGCCACTTCTCAAAGTCCTTTTTGAACGAGCTGCGCATATACATGAAGCCAGGCTCCATATAAGGCGGCTGCAGGTTTAGCTTTTTGAACTGGGGCACCAGGTGCGATATCGTTATCGGATTTGGCACCCATAACAGATCTCCGTCGTATTGCGTAATGTCGCTGATGTCTTCCACGATATCTATGTCCGGATCAGCGTACAGGCATTCGTCCAGACCAAACAGTTCCGTGGCCGCCGAACGCAGCATGTCGAAGTAGAGCAGCCGCCCCGCCACGTCTTGTTGTTTGATGAACCGGAGATTGAGACCCGCTGCCCGAAGCGGCCTGGCTACGGCAGCTAGTACTTCTTCGGACTCACCTCTCGTAGGAATCGCCACGTGGATCTTAACATCTTTCACGGCCTGCCTGGCGAAGTATACGAACCGAGCCAGATGCGTCGGTATCCACTCGTCGATCTTACAGATAGTTACAATGTTCATTTCCAATTTCCCGGTGTTCCTAGATGCAGGTCGGACAGTCCCACGATGTCCTCGTATTCGTCCAGGAGTGCCTGATATTCTGGCTCGTGTTCAAACACGCGCCAGCGATTCAGGATATCCATCTCACTGGCTCGACTGTCGAAACGCTTCTGATCGAAGCTACTTCCGCCGCCGCCGAAACGGCCGCTGGCGTAGACTGTGTCCTTGCCCTCATCGGTAAACGGAACGTCCAATGCTGTGGCCAACACTTGCCGGTATTCTCTGTCGACAAACCATTTGTTGAACGAAACAGGAACCGGGTTGCTGATCATTCCCTGACCCAGGTACTCAGCCATAAGCCGGACCCAACGAGCTATCCTTCCGTCTTTGCCTCCCAGGTTCTCGATCATCCGCCGACGCCACCTGATCCCTTTATTCACACGATAGGCCTTGTAGCAACTGGCCAGCCAGTTGCGTATGTCTCGCATAACGATTATGGCGTACACGCGCTCAAAGCGCGCAAGGCGTTCTGGGAAGCGGTTCTTCTCCCACTCCTGCATATCGAAGTCCTCGAACCCGAGAAAGGTTGCTGTCTTACCGTGACATAGAACGCCCCCTGTGAACTTGTTATCTTCGATCTTCACGTCGTTGTAATACGTTATGTCGCCATGCTGTAACCGGATCCAATTACCCACCGCATGTAAGCCGCTCCGGGCCATTCCGAGTTGGAGGTAGAGTTTCACTGTTAGTGGTTCCTTGCGATAAATCTGTGTTTGCTGTACAGTACTTTGTACCAGCCCAATTGTTCAAAAAGTTCTTTCTGGAGTGCGGTGCACTGCGCGTCTGTTTTTGCGAAACTGTCTTTGGCAGGGTAGAGCTCGACCATGATCCGGCACCCCGTATATCCGGGATCTGCCAGGCGCTTGATTTCTTTGATTACTTGTTTACGTTCTTTGGGGTCGAGGAACATGAAAACATAGTTGGCGAGTACCACTGAAACACTGTCGTCGAGTAAGGGAAATCTTTCCCGCCCGAGCGTGATCTTGTATCCGTAGTCGTTTGCCATGTCAAAGGCCACGGTATTCGTGTAGCCTTGCCTACGCATGAACTCGACATTGCGGCCGTTGCCGCATCCGATATCCATGATTCTAGCGGAGACGATGTGTTCGCCTGCACCATTCCTAGGTAGTAGCTTCTGCCAGTGGTTACGCAGGTACGGCGTCGGACCCAGCCGGCTGCAGCGTACGCACCATCTGTCGTTCATGTACTTTCGCGTCATATGATGAACCTGTAGCTGAATAAGTCGATGCCCTGTTCGTGCGCTGCCTCTCCGATTTGCTTCCAGATCTCTTTACGGGGCGCACCGCCAGGGTCCTTGTATCCGTCTAATTCCATTCGGATGACAGCGTCCAGGCCGAACTGCAGGCGCAGCGCCAGCTTGTCACGTTCACCGTCCGCATCACCTGGGTCCAAGAGCACGATAGCCAGACGCCAGCTCCAACGCAGCCGGCGCATCTGTTCATCGGAGAGTCCTTTGCCCAACGTGGCTACAGCGCAGCGGCCGACAGCCATGGCATCGAATGTACCTTCACATACCACGACCAGGTCGCCTTTGCGGGCCCAATCGTAGTTGAAGAACACACTGCCCTTGGTCATGCCCGGGGCCGTAAAGTATTTGGGCGGACGCACAATGTCGCCGTCCTCGTCGCGCATGAACCCCAGGGCATCACACTGCTTTTCATCCAGCTTGTCCGGATCGTAGAGCAGCCGCGACTGCCAGCCACGGAGCTTGCCGTCCATCCAGATGGGGAAGATTAGTGTGTTGGTGGTGTTGAAGATACCACCGAAGACTCGTCCCGACGCGCAGTACCGCACGCCGAAGACGTTGTTCAGCTCCACGAGATCGAACTTACGCTGCTTAATGTACTGTACGGCCGGATGGTCCGGCGACAGGCTTTGCAGGCTTTGCAGTTCGCCCGGGGGCTCGATGTCTTCAGGTAGCGGAACGTGTACTGGTGGCGCTACCTCTGGACGGGCATACTTGCCTCGCCCGAGGATGTCCTCAATACGGCCCGTTTCTCCGCAGCGGAAGCAAATGTACAGCCCACGGTTGGGGTTGATGTACAGCTTCTGCCGTTTTGAGCAGAAGAGGCAATCAACGATATACTCCAGGCCGTTCTTCCCCCGCGATCGTTTTACTGTGCCGAACTTTCGCCTTAACAGGGGCTCCAGCACGGTGGGGTTCATTGTACTCATGTTACCTGTGTTTGGTTTCTGTAGCCTATTGTTCCGATGTATCTGCCTTCTTTGGCTTCTCTGTCTTTGTTTTTAGCCTCACTGTCACTCTGCCAAAATCGCAGTGTGGGGCCCTGGTAGAATCGAAACGACCCCGGCGGGTTGTCCCGGTTTTTCATGATTGAACCCATCAGCTGACGGTTACAAACCGGCGCGTTTTCACTGTCCTCGGTCTGCTGACTGATCAGTGCTTCGTCGCCGGCTTCCTCCGTCCCGTCGTTCACTACACCGATGCCCAGGCTGATATCCAGGGGATCATTCTTGTGGTAACCATGGGCCGTATGCCGCATCTGCAGGATTTCGCGGCCGTCGGCCTCACGTGTGCCCTGTGTTGCGGTCCATAGACCCAAGTCATAACGCCGTGCCAGCTCACCCAGCTTTTCATTCAGCTTCATGAGCAGCGTGTCTTCACGCGTGTTCTTATTGATACGTATGCCCGCCGGATCGAGCTTGTCCAGCCAGTCCACGCAGACCAGTTTGCAGTTGTTTACGGTGTCGTGCTTCTTGTTATTCTTTTCCAGCCAACGCTGAATGGATGTGTCGATGTCCTCGACCGAGAAGCTGCGCTTTGACATATCAGCGATATCCGCATACCCGAAGTACTTGTATTCCGGATTCAGGATGAACTGATAACGCTCCAGTTCCTCAGGTGACCATTCTCGCACCGGTTTCTTAAATGTGCCGGCAGCGATATGCGCTGCAATACCCTGGTAGCGATGCTTAATTCGCCGGGCACTCAGCTCCAACGTAAAGAACAGGCAACGTATACCGGTCAGGATTGCGCCGTACATGAAGTTAATGAGTCCCGTCGTCTTACCTACGCCAGGACATGCGGTGATCATTCCAATCTCACCCAGACCCAATCCACCGGAAGTCCGATTGTCCAGTGGCTTCAATCCGGTATTGATGCGCCGAACGTCCGTGGCCTCAAGTATGGGCTCCGGATTCTCGTCCATACTGTCGATCGTTACTTCAGCCGTATGGGTGGAAATCTCCTGGTTGACTTGCAGGATCTTGCCGAAAAAGTCGTCGACACTCTGCCCCTCGGACAGGTAGTCCATGTGGCCGCGCACAATCTGCATAGCCCGCATGGCCTTCAGATACTGCGATAGTTCGTTGCGGTAATAGTCAGTGTTCAGCCGCGTCGTCGTAGCGATGGCGTTCATTACGTACGATAGCGCCTCATACTCGTCCGGTTTGACAAGCGTAAGTGTTCGCCCATCGACGTTCTGCAGAGTACGCAATACGTGTACCTGCAACGTATTGAAGTCCGGTAATGCCCGGTATTGGCCGTAGTAACTCTGTAGCGCCTCCAGTACCAGTTGGCAGGGCGCCAGATCGAAATCCTCATGTCGCAGATAGCTCAACGTCGACTTGAAGAATTCCTCGTCTTTGGCCAGGTGGACGATCAGGTTGATCTGAAAGTCCTTTGTATACAGACTACTCATCTTGTTCCTCCTGCACCGTAAATACCGTCACCGAGATCCCCGATACGGCTTTCCAGCTCCTTCACGTTGGCTGGGCGTCGCTCCCGCAGGAACTCGCACAGCTTTCTGTTTGCATGCAGTTCTGTCCACGCCTGTTGCCCGTAGATCGCGTACAGTCGATCGCTGAACGTGGACGGATAGAGGATCCTAAACCAAGCGTCGAATGAGATCGCCATGTTCATTAAGATATCCTCTTCGTTTGCGTACAATTTCGGTATGAGCCGACATTCCATATCGGTCACAGTATTTACTTGCGTGACCCAGCTCGCCAACACGTCGTCGGCGTAGGCCGATCGATGCTGGAGGTAGCGGTTGAGTGCTTTTCCGCTGCTGAAGTCCTTCGGAGTTATATATTGATGATTTTTTTCCAGGACGTCGAAGCTGACATTGATGTAGTCCGTAGGATCGATGCCGTGCTTCAGACACTTCTCTCCGATCTTCCGGAAGGCCTTGAGGTGACGATTCTGCCAGTACTGGCCGCGGCCACGGCTGATCCGGAACCGCCGTTCCATCTGGATGTAGAACTCGTCCCATGCCCTGTATCCCAGCTCGTCAGTTCTGTCCATCTTTAGTCCTCAGAAATGGCAGCTCGTCCGCACGGTCCAACCACACCTGCTCAAAGCCCAGTTGCGTATACGCCTTTTCACGGGAACGATCGTCCCTGTGAATGGGACCGGGGCGAAGGCGTCCCTTCTTGTCTGGCTCCATGTCCCAATTGTGCCAAAAATCAATGAGATACGACTCTTGTTTCCCTTCAATGAGACGACTCTCACGCCCGGGGATTTGCTTGGCCACAATGTCGCTGCCCCCGCCGCCGGCGTTGATTACGATTTCCAACTGCGGGAAGTTGACGCCCTGCTTGTACACGTGAGTACTCAGGATCTGCCTGATTTCTCCCTCACGCATCTTGGCATATGTTTCCCGGCGCTCCGCCGCTGATACGGCTGCCAGGTTGTGATAACGGTCCTTGACCAGGGCTTTCTGCTGTGTTTGGCCATGAACGCACGGCACATTATCGGTCAGGGGCACCAGCTGATTCATCTGGTCCAGGTGCTGCATGATGCACATCGTCTGGTAATCGTCCGACAGGTCCCGGAGGATCTCGGCAATTACCTGGTTCTGGGCCTGATTACGATCCACGCCGTTACGGTACTTGCCGGTCCGGCTCTTGTAGTTGTGGTACTTATCGATCCCGATGTGTGGCGGCGGCGCTGCGATCCAAAAGACCTTGATGGGCACCAACGCGCCGTCGGCAATACCATCAGCGTATGTACGTCGGTAGACGATGGGGCCAAATAGTCCCTCTGTGACGAGGTCGCGTCCGTCGAATCGGCCGTCGGGCGTAGCGCTCACGCCCCACTTCAGGGCCTTGCGTGCAGCCAGTAAGTTTTCTGACCGCTTTTCCGAGGAAGCGGTATGAACTTCGTCCACTATCAGCAGTCCGATCTCGTCCGCTTGAAGTAGGTGCAGGCTATTCAATGTAATCACCTGCACGTCATCAGAAAACCGCTTCTTCCCCGACATAACGATACCTACTTCCCGCTCGGGCAGAAGCTGGGTCAAATCCTCATAGTCCTTAGCCGTAATGTCCTTCTCGGGCGTGGCCACGACCGCCAGCGGGGTGTTTCGCGCACACAGCTCATCATGACTGTATGCGTCGATGATGGCCGAGATGATGTGTGTCTTTCCCCATCCCGTGGGACAGGCCACGATGCCGCCCCCTGAGGCCAGGGCAACGTATGCGCATTCTTTCTGATATTCACGTAGGCCCGCAAATGCTCGAACGTAGTCAGGCGCAGGCGCCGGCGTACGCGTGTCTACGAGCGTGTACTCCATACCCGCCTCTGTGAGCGCGGTTTTAATCCTGTGCACGAAGCCCGGCATGGTAACCAGTTTGCGCACGTACTGCTGATCCTCGGCGATATACGACTGGATATTGTAGAGCTCTCGAAACTCACCGGTGGCTACCATGCGCATCAGCGCGTCGTCCCGCTCCAGGGAACGGTGCCAGTATCTCAGCTTCTTCGTAAGCTCCTCGGGAAATATGGGACTGACCGCAACATAGCCGTCGCCCCACTCAATGGTGACACGCACAGACATACCTTGTTCCCCACGGGTGTGTAACCCGCTATAGATAGCTTGCCCGAGACTACAGATGTAGCTCTAATGTATCCGCAACTTCGAGTACTTTGCGCGGATCCACATTATGGTCCGCACAGGCTTTGACAAAACCCGTTGCATAGGTTGTGTCTGTATCAACCCCCGCCTTCTTCTTCAGGCGCAGGTTCTTCAGCGCTTGCTTCACTGTCTTCACTGGGTGCTACCTCTACACTGATCACATTGAATTTACCGAAACCCAACCGATAGCCGTAGGGTGAAAGCCCCACGTACTTTCCCATCCGATCGAGAATGGTCTCCAGATTCGACTTCGTGATGCGGTCGTCGACGATCGCCTCGAACGTGACTTCGGCGCCGGGCATGATTGCCTCATGCGTACGGAACTTGCCTTCACCATAGCGACGCTTGTACAGATCAGTCTCCGCCTTCACGGAGAGATTCATGTTGATGTCACCGGCTTTGACGCCCCGGATGTGGGCAAGCTCGATGGCGCGGGTAAACGCGGAATACCACCAGCTCTGCTGCCAGATGAGATGGCCGTCGCTGTCGCGTTGGAAGTGGTCTTTTTCGTCGTTAGGGCCCACGCTGTTGGCCAGGACGTGGGTTGTGAATTCGAGCGTAAACCTTACGTCTTTCATTTTATCTCCCTTGGAGTGCGATTTCCGTTTCTGACTATCTACTAAGATACACCAATCGCTCAAGGGGATCAATACTTTTTTGAATAAAAAGGGGCAGGCACTGGTGTGCACCGGCGGGTTCAAGCTTTCGCGAATATAGGCAATGGTTGCCTAGGGCTAGTTGCCGTCACGCGTAGCGTCAGATCCCGGTTCGTCAGCGCCCGGCAGGCTACCGCGCCACTGCCCCTTTTCTCGTTTTCTAGTCCACGTCGCCGGACACGGTCCAATTGTTCACGGCCGTGTTCGGGTACACCCGGTGCCAGCCGGGCAGGTATACCGTGCGGTGTTCGCGACCCTCGTGGATCACAGCACCAATGGCATATGCCACATCGTCACTCGGCTGGAAGACACTGGTTGCGCGGTGTTGTCCTCGAATATTTCCGCCGTCAGACCCAATACGTGCCTGGTAGCGGATACGCCATTCAGACTCAGGACCTGTGCCGTTCCGGCTCCATCGGCTATCCTCGTCTTGAAAGGCCAGCCGAACTTGTAGTTCCCTGTTCACGTGATCCAGGTGTGTAGCGTCATGGTTCGAGCCATCCGGCAGCCTGCTACCGAACCGGTCTTTGGCTTCTTTCCCTTCGGGTGGATGACTCCGTTCAGGGCCAACCATAACTTCAAGGGATTCCTTGTAGTTGGCCAACGCTTCTTCGGCATCGGCCTCACTCTCAGGCAGCTTACCGCCGTTGTTGTTGGCGCAACGTTCGACGAACGCGTCCACGTGCCGTAGACGGTTCTGCTGAGCGCAGTTGACTACCGCGGCACCCATCTCAACAAGTCGATTGCGTACCTGGTCATAGAAAAACGCATCGCAAGTTTCGTCATCGAGATCCCCGATCATCTGTTCCCGCACCGTGTCGTCGTCGACCGGTACGAAGAAGAATTCACCTTGGCGGATCACCGGCAGCTTATCCTCAACGGCCTGCTTGACCGCGTCGGGCATCAGCGCAGCATACGCCTCCTCCAGCGAACCCACCGCGTGCGGTAGCTGCGTGAAGAACGGGTTGAATCCATGATGGATCAACTCCTCCCGGTCCGTATCGAACAGGAAGTACTCGTCTCCTACGCGAACCACCGTAGCGCCCGCAAAGTGGCGATCGATGACATAGAAGTCACCGCTCCACTGCCGGCGGCGCTCAACGGGGGGAATGATCATCCTCTCAGTTCCCGCCCATTCGATGACCTCCAGCTTACTCAGGTCCATGCCCGCACCCTCTTCTTTCCGCACCACGTTCTCGAACGGGATGGGCACCGCGCCGGCGGCCTCGGCCACCCGCTGCGGTTCCTTCTGTGCGGACCACGACGTACCGTAGGTGATCCGGCTGGCATTGAAAATGGCCAGCTCAGAGCCCACGGGTCGTACGCAGATGACATTGGATGCGTTCTGTACCTTGTGCGACAGTTTCGTGTGGAATATCAGCGTATGCGCCTTTTTGTCCACATCCGAGGTCTTGTACCCGGTTTTACATTCCCATTGTCCACGTTTCACATCGTACAAGTGTTCTTCCGGTGATTTGATGAACCACTCAATGAACTCCCCGACCAAATTCGGCGCAATTGGCCGTTTTGGTGCGGGTTCCACTGTTTTCTTTTCCTTAGTCTCCTTGGCTTCCTTGCCGGCCAGGGTCTCCAGTACGGGGCCCAGCTTCCCAAGTACGCCTTGGAGCGCTATGAGAGACGCAGCAATATCCTGCGTTTGTTTTACTTCTTCATTGCTCATGATCTTATGCTCCTATTCGGATGTCACTGTATCACTGCGTAAGTCAATCACTGTATCCATGAATGGCATTACAGCCCGCTCATGCGTGGCTATCAGTACCTGGAGGTTCATCTTCTGTGCCACTTCCTTGATCTTGCCCAAGAGTGTGCAGAAGCGTCCCACGTTGTTATCATCCAGATAGACCGTCGGCTCGTCGAGGCTCAGGAGCCCCAGCTTGTTGGCGAACATGCAGTAGCTCGCAAACCGAAAGCTTATGGCCAGCTGGATCTTCTCACCGCCGGAGATGTGCACCGCGTTGGGTGGTCCCGAGGACGGCATCTGCCGCCCATCATGGAACAGGCAGTTAAACCCCAACACATCCTCACCGTGTTGCACCGAGAACGGTGCGGCGAACTGGCCCAGGAAATCGTTGACGTCCTGTGTCATATCCGCAAGCACGGAAGTTGCCAGGGTATGCGGCCCGTTGCTGTAGTGGAACCAATCCCGCGTCTCGTTCAGCGTCTTCAGGACTTCCTGATAAGTGCCAAGCTGAGATCGCTTGTATTCCAGTGTGGCAATCGTCTTCTCCAACGACTTGGTATTCGCTTCAAGTTCCTGTATCATGCCCCGAAGCTGCGCCAGCTGTTGATCGAGCTGCTGGGCCTCCTGCAAGGCGGTCTGGAACTGCTGTATTTGCTGCTTCACCTGATCCTCGGCATCGGCTACGTTGTCTTTCTCCAACGCATTGCCCACATCCGGCAGAACTGCGATGTTTTGCTTCAACGCCTGGAGCTGTTGCTTCAGCCGCGTTATTTCTTTCTCGCTGGCTTCGATCCGCGTCGTCAAGGTCGTACGTTGCGTGGCGGCGTCAATCACGACTTTCCGCGTAGCCTCTAGCTCTGATATCTGTGTATTGAGTTCGGGGACCGTGCGCTTGATCTTCTCAACCGCGTCCAATGCGCCTTCCGCCTGCTGATAGCGCTCCATCAAGCCCTTGTGGCGCGCTTCGTACTCGGTGATGGCCCGGGCACACGCTTCCCTATGGTTGTTAACGGCCAACGCCGCCTGCCGGTATTTCTCTTTGGCATCGGCTGGGTTTGTGGCGTCCATTGCTGCACGGGCCTCCTGCGCCTTCCGGGCAAGTCGGCCAGCATCGGTAATCTGGTTGCCGCACACGGGGCATTCAGCACCCGCAGTAAGCTCACGTACGGCCTTCAGCAGGCCCTCGTACAGCTGGAAGTTGTTCTCGGCTTCCTGGTACCGCTTGCTGAGGTCGTTGGCGGCCTTCATCAGCTCGTCCAATTGTGCGGCCTGGGGCGCCTCTGTTTCCTGGGGTTTGTCCCCCAGCTCCATAAGCGCCTTACCACTCTGTTCGAACTCCTGAAGAAGCCGCTGGTACTTTTCAGCTACCACCAATAGCCCCCGTGTATCGTCGAGCTGTTTGTCCAAATCGGATAGCTTGACATCGGGCGCCGCGATAGCCTGAAGCTCGGCCTTTGTCCGCTCGACATTTCCCTCGTGGTCGTTGAGCGTAATAAGTGCCGCACCGTACTGTTCCAACGTGCCCAGCATCTGCGTATAACCAGTCAGCTGCGCTTGGATGTCCTGTGTATTGGGACACTTTTCGCGCTGCTGTTGTGCTGCCGCTGCTGTCGTCTGCAACTGCTTCAGGCGGCTGTGCATGTCCTCGTACCGCTGCTTGCCGTCTGCAATCTGCTCGTCATAGTTTGGCGGCACGCTCAACGTCGTGAGCTCTTCGCCCAACTTTTTGTGGATCTTGGCTGCATCGCCGATGCCACACAGCTTCTGGAACGACAGTTCGCGAACCCGCGGATCTTCGAACAGGATCGAATCGATATGGGCCTGGCGAACGAATATCGCCTGGCGCATCAGGTCCCGGTCAAGCCCCAGGAGATCACTGATCCTCGCCGCTACTTTCTGTGCGCCGGTGCACGGGTCCTCGTCGCCGTATTCGAGCTTGGCGTGTGCTGAATGCAGGGAGCGCGCCAAGTGTGCCTCTACCCCATTGTGCTCAAAGAACAACTCGACACGACCGCTATCCGTGCCCCACCGCAGGAGGTCCTGCTTGTTGAAGCCCGGCTGCTCACCAGCGAACGCAAATTGCAGGGCGCCCAGGAGATTCGACTTGCCGGAGCCATTTGGGCCAACGACCCCGATGACGTTACCCGACAGATCTTCTTCCCGATGGGCGTGCTGCTTGTAGTTATGGACTATCAGCTTCTTCAGTATCATACGCGTATTCCCTTATACTATGTTGCCCGCTGAATGCGGATTCTGTCTTCGAATTTCTTCAGCCACGTGGCTGCGTTGTCTCCCATTACTTCCAGGGCCAGTTGTACGCCCCAGGGGTTGAGCGGCGTGGTGGGTTTTTCCACTGTTACCGGTATGGCTGATGTAATCCTGACTTTGACGCCATGATTCCGGGGGTCCGGAAAGATAGCGCTCTGGTACTGGAATACATTCGGGTGCAGGAACTGTTGGCATTCCCGTTCAGCCCCAGCCAAGTGTCCGTAACCGCCGAGTACAACTGTCTTGCTTACCGCTTTTTCTTTTTTGCTTACCGCTTTGCTTACCGCTTTTTCTTTTGTAGCGTCCAGCACTTGAGGTGCAAGCTCATCCAGCACATGAGACATCGTGTGCTGGAGATCCGCCCGCTCGTAATCCCGTTTGCTCCGGGCCACAACGGCTCCCGCCTTTGTTGTCCGATAATATTGGGGAAACTTCTTCACCAGCTCCTGTGCTTGCGCCTGACTGACGCGCTTCAGGAGCATTCGCGCAAAAGCGAGTTTCGTATCGCTTTTGAGCATTTTCACCATATCCTTGAACAGGTCTTTCTGCATGTTACCCCGCTTTCCGGAGCTCCAGAAGTTTCTCGACGTCCTGTCCCTCCAGGTCGTTTGCCTGGGCGTGCTTCACCCAGGTCGCCCAGCGGATCGTCGATGCCATTTCTGGGGCGTCCATGACTCTCAACAGTTTACTACCCAGAGCGCTGATGTCCCCATCGCCCTCCATCTTGCTGCCGACCAGGAGCTCGACCGCCGCTGCGGTCTTGAGCTGTTCCTTCGTCACCCCATAGTCCTTACATATCTGTTCTACTTGTTTGCCGTTCATGTTCCTACTCCTTTTGACTGTAGGTATTGTTTCACTACGTCTGTAACACTGTCGGGTGTCTCAAGTAACTGAAACACAAGTTGGTATTGATCACTGCTTTCGTCGAAGAACGCCCCAACGGCGCTCTTTAACTGTGCCAGGGACCCCTTACGTTCGAACCCCTGCCGATTGAGTTGGGCGGCCAACGTCGTGGACTTTCCCCTCGAAAGAGGACAGATCCTGTACATGATGTCCTTATCACGCAGGATCGCCTCCGCCCGCTTCGCCAGCTCCCGCACGTCCGGGTCATACCAAACGACGGCCAGCGGCTGATTTGCCTTATCAATCTCCGCCAGGAGGTTGTCAAGGTTTTTCTCCTCCTGCAGGTGCGTTTCCAGCACGGAGCGCGTCGGCAGGGGTTCGAGTGCGGTCTTCAGCTCGTCTTTGGTGATGTCCACGATCGATATACTCTTGTCGTGCTGCTCGTCGATCGCGTTGATTTCCGGTGCACCTGGATATACAAAGCGCACGCCCCCGACCACGGTCTCCTTGTAATCGTGTATGTCGCCCATTGCCACGTAGCGTACACCCAGGCCACCTAGCGGTGCCGATAGTTCCAGGGCCGTCAGGTCCTGGGCCTCAAAGTCAGCGAATTCGCCAAGCGCCTGGTGCAACACGAACACGTCCGCATGCCAGTTGTTGGCGCTCATCTGTTCCAGGGCCTTCTTGAAAAGCGTAGGCCGCGTGGCGTGTACGCCCGCAATCTTAATGCCCTTCACTACGTGAGCCTTGGGCCCCAGCTCCTGGATCCCACAGACGCCCAACCAGTAGCCCTTGGCTGCATCGTGGTTGCCATCAATCCCGTATACGAGTATGTCCGCCTCTCGCAGTTCGCGTACGATCTGACATACGTGCCACACCGCATACGCCGGCGGCTTAGGCGAATCGAAGATATCGCCCGCAATGACAAGCGCGTTGACCTGCAATTCGAGGGCGCGCTTCTTGATGTGCTGGCCGACAATGTAGAAGTCCTCTTCCCTTTGGGGGAACCCGTATTGCCTGTATCCGTAATGCCAGTCAGCCGTGTGTATGAATTTCATTCGTTGTATCTCCCTGTATTTCGTGTTCTTCGGTTTCGTCCGGAAGCGCCCCGTAGGGAATCTCGTCCTCCGGTTTTTTAGGGTCCTTGAAATACTGTTCCATTACCCTGTATGTGGCTCTGCGCAGACCGCCACACATGGCGTCGCAGAGCTCCATGTATGGCAGCGTATTTCGTTCCCGCCACACATAACGCACCCACAGGCCTTCGGCGACCTTATCCAGGGCAGTCCAAAGCTCTTTGTTCTTGTTCCGCTGGCAGAGGCCGGATAGCGTCTTCACCGTGTACTCGGAGTCCGAGTAGACGACGATGCGGAAGCCACGGCCTTTGACCCAGTTTTGCTTAATCCAGCGAAGCCCCTCAACGATGGGCATCAGCTCGCAACGACTAATGGTCGTTGGGTAAGTGACGCCGTACAGGAGCTTGCGTTGTGTGATCGTGGCCGCTAGGGCGGCCCACGCACCTATATCGTCCTTGTGTGCGGACGAACCGTCTACAAATAGGTAGGCATGGGGTTTCATCTTATGGCGCGTTTGCGCCTCTTCCTTTGTCCTTCCTCTGCGAGTTCGTGCCGGCGTGGCGGTTTATTCCTGCGTTTGTTCCATTCCTCTATGGTTTCACGAAAACGTCCGAGGCCTCCGCAGCGTTCGTATAGTGGTTTCACCAGTAGGCAGATCAACATCACATTGCCGGGCTCCCAGTTCTCGTCGATATTCAAGCGCACCAGTACGGGCGTATTCTCACGTTCCTTGGGCCGCAGCTTTTCGAGCCACTTGTCCAGGGTTTTATGCACGGTCAACGGGTAATCTTCGGGGGGTAACAGGAACGTTTCGCCCGTGAGCACACATCGATTGTTCTGAAGGCGCATCAGGTCATGGATCACCTCGGACGTCAACGACTGGCTGAAAAGCCGTTCAGGCGTACGAACTGCGTGGCGGGCGCTCATGCTGGCGGCCTTGCGTACCGCCTTCGCCCAATCCCAGCGCGCCTTCTCCGCGGTTTCGCGCTCATCCTGCTCACGGCACGCATCGCACCGTCGGGCTCTGCGTCCGCTGGGGCGCATCTCGAACTGGTCGAGAGGCAACACCCGTCTGCAGTACTTACACCTTCGTGCCGGCTGGGATTGATCCATTGCCTATTTTCCTTCTTCGCCGTCCTTCGTCTCGGCCGGCGGCTGGCCCTTCGGTTCCTTTTCACCGGGCTTCTTCTCAGCCGGCTGCTTGTCCTCTGGCTTCTTCGTTTTCTTCTTGGATTTCTTTGCCTGCTCTTCCTCATGCGCTGCAATGGCTTTTTCGACCTTTCCCTCAAATTCGCCGAATGTCCTACCGATCAGGGTCATAATCGTATCACTGACAACGTGCTCGAACGCCCGCTGGCATTCGTCCCGGGGGCCCACTGTCGCCATACTTATTTGCCGGAGATGTTCGGGCGACACGACGACCGGTTTGTTTTTCTCCCGGCCAACCTCGACGTTGTCCTTGAGTCGCAATGTGAGTTCCGCTTGCATGGTCTCCTTCCACAGTTTAGGGGTGGAGCATAGCTCCACCCCTAAGCCGTTGATTTAGTTCTGCTTTTCGATCGCATCCCGAAGCAACCAGTCCACGACGCGGGCCGACTGGTTGGCGCCGCGGGGACCTCCGACAGCATGCGTAGTAATCGCCGTGTAGGCGTTAGCAATGTTCCAATAAGTCGACGGATCGTCGTATGTGACATCTCTCATGTTCAACTGGTTAGTTATACCATTTCCAGAGAGTTCGTCAAGCAATTGCTTGTCCCGAAATTCGGTACCCGTACCGGCCTTCAGGCGGTTCCGCATGTCCAGGAAATCGCCCACGTTTCGCACCCGGGTATCCTGAAGCGTTTTCATGTTGGGTACGATTTTCGCGAAGTCCCGGGATTTCTCCTGAATCTTGCGCATGGCCACGCCAATGTCCTCGTCCAGCTCGCCGCCACGATTCACGTGCGGGAACTCAAACGGGCGGCCCAACATGTTGCCGCTGTAAAACTGGTTCGAGCACACGAGATGCATCGCAAAGAAGGCAAGGCCTACCTTGCAGCTGCCGTCGTAGCTGTTGGCGATCTCGATACCGAGCATCATCTGGGACCCGCCGGGCACACCCACCGAGGTATCCTTGCAAAACCACTTCTCGGAGTAGCGCCGCCCGTTCCAGAACAACGGCTGGGAATGGCCGGCACCAAAGCTCGGGACCGGTTCGAAGGTCATACCCGTGTCGTCGATAACCTGAAGCGCCATGTCGTGCACTTGCTGGTTGGTGACCAGCTTGTAATCAGCACTGTGGACGACGCCCACACCCGGGATCTCCCGGAAGCCGGGCTCTGATGGTACGAGGTTGTGCTCCTCCAGCTGTTCCTCCTTGTAGTCGGGCGCTGGTTCCTGGAGTTCGATCATAAACTTGTCGGTTTTGTCGCCCCGGCTGTTCTCGATTTGCTGTAGTCGCACTGCGCAGAATGGGTCGGAATTGATCATTGCCTCTGCTGCTTTCGTCATTTTCGTTCTCCCTTATTCATGTTCGCTGTAATACCTAAAGGGGAAGCTACGCTTCCCCGGATGGGCGGCCATCCACAGGGGTTAGCCGTGGATGGCCATCATGTTTGTTCCTCGTTGGACGTATCCATATGCTCCGTGTCCTGCGGCTTCAGGACGTCGGTAACGGCTTGTGTTACCTTTGCCCCGATCTCCGTTTTCCGTTCGTGGTAGGCCTGCAGGTTACTGGTAAACCAGCCCTCCACCCTGTCACTGGTGGAAAGCAGATACAGTACCGTTCCGGCACCAAACCACGGACACGCAAGCGTGGCAAGAAAGAACAAGGCCGCGGCTCTGCGGATCCAGGTCTCGTCGAAGGCCCGGATCTTGATCAGTGCCTCAATCTTCTTCTTCGCCTTGTGCTCCAGGCGCTTTCGCTCGTCGGAATTCGGCGGCGCTTGCTGCACTTCGTTCCGGATCTCCCGTTCCTTGCGTTGATAGATCTCATGCAGGGTAGCGGTAAATAAACCAGGCCGTCGTGCAAAGCCGACGAATGTAAAGTATACCAACAGAGCTGCAACCAGCCCAAGCATTAGTAAGCCCAGCGCACCATCCAGCCACGCAAACAGCAGTGTGATTACGAGCCAGACCAGTATGATTAACGTTCCGCTATCCATGGTCCCTTCCTCCTGGATGTTGGACTATACTGTCCTCGACTGCGGGATGATCTCAGTTTCTCCCCTCTGCTGCTCCGTCTCCCGTTCGGCCCTAAGCTCTTCCCGCAGCTGATCGCCGTAATTTTCGAATGCTTCCAGTCGGCAGATCAGGATAGCCGAACCAAGCACCACGAAGATGATCGCGGCTACCATTGATTTACCTCCTTTCAACCTTTCGTATTAGCGGAGCTCCTGTCCAGATCGCTCCGGCAGGCTTCCTCCGTACGTTTTCCAATGCGGCGGGCAAGTCTACTTAACCTGAAGATAATATAGATACCGCCCGCAACCAGTAATACGTCAAGCATTCTTTGTCCACACACTCATTCGTTTTTGGCCCCGCCTATGTGAGTTCAACACCCGCATTCCGAACCGTGGGGTTGCGGTTTCGGACAAGTCGGGAAGGCACCGTGACCTATCCCGCATGTATCTCAGCTTCCGGTACTCGATCGCTGTCTTGTTCATTTTCATACTCCTGCCAATTGGGGATTGACAAATCATCGAGATTCCGATAGTCTAATCCCAAGAATGCATTCAGCTGACAAGAGTAGTTTACTACAACCGCTATGGACTTTTCAAGTAAATCAGTCCATAGTTTCCAAATTCCAGACATGACGTCCTCCCTAGATATAGGCAAACTGCGTAATTTGCTTCGCGGTAATGAGTACGACGATGTAATCACACAGATCCACCGCGCCGACGTATTACCGTATCTCTTCAGGCTCCGCGGGGAACCCTATTCACTGGAAAATTACCCACAGTTCAGGGAGATGTATCCGTCGGAATGTCCTCCGGACACGATTTTCATGTGTGGTCGTCAGATCGGGAAATCAATGAATCTGTCCCGATCGGAGGTGTTGGATCTGATTTCGATACCGCATTTTCAATTGTTATTCGTTGCGCCGCTGCAGGCGCAGACCCAGCGCTATAGCACACTGTACCTTAGGGAAGCCATCACGTCCTGCCAGCGAGCCAACTATCTGCAGAGCGATGCGGCCACGCATCTGTCGGACGGTCAAATCGTCAAATCCGTCCACCACCAGGCGTTCGGCAATGGATCCGGCATACAGCTTACCTATGCGAAGACCTCGTCCGACCGTGCCCGTGGTATTTTCGCGGACCGGATCGATTTTGACGAAATTCAGGACCAGTTGGTCGACAACATCCCGATTATTTCGGAATCGCTGACGGCCTCCGACTGGGGGCTCCGCCGTTTCACGGGCACCGCTAAGACCACAGACAACACCATCGAGGCCCTATGGCAGGACAGCTCGATGTGTGAGTGGGTCATGAAGTGCTCGGGCTGCAACCATTGGAACATTCCAAACGTCGATGGTGACGTGCTGAATATGATAAGATCCGATGGTGTTCATTGTGTCAAGTGTGGAAAACTGTTGAATGTACGACAGGGACAGTTCGTCCCCGCTTATCCGGACCGCATGAGCGTGTTCAGGGGCCTCCACATTCCGCAGATTGTGGTGCCGGCCATCGTCGAGGATCCGGTAAAATGGAGCGCGCTCATGCGCAAGGTCCTGCGTCTGCCGCTTCCAATTATCATGCAGGAAGTCCTGGGCATATCATGCTCCATAGGAGCACGGCTGATCACCCAGGAAGATATCACCCGGCAAAGCGTATTGCCCTCCGTCGAAGACCTGCAGAAGCGTCTACGTGATTACGTGTTCACTGTCGGCGGTGTGGACTGGGGTATTGCAGAACACCAATCCTTCACGGTCCACACCATCATCGGCGTCAAGCCCGATGGAAAGATCGACGTGTTATGGGCACGCCGATTCGTCGGATTCGATCCCGATGAGACGCTGAAGGCCATTACCCAGGCCCAGCGCTATTATGGCTGCCGCATGCTCGCAGCAGACTTCGGTGTCGGTTTCGACAAAAACGTCCTCCTGGAGCGCCAGTTTGGGCTGCCCGTCATACAGATCATGTACACGAAACAGAATAGGCTGCTCAACTACAACCCCATCCTGGGTCACCATCGGTGGACCGTAGATAAGGTAACGGCCCTGGAGCTCATGTTCCTGGCCATCAGGTACGGTCGGTTGCAGTTCCCGCCGCAGGACGAGTTCAAGATCTACACCGACGACTTGTTGAGCCCGTATGAGGAACTCATTGAAAGCGGGGGTCTCACGCACCGTAGATTCGCCCGGAACCCCAATCGTCCCGACGACTTTGCACACGCCCTGTGCTTTGCCACAATGCTGGCCATGAGGCTGATGAACAGCAATATCGTCAACATCGTTCCGTCCCACGCCATGGGCGCCCAGGACATGGAAGGTGAAGGCACCGCACCGTCGATCGACCACGTCGACCCGGCGGACATTCTGGCCGCGCTCAACGTCTAGGCTAAAAACAAAGACCCAAAAAGAAAGTGAGAACGCCGAGCGGTGCTATGAAACACACGTTCAACATTCTCACTTACTTATAACGCGATTGGCCTACTTATTAACAGGCCTATTTGCTCTTCTTCAGGGCTGCCAGAATGTCGGCCTCATCGTGCCAGACACACGCTTCGCCATGCGGACAGTCCCACGGCTGGCCCTTGGCATCCCGGTCCCACAGGTAACTGTTGGGCCGGTGACACTCGGGTGTCGGGCACTCCTTCATCCGCAGGTTGATGTGACTCTCGTAGCCCAGGAGATCCGGACTCGTGCCGCACCAACAGACAACTGCCTGCTTTTCGAGGGCTGCCGCCACGTGCTGCATCATGCTATCGATGAGCAGCAGCTTGTGTACGTGGGGGACGATAGCGAACGTCTGGCGCAATGGGTAGGAAACGCGCTCAGCGCCCTCCCAGACCGGCTGTGTAGCCGCTCCCGCCACCATAACGTGATACTTTTCGCTCAGCTCTTGGCCCACGTGCATGGCCGTCTGCATCGGCAGGTTTCGGGCGAACATCTTGGGTGCCGGCACGACCTGTTTCGGATCCTGAGGATTTGGCCGCGGAGGCACACCCCCGTTGAACTGGATGAGCAGGACCGGCCGGTTCTTGCTCTGTACGAAGTTCTTGGCCTGGCTCAGTTCCTTCTTGTTGAGGAAAAGATCCGGTTTTGAGTCGTCGAACGGCACGCCCAGCATTTCACACCAGAGCTGGCTGCAATGCAGGGGCCCCTGCTTGTAGACGTACCGATTGTCCAGATAGGGCTCGGCCTTGAGCACCACCGCCTGTTCATCGGCCACGTAGTTGTCGTAGAAATCGGGCGTATTCTGGAACGGATGTACCCGGTAGACGTTGGGGTTGAATTTGAAGACGTCCGGGTATCCGCATACCACGACGATCTTCTTGTCCGGGTATTTGGCCCGTATGCCGCGGATCGGCACCGTAGCCATGATGTTCTTACCAATGCCCCCGTCGACGATGAAGATCACATACTTCGCCTTGTCGACTTGGGTCCCGGTCGGTGCAGCGGCCGACGCTGCCTTCTTTGTCGTTTTCTTGCGTGACGCCATTGTTGTTCCTCCCCTTAATTTCGTATCTTTAGAATGGGTTAAAGTCGAAGATCTCTTTCGAGAGCTCCCGTATCTCTTTCGTAAAGAGGCTGCGAAATGCCTTGTTGTCTGCGTAAATCCTCCAACGCTCCATAACCGGCATCTCACGGCCACTCCCGTTGTATTCCGTACCATCGAAGCTGCTGCCCCCACCGTTGTCGTCAACGATATCCAGGCTGCTGTCATCGAATGTACCGCCAACCCGCTTGCTGATCTCCTTCCGATAGGATAGGTCGGCCAGGAACTTGTTGTACGAGACACACAGCGTGCCCTCAGGCAGCTCCGCGTCACCGGTAAAGGCCCGGGCGTATTTTACCCATTGTCGCGTGGCCATTCGCGTATCGATCCACTTACCCGTAGGCGACAGCAGTTCATAGTGCTTAACCCGAGTCGCGAACAGGTTGTAGGGATCGCGCAGAATCACCGCAAGATGCGTGTTCTCCGATTCCCCGATAGCCCGGCAGAAACCGCGATTAGGTTCCACAACGGCCACAGACTCGATCTTGTGGTCTTCGAATGGTAGGACCCGGGCCGTGACGGTTTCCTGCCATTTGTGATGGCCCTCGGCGGGTTTCCCCTCACGATGGCATTTCAGCAGGTAGTCCATGCTCGGGTTGACGGGATTATGCACCGGAGGCTCGTACTGGTTAGCGATCCAGGCCGCGACTACGCGGTTGCCCGATCGGCGTATCCCCCAGGTACATACCAGGCGGGTCGTTTTCGGCTTTCCCATAGTTTCCTCACGTTAATTCGCTGTTTCGTATGCGAGCGTGTTCTACGTGTTTTTCAGTTTGTCTGGTAGCAAGTCCTCCAGGGCCGCTACTACGGCCTTTTGGGTCTCTCGGACAACCCGACGCTTGGCGCGGGCCACGTCGGATGCCGCCCTGTATTCCTGCTGCGCGACTGTACGTGCGTCGAGCAAGGCCTTGAACTCCGGCTCAGCCTGCTTCTCTTGTTCGAGTTCCTTCAGCTTCTTACGTCGCTGACGTCGTTTCTCGAAGCGGGCCCGCCGCTCTTCTTTTGTTTCCTTAGGACGGGGCATCGTTATACCTTCTTGAGTTCGGCCGGCAGGAAGGTCGTCAGCTTAGCAATCAACGCCTGCTGCGCTTCCCGAAGGGCTTTACGCTTCGGACGCACAAGTTCCTGGACGGCCTTGAGATCGGCTTTAGCCCGATCACGTGTCTCGATCAGGGACTTGACCTGGGCGTCATTCTTCTTTGACTCTTCAAGGTCCTTGAGGGCCTTGCGCTTTGCCCGGCGTGCTTCCTGCAGGGCCTTCCGTTCTTCCGGGGTCAACTTTGGCATCTCCATTCCTCCATACGTTATTTCAGATACCGTATCTGATCTTATATACCCTATCACATGTTGCGTATATTGCAAGTAATTTTAAGCTGCGTCCCATACTTTATGGGATAATGATTGCAATACCGTTACAGAAGCAGATGCCGCAGCGAGCCCCGGTTGCGCCCTGAATGTTTCCAGCGGTGTAGTAACCATCTGCACAAACTGCGCCATAGGCCATGATGTCAAACACGGCTTCGATATTACCGCAGGCACAAATACTCTGCCCCGCAAAAAAGCACTCGAAACAAGCTTTTACGCTGGGGCCCCGAAGGTCAACGTTCCCCACACATACGCTACTGCCACCTGCAGTAAGTGTGAGAGCGTCAGGCGCACAGACGGAGCCCCCATTGGCTATCAGGTTCCCAGCCAAAATAAGGTCGCCCGCCGAAACATACGCGTCCCCTAGACCGGGATCAATACATACGTTACCGCCACTTAGTACGAGATCGTTAGGCGCACTGACGGAGCACGCGCAAATATCAGTTGCACATATTGTGCCACAACTACACATGTCGGCATATACATTGATTGGTGAACAACCGATCAGGCAGTCTGTCTTAACCTTGTCGGAAGCCACGCACGTTGAGCCCTTCACAATTGTCGCTTCTACACAAGCGCCTTTGAAGCCCTTCCCGGCAATCGCACAGACCCAAGAGCCCGCAGCATTTGTGTCAAGGCTGATCTGCCCACCACACCCGACGTACTCAATTGAGCCTCCCGACACATGGAGACACCCCAAATACCCGTCGGGAGCGGTCACATTGCATGTCGCACCGAGATTGCGGGCAGTCAAGTATGACCCATTCCAGGTCATCCCGGCACTGGCCCCAAACGATCCGGAGTTGTTGAACTGGACCTGGGTATTGGCGCCAGCAGGGGTTCCCCCGCCGGCGGCCTGCGGCTGCCAGCAACCACTACACCACATCAGAACCTCACCGGGAGAAGCACCGTCCTGCGCAATGTTGGCGGGGTCAAGTGCCGTAAGGTTTGCCCCGGAGCCGTAGAAGGCCGTGGCACAGATATTGTTTGCGCCTGCCCTAAGATCACAGCCCGCCACGCATAAGTAACCCGCAGTTAAACAGAGCATGAGATCGTTATCCCCGACGATTTTCTCGGTGATCACGCATCCGCCTACATCAAGATCCCCCGCCGCAATACATGTGTCCCCAGTGAGGTAGAGCCCCGAGACGCCGCCAAAGATTTCACAACTATCTATACAGTTAGCACAAAGAGGCGCGGCCGCACAGATTACCCCGCATGCGGAATCCAGAACAAGATCAGAATTTGTGTCCCTAACCAAGCTGGTTCTTACACCGCAGCTTGCACAGAAGTTACAAAACACGTTCACGTAGCCGGAGCAAGCGCCCAAATGCAAATTGCCGGTGCCCCAAACAGTACATGTTTTAACATCCCCAAAGACTCTTAAACTATTCAGTGTCTTGTTCCAGGTCAGTCCAGGGTCGCCGTCGAACGATCCTCCGTCGTTGAACTGGACCTGGGTATCGGCCCCTCCCGGCGTTACCGAGACATCCATTGGCGTCCAGCAACCGCAGGCGTTGCACCAGGTCATGACCTGGGCGTCGGTTGCGCCGTCCTGCACAATGTTGGCGGGGTCAAGTGCCGTAAGGTTTGCCCCGGAGCCGTAGAAGGCCGTGGCACAGATATTGTTTGCGCCCATGCGCAGGTCACCGCCACTTACGTACAGATGACAGCCGGCCGTTGTAATGTACAGGCACATATCCGTGTTCACGGGGACGCACATGTCACCACCAGCGAGGTTGATATCGCCCGCAACGTTGAGGTCGCCGCCCGCGCAGAGGAGTCCGCAGGACTTGAGATCGGTTGCGTTGACAAGCACTTGGGCCGCACCACCGTCCGCGAAGATGAGCATAGGCGTAGCAGCTGGGCTGCATACCGACGTTGCTTCTTTAACGCTACCCCAATGAAGGCCACAAAACGCCGTCGCTGCGATATCGCCACCCACAGTCAGCTTGTTTGTGCCGCAGTTATAGACCAGGCCCGCATCCCCGGCAAGTGAACCCGCGTTGTTGTATTGGATCTGAGTGTCGGCACCGCCGACAATACCGGATAAGTTGGAGCCGTCACCGTAGAGACAGGCCGCACACACGGCCCCAGCAACTGAAATATCTCCGCCGACCGATATGTTATTTTCGGCAATGACGTATTGGAATTTGGCGATATTAGGCATGGTCGTATACTCCTCTCAGTCAATGACATTACTATACCACTGGGCTCAATCCCTCGGCAAGTCTTTTTTCCCTGTTTTTACGGCGCACTCACGTACGTTCCGATCAAGTTCTGATACTCCAGGTTCGGCGATACCACGTAGACCGTGCTCGTGTTGCTTTGCCAGTCGACCAGGAACGAATCCGCATCGCCGACGGCCGTGTACGGGTCACCCGGGATGCCGGGCGTGTAGTACGTGCCACATTCGTTGGTAATCCCCAGGCCAGAATTGATGTAGTAAATGGTACTCGTAGCCGCATTCCAGTATACATTGATGCCGTCATTGGTAACGCCCGCTGGCGCTGTGGCAGGCGGGCTTGACACATACTGACCCATTTGGTTAGTGTAATCACCATTGGTCACCCACAGTTCATTTGTAAGGCCACCGGACTCCGTGGAGTAGACCTGGCCGCCGGGTCCAATGCCGCCGTCGCCGGAATGCCAGTAAATCGTAGTCCCGGAGGCGTTGGTTGCGATAACATTATTTGTCGTCCAGAGTACGAACTCAAACCCGGCCTTACCGGACCCCACGATCTGGATCTTGTACGGCTGAGCGGCGATTTCACCCAGCGTACACACCGGATATGGTTCGTGGTCGAAGATAGTGCCGTAGTAAACGGTCGACGTCGTTGATAGCCAGACGCCCTGGCCGTGCAACGTTATGCCCCCGGCACTGCCCACGTAGTTGCTCAACGTTCGCAGGTTTACGACCTGGGTATCGTTTGAGGCGTCGACTTCCATCGTCATATCCTGGGCGTCTATCAGACCTTGGCAAATGATATCTTTCTCAAACGTGTTGGTGTTGCTCCAGTAATTGGTCGCGTTTAACGCTCCGAATATGTCGTGAATGTCCACACCGCCCAGATAGAACGTATTCGTAGCGTCAAAATACACGTCGCCGGTCACATAAAATGTATCCAAGGTCAGGACGCCGCCTGTAGGCGCGACATTTTGGCCGATACGCATGTATGTAGTGAACGGGATATCCTGGGTCGGCGTTATATTGGAGCGCCCACGGGTATACGTACCCGGGTCGTTGTTCACCGGAGCATGTGCAGAGATGTAGAAGGTATAAGTGTTTTCCGCCACTACCGGTACATTGCAGGTGAAGGAGACGTACGTCAGGGGACCGCTCCAGTTCGAATGCACCGCAGAATATAACTCTGTACCCCCGGTGCCCTGTCCGCTGTATACCTTTAGCGTCGGCGTCCACGAAGACCCGGCGGAGGCGAAGACGATGTTCGTCAGCACGCCCGATCGAGCGGGCGTAAACGATTGCCACGAAGATACCGGACCGCCTAGCGCGTAGATGGCACCCGCCGGTTCGACCTGATCAATAACGTTCGTGACCTCTGTACGGAAGCCGCCGGCGGTGATCGTGTTGGTCGCCACATTGCCGGCCGATAACACTTGTTCCAGGGTCAACAGGTCGAAGATGTTCGTCCCGTCGATCATTACCGTGCCCGACAGCCATAGATTCAGCCATTGTTGGGTACTGCTTCCCAGGCTATAGACGCCGTCAAGGTCCGGTACAAAGTTACCGGGCACGCCGTTGGTAAAGGTGATGTCGATCTCGTCCCAGAACGGTACGGGGCCGCCGTACAGTACCTGGTCCACGCGTCCCGTAGCTACCAGGTTCCAATTCGTGCCGTTCCAATAGGCCATCTGCCCTACGTTTGTGCCCTCTACGATAAGCGCTCGGGACGCCAGGCTGTCCAGGGCGCCCTCGATGGTCGTCGGGGTGGCGCCGAACACGTTAGTCCACCAGTCGGCCGCTACACTGGCGTCGTACACCATATCCTCCGCGTTGTGGCTCAGGATCTCTGTGCTGTTCGTCACACCGGTTATAGGCGTCGATAAAGTAATTGAGGGGTCGCGCTCCACCGTCAGGTGGCTGTTGACCGCCGACGGGTACTGACGCTCGATGTTGCCTACAATGGCCCGGTCGTAAAGGTGTACGTTCAAATGGTGGTACTGCTGCTGTCGGATCGTCGACACATTGATCCGATACAGGTCGATACGGTTCGCGCTCTTGGGGCCGCCCAGGTCGTTGTTGAACCGAATCGTAGACGAGAAATAGGTGTTCGTGGGATCGAGACCGACCAGGGTAATGTCGTAGATGTTGGTGTCGGTAACCGTTGTCCCGGCATAGGTGCCTGGGGCGAAAACGAATACAGTTTCGTCCTCGGCATGGGCCAGGGCGTTCGTAAACGTCTTGTAGGGATTGCTCACGGTCCCCGTGTAATTGGTGTCGTCGTTGCCGTTAGTGCCGTCAATATATAGTACCTTGTTCCAGACAGTGGGCGTCAGCGAGCTGGGTAGTACAGACACGTCGAACTCGCCCGTAGGCCCGAGCTTTACAAGATAGCCGGCGTAAAGCGATGCATTGGTACCGTAGATCTGGTCGGTAACGCCCCTGATCCCCAGCTGTGAGTAGATACTGTTGGGGCTGCGCATGGCGCTGAAGCGCGGGATTTCGATTTTCGGAGCGGGTGACGATTCAGCGGCGGCGGCCGGACCACGGCCTATCTTTTCGACGTAGGTCGAACGCTCAACGAATACTTTTTCACTGGCACATCCGGTAAGGAAGAGCAGGCCCGCGGCCAGCGCTCCAAGAAAAGCTTTGTATCGCATCGTATTCACTCCAACATTTTACCACTTGGTGATGCTGTTTGTCTGCGCTCCTGTTGAGAAATCCAACTTGAGTTGACCGCACCCGGAGTACCGCATATAGACGTCAGCATCGTTCTTGTCTTCCAGCGTCGCAGGCGCAACGTCCCAGATTTTACCCATACTTGTAATGTCAGGTCTGTCCCACCACTTCACTTGTGCTGTGCTTGCACCGTACGCTGTGTCCGAGCTACCGAAGGCATCCAGGCACCACATCATAGCCGATACGAACCCGAAATCAAAGAGGCCCTGTCCATTGACGTTGGCGTTATTGATAACTATGCAACCAGCAAATTTTATGTCATACTCGTTCCGCAAGGTCACCATCTTTGCGGCACGTGAATACCACTCGGCTTTCCCCTCGTAGCCTCCATCACCCCATGCTGTTGTATTGACCGGGAAGCTCTCCATCAGCACCCAGTCCTGCTCAGCTTGCAGACTTGATTGCAAGAGATTCGGGTTCCACGTTGCGTTCGGATACGAAGCGTCGTTGTTGGTGCCAAGAATGTGATCAGTGTTCCAAGCGTTAGCGAAAGCCATATTGGCGTCACTCAGGCCGTGTATGTAATCCACCCGCACATTGAAATTGGAACGGTTCACCCCATAGTCATAGCCGGCACTGTCAATAAACACTCCATCAGCATCTACAGCATTGACCTGATCGGCCTTGGTCACAAAGTTCTCGTAAGTCTCCGTAGCAGCAACATAACCAAAAATCAAACCGTTCGGATTCAACGCCTTCACACGATGAATGATCTGGGTAGCGTTGTTGTAGTCTGGATGTGTGGGATCGGTCACACCGTTGCCAAACACGAACAGACTGTACTGTGCCATCTCCTGAGCAACCTTCTCATTATTCCAACCGTGAGTTGCACTATTGAACGAGTTGAGATAACCGTAATACAGAAGAAGATCTCTTGGACGATCATATGTCTTCTCTTTCAGATCGGCATCGTCAACAGCTTTGTGATTATTGATAACGATCTCTTTGGAGTCCACTTTCCCTACCTTGAACTCGTTCTCGTCGGGAAGCTTCCACACTCTGTTCGTATGGGCGGGTATCAAATCACCTGACGGTGTGATTAGCATCAGGACAGACACAGGTTTGTTCTGGCTGTTCTTAAAAGCAGCCACTGCATCTTGATCTATATCCTTTGTCAGTACACCGGTGCTAATCCCGTTGGTATAAATCATGTAACTGTCACTAAACGAAGGCTTTACAGACAACGAACCCGTGAAACCGTTGGTGCTGGCCCAATACTTAGCTGACCAAGTTGGAGGATTGGTCTCCGCTGAGAATGAAGTCGAAACCATGAGTAACAGAGCAATACCAATCCACTTCTTCATTTCATCTCCTAATTATGCTGCGGACAGTGCCTTGTAACATCGTTGACTGTTACATCGAAATCATCATCGTCAGCCCTCAAGTAAAACTCGTAACCACCAAGCCCACCACCAAGAGGCGGTGCCGCAGAATTCGTATCTGTGTATGTGTAGATAACCGGGAAAGTAGTTCGTCCAGAAGTAATACCATTCGGTAACGTTATCTGCATCGTTCGACGGAATCCACTGACCGGATTCTCAATTATCCAAGACAAACCAGCAGCAGAATTCACTGCTTTGTTTGACCACGACACGTCCATTCTCCAGAACTGTGCTTGTCCCAAAACTTGATTCTCCAAGAAAATGTTTGTTGAAACACCGTTCGTGTAGTATATGGCATTCCAGTCGTTTGTACCGTTCTCTGGAAAATCTGATGTCGGGTCAAGTTGAGGCGGTGCGGTATAAGTGAGTTGCTGTTCGACACCATCTGACAAGGAATATTGTGGGTCAGATCCATCTGCATTGGCATTGATCTTAACAACACCTTCATTAAAATCAGACGTACCTACATAGCCAGCATCATTCGTGAACGTACTGACGGGTAGGTTCACCACCCACGAAGTTGAAGCTAAACCATTTGTGATTGAGGCCGTGACATAACCCTGACTCAGCACCCAGTTGGTAGAAGCGAGACCGTTAGTAATGGAAGCAGTAACGTAGTTCTGAGCCAGAACCCAATCGGTGGCTGCTAAACCATTTGTGA